>Ga0075012_10005279_pt1 | contig 11870 bp, 9 predicted proteins | sample All_14_2_FD_71474 | JGI IMG/M metagenome (GOLD analysis project Ga0075012, IMG submission 71474) | Freshwater microbial communities in response to fracking from Pennsylvania, USA - Allegheny Zone_MetaG_DW_15 | ecosystem: Environmental > Aquatic > Deep subsurface > Groundwater > Drilled...
ATTCATTATGGTATCTGTTACTGTTTCTAACCTATAATTTTGAACTGATTGCAAGGCATTGTTTGAAAGTTTTGAACGTAAAATGGAGTTCTGAGCCAATGTTAACATTCTTTCTGTCAATCCATTAACATCTTCCCGTTCAAACAATAGCCCATTTTCATCATCACTGATAACATCTGTGATACCGCCAACTTTTGAAGCAATACATGGCTTACCAGCCGCAAGAGCCTCAATAAGTGCTAAACATAATCCTTCAGAACGTGAGGATTGTATATATATGTCAGCAGTTGCCAAAATATCTGGAATATCTTGTCTTTTTCCAGTAAAGATGACTTCGTTTTTAAGTGAAAGTGTTTTGATCAGTTGTTTAATTGCATTAAATGTTTCTATCTCGTCATCAAGGCTTGTGCTTCCAACTAAGAGCAATTTTGATTCAGGGAAAAAAAATTTAAATTTCGCATAAGCATGCACCAATATGTCCCATCCTTTAACAGGAACAGCATGCCCAATTGAAACAAGGATAAGATTATCTTCTGACAAAGAGAATTCTTTGCGAATATTTTCTGGAAAACCTGAGGAATAGAAATTTAAATCTACACCACTACCTACAATCATTGATTTCTTTTCGTTTGTTTTGCGTAATTTAATTAATTCATCAAAGATTGCGTGTGAAATACAAAGAATTTTATGAGAGGAAAGACAAGATAATCTTAAATTGAGTTGTAGTTTATGGATTCCAGTAGGAGGTATAGCATCTTCATAAAATGAAGACATTGACAATCTTGACCACACCTTGGCAGGTACATGATTAAGAGTAGCGGCCAACAGAGGAGTCACAGGCCTGTTTTGACAATGTATCAAGTCGCATGGATAATGGCGTAAAAACCAGTATGTTTCTATTATTGCACTTAATTTGATTGAACTTGGTGGTTGACGATGAAACAGTATTTCTGCACCTGCATCAAGAAAAGGATTCACAAGGCTGCGAGCGTTAGGTTCCTCACTAAATACTATAGATGTTTTCCATCCCCGCTCCGTGCATTTCTCAACAATACGCAAGATTTGTTGCCACTTTGAGTTTGGTGATCGCGGCACTCCCCCCCAGAACTGCATAATCCTGATCGGATGTGATTTTATGTGAATTTGAAATAGGTTTTTCATTAAAAGATATCTTTATCTGCGAAAGAATAGATTCAGATTAGTCAACAACTTTTTCTTGAGCTCGTTTGGTAGAATATATTTTAAATATAAAAGTAAAAGGATAATACTACCTAGAATGGTCCCAGCTAATACCCCATGCAACATGTTGTCATCGTAATAATTACGACTTCCTATCAGGCAGATTCCGAAAAGCACATTAGACATAAATGGCATTAAAAGAGTATGTCTGCTATATTTCCAATATGATATCTTCAGACGTTTGCAAGCAAAAAACGCGGGAGTCAATCCAAGACTCAAGGCAAGTGGAATAGCGACAAGCAATGCCGCCGCTGTCAGAGAACAGGAATAGATTTTTATGGCTATTATTCCAAGCAGAAAGCAGAATGCAGAAATGACAAGAGATATTATACCGATCCTGCCATGAATGTTAAGCCCCTTGAGAATCTCCCGGACCGAGTTCTGCGCCGTGGGCAGGAGATATCCTGCTGCCAGAATGGCCAGCGGTGTACCAATAACATACTGTTCTCCCATCCAAAGACGGAGCACGACATCACCGTTGACAATGAGGAAAACAAGCATCGGTGTGGCAAAGGCCACTCCGAATTTTGATTTATCCAGGAAGAACTGACGTAATTCTTCTTTTTCTCCCATGGCTTGCAACGACCCTGCCATGGGGGAAAGAATGGAGGAAAATTTACCACTGAATGTTTCAACATGGCGTACCAGGGCAATCGACCGTGCAAACACCGCCAGTTGCGCAGGTCCAAGCTGACTTGCAATAATAAGATTGGTTGTTTGGACAAGATATAACGGAGGAAAATCGAAAATGAATGTCTTTAGTCCAAACCTGACCACCTCCCTGGCCATCTTCCATGAAAAACGGGAAAGTTTAACAACAAGATCCGGGCATAGTCGCCGGGACAATCTGAGCCTCTGCCATTCTGTGACGATTCCGACACACAACAGGATGACAGCAAGCTCTGTAATCCCAGCACTATACAAAAGTGCCACCCACATCAAACCAACCTCAGCAATCCTCGAGGCAACATTAATCGTGTTGTGTGTATCCCAGCGGTGATAACCTGTCATAATGCCGCTTGAAGTGCCATTGGCCATTCTAATAGCAAGACTTATTCCAAGAAGGGTGACAACCCAACGGGCTGACGCCGTTTCCTGTCCCAGTCTATCTGAAAAAAAGGTGGGCAACCAATAGACGATTACGGCTGTACCGAGGAGTACTATTACAGCGGTTATCAATTGAAGTATAATGACAGTCGAAATTAAGACCGACATTTTGTCATTGTCATCTTCCGCATGGTATTTGGCAACGTATCGATTTATGGCAGAGCCTATATCAAGCCTGGCCAGACTCAAATAACTGACAAAGGACCAGGCAAAATCCCATATACCCAGGTTGAATTGACCAACGTGACGGTCCATGAGCCGCGGCATGACAAAGCCGGCTACAATGATAATGAGATATCCGCCCCAACTATGGAGCAGATTGGAGATAAACCGATCACGCCCGGTAACATCAGGATTTTTTTTCGATTGTTCTTGAGGTGAATCCTGTTGAACGTCGGAAGATTTCGCCTCGATCATTATTTGTAACCAAGCCTGTGCAGAAGATCGCCTGCGATGGAATTGAAGCTAATAATATCAGCAGGTGATAAATTGGCCCGCCACCGTTCATCCAGTCTAATTTCGTTGCCAGAGTCAAGCCGCATGCCATTTCCCACCACATGATGCTCGACCATGCGGAAACCTTTGTTTCTCTTTTCTGGATCAACCCCTATGAAAGTGAAAAGTTGATCTAATGCTTCATTTGGATTTCTGCACAGTTTCTCGTAATAATTGACTGTATATTGCGACCGATCGAGTAGTTTAAGTGCTTCTTCCGCCTCTTCATTGCTGCGTCGCCACTCCTTTGCGGCCTGTTCCATCGTGAGACGTTCTCCAACTCGATTTCCCCCCATGCCTCCTTGGCGCAATGACGGGTCGCTGGCATCGGCGAACTTGGCCGGGTCCATATAGGTGAGAGCGACACCTCGACCGTCACGGATCGCGCGAATTACTCTAATATCCAATTCTGGAATCCGGAGAAGATACTTCAGTCGAATGCCAATCTTTGAGGAATCAACGATAACCTTTTTCCCTGTCCGGGCTGCCACACATTGAACCAAGGCTAGATTACGGGAAAGAATCTTAGGGAGATTCTGTCGCCAGACGGGTGAGAGATTGAGCAACATATCTCGAACTGTTTCAAGTGCAGGACCCCGGTGGAGTGGTCTCAGAAGCCTGCGGACATAGGGACTCATACCCGTGTGGACATCCGTTCCTGCATTGGTAATATCAAAATCAAATCCTCGGGCTCCCATATCCTGCCGGATGCCCTTCCAGAATGGACACTCCTTGATCAACTGCCGGCAGGAGCAACGGTATTTTTCTGGATCTCCGAAAGCTGTCGCCTTCAGTTCCCCGACCGTGCAGACATCGGGGTGGGAGTTGAGCAGCATCGCCAACAGAGTAGAACCGGAATGACTGGCGGCAACAATATACACCAGGCGAATCCTGTCGACGCCACTGTTGCTGTCGCCATCAATCAATCGGTTCGTCATTCGGTTCTTTTCCATAAGCTGTCATCTGCTAATTTCCCTTTGGAATCAATGGCTTCCGTGGATAAGCGACTGCGTTGGACATGCACGCGCAGCATGAGTCCAATGGCGCACCACATGCCAACCGCACCTTCCCGGGGGTAGAAAGTCTGGCTGCCTATGGAGGCCACCATCAAAGCCAGGACTAAAGCCAGACAACAGCCGCCGGCAGCAATAAACTCCGGGCTACTGTTATCTTTAAAAAGGGAATAGCTATATTTTAATACAAGCATATAAAAAGGCAAAATACAGAGCGCCCCTATAACACCGTTGTCGAGCAGCAATTGTAAATAGGCATTGTGCGGATGCGCGAATAATTCACTATACACAGTAAGCATGTAACCAGTAAGGCCGGTTTGCACCATGGCCTCCATACCGTATCCGATCAATGGAGATTCTTTAATTTTGTCGATAACCAGGGGCCAGGCGATGTTTCGACCGGCTGTAACAGTGTACACATCAGTACCATCACCACGTTCATACCCCATCTCCTCAAAACGTGAGCTTTTTCCATATGTTTCCGGAGTGAATCCCTGACTCATCCGTTCCCAAGCACTAGGCACCAAGAAAAAAATACAAGTCAATAATACAGGAACAAAAAGTAGATAACGACGCCAGTGGTTCCAGAGCAAGACGAATCCCACAATTGCCCAGGTAACATAGCCCATCCGGCCACCTGTCAACATCTGGGCGAAAAAAATTATAAAGCTTGCAAGCATTAACCATAGGGTACGTTTCCCTCCTACAAACTCGCGACTGGCAAAAACGGCCCAGGAAGCTCCAGCTAACATCATTGAAAGATTGACACGGTGAAAGCCAATCTCATTCACCAATATTTTAATACTCCGATCGGATAGCTCCCCTCCACTGGTGATATTGGATAAAGGCATCCATTTGATTACCTGCACAGCTAAAAGAAAGTAAACCAACAGTAAGGCCGCCAAACCCATTCGAAGACGTTTCCGGTTCCGGCAACCGTCAAAAAGGAGCAAACCGGGAACGACCCATTTGAAAGCATTGATTAAATGTTCACTCACAAGGTTTCCAGTGGTGGGGAAATCCTGCTCGCTTAATAACATATATTCTTCATAGCCACCGAGATCGACTATCATCCTCAAGAAGGCTACCAGGATGACCAGGGCATAAACCACCAAAAGCCCTTTCACTTTGCCTGGCATATCCCATCGCAGACCTTCCTGGCTCCGCTGAATCAACCAGGCGAGGACCACAATTAATAGGAGAATATTCCAGGGATTCAACCCCTGGATACCCATCAGGCTTTTTGGCATGTCCGGGTGTTCAATCACCGCCATCAGCAGGATCAGGCCGCATAGGGATCTGTACCAGTCCTTCCAGGCGGTGATTCCGAGGTAGCCTATGAACATCCATAGTAGGGCGAGGCGGATCATGCTTATATCCTGTGATGGAAACGGGTTATGAGCTTATTACATAATTCCCTGACCGTTTGTATGCATTGTTTCGTATTGATCATTTTCATTCGTTTTTTGAGTTATCTTATATTTCTAGTTTATTTAATTCTATTGACGAATGTAGCAACATGTAAAAGCTGGGATGCGCTGGTTTTGAGTGCATAGGCAAGCCCCAATGCCAGTCCGAACCACAGAATTAAACCCAACAAAACAAACCTAATTTCAAAGCTTCCAAGCACCGGATTATGTTTAATAAGCAAGGCGCAATGGATGAGATAAAGTTCATAGGAAAGGTATCCGCAAAGCCATAAAAACCTGCTTATATAGCCGGCGGTGGCCAGCAGTGAAATTGATAATATACAGAGGGCGCAAAACAGATAGGGCAGAACGTACGATTGCAAATATATCAAACCTTTCTCTCTGTAAAAACTGACCGCTGGCCTGCCTATCGTGACAACCAGATAAATAAACAACATGGCCAGGGCGATAAGGATAACGAGAGCAATCTGTTGCCGTATGTTCGCCTCAATCCACCATCTAATCGGCCCAATTACCGCCAGCAGGCAACCAATCGAGAACGCTAACAACTGAGACCTGGCACCCAATGGGAATAGTTCGTTGCGGCGAAGTAAAATTAATCCAATTGAGAAAAGCAACAGGGCCAAGGTTGCCTTAGGAGGATTCCACAACTTTGCACAAACGAAAAAAGCGAGATAATTTACAAGCAACAGGGTGATGAACCAGCGGGCGTGATCAAAATATTGTAACGATTCAGATACATTAATCCCAACAAATGTAAGGAGAAGATCATGTAAATGGTAATGTTTTTGCAACAATAGATGGTCTGCGATGATGATTCCGATCGTAACCAACCAGTATGGAACAAAAACTTTTTTTATCCTCTTTGTGAAAAATGTGCGTAAATGGATTTGTCGAATCATGTTTGAACTCATCAAGCCATATCCGGAGAGCAGTAGAAAGAGTGTTACTGCGTAGTCACCCATAAGCAGGAAGGGGCCATGCTCATTGCAAACGTGCTGCCAGAAGTGCACAACAACCACGAAGAGCATTGCCAAGCCCTTGAGTTGTTCGGTCTGTGAAAAATCGAGAAAAGCACTCTCGCCTTTCTTTAATGTCACGATACTTACGATTAATAATAATAAATATATCGAAGAATTTAGAAGAAACGGATTATTGACATGAAGTTTTGTCGCCTCATAATTTTTAAAATATTCAGTCAAAACAGCAACGTCTATCAATGCAACCCCCCTAAATACCTGTTAAAAAGGTATCTATCTCGCTTTCAGTTCCTTCCGTCGAAACAACTCTTTCATCACCAGCCAGCAGAAGAGAGTGTTGGTGACCAGATAGCGTTTCCACATCCGTCCCGGTTCCTGGAGCAGACGGTACAGCCATTCCATGCCGCAACGCTGCCAGGAGAGCGGGGCGCGTTTCACCTTGCCGGCATAGACATCGAAGGAGCCGCCCACGCCATGGCAGATCGGGACCTGGATGCGATCACTCCAGCGGGCCATGAATTGTTCTTTTTTGGGGGAGGTGATGGCAACCAGCAGAATATCCGGACTGGCCTGGGCGATATCGTTGGCAATAGTCTCTTCCTCGGTCGCGGTAAAATACCCGTTGTGCCTGCCGGACACGATTACGCCGGGATAATCGACATTGATCCGTTCAGCTACTGTCCGGTTGACCTCTTCGGTCGCGCCCAACAGATAGACCCGATAGCCCCTCTCCCGGCCGCGTTCGAGCATGCCCATCATCAGGTCGATGCCGGCCACCCGTTCCGGCAGGGGTTTGCCCAGGATATGGCTGGCCCAGACCACCGAAGCGCCATCGGCGAAGATCACATCGGAAGAGAGCACATCCGCCCCCAGGGCCGGGTTGCGATACATGTTGACGACCTTGGCGGCGTTGACCACTCCGATCTGCAGCGAAGCGCGGCCGACGATAGCCCGATCGACGATATCGAGGACCTGCGCCATGGTCATGGCCTTGATGGGGATATCGAAAAGCTCAACCGTTGGGAAACGGGCAGCTTCGTCCATAATCATGGCCCTGGCGTTCATGCGGCCTCCTTGTTTTGCAAACTGGCACCGGCATCTGATTCAGCTGTCGGCTGGCGGTACTTGAAATCCTGAAAGGTTACACTGGCGAACTCGCCCAGTCCGGCCAGAAAACCATCGAGTTTGTCCAGGGAAAATGAGCTCAGGGCCTTGGGGTGGCCCATGGCGTGGAAGAGCTGCCTGCCAGAGGCTTGTTCACTACGGAATGCCTGGGTGAGCAGCCCAGCCTTGAGACCGTCCATGGAGGCGACACTGATCGTCGACCTGGTCAATTTCTGCAGATAATATCCGCGGCCCCAGGATAGTGACGAACCATCGCCGAATGGCGTATGGGCCGGGGTCGCCAGAACCTTGCGGGTCATGGCCATACGCCAGAACAGGAGCGGGGTCACCCGCATGGCGCTGATCGGTACTTCAAGAAAAGGACCGTCTGCATCCTCACGAGTCGGGTCACTGCTGAAATGCCAGGTATCCTTGGCAGGAACTGTGGAAAAATCAAACCAGCGGTCCCTGTCTTCGGAAACACCGCCGGGAAAAACCGTGCTGTCGAGCCAGATGCCATGCTCCAGCAGGCCCGTGGCTATCCGGGAGAATGGCTGCAGGCACCAGCCCCCTGCCCTGAAGGCGAAGACCGTATCGCCGACAATTGCTGTCAGCAGCGATTTGGCCGAACCGACCAGAGACGAGATCTCAGCGGAGGGAAAATCATGGAGCTTGTACCGGTGGGTATCAAGCCGCCACGCCTCGCCGTCAAAGCGGCTGTCTATCCAGTGCGGGTGCAGGTGAAGCTGGATGTCGTGGCCCTCTTCCTTCAATGCGGTCAGCTGCCGGCGAACAGCATCCAGATCGGATTGCAATCGCGGATACCTTCGCGCTTCCTCAGCCAGACGCTGGAGGTAGAGTGCATCAACGAAAAGTGAAAAACGCGCGCCGTGACGACGGGCGATCCTGGCCGCTTCCTCCGTTGGTCGGATCAAACAATTCTCGACCGTTCCGGTGGGATGGCCGAAGAACAGTTCATAATCGAGACTCAACTGAATCTGCGGGATTTCCACTACGCTACCTTCTTCCATAGTAAAGCAAACCGATCGTCTCCCAGGGCCGGCACAATCCGACTTTCCCAGCCGGCCAAGAAAACATACCCGTACAATTCCAACTGCATCACGCTATTGATTACTGCAACAAGTATGCCTTTAAACGTGGTCAATCAAGATATCGACAATTCTCTTGCCCGCGCAACCATCCCAGAACTTCGGGATTGAGCCCTTCTTGCAGCGGCCGGACAGGATTTCCAGGGCGGTATGGAGAATCTTGTCTATATCCGTGCCAATCAGATAATTCGTCCCTTCGGTGACGGTGACCGGCCGCTCGGTGTTATGGCGGAGGGTGATGCAGGGGACACCCAGCACCGTGGTTTCCTCCTGAATACCGCCGGAGTCGGTGATCACCAGTGCCGCACCTTGGATGAGATTGAGGAAGTCGAGATAGCCCAGCGGTTCCGCCACAGTGATCCTCGGATTGTCGAGCAATTTCGCCAGGAGGCCGAAATGCTGCATGTTGTGGCGGGTACGGGGATGAACAGGGAATATCAGGTGGATATCCTGAGAGATATCGTGGAGACACTGCAGTAACGGTTCCAGGGTCTCGCGGGTATCGACATTGGAGGGTCGATGCAGGGTCACGAGTCCATAAGCTGTCCGAAGCTGCAACTCTTCCCTGATATTCGATCGTTGTGCCTTCTCCAGATGTTGCTTGAGGGTATCGATCATGACATTGCCGACAAAATGTATTTTCTCGGGAGCAACACCTTCCCGTAGCAGGTTATCGACTCCGCTCTGTTCGGTGACAAACAGGAGGTCGCTGATCGCATCGGTCAGAATGCGGTTGACCTCCTCCGGCATATCCCGATCGAAGGAACGCAGCCCGGCTTCCACATGGACAATTATCGGCCGTTTCCGGGAAGGCGGAAACCCGGCGGCGCTTTTTCCGTATTTGACCTTCGAGGCGACGAGAGTGCAGGCGATGGTGGAGTTGACATCACCCACCACCAGCATGACATCCGGCTGCTCTTCCAGCAGAACCGGTTCGAAACGCTTCATGATTTCCGCCGTCTGAGTGGCATGCGACCCTGAACCAACCTCGAGATTGATATCCGGCTTGGGGATGCCAAGGTCATCGAAAAAACTTTCCGACATCTTCTGGTCGTAATGTTGGCCGGTGTGGACAATGCGATGGACGATCATGCGGTCGGTCGCGGTGGTCTTACCGTTATGTTCCTGAACGGCGCTGGCGATGGCGGCCAGTTTCATGAAATTCGGCCGGGCCCCGGCGATGGACATCAATTTCATCTTTACTCCTGGCTGTTGACTGTTACCCAATGTATGCGGGCATGGGAGAGGTTAAACAAGCGGTGACGGCAGGCGTAATCGCGCAGGCATGGGAGTTGCTCATCGGGGGCATACCCGGAATATGCGCTGTCATGCGAGGGAGAAGGTCACGAATTCTTTCAATTCAGAGGGATAAATCCTCCTCATGTCGCACCCTCCGATCTCAACACTACCGGGATGGTCTTCAGCAAAATCTTCAGATCAAGACCAAACGACCAGTTGTCGATATACTCCAGGTCGAGTTCCAGCCAGCGGTCGAAAGGCAGATTGCTGCGGCCGGATACCTGCCACAGGCCTGTCAATCCCGGCTGGACACTGAATCGCCGGCGCTGGATGCCCCTGTCGAACAGATCGACATCGCGGATGGACATCGGTCGCGGACCGACGAGGCTCATCTCGCCGCGCAGGACATTGAACAACTGCGGCAGTTCGTCGATACTGGATTTGCGGATGAAGCGGCCGACTCGGGTTACCCGCGGATCGTTGGCCATCTTGAATATCGGTCCTTCCGCCTCGTTGAGGTGCTCTATCTCGGCCAGGCGCTCCTCGGCATCGACATGCATCGAACGGAATTTATACATCGGGAAAAGATGTTTGCGCAGGCCGACGCGCTGCTGGACAAAAAATACCGGGCCAGGCGAGTCGAGCTTGATGGCGATGGCGACAACCAGAAACAGCGGCAGCAGCAGCGGCATTGCACAACTGGTCAACACAACATCGAGGACCCGCTTGGCAAACAACTGATTTTCATCCTGGGCCACCGGTTCCATTGTCAGAAGGGGAATCCGCCCGACATGGGCAAGGCTCATCCGCGCCACCTCGACATTGAAGACATCGGCCATGAAGCGCAAGGTTATGCCCTCTTCCTCGCAGGCGATTACGATCGGCTCGACATCATCGAGCATCGAACGGGTTATGGCAACGATGACCTCATCGACAACGTTTTTTTTCAGACAATCGCTGATATTGTCGACCGTGCCGAGAAACGGCCTGCAATCAGAGTTACTTTCCCGGCACTTCGGGTCCGGATCGACAAAGCCGACAATCTCGACACCAAGGAAACTACGTTTCTGTAATTGATCGGCAAGCTGACAAGCCCGAGCCTGCGTTCCAACGATCAGAACCCGGAGGGATTTTTTCCCACCCTCAATGGAATTCTTGAAATTCCAGATGACAACGGCTCTGATGGCCAGTAGCACAAAAAGCTCAAAAACCGCAAAAATGAGTATAACGAACCTGCTGACATATTGGATCTCGAAAAAAAAGAGGAGGGACAGGAGCACCCCTACGGCCACTGCGGTACTGCGGAGAATGGCCCAGCCATAATTGAACAGGGTCATCTCGAAAGGTCTTCGGTATCCTCCGAAATAGGAAAGGCTGCCCAGCAGCAGGACAAGCAGGAGCGGGACAAGGAAGAGGTGGGAATAAATATCCGCTTCGCTGTCGACGAGAAAAATATCCCTGCCCAGAAACGAAAAAAGAAAGGTAATAATCGTCAACAGGACATCGAGCAAAAACACCGTCTTCCCAAGGTCACTGCTGTTGTCTTGCATGTGTTGCTATCCTTGTCGAGTGCTGTTCGCTAGAAGAGTGTGGAGGGCGTGAGCTCAATGTGTGTTTCTATCTGTTCACTTCGTCGGAATCACATGATTGCAATGTCTTCCAGATATCTCTTTGCACTTTGCATGCCGGGCGTGAGACGTATTTTGTATTATACCTCAAATACTGGCTGAAAGAACAGGCGGGAAATATAAAAAGGCCATTGAGTCATTTGCATATGGCAAGAGTTTGGATGGACAAATATTGAGGAAACATCGTCTCCTGTCTTTCCGAGCGTGCTTTCTGTCATATCGAGTGCCCCCTTGTCATTACGAGCACCAGCTAGAAATCCCTCCTTTCGTGGCAGGAGATCTCTCCCTACGGTCGAGATGACAGCGGGGGATGGTCGAGATGAACGGCCAAAAAAGTCGCGATGACCAGGTTGAAGGTCGAGATGACCAGCGGAGGAAGGTCGAGATACCCACTACTATCATTTCTTTTTTTCTTTCTGTCATTTCGAGCGCTAGCGAGAAATCTCGTTTTTCCCGGTAGGGCGAAGGACTTGATGACGTCCTCGCTGTCATTTCGAAGCGAAGCGAGAAATCTCATGTTGCCGAG
>Ga0075012_10005280_pt1 | contig 11869 bp, 10 predicted proteins | sample All_14_2_FD_71474 | JGI IMG/M metagenome (GOLD analysis project Ga0075012, IMG submission 71474) | Freshwater microbial communities in response to fracking from Pennsylvania, USA - Allegheny Zone_MetaG_DW_15 | ecosystem: Environmental > Aquatic > Deep subsurface > Groundwater > Drilled...
ACCATCGAACATCGGCGCTTGCAGCACCGCAAGTTCGCCGCCTAACATCAACCCCCTGACGAGGTCCGCACTCCGCTAATCTACGCCGCGAGTTGTGCCGAATGTTCTGACGACGGACAACGCGCACCATCCTGCTGGCCACGCCGCCTGACCAGTTGGCGGCACCGCAGGCCAAGGCTAGCAAGAGCCCCAATGCCGCTGCGGAAGAAATGGCGCGGCTGGAGCGCGAACTGGTCAGCCTGCAATCACAGGTGAAGGCGGTCGAGGATACATACGGGATCGACAACCTGCACCTGACGCTCGGGCAAGCCTATCTCCGTAAGCTGCTCTCGAACGCGCCCGTCGTACGATGGATCGCCCAACGGCATCCGGAGTATCTGGAGCAGTTCCAGTCCATCGCCGAGATCAAGGAACTGCCGGGCCGTGCGTCGGCTACAGGCTGAATATCGCGCCACAGCGGTGGCAGAGCCAGCTCTTGGTCCAGGCATCCTTGAGGCCGGGATAGACATTGGCGTTATGCTGGAACCCGAGCCAGGCCAGATAGCCGCTGCCGCCGAGGATCAGCAGGGTCATGATGCCAAAGCCACCTGCGAAGAGGGCCACGACAATGGCGGCGACCAAGCCGATCCCGATCCACATGAAAGCGAGCTTCTTCGACGGCGGCGCAGCCTTCTTCGCGAGTTCAGTCATTTGTGTGCCTCGCGTCCGGGAGGAATTGACGCTCGATCCGACCCCGACGCGTCCACCGGCAAATCCGATGCCACTGCTGCTGCCACGCGTGGTTGTGTCGACCTTGGAGGTGCCGCCTTCATAGACCATGCTGAGGCGCTGGATTTCGCCGCTGGAGCAGGTCGTGCACTTATAGTCGCCCATCGTCTGGTCCTTTCATTGATGATTATGCCGTCCGTTGCCGGATGCGGCGGATGGTCGCGGGAGCGACCTTGTGCAGACGGGCCAGCACGCGCACTTCCGCGCCGGATGCCAGCGCCTTGCGTATGCGTGCCTCAACGGCAGGCGGCAGCGCGCGCCGCCGTCCGATGACCTTGCCGCGCGCGCGCGCCGCGACCAGCCCGTTGCGGATACGCTCGCTGATGGTCTCTGCTTCCAGCTGCGCCCAGACGGCGGCAAAGCCCATCATGGCCCGGCCATAGGCGGTGCCGGTGTCAAAATGCTCGGCGAGGCTGCGAAGCGACGCGCCTCTGGCGGCGATGCGCTGGCCGATCCGATAGAAGTCGGCGACATTGCGGCTGATCCGGTCAAACCGGTAGACGGTCAGCACGTCCCCGGCCCGCAACCGGCGCAATAGCCGCTCCAGCCGTGGCCGGGATTTCCGGCCACTGGCCGTCTCGATCACGATCTTGGTGCAGCCAGCCGCCTCCAGCGCCCGGCGCTGGGCATCGCTGCCCGTCTCCTGCCGGTCGGTCGATACCCGTGCATAGCCATAGATCGCGCCTGACATCTCACCTCCAACCCCAAGGCTTCGGCGATTCAGGCGGGACGAAAACAGGTGTTTTCGGTCCACGGGCAAAAAAGGGAGATTCTACAATGCGCTTAGGTTCCTGGCTTATCGCGGCGGCGGTCGCCGCCAGCACGACAGCACCGGCTCACGCCGATGTGCTCTATGTCTACAACAGCACGATTTCGCCGTTCTCGTTCAGCTATCAGAGCCCCGATTTCCTCAATCTCGGGATCGGCGAGTTTCTCGATCTCAGCACAGGTTCGCCCAGCCTAAGCGGCGATGCCGATAGCGTCGTCTTTCGCACCAATTCATATCCTGCGTTGACCATCGAAGCGAGTCAGGGCGGCAACCCCGGAAAGTACGCTGCGTTCGCCTATGAAGCCGTATCGGCATTCGGGTCTTACGCTTCATTTGACGGTGGCAATGATATCGCGACCCTGACGGTGTCACACATCGCCGCCGTGCCGGAGCCTGCGACTTGGGCCATGATGCTGGCTGGTTTTGCATTCGTCGGCGGCGTCATGCGCCGCAGGCGGATCACATCCTATAGCCCTGCGATCACGGCGCCCGCGTGATTGTCCGGCAAAGCGGGACGTAACCACCTATTTTCGTTCCGTCCGCTCTACGATATCCGCGCATCGCTGTCACTGAGGTATTCGCAATCAAGCGCGCCTGCCTGACAGTTTCAGACCTCCGGAAAACAAATCGCTTTCAGGTGAAGACAATAAAAAACCACAGGGCCTGTTTGAACACATATCGCGACTGCGGCCCAACCTAAAGCCGTTAGCGCAAGTAGCCATTGATGCGCTTTTACGTAGATCTTCATGCACGAGGCTGTGTGTCGCATTACCCGCCGGAGAACATGGTAAGAGTGACCCGTGTAGTAAATTATCACGAGCACTAGAGCCGACAAATCGGCGTAGTTGAGATGTTCCACTGGTGCGTCTCCTTCTGACTGCACCGCTCACTTTCTTTACAACCGTGGTTCGCGTCAGAGGGCAAAAGTATGACCGTCATACGTGCTACTGCTCGAACTTCCCTGATGACTGCCATGCTAGAGTTCGCAAAAGGGGGGGCGTTGTTCCGAACTTCTTTGCAGTCTCGTTACACTGCGATTAGAGAGGCGGCGTCAAAGGGGGATATAATTTCATGTTGCCAGCTACGTGGTTGCCGTTCGTTTTCCCGACCTCCCTTCGAGATGACCTAACTTGGATAGATCAATTTGGGCAAACTCGACGTACCTATTTGCTGGGTTTTTCGCAGACCTCACATGCGGCAGGTCGAGCTGTTTCCAGCGCGGTTCACGCCGGAGTGAGCCCTCGATTTTCTGAGGACCCACGTAGATGCATTCCAGTCGAAGGATGGCGAGATCTTTTTTTTGATCATGGTGAAATTTTTGAAGCAAGTGGCGTTTATCGTGCGCCCCCTCCTAATGAACCAATTCACAAGAGGCCGAGCCGTTGGGAAGCATATGGAAAAGATCAACCCGAGCATGCTTGGGCTCGTCGGCCTATGCGGCTTTTTGAAGTTATTAAGAGTATAGCTGCGATCGCAGACGCTCTCGAACAAAATCAGCGAACCTTAAACCTTTGCCCATCACCGGATGGAACATCTCACATTGCTGGAAATCTATCAATTCACCCAGCCTTATTTACGGTTGGTGGATTCAATACGGCTTATTACGATCGCCATTTGTCGAAGAGGATAAGCCTTCTAACTAAGCTATTCGAGCACTGCGATCTATGGGTTACTCTGGATGGAGAAGATGTTCCTACTTTTTACGAAATGTCGCGCGGTTTGTCGGCTACTTATCGTACATGCTTAGCGCTAAAAAACTTTTGCGCCTCACATAAGCTACCAGAACTTGGAATGATTCAAGCCGATTTTAGCAGTCGAGGAACAAATAGAAATCACAGACGTGATGTTAAGAAGGTTACTCGAACAGGGGTCTTTGATAAATATTCCGCAGACTGCGCGATAGAAATATTTGGACGTTAAATTAATTGACGACCGAAGGCACACATATAGTGCAGACTGCGATCAAGATTTCTTCTAGTGGTAGGAACTGCTTTAATGATATCGAGAAGGCACTTCTCGTGCAAATCCCCAAAGTAAAGATACCCGGCATCAGCAAGTCTTTTTGCGAAAATCCTAGTTCCTCGTTCAAAAACCATAGCATTTATAATGCCATCGTTTCGGCGCTCAACAGGAATTGAGAATTTTTTTCCCGAAAGATCAGTGAAATGCGCAAGAGGAGCTGTCATTTATTCACATTCCTCCTATCTGAGCCCAAGATCAAGAGCCAATTGAGTTGGATTATTTCTTAGTTTTTCTCTATTTTCTTCTACAAAATGACTTAGCGCTCTTCTGATGATCCAAGTTAAGTCAACATCCATTTTTTCGGCGTACTCAATCAGCTCGTTATAAAGCATCGCCTCCAAATCCGCCCCCGCCCGCTTGTGCGCTCCTGGAGCCAGACGTTCGAGCCGATTACGTTTTAAAGGAGTTCTTGAGACCATATCAGCACTGTACCAGCTTGGACCAGCTTGGACCAGCGCTGAAAGGCGAACTATTAATATTCGCATTCGCCTGTTCCACTATGATTTGAAGTAGAATTTACTCGCCAGCACCGGATCTGCCCCCTCGATAAACAGCACCTGCGCGTCACGATCCATGCGCATCAGCTCATCCGGGAACAACAGCGGCCGCCCTGTCGAGGCATGGCTGGTCGAGCTATTGGAACTGGTCTGACTTCCCCAGCCATCCGCCTTGGGGCTGGTCGATGTCCCGCTGGAATGGCTGGTGACCATCTGCGTCGTCGTCCCGAGCATCTTCGACACATATTCGGCCGTATGGAGGTCACGGGTGCCGAACACCTGTATGACCCCCGCATTGGCGATGAACGTCTGCCAGCCCTTGTCGTAAAGCCGTTCGAGCTGCGACAGGTCTTGTACGATGGCATGAAGCTGGATGCCCAGCCCCGCCATCAGCCCGTAAGCATCCTCGATGATCTGCATTTTCCCAAGCTGCGCGAACTCATCCAGCACGAACCAGACCGGCTTTGGCGGCTTGGTGGGCGTGCGCGCCAGGTCGGCGATCCCAAGCGCGATCAGCATACGCAGCCAGCGGCTGTAGGTGCCCAGGCGATCGACCGGCAGCACGATATAGACCGAGACCGGCTTCGCGCCCTTGAGATCGGCGAACCGGAAGCTACTGCGGGCAAGGTTCGCCCGGAGCGCCGGGCTGTCGAGAAAATGCGTGTTCTGCTGCGCGGTCGAGAGCACGCCCGAACGCTCATTCTCGGACTTGGTGACGAACCGCGCCGCCGCCGAGACCACGGCGGGCACCGGCGAGCCCGCCATCGCCATGCCGATCTCGGCATATTCGCGCGGTGTGGCGGTGATGATGTCGCGCAGACGCCCGAGGTCGCGCTGCCCGGCCTCGGCGGGATCGGTCGCGAGATAGAGCAGATACCCCACCACCAGCGCGCGGGCCTCGTCGCTCCAGAAGGCGGTTGGGCCGCCGTCGTGGATCACCAGCGCGTCGGCGATCAGCATCGCGTCCTCAATCAGGGTCGGGCTGTCGGGTGCGAGCAGATCTATGGGATTGAACGTGGCGACCGGTAGCCCGGTGATGCCCCACGGGTCCAGCACATGCACCGCGCCGAACGCCTGCCGGGTTTCAGCGGTTTTAATCGCGTTCTCGCCCTTCGGGTCAATAACGATGCAGGAACCGCCATAGGTCTTGAGGTTGGGGATGATGACCGACACGCCCTTGCCCGCCCGGGTCGGCGCGACCGTCAGCAGATGCCGCTCGCCCGTATAGTGGAGGGGGCAGAACAAGACCCTGCTTCTGTTCGATGTCGCGCTGTTTCGGGTCAGGATTGCGGAGCGAGCCGAGCCGGAATCCTGTCTCGCCGATCAGCCCCATCCGCATCGCATGCTCCGGCGTCGCGAACTTCGCCGAGCCGAACACCATGTCGAACCCTCCACCGCGCCCGGTGAACAGTTCTCGCAGGAAGATCACAATGAGGCCGACGAACTGGATGAAGAAGCTGATCGTGGCCGCGCCCGCACCGGTGACGTCGCCAGCGCCCATCGCCCGGCTGCCCGCCAAAAGAAAGGCCAGCGATCCAGCCCCGAGCCCTATGATGACCGGCGATCTGGCGATCCTGACAATGCGCGCGAGGATCGCCCCCGGATCGACGCCTTGCAGCACAATGTAAACAATGGCCGCACCCTGCAGCAGCCAGATCAGCAGCACCATCCCCATGGTGGCCGCCTCCAGTAGAGTCCGTGCGTCCGGGCTGCCCCCTACAGCCCGAGGTCACGGTCGAGCCGGCGTTCCCGGTCGCGGTTCTGCTCCCGCGCCAGCGCCTGCTCGCGCATATCGTGATACAGGCGTTCAAGCTCGGTCAATTCCCTCTCCGGGGGATCGGTCCGAACCGGTTCAGAATGTTCGCGGATAAATTCTGCGGTGGGCGCTGGCGCGGGCATATCCAGCGCCAAAGGCTTCGGCAGCGGCAGGGGTTTGGGCAGCGCCGACTCGCTGTAATCGAGCGTCGTGTCCTTCTGCCGCTCGCGTCCAAGGATGCGGTGCAGCTCGATATCGTTCGGGAAACTGTCGTCCGAATGGACGAGGGTCAGCCGCTCCCGGTGCCGCGACATCGCCACATAGCTCAGGTGCCGGTCGAACCCGCGCGAGGCGAGCACGAACGCCTCGTCCACCGTCACACCCTGCGCTTTGTGAATGGTGGTGGCATAGCCGTGGCCGAAGTCAGGGTAGCTGGCGGGATCGAAGTGCACCATGCGGCCATCGTCGGTCCGCACCATAAGCTTGCCGGGCTCCATCTCCACGACGGTGCCGAGCGTGCCGTTCTTGACCTCCAGTTGCCGCTCGTTGCGCAGGAACAGCAGCCGGTCGCCCGCCGCGAACTCCCGTTCGCCATGGACGGTGTCGAGTATCTGACCATTTTCGAGCTGCCCGTCAGCCTTCAGCGCGGCGCGGGCGAGGCCGTTCAGCGCCTCCACGTCCACCCGCTTATGCGTGAGCATGATGCGGCTGGCTTTCGGCTTTGCCGCGCGGGCCGCCTGCCAGCGGTCGACCAGTTCGGTGCGGGCGTCGCTGTCGGTCGCGGCGCGGACCAGTGCCCCTGCCTCGGCATAGCGGGTCAGCGCCTCGACGGTGCGTCCGGTCGCCAGCTCGCGGGTCGCCTCGCGCTGCCATTCTTCCTTCTGGCGGCGGATTTCGGTCAGGTGGGCAGCGCCCGTGCGTTCGGCGATGGCGCGGAACGCCGCACCGGCCTCGATCGCCTGCAACTGCTCGGGGTCGCCGACCAGGATCAGCTTGGCTTTGGCCTCACGCGCCGTCTCCACCAGCCGCGCCAGCGCCCGCGAGCCGAGCATGCCCGCCTCATCGATCACCAGCACGTCGGTGGATTCCAGCCTGTCGCGGCCCTCGTCCCAGGCATGGAACAGGCTCGCGACCGTGCGCGCGGCAATGCCGCTGCCATTCTCCAGCCCTTCGGCGGAAATCCCCGAAAGGCTCGCCCCGCGCAGCCGGTAGCCGGACGCCTCCAGTTCCGTCCGCACTTCGCCCAAGAGTGTGGATTTGCCGGCACCGGCATAACCGACCAGGCAGGTGAGGTCGCCGTCTTCGATCAGGGCGCGGGCCGCGTCGCGCTGCTCTTCGGACAGGCGGGTGTGCCCCAGCCGGTCGGGCTTGCGCAGCCCATGCCATGCCCGTTTCGCCAGTTCCTGCGCGCCGTCGACCATGCGCACCTCCAGCGCGATCATCTCCCGCGTCGAATAGCGTGGCCGGTCCCGCTCGTCCCGTCCGACCTCGACCATGCGCCCGCGTACCAGGGCCATGACCGGCTGGAACTGGTCGTCGGCGGCATGGGCATGGACCCAGCGCGCAAGGTCGGCCTCGGTAAAGGTCGACTGGCGCTGGGTAATCGCCTCCAGCGCGATCTCCGGCCGCGCGATCAGCCGGCAGCCATTCTCCCGGCGCACCCGCTCGAATTCCGCCGCCCGGTCGGAAACGGCACGGTCGGCGGCGCGGCTTGCCCGCTCCAGCCGTTGCGCGGTCGCGCCCACCTTGGGCTGGCCTTCAAGGTCGATGCCCCGGTCCGCCAGGCTCAGATGGGTCCAGTCGGCCCCAAGGTCGATCCCAAGCTCCAGCGCCCGCTGGCGGGCGAAGTCCGCCCAGAGCGCGCGCAGTTCCTCCAGCCGGTCGCGGCGGTCGAGAAACAAGCGCCAGTCGGCGTCCGGATGCTTGGCAGCGAATCCGTCGCCCTCAATGACCCGTAGTGGAAGCAGCAGATGGGCATGCGGATGTGCCTGACCGTCACCGGCGGTCGGGTTGTGGAAAGCGATGTCGCAGGCGCGGCCGGGCCGGCCTTCAGGCGCTACCAGATGCGCCCGGCAGAAGTCGGTGATCAGCCGCCAGTTCTCGGCATCGCTGAATTCACGTGGTAAGTTGATCTCGAACTCCTGCGCAACCTGGGCGTCCCTGCGCTTTTCGCGGGCCTCGACCGCATTCCACAGGCGGGAACGGTCGACCATCCAAGGCGGCGCGCCCGCTGGGAGCAGGATCGCCGCCTCCACCACATCGCTCTTGCGGCTATAGTCTTCCGTCGCCCCGGCGCGTTCGTCCACCAGCCGCTCGCCCGCCCTGTAGGCAGCCGCACGGACAGCACTTGCCCCCTTTGCGCGGCTGTGGATCTTGGAAGTGAAATGATACGCGGCCAAAATGATTATGGCGTCCTTTCAACGCCCAAGTAAGAGTGCATGTTACTTGTAACATATAAGCGCGCATTTCATGAAAAATATTTCTAAATCCGATATACCATGTTATTATCAATTATGTCCGCAACGACCCCGCCACCCATTCCCAGTCAGCCCGCCGTCCGGCGGCGGCGGACGCTCGAGCAGCGGATGGAACTGGCGCGGATCGCGCAGGACAAGGCCGCCCAGCGGCTCGCCCGCAAGACGCGCAAGGTCGAGAAATTCGAGGCCGTGCGCAAGACGCGGGAGCGCAAGCTCGATACGAGAAGGAAAATAATTGCGGGATCGCTAGCGCTTGAACATATCCTGCATGACCCTGAATATGGCGTCGTGTTCGTGCGGCTTCTCAACCGCTACGTCACCCGCGATGCCGACCGCGCCCTGTTCGGGCTGACGCCCCGGGAACCGACAGGCGACAAGGAAAGCACGGACGATGCCGGGCGTCGGTGATCTCGTCACCGGCGTGGACGCCCACGGCAATGCCTGGACGGGCGAAGTGTTCGCGCTCGGCGATGGCTTCATCTATATCGAGCCGCAGCGGCAGAAGGATGCCGCCGGGCAGTATATCGACCTCAAGCCCGTGCGGCTGGATATCGCCGGCTGCGCCGTGATCGAGCGGATGGCCGACCGGGCGGAGAGTTTTGCGCAGCGCGACCGGCGGGTGGCGAAGTTGATCGAACGGTTCGAGGCCTTGCGGGAGCGGGAGCGGGGGCGCGGCGATGAGTTGGATCGCGGCAGGTCGCTGTAACGCTCACGATTGAACCAGCGAGGCGAGTGCGTTCGCCGTCATACTTTCGTGTATAACTTCGGCATACAGAAGCTATGCGCTTGTTGAATGCCGCAAGATGCGTACCCTTCACGCCGATATGAGTATCATCCCCAAAACAACTAGCATCACAGAAATGGCAGCCCACGCCATTACCAATGTTCTCTGTTTTACTCTGCTGGATTCCTCCAGATATTTCCAAAAATCTAGGAGATGCCCCCTTCCTCCCAAACGCGCCAGAAGCAGCGACATTGGAAGTGACATTGAAAAGCCGACCCATATAAAGCTTATGAGGGAATATCCAGAAAGCCTTATTCTAAAATAATTAGACAGAATGAGCGAAAATATCGGACTAAAAGCCATAATTGCAACCAAGAATGAGAAATAAATCTTATTCCTAATTGTACCGTATTCCGAACTCTGAACCGCATACGAAGGGGATATCAACCCAATTGCAATAATACCAATCAAGAATACTGCTATATAATTCACTTAACCCTCAATTATTCAGGCAATTGTTGTAAGAAAGTTCAAATGCGGCGCCATAAGCTACAATAAAGGCCAAACCTCCCAACGCACCAAATCTAGCCGCTTTAGCAGCCCCCACAAATCCACTTGTCTTGAGCAAATGCGTTGCCGTACTTGCCAAAGCTCCTCCGGGAACTGCAACCCCAGGATTGCGTGGAAATGCCCCTCGCAATGTGCTGTCAAATTGGCCTCCTATGTATCCCGCCGGCCCATCGACGAACGAAGCGATCATATCTCCTGACGTCGATTGCGCCTCTGGAGTGTCCCCAAAAAGCTCCGAAAAGCCAACGGTAGCCACACCTGCAAGCAAGCCTATACCAGCGCCAGCAAGTCCTCCTTGCGCTCCCGCCGCGGTGAATCCGGCAATAGTGCCAGCTTTATTGCCTAGCGCATCAGCCATATTGAAACAATCGAGAACGCGGCTTGTGTCTTGCGGCGAAGAAATGGCTGCGAGGTGCAAAATTACTTTCCGACACCTTGGATCACCGGGTTCCTTTTTACAGTTTGGCCCCCAAATCTCGGACGCGTCACCACCATTGCCATCGCCGCCGGAACCGCCGCCCGGGTTCGCTTGCGGGCTTGTGCCGCCGCCATAGCTCGGACTGGGGCGATGATAATCTACGAAAATTTGGCCGTTTTCCTCATTAGGCGTATCTTTGAGCCCCGTGGGGTCGATGCGATTGAGAGCGTCGCCACGCACATAGGCATAGAGGTTCATGCCTCCCTGATACCCGATGGGATCGGTCTGCATGAACCTGCCCATGCGAGGGGCGTAGATGCGGGCCTTATAGTAATACATGCCGATCTCGGACAGCCACGTTTGCCCTGTATACATGAACCGGCCCTGGTTGCCCGACTGCGGCACGCCATTCTCGTCATAGGCATTGATGGCGATGGCCGCACCCGACGCGTTGCTAATCGCCGTGATGCTGCCGCGCTCGTCGGTATGAAGCCAGCGGCGATCGGTCGTGCCTGTGCCCTCATACCAGATCAGGGGCTCATCGATGCCGGGACCATGCAGGTAGCGCTTCAGCACCGTGCCGCTTGTGTTGTACTCGGCCACCAGATCAGTGCCGTCATAGAGGAACCGCGTCGTCGTGCTTCCGGTGGTCTGGTAGAGACGCATCACAGGGTCATAGCTCAACGTTACGCTGCCCGGCGCGGTCGTCATGAGATTCTCCGAGCTGTAGCCATAGCTGCCATTACCAAGCCCGATCGTGTTACCCCGGGCATCATAGCTCGGCGCGATGCTGCCCGCGAGCGTATACTGGTTGAGCCCGTTCGCCGTGTAGGCGCGGCTGGCGTTGTACTGCTCTCGGAACGCATAGCTGTCGTTGGACGCCGCACGCGTCAATATCTGGCTGGCGGGATTGAAGGTGAACCCCAGCGTCTGGTCCGATGCCGTCGATGCCAGATCCTGCGTCAGTGAAGTCAAATCCGAGATACCGTTGTAACCATAACCGGTTGAGGTCGTATTGGCGCGGGCAAGGTTGGTACGGCGACCAAGGTCGTCATAGGTGAACGCTACCAGCGTCGTCGCGCCACTCTCGTTGATCTCCTTCATCTCGCCGGTCACGAGATAGGCATAGGTATGATAGAAGCTGCCGGGCAAATCCAGGCGCGTGCGGCGACCGCCAATGTCCCAGGTCGAAGTGATCGTGCCCAATGGACTCACTTGCGTCAGGTTGCGGTTGAGCGCGTCATAGGTCCAGCTCAGGGCATTGCCCGTCTGGCTGGCCGAGGTCATGCGACCGATCAGATCATAGACGTAGGTCACATCAGGTTCGGTGCCGGGCAGGTTCTTGAGCGTCAGCCGATTGAGATTGTCGTAGGTGAACGCGATCGACTGCGCGTCCCGCAGACGCGCAGATGTAACATTGCCGTTGGCGTCATACTCAAGCTGCTCATAGTCCGTGGTCGAACTGCTGTCCGGCGTCGAAGGAAGCGGATAGCGGGTCTTTTTCAATCGGTCGAACCCGTCATATTCATAGGTCGTTTTATTGTTCAACGCGTCCTTGACGGTCTCCTGCAGCCCATTGTCAGTATATGTGTATGTCACCTCGTTGCGCTGGAGCGTAGCAGGATAGGTGGGCGTCACGACGCCATAGGCGGTCTGCACCTGGCTCGGCCGCCCCACCGCGTCGTAGACATTGCGCGTGATCCGGTCGGGACCATTCGTCCCTGCCGTCTCCAGCGCACAGGCTCCCTGACTGCCGTCCCAGTTGGCGGTGTTCATGCGCAGCGCCGTGCATTCCAGCAGGCCGCGATTGTCGTAGCTGTATTTGGTGATCTGCTGCTTTGTGGCCGTGGTCGGCGCGGTGAGCACAT
>Ga0075012_10005281_pt1 | contig 11869 bp, 9 predicted proteins | sample All_14_2_FD_71474 | JGI IMG/M metagenome (GOLD analysis project Ga0075012, IMG submission 71474) | Freshwater microbial communities in response to fracking from Pennsylvania, USA - Allegheny Zone_MetaG_DW_15 | ecosystem: Environmental > Aquatic > Deep subsurface > Groundwater > Drilled...
GCGGGACTTGCGGCCAGGCGGGCCTTTCTCCTGTTCTGTCTTGCACCGCATGAGGTTTGTCGTGCCCCCTTCCTCGCGGTTGGGGCGGTGGGCTCTTACCCCGCCGTTTCACCCTTACCCACGCTTGCGCGCAGGCGGTTTGTTTTCTGTGATACTGTCTGTGACTGCGGCTTGCACCGCAGCCCCCACGCTTTCACGTGGCATGCTGCCCTGTGGTGTCCGGACTTTCCTCTGGCATCTCCGCCTTGCAGCAAAAACACCAGCGATCACTCCGGCCGACCCGCCGTGAGAGTAAAGGCTTCAGCGAAAAGGGCAAGCAGGGCCTGCGTGGAAAGATGACGCGAAACTTTGCCTCTGCCCCCGGTGTTGAAACGCCTGAACTCACCACCGCCATGAAGCTCATCCCCTCCTTCCTCCTCGTCCTCACAGTCAGTTTCTCACTGATCCGTGCCGAAGACGCTCCCACACAAAGCCCTGGCGTCGGGCAGGGCCGCGAGAAGATCCGGGAAATGATTCTGCAGAAGTTTGACGCCAATAAAAACGGCACCTTGGACCCGGATGAGAAGGCCGCAGCCATGAAGGCCATGCAGGAACGCAAAGGCGCCCCTCCAAAAGGCGGCGGCAAGATGCAGGCGATTCTCCTGCAAAAATTCGATGCCAATAAAAACGGCACCCTCGACCCCGATGAAAAAGCGGCCGCCATGAAAGCCATGCAGGACCGCAAAGGCAAGTCCGGTGGATTCCCCGGAGCCGGAGCCCCAAGCCCCGAAAGCGGCACCAAATTTCGCCGTCCGCCAGAAGCACCAAAAGGCGACGCCAAATAAACTGGCAACGCACCTTACTTCGCCACGCTGTCCTTCAGCAATTTCAGCAGCGTATAATCCGCGTACTGGATGTCGCTGATCTTCCACGCACCACCTTCCTGCACACAGTGGAAGGTGATGCGCTTCTTCTCCTCAAAGTTCACAAACGTCACCAGTACCGTGGCCTTCCCCCCCTCCATCTTCGCCGGATGGATGGCGAGCTCCTTGATTTCCATGTCCTGCGCGTCATACAGCGGATCAGCACCGATCGCGCCAACTTCCCCTTTGGAGTCGATCGTGTCTTTCCAGATAAGACCGCCCAGTTCCTTCGTGAAGTAATGGTCCACCAGCGCCCGGTTCGTATCCTGGAAAAACGGCGACGCGTTTTTCTTCTCTGACTTGTACAATTCAGCGACCAGCGACTCAGGCGTGGCCGCCTTGTCAGCAGCGTGAAGAGTCAAACCGCAGAAAACAAACAGCAAAAGCAAAGTGAGGAGGCGCATCCGGCTGCTATCGCCGCAAACGCCTCAAAGTCGAGCCCATCATCTCACTCATCCGCGTCCTTCTTGCCCTTCTTTTTGGGCTCTTCCGGCAGCGGCTGGCCCTTCTGCGCGGCCTCCCACTCGGCGTATCCCTTGTTCTTGCGGCCGCCCAGATACTTGTAGGTGTCAAAAACAGCCGCATTGCCAAGCACGCGCGGGTCCTTCTCCTCCTTGAGGAGACCCTCCATTTTTTCGCGCAGCTCCTTTTTGATCGCGGCGTATTTGGGATCAGCAGCAAGGTTCCTGAGGCACTCCGTATCATTCACCATGTCATACAGCTCCTCTTCTGCACGGTAGGCGAACGCGAGATCATAATAGGCTCCCTTGTTCTCGATCATCCACGTCTTGGTGGGGCTGTCGTCGCAGTTGCGGTAGCCCGTTTCGGGGTTGCCCGCCGGCCAGCGTTCAGGGTGGTAATTGTGGCTGTAGAAAAACTCCGGAGTGCGGATGGCCCGCACGGGATAGCCCCAGTCGTTCGGCCGGCCGATGTCGTGGCGCTCCTTGCCGACCAGCATCGTATTGCGGTCCTCGATGAAGCCGTTCTTCTCGCTGCGCAGGATTTTAACCAGGCTGCTGCCGCTGATCTGCTCATGCTTCGGCAGTCCCGCGAGTTCAAGATAGGTCGGTGCAAAATCACGCACATTGATGAAATCCTCCACGACTCGGCCCGGCTTGATCCCCTTCCCCCAGCGCATCGCCAGCGGCAGATGAAACCCATCTTCATAGATCTGCCCCTTCACCCGCGGAAACGGCATGCCATGATCTGAAGTCACAATCACAAGCGTGTCGTCCAGGATGCCCTCCTTCTCCAGCATGGCCAGTGCGCGGCCGATGTGGGCATCCGCATATTCCACCTCCACGGCATAGTCGGCCATGTCCCCGCGCACGGTGGCGTTGTCCGGAAAATAGCCGGGCACGTCCACATCCACGAGATTCTTGCCCATTCGCTCGCCGGAATTCAGCTCATAGGGCCGGTGCGGCTCCTTAAATCCCATCCAGAAACAAAATGGCTTCTTGGCATCCCGCTGCCCCAGAAACTTGGAAAAATTCGCCGCGTAATCGTTCTTGCCGATGCCGGTGGTCGGCGGGCTGTCATTTTCGGTGTCAAAGCTAGGCCCCGCAGGATTGCGCGTGCGGCCTCCCAGTTTGAAATCACCCGGTCCCCACCCTTTCCCGGTCAAACCCACCGTGTAGCCGCCTTTTTCCAGCAGATCCGGATACACCGCAAACTTCGGTGGAAAAATCCCTCCATGAGAAACCGCCTCCTCAAGCTGCCAGGAATTGCGCCCCGTCAGGATCGTCGCACGGCACGGGCTGCACTTCGGATTGGAAGTGAAGGCGTTTTTAAACAGCACCCCTTCCTTCGCCACGCGGTCAAAGTTTGGCGTCTTCACCCAGTCACAGCCATATGCGCCCGCATGCTGCCAGCCCCAGTCATCAAAGATGATGAAAAGGATGTTCGGACGCGGCGCATCCTCAGCGCGAAGGCTGGAAACAAGGGCGAGCGCGGCAAGGACGGCGGACAGGAGCAGTTTCATGCGCGCTGAAACGCTCCTAATATCCTCAACTTGCAGCCGCTTCTTCGACACTCACACACGTGCAGATGAGATGGCGGTCGCCATAGACATTGTCGATGCGCGACACCGGCGGCCAGTACTTCGCCTCCTGCACCCATGGCAGCGGGAAGGCGGCGGCTTCACGCGTGTAGGCGTGCGGCCAGTCGCTCTTGGTCACGGCGGCAGCGGTGTGCGGTGCCTGCTTCAGCGTGTTGTCCGTCGGGTGATACTGGCCGCTTTCCACACCGATCATCTCCGCATGGATGCACTGCATCGCCTCGCAGAAGCGGTCAATCTCCGCCTGGCTTTCGCTCTCCGTGGGCTCGATCATGAGCGTGCCTGAAACCGGCCAGCTCATCGTCGGCGCATGATAGCCAAAATCCATCAGCCGCTTCGCCACGTCTTCCACCGTGATCTTGTGGAAATGGCTGAAATCAAGAATGCACTCGTGCGCGACGAAACCCTTGCTGCCCTTGTACAACGTGGGGAAATTCGCCTCCAGCTTCCGCGCAACATAGTTCGCATTGAGGATGGCGTACTTGGTCGCATCCACAAGACGCGGCCCCATCATCGCGATGTACATCCATGAGATCGTGCAGATGCTCGCGCTGCCCCAGGGGGCGGAGCACACCGCGCCTTCACGACGGTCCGTCTGCCATGTGTGGTGCCCCGGCAAATGCGCACGCAGGTGCGCGGCTACCGCGATCGGCCCCACGCCCGGCCCGCCACCACCATGGGGAATGCAGAACGTCTTGTGCAAATTCAGATGGCACACATCCGCGCCGATGCGCCCCGGCGAGGTCAGCCCCACCTGCGCATTCATGTTGGCACCGTCCATGTACACCTGGCCGCCATGATCATGCACCAGTCGGCAGATTTCGACGATGGACTCCTCAAACACCCCGTGCGTCGAAGGGTACGTGACCATCAGCGCGGCCACCTTGTCCTTGTTCGCCTCCAGCTTTGCCTTCAAATCATCCACGGCAATGTTGCCATGACTGTCACAGGTCACAGGCACGACCTTGAATCCACACATCACCGCGCTGGCGGGGTTCGTACCATGGGCAGAGGTTGGGATGAGGCAGACATCGCGGTGCTCCTCGCCACGCGCGACGTGAAAGCGCTTGATCGCCAGCAGCCCGGCATACTCGCCCTGAGATCCCGCGTTCGGCTGCAAAGACACCGCATCAAATCCCGTGCATTCCGCCAGCCACGCCTCCAGATCTCCAAACATCGAGCGGTAGCCCTCCGTCTGATCACGCGGAGCAAAGGGGTGCAGCCCGTTCACCTCCGGCCAGCTCAGCGGCATCATCTCCGCCGCGGCGTTCAGCTTCATTGTGCAGGAGCCCAGCGGGATCATGCTGCGGTTCAGCGCGATGTCCTTCGACTCCAGACGGTGCAGATACCGCATCATCTCCGTCTCGGAATGGTACGAGTTAAACACCGGATGCGTCAGAAACGCGGACGTGCGGTGGTGCCGCGCGGAGCAATGCAGCGGATTTTTGTCATCCAGCACCGGAGGCCGCTGCGCCTTCGAAATGCCAAAGGCCGTGAGCAGATTCAGCAGCTCTTCTTCCCGTACGCGCTCGTCCAAAGCGACGCCCACCGTATTGGCATCGATTTTGCGCAGATTGATGCCGAAGATCAGCGCACGCTTGAGCAGATCATCGGCGTTCGGCACGCGCACGCTCAGCGTGTCAAAAAACTCATCGCTCAGCACATCCAGTCCAGCGCCCAGCAGCTCTCCGGCCAGCCAGACCGCCGCTCCATGCACACGATGCGCAATGGTCTTGAGCCCCTGCGGTCCGTGATACACCGCATACATGGACGCCATCACCGCCAGCAGCACTTGAGCTGTGCAGATGTTGCTGGTGGCCTTCTCACGGCGGATGTGCTGCTCACGGGTTTGCAGAGAAAGACGATACGCAGGTCGGCCTGAGGCATCCTTGGAAACACCGATCAGTCTTCCGGGCAGACGACGCTTCAGCGCATCCTTCACCGCCATGAAGGCCGCATGCGGCCCGCCAAAACCCAGCGGCACTCCAAAGCGCTGGCTGTTGCCCACGCAGATGTCGGCACCGAATTCACCCGGCGGCCTCAGCACCGTGAGCGCCAGCAGATCCGCACTGACAATGAACAACGCTCCCGCTTCATGGACTTGGGAAGCCAGTTCGCCAAAATCATGAATCACCCCCTGCGTGTCAGGATATTGCACCAGCACGGCGGCCAGCCCCTTGGTGCCATCGTGCTTCCACTTCAGCACGTCCCCCACCTCCACTCGGATGCCCAGCGCGTCCATGCGCGTACGCACCACCTCGATGTTTTGCGGGTGGCACTGGTCGGAAACAAAGACACGCGATGCCCCCGCCACCTGCGCCACCGCCAGGCCCAGCGCTTCAGCACACGCAGTGCCCTCATCCAGCAGCGAGGCGTTCGCCACATCCAGCGCCGTCAGGTCGCGGATCATCGTCTGAAAATTGATCAGCGCCTCCAGACGCCCCTGCGCGATCTCCGCCTGATAAGGCGTGTAGGCCGTGTACCAGCCGGGATTTTCCAAAATGTTCCGCTGAATCACCGGCGGTGTGAAGGTGTCATGGTAGCCGAGGCCGATGAACGAGCGCATGACCTTGTTCAGGCCCATGATCTGACGCATCCGCCGCAGCGCCTGCTCCTCGCTCAGTGGCGGTGCCAGATTCAGCGGCTCACGCACCCGGATGCCTTCAGGCACCACCTGGTCGATGAGATCATCAAGCGTTTTGAAACCGAGCGTTTGCAGCATGCTCTCCGCCTCGGCGGCGGAGGGACCAATGTGGCGGCGGGAGAAGTTTGTGGGCATCGAAATCGGAGCGGTTTGAGGACGCCGCCACGCTACCTAGCCGCAGCCCCGTGTCACTTGCCAAACAAGGCCCAGAATTTTTTCTCGGAGGCCTTCTGCTTGCCCTTCGCTTCGCGCAAAAACGGTGCCAGCGCGGCCAGGTTCAAAATCAGGTGATTGAGAAAATTAAACGGCGCGCGCAGCGGACGCTCGAAATCCACGAACAGCACCACGCGGTAGCCGTTGGTGTCATTCCAGACTTCGTGGTTATACGTGTCATCAAAGATGATCGCGCTGCCCTCCTGCCAGGCATAGACCTGGTCGGCGATTCGGATGCGGCACTGCTGTCGCGGCTCCGGCACCATCAGACCAAGGTGCATGCGCAGCACGCCCGCAAAAGGGCCCCGGTGTTCCGGAATGTGTTTGTTCGGCGAAAGGATCGAGAAAAAGCCTGTCGTGCAGCCGGGGATCTTCGCCAGCACCTTCATCGTCTCCGGGCAGTGGCGGGCGTTTTCCTCGCAGTCCATGCCCACCCCTTTGAGAAAGAAGGTCTTCCACTGGTCGTCCCCTTGGATCATGCCGACTTCCTTCACGATGTCTTGAAAGCTGGGCATCGCATCCCGGTATTTCATCACTGAATCGACCTCCGCGCGCACCTTCCGCCAGTCCGCCTCAATGTCCTTCACCCAGGGGAAGTGCCGCGAGTCATAAATCGGCGGGTCACCATGAATGGAGCAATGCGCAATGACCGCCTCGACAACATCCTGCAGCCGGTTGGTGATGCGCTCCAGCAGGCTTGTGGCCGGAAAAGTGCGGTGACGGCGGTGGTAGGCGTCTATCGGCTTGAGCTTAAAGCCCGCCGGGACAGTAGCAGTGGAAATGGATGCTTCGGAAGACATGGGTCGAGAATCCGTGAGGAGTAACGAATTTGTCACTCATTGCAGCCGGAAAAATGACATGAAACCACTCAAATCAGTCTGTTCATGCAATGTGCTTGCCGTAGGCAGCAGCATCCATCAGCGCATCCAGTTCAGCCGCGTTGGATGGCTGAATTTTGAAGATCCAGCCGCCGGTATACGGCTCACGATTGAGAAGGCCCGGATCTCCGCTCAAGGCCTCGTTGATGGCCACGATTTCACCGGCCACTGGCGCGTAGATGTCGCTCGCCGCTTTCACAGACTCGATCACGCACACCTGCTGCCCCGCGCTGACCAGGGTGCCCACCTTCGGAGGATCCACAAAGACCACGTCCGTCAGTTCCGCCTGCGCATGGTCCGTAATTCCCACCGGAGACGGGCTTTGGGTGGGGTCGATCCATTCGTGCGATTCACGGTAGCGGAGATTTTCAGGAACGTTGCTCATGGGGATGTCTGTTGGGAATATTAAACGGAGGGCTTGCGATAAAACGGCTTCTTCACCACTTCCGCCGGGAAACGCCGCCCGCGGATTTCGATCTCCAAGGCGCTTCCGATCGCGGCGGCGCTCAGCGGCACATAGGCCATGCCGATGCCGGTTCCGAGGCTGGGAGACTGCGTGCCACTGCACACCTCACCGATGATCACTCCTTCAAAGGCCACTGGATAATGCGGGCGCGGCGGAGGGGCCGCGCCAGTCATGCGAAAGGCGGCCAGTTTGTCCGGCAGTCCGGCGGCCTTCTGCGCCACCAGCGCCTCGCGCCCGGTGAAGTCGCCCTTGTCCAGATCAACAAAGAATCCGAGTCCCGCCTGCAGCGGAGTGCGCTGTTCAGAAAGATCATTGCCATTGAGCGGATACCCCATCTCAAGGCGCAGCGTGTCACGGGCTCCGAGTCCGCAGGGCATGCCCCCGGCAGCCTTCACGGCATCCACGATCTTGCGGAACCACGCTTCCGCCGTCTCCATCGGCATGAAAAACTCAAAACCTTCCTCCCCGGTGTAGCCGGTGCCGCACAGCCACATCGGCCCTTCATTGGTCATGGAGACAAGAATGGTGTTGTGCTCCGGAAAGGATGCGGCATCACCAAAGACCGCCGCCGCCACCTCGCGTGCCTTCGGGCCTTGGATCGCCAGCCCGGCCGTGAAATCACTCGCGTTGGCCATCAGCACCTCATCATCTTTATTGAGCTGCGTTTCCAGATGCGCCCAGTCCGCATCAATGCGCGAAGCATTGACCACGAGGTAAAATTCACGCTCGCTCGTGCGATAGGCGATCAGGTCGTCGATCACGCCGCCGAGCCCGTTCAGCAGCAGGGTGTACTGCCCTTGGCCGGGCTGCAGCTTGGTGATGTTGTTCGTCAGCACCCGGTTCAAAAACGCCTCGGCACCCGGACCGCTCACGATGAACTGCCCCATGTGCGATATATCAAACACGCCGACGCTCTGCCGCACGGCCTTGTGTTCATCGACAATGCCCGTGTACTGCACCGGCATGTCCCAGCCGGCGAAGGGCACCATGCGGGCCCCCATTTCCACATGCACGGCATGCAGGGGTGTGCGGCGGAGAGAAGAAGGGTCTGACACAGTGCCACCCATGTTGTGAAGCGCTGCGCCTTTGTCAATTCTGGCGGCATTTTAGGCCAATTTCTGAATGCCAATCTCATTTGCAGCCCCCTCGCATCTCCTCCATACTTTGCGTCCCCCAAACGCTCGCGAAAAAAAGCCCCAACCATGGCAGCTCCTTTCCTCACCCAGGACTTTCACATCCGCTGGTCTACCCTGACCCCCGAACACATCGAAGCAGACATCCGCGCCGCCCTTGAAAAAGCGCAGGCCAATCTGGATGCCGTCATCGATCAGGACCGCGGCAAGATGAACTTTGATTCCGTCGTGCTCGGTCTCGACGAATGCACCCGAGAACTGAACGAAGCCTGGGGCCTCGTCACGCACCTCGATTCCCTCTGCAACTCCCCGGCCCTGCGCGAGGCGCACAACAAAATGCTGTCGGAAGTTAGCTCCTTCTTCGCCAAGATCCCTCTCAACGAGCATCTCTGGGACCTCTTTGTCACCTACAGCAAGACCGACGAGGCGAAGCAGCTCCCCCCAGTGCACAAACGCGCCCTGCAGGAGGCCATGGAAGGCTTCATCGAGGCCGGCGCCGACCTGCCTCCAGAAAAGAAAAAGCGCATGGAGGAGATCGAGGCCGAGCTCTCCAAGCACACCCAAAAGTACTCCGAAAACGTGCTCGATTCCACGAACAAGTGGGAGCTGCTCATCGAAGACGTGGATCGTCTCAAAGGACTTCCCCAAACCGCCATCGACGCCGCCAAGGCGGACGCTCTGGCCAAAAACCTCGGCACGCCTGAGAAGCCCGTTTATCGCTTCACCCTCAAAGCCCCCTCGATGATTCCAATCATGGAATACCTCGAAGACGAAGGCATCCGCCGTCACGTCTGGGAAGGCTCCTGCAGCATTGGCCGCGGCGGCGAACACGACAACACCGAGCTCGTCTGGAACATCCTGCGCCTGCGTCATGAGAAAGCTCAGATCATGGGCAAGGCAAACTTCGCCGATCATGTTCTGAACCATCGCATGGCCAAAAACGGTCAGAGCGCCCTCCGTTTCATCACCGACCTCTACGAGCGCGTGCATGAAGCCTTCCAGCGTGAAACCATCGAGCTTCAGGAGTTCCGCGCCGACAATGCCCACCAGGCGGTCGATCTCTTCGAGCCCTGGGAAGTCGCCTTCTGGAGCGAACGCCAGCGCAAATCAAAGTACGATTTCGATGAAGAAGAGCTGCGCCCCTTCTTCCCCATCGACAAAGTACTCAGCGGCATGTTCCAGCTTGCGGAAAAGGTCTTCGATCTTCGCATCACCAGCCGCGAAGTCGTCTATGTCGAACCCGGCCAGGAGGCCCCCGCCAATGTCAGCACCCAGCCCGGAAAAACCGGCCCCGTGGAAGTCTGGCACCCCGAGGTGAAATTCTACGAAGTGCGCAACGAGAAGGGCGTCCACATCGGCTCCTTCTACGCCGACTGGCATCCACGCGACTCCAAGCGCGGCGGTGCCTGGATGAACTACCTCCGCATGGGCGTCCCCCCCAGCGGCGAGCGCGACCGCCGCCTCCACCTCGGCCTCATCTGCGGCAACATGACCCCTCCCGTGGATGGCAAGTCCGCCCTCCTCACCCATGATGAAGTCACCACCGTCTTCCATGAGTTCGGCCATCTGCTGCACCAGCTCTGCGGCAATGTGGAAATTCCTTCCCTGAACGGCGTCAGCGTTTACTGGGACTTCGTGGAGCTCCCCTCCCAGCTCATGGAAAACTTCTGCTGGGAGCGCGAGAGCCTCGACCTCTTCGCCCGTCACCATGAAACCGGCGAAACGATTCCCCCGCGCCTCTTCAAGAAGCTGCTCGCCGCCAAAAACTACCGCAGCGCCAGCGACATCATGCGCCAGCTCGCTTTCGGCAAGCTCGACCTCGAACTCCACATGCACCACGCCACCGACGAAGGCGTGGATCTCGACAAGCTCGCTCGCTCCATTCTCAAAGGCTATCTCATGCAGCTCAAAACCGAGCAGCCCACCATGGCCCGCCGTTTCGGCCACCTCTTCAGCAGCCCGGTCGGTTATGCCGCCGGCTACTACAGCTACAAATGGGCCGAAGTGCTGGACGCCGATGCTTTCACCCGCTTCCAGCAGGAAGGCGTGCTGAACCCCACCGTCGGTCGCGAGTTCCGCGACACCATCCTCAGCAAGGGCAACTCCGAAGACCCCGCCAAGCTCTTCCAGAACTTCATGGGCCGCGACCCCGACGCCATGGCCCTCCTCGTCCGCGCCGGTCTGGCATAAAGTAGGATGGGTGCGGCGACAGCCCGCCCGTCCATGAGCGCGTGAAAGCACCAATGACTTGCCCGACCCAAAGCCGGGCGGCTGTCCCCTACGTCTTCGCCGCCCGCCCCCGATACGCCAGCGCAAAGAACACGCACACCGCCGCCGTCAGCGCCGTCTCCCCCCACCAGAAGCGCGGCCAGTTCGTGCTCTTCCCCTCCGTGCACGCCTGAAACCACCAGCCGCCGCCCAGGTAGCCCAGCAGATTGCCCACCCCGCTCATCAGCATGGCCAGCAGCGCCTGCGCACGCACCCGCCATTTCGGATCAATGCGCTCTTCCAGGTAAATCTGCGTCGTGATGAAATAGAGCGTGTAAGCAAACCCGTGCAGAAAGGTGCCAAACATCACACTGGGCAGCGTGTTGATGGTATTCAGCGAATAGCGCACCACACAGATTGCGATGCCAGAGAGGAAAACCCACTTCAGCCTGAACCGCGCCATCACGTTGGCCAGCAGCAGCATCACCAGCACCTCCGTAGTCTGGCCCAGCGAGATCACCGCGGAGATGTGCTGCACCCCGAGATCATGCAATTGACGCGAAGTGTAGGGATAAAACGCCGCCAGCGGAATGCAGTACAACGCCGCCGTCAGAAACACCACGCGGTGATCCCGGTGAATGAGCAGCCCCAGAGCATCCAGCCCAAGAATCTGTTTCCAGGTGCGGTGCTGCACCACTTCTCCGGGCGGGATCATCGGCAGCCGCCATGTCAGGCTCATCACCACCAGCCACAGCCCCGCAGCCGTCACTCCTGCCACCAGCGAGGCATCGGCACGCAGGACAAAGCTCACAATCCAGCAGCCCACCATCCATCCTCCCGTGGCCCACGCCCGCAGCGGGCCAAACTGCATCTTGGCGTCGTGCAGTTGGGAAAACACAATGCTGCTCGTCACGCTCCACGCCGGCAAAGCCGCAAGCGCCAGCATCTGCGCACAGACCAAAACCGCCGCGTCACTCCAGCCCCATGCCAGTGACCCACAGGTCAGCAGCAGCGCCAGGCTCGTGCACGCCGTCAGCCAGCGCAGCAGCAGCACCGGTGAATGCTTTTGATCCGCCAGCGCCCCCACAAACAAGGGCGAGATGAACGCAGCCGTCGCCGTCGTGGCAAACACCCACGGCACCAGATTCCCCCGGCCATGCGCATTGAAGACATTGGCCAGCGGCACGCTCCACATCCCCATGGGCAGCGCCGTGCAGAAAAACAGCGTCGCCAGCGATTTGCGGCTGGCTTTGGCATCCGTGGCGGGGTGGGGCATCGTTGTTGGTTTTTGAAATAAACCGGGAGGCGGTAAACTCCAACAACGAGTCTGTAAAAAGCGTTGGTTGCGCCCTCCGCCCGCCTTTCCATC
>Ga0075012_10005282_pt1 | contig 11868 bp, 5 predicted proteins | sample All_14_2_FD_71474 | JGI IMG/M metagenome (GOLD analysis project Ga0075012, IMG submission 71474) | Freshwater microbial communities in response to fracking from Pennsylvania, USA - Allegheny Zone_MetaG_DW_15 | ecosystem: Environmental > Aquatic > Deep subsurface > Groundwater > Drilled...
GTCAACTATGTGGGTAACAGCGGCCGCCCCCTGCCTTTCGAGTTCCTGATCGACGGGGAGCTCCGGCGCGTTCAGATGCGCGGTCCGGTCATTGTGTCCAGCGCCTACGCATACGCGGCGTGTTGCCTGGCAGGCCTAGGGTTCGTTCAGGTGCCACGCTATCACGTCGATCCGCATCTGCGCAGCGGCGCGCTGATGGAAGTCTTTCCGGCATGGACGCCTCCGCCTATGCCCGTGTCGGTGATGTATCCCCATGCCCGCCATCTGTCGTCCCGGGTACGGGTGTTCATCGATTGGCTGGCAGACTGCATGTCATTAGCATTCTGAAAAGACACTGATCAATTAACAGCACTAGCGTGTCATGGCCGAGCCGATACGCGCCATCGCAGCTGTGACCCGAGTTGCCCCGGTCCTCTCCGACTAACTCGGCGGAACTGCATTTCGTCTTGTTGTACCTCAATGTCTTGCATGTCGTGACAGACGCAACTCACACTTCGCATATCAGTATGATAAAAGCACATATCCTGCCATCAGGACGCGCTGGGCACAGGCTGTGCCCCATGAGACGCGGAATGCAGCCAGCGACTCAACTCGGCGGAGGGAAGCAATGGAAGATCAGCAAATACAAGGCAATACTGCCTCTGAAAACCACGCGCATCACATCGATGCAACGTTGGTCGCGAAGCTGAATCTTGCGGACTTCCAGAACGCAGTCCCGCTGCTGCGAGAGCTCAGCGTCGCGAATGACGCTGCCGAGACCATCACCGGTCTCGAGCTTCACCTCGAATCGGCCCCGGCCTTTCTTAAACCGAAAGTCTGGCGGATCGATGCCGTCGCCGCGGGTAGCCGGTATCACGTCACCGCCCTGGACGTAGAACTCGATTGGGGGGCTGCTTTCGCGCCTGACTGAGGCCGAGAAGGCCACGCTATCGTTTGGACTGCGACGCGCAGGCGATATCCCAGACGAACTGGCTCGCCGCGACTGCATCGTCGAACTTCTGCCGCGCAATCAGTGGGGCGGGCTGTCCCATCTGCCGGACCTTGTAGCCGCGTTCGTCCAGCCAAACGAGCCGGCCGTCGAGCGCCTGTTGAAACAGGCGGCTGAGATTCTCCGTAAAAACGGTCGAAATCCGGCACTGGACGGCTACAACGGTGGCCCGAAGCGGGCGTGGGAGCTCGTCTCCGGCATCTGGAGCGCAGTTGCGGCGATGGGCCTCGACTATGCATTGCCGCCGGCGAGCTTCGAACATGCCGGGCAGAAGGTGCGCGGTCCGGCGCAGATCGCTGAGTCCGGATTGGCGACCTGCCTCGATCTCGCATTGCTTTTCTGTTCGGCCCTCGAACAGGCAGGCCTGAATCCGCTCTTGGTCTTCACCAAAGGGCATGCGTTCACCGGGGTCTGGCTCAAAGCCGAAGAGTTCTCAACCACGGTGGTCGACGACGTCACGGCACTGCGCAAGCGCGTCAAGCTTAAAGAGCTCGTGCTGTTTGAAACGACCGTCGTTACTCAACGCCCTGCACCATTGTTTTCCGAAGCCGCCCGGCTCGGCGAACAGCAGATTTCCGAGGAGAAGGAAGAAGGCTTCGAGCTTGCGGTGGATATCCGTCGCGCCCGCCTGCAGCGGATCAAACCGCTGGCAAGCCATGAGGAGCCCGTCACCGCTGCCCCAGCCGAGCCGCCCCCAGTGGTCGAGCTTCCGGTCGAAGATGCTCCGGATCTGCCCGATGAAGACATCACCGTCGAGGCAGATCCGGCCACGCTCGATCCCAAGGATCGACTCGCACGCTGGCAGCGGAAGCTCCTCGACTTGTCGCTGCGTAACAACCTGCTGAACTTCAGGGCGGGAAAGAAATCGCTGCGACTCGACGCGCCCGATCCGTCCTCGCTCGAGGACCTCCTGGCCGGGGGACAGTCCGTCAAGCTCCTGGCGCGGCCCGACCTCATGGACGGTTCGGACCCGCGCAGTCAGGCGATCTATGAGGCGCGCGAGCGCGAGGACCTGCGCCGGGCGCACGCCCTCGGCGCCCTGAAGCGATGTGAGGTGTTCGTCGGTCTCGCGCAGGATGAGCTGGACGCGCGCTTGGTCGAGTTGTACCGGTCAGCCCGCAACACCATGCAGGAAGGCGGCGCCAACACGCTGTTCCTCGCCTTGGGCTTCCTGTCTTGGACGCGCGACGACAAAGCCGGCCAGCGCTACCGCGCGCCGTTGATCCTCGTGCCGGTCACGCTGAACCGCAAGAGCGTCCGTTCGGGCTTCACCTTGACCCTCCATGACGACGAGCCACGGTTCAATCCGACGCTCATCGAAATGCTACGCCAAGACTTCAAGCTCAATCTTGGCGTTGCTGAGGGCGAGCTCCCAAAGGACGAGGCCGGTCTCGACGTCGTGGCCATCTGGCGGACGGTCTCGCAGGCGATCAAGGACATCAAGGGGTGGGAGGTGACGGAAGACGTCGCGCTGGCGATGTTCTCCTTCGCCAAGTACCTGATGTGGAAGGATCTGACCGAGCGCACCGATCAACTACGCGAGAATCCGGTGGTGCGCCACCTTATCGACACACCCCGCGAGCCCTATCCCTCGGGCGTGGCCTTCCCGAATCCCAAGCGCCTGGATCATGATTTCGCGCCGGAGCAGACCTTCTGCCCCCTCCCGGCCGACTCCTCGCAGCTTTCGGCAGTCATGGCCGCAGCCCGCGGCAAGGACTTCGTCCTGATCGGCCCGCCGGGGACCGGCAAGAGCCAGACGATCTCCAACCTCATCGCGCAGTGCCTGGCCGAGGGCAAGCGCGTACTCTTCGTCTCCGAGAAGATTGCCGCCCTCGACGTGGTGTACCGCCGTCTGCGGGAGGTCGGCCTGGGGGAGTTCTGCCTCGAGTTGCACTCCAGCAAGGCTCGCAAGCTCGATGTACTGGCCCAGCTCCAGCGAGCCTGGGAGACCCGCGGCGAAGTCGATCCTGAGGTATGGCGCACGGAGGCGGTGCGGCTGAACAGACTGCGCGGCGAACTCAACGCCTATGTCGAGCGCCTGCATCACCGGCACCGAAACGGCATGACGATCTTCGAAGCGATTGGTCGCGTCGTTGATGGGGCGAATCTGCCCGCCCTGGCCATGTCCTGGAACACGCCGGGCGTGCATGACGTTGCCGCCCTGGAAACGCTGCGCGACATCGCCGACCGTCTGGAAGTAAACGCCCGGGCGGTCGGGTATGACCGTCTCCTCAGCAATCCGCTGGCGCCCATCGCGCAAGGCGACTGGTCACCCAATTGGCAGCAAGGCGTGCTCGATGCGGCGCGTGCTGTCGTTTCCACGGCCGCGGCGGTCGAGCAGGCCGCTGAGCGATTCCTTCAGGCGATCGGGCTTTCGCCAATCACGCTGGACCGCAGGGCCCGTGGGGCCGTGGCCGTACTTGCTCGTACCCTGCCGAATGCCGCGGGGCACGACTGGCGCTTCGTGTTACGGGCCGATGCACGCTCGATCGGCGATCGGCTGCAGGCCGGTGCCGCGCTCTTGGCCCGGCACCGGGCTGCAAATGACGCCCTCTCACCGCAATGGCCGGAGGGGGTGGTTGCCGCATGCCAGCAGGGTTTGCAGCTCCTACAGCAACGCCGGCAGACACTGGCCCACATCCCCCAGCCGTGGGCAAGTGACGTGGCCGATGAGCTGCGTAAAGGCATCGGGCTTCTGGACGAGATGCTCCAGACGACGAAGCAACTCTCGGTGCAGTACGGCGAAGGGGTCGAGTTACTCAACGTGAGCCAGCTCCAGCGCGAATGGGCCAAGGCGGAGAAGGCGATCTGGCCCCTGTCGTGGCTTGGGAAGCGCCGCATCCGCAAGCAGCTGGATGGCGCCGTCGCCGGTGAGGGAGAGCCCGATGTGGCGAAGGACTTGCGCGCGCTCGTCCGGATCCGCTCGCTGCGTGCCGAGGTCGCCGCCCTCGAAATCGGTGCTGCGACGGACGGCGTCTGGGCCGGCCTGCGGACACGTGCGGAGCTCGCCCAGTGCGCGCTGAGCTTTCGAGGCGCGCTTCATGCCGCACGGAACGAGGAGCCGTGGGACGATAGTGGCTTCGACCCCATCGCCGAAGGGCGCTGTGGTGAGCGCATGGCCACGGCGCTCGCCCAGCTGCGGGAGCTGCGGGCGCTCGATGGCGAGCTGAAAGCGCTGGATCACCTCGGCGCCGCCACCAGCGGCCTATGGGGTGGCCTGCAAACCCACACCGATCATCTCGCTGCCGCACTCCGTTTCCTTGCCGCCGTGCAGGAGGTGCGGGAATCGGGGCGGCTGTCCGGCGATCACGAGGCGGTGGCCCAGGGCGCGTGCGGCGCCGTCTTGGCGAGCAATCTTCGGCAATTGCTTGAGCGCGCCGAGCTCGAACGGCAGCTTGCCGACTACGATGACCTGCGAGAGCGCACGGCCTGCCTGTGGAATGGCCTTAGAACCCGCATCGACGAGGTCGAACAGGCCATGAAGTTCCAGAGCGCGATTTCGGCCGCGGTGGCGAGCCTAGCGAACACACCGGAGGAGATCAGCGCCGTCAAGGCACCGCTCGAGCGCCTCATCGGGGAGGGCAATGCCCTGCTGGATGCCGGGGGCGCGATCACCGAATCCGGCAATACCTATCTCGAGGCATGGGGCTGCTTACAACCGGCTATCGACCACCTCGCGGGCGCCGGGTACTTCTCCGACAGCACCAAGAACGAGCTCGGCGAGCGAGCACTCGACGAGCTCGTGACGCGCTGCACCGCCATCATCCACGCAGAGCACCGTCTTCACGCCTGGTGCGCATGGCGCAAGACGCGCGACCAGGCCGTGGCGCAGGGCCTGACGTCGCTCGTGGCAGGCATCGAGCAGGGCACCGTCGCAGAAGGGAGCGTGCGTCGCGCCTTCGAAACCAACTACAGCCGCTGGTGGCTGAACGCGGTGGTCGACGAAGAGCCCGTGATCCGCAGTTTTGTTTCGGCCGAGCACGAGAAGCGCATCGACGACTTCCGGGCGCTGGACGACCGTTTCACCGCGCTGACGCGGGCCAGCATCCGCGCCGCGCTGTGTGCGGAGCTTCCCACCCAGGAGAGTGTCACCCGCAATTCGGAGTGGGGCACCCTGCGCCACGAGATGAGCAAGAAGAAACGGCACTTGCCGCTTCGCGAGCTGCTGTCACGAATTCCAGCCGCGCTGCCCAAACTCACGCCGTGCCTGCTCATGAGCCCACTGTCGATCGCGCAGTACCTTGCCACCGATGCCTGCGCCTTCGATGTCGTGGTCTTCGACGAGGCATCGCAGATCCCGGTATGGGATGCGGTGGGTGCGATCGCCCGCGGCAAGCAGGTCGTCATGGTCGGCGACCCGAAGCAGTTGCCGCCGACCAGTTTCTTCGACCGTGCCGAGTCGGATCTGGACGACGAGGACGTGGAAGGGGACCTGGAGAGTATCCTCGACGAGTGCCTGGGGGCCAATCTGCCAACCATGAATCTCGCGTGGCACTACCGTAGCCGCAATGAGAGCCTGATCGCCTTCTCCAATCATCGGTATTACGACGGTTCGCTCGTCACCTTCCCGTCGCCAGTCACCGAGGACCGAGCGGTGAGCTTTCACCACGTCAGCGGTGTGTATGAGAAAGGCGGCGCCCGCATCAACAAGCCGGAGGGGAAGGCGCTGGTCGCAGACCTGATCGCGCGGCTGAAATCGCCGGGATTCAGCGCGTCGGGCCTCACGATCGGGGTGGTCACCTTCAATTCGGAGCAGCAGGCGTTGATCGAGGACCTGCTCGACGAGGAGCGCCGCAAGGATCCTTCCATCGAACCCCATTTCGCCGAGACGGCGCTGGAGCCCGTGTTCGTGAAGAATCTGGAAAGCGTCCAGGGTGACGAGCGCGACATCATGTACTTCTCGATCACCTACGGCCCCGACCACGCCGGCGCGGTCTCGATGAACTTCGGCCCAATGAATCGCGACGGCGGTGAGCGGCGCCTGAACGTGGCCATCACCCGCGCCCGCCACGAGTTGCGGGTCTTCTCCAGCCTCAAGGCCGAGCAGATGGATCTTGCTCGCACCCAGGCTGCCGGCGTGCGTGATCTCAAGCACTTCCTGGAGTTTGCCGAGCGAGGTCCGCGCGCTCTAGTGGAAGCCTCCAGCGGCAGCTTGGGCGGCTTCGAAAGCCCGTTCGAGGCGGGAGTGGCCGCCGCGCTCGCCCACAAGGGCTGGCAACTGCACACACAAGTCGGGGTTTCCGCCTTCCGCATCGATCTCGCGGTCGTACATCCCGAAGCAGCGGGCTCCTACCTCGCCGGGATTGAATGCGACGGAGCCACCTACCACCGGTCAGCCACGGCCCGCGACCGGGACAAGCTCCGCGAGCAGGTCCTGCGCGGCTTGGGCTGGGAAATCCTGCGGGTCTGGTCCACCGACTGGTGGATCGATGCCGAAGGCACTCTGAACACGCTTGATGCCAGTCTGCGTGCACTCCTCGAGGCGAGCAGCGCGAAGCGCGCCGCGGAGGCGGAGAGGGCGGAGGCATCACGGCTCGTAGCCGAAGCGTTGATCGCCCGGGTCAAGGAGCAGGCGGAGACGGAGGCGACGCCGGCCTCTCCCGAGGGGGCCGGCTCGGCGGGGACAGCAGCCGCCGGCGCCACATCGGATGCTGACACCTGGAATGGTCATCGCGATGCGGAGATCGCCTCCGCGACATATGCGAGGAACGCCGCGGCATCGCCACCTGGGGCACCCACCGTCTTTGTCGAAGCAGACCCGGCGTCGGTGGTTCCGATCGTCAATCCGGACGCGTTTTTTGAGGCGGCCTATGACGCTACGCTGAGCGCGCAGATTGCCCACGTCGTGAGTGTCGAGGGACCCGTGTTGGACGCCGTGCTCGCCCGCCGCATCGCCCGCACCCACGGTTGGTTGCGGACCGGTACGCGCATTCGGGAGCGGATCGAAGGCCTGGCTTCGCAGGCCTACTCGACCACCAAGGAGGACGTCGGGACGTTCTACTGGCCAAATGGCGTCGATCCCATGACACCCGTCGTGTTCCGGCGATCGACCGATGCTGCGCGGGCGGTCGATGAAATCTGCTTGGAGGAGCTTGTCGCGCTGGCGCACGAAGTCTTGGTCTTGGCCGACAGCGGATCGGAAGATGACCGCATCGTCGCCATGGCCCGCCGGGCAGGCTTGCACGCGCTCAGGGCGCCAAGTCGCGCCCGCTTGGAGAAGGCGATGCAATGTGCGGTCACTCAATGACGATGTAGGGGCGCCGCCACGAGTGGGTAGTGTCAAGCGTCAATCGGAGCGCAGGGAGAGTCGAAGTAGGGCACCAAAGCAGCCCCAGTTGCCTGCTTGTCGGCCGGAGCCGATCTTGAGCAATTGAGTTAAATCTGTCGGCAACGCATCGGTTAGCTGTCATTCACCCCTGCTTGTGTTGCCCACAGTTCCAGTCGCTTCCATCCTTCTATCATGTACATGAATCGGTATTGTCAGTAAGATCGCTGCGCTCCCACAAACGCCGCAATCCAATGCGAAACCCTCCTGAGCGTTACCTTCAGATCCTGCGAGAGCACTTCGCACAAGCTCCACAGTGGTTCAGTTCAGGTACGGCACAAACCACCTTTATCCCGGCAACTGGGGCAGCACTCACCACGTACCACGACGGTAAGGAAACCGCATTTCAGCGTTGGTTTCACTTCAAGGAGGCGTTCTCCCCGGAGTTCGTGAGTGCGGCCGCAGCGTCGCTGGGCTACCGCCCTCGGCACGTCATTGACCCGTTTGGGGGATCGGGAACGAGCGCGATCACCTCTCAGCTGTTGTCGATCGATGCGACAACCATAGAGGTCAACCCGTTTCTGGCTGATGTTATCAAGGCTAAAGTCAGCCCGCTCACTGCGGACAAACTGCGGTCCGCCTCCGCCGACTTTAGGGCCATGCTGCAGGACACACCGCGCGATGTGTCACGGCTCTCACACTGGCCTGCTACCTTCATCGAGGCTGATGACAAGCAGAGGTGGATTTTTCCCCGTGACGTCGCGCTCAGGCTATCGCAGTATCTGAACTGCATCGAGTTCATTGACGATCTCGATGTACAGCGCTTCTTCCGCGTGGTACTCGGCGCCGTGCTGGTGGACTGCAGCAACGTGTACGTCAATGGCAAGGGACGCAGGTACCGGGGCGCCTGGCGCACGAATCAGCCGACGGCAGAAAAGCTGGATGAGCGATTTGCCCATCAGTTCAACACGTCGTTCGAGGACGTCTTGCGCTTCGAGAAGCGACCTCGCTCTCGCGTTACAGTGATCAACGGGGACTCCCGAACCGCGCTTCAGGAGGTCCAGGAGCCGGCGGACTTGATCGTGTTCTCGCCCCCGTACCCCAATTCCTTCGACTATACGGATATCTACAACGTCGAGCTTTGGGTGCTGAATTACATTGGCTCATCCGCTGACAACCATCTGCTCCGCAACCAGACGCTTCGCTCACACGTGCAGATTCGACGCAGCTACGAGGGGCCCATGGGCAAGTCGCCCGTCCTTGATCGCACGCTGGAGGCGCTCGCCGATCGCCGCGCGGCACTTTGGGCGGCCGATATACCGGAGATGGTGGGCGCATATTTCCGCGATCTCGAACGCGTGCTGGAGCAGTGTCAGCGCCTATTGGTGAGCACCGGAAAGGTGATGATGGTCGTTGGAGACTCGCGCTACGCCAATGTCCGCATCGAGGTTGCTGCGATCCTGGCTGAGTTAGCACAGCACATGGGCTTCGGCAAAGTAACCGCCCGAGAGGTGCGCCAGATGCGCGCAAGCGCTCAGCAAGGCGGAAGTTTTCAACTGGCCGAGAGCATCGTCGAGCTTAGTCTTTGACAGTCAGACGCGTTTCCTACTCAGCGGCCTCTGGGGCGCTTCCTTCCGTGTTGGGGGAAGGAAACGGATAGCGATCTTCACGATGCTCCTTGTGCGACGCGGTTATCCAATACCGTCGCGCGCGCACATTGTGCGCCTTGGCCGCCTCTTGAATTCCGTCCTCGATCTCCTGACGGTTCCCGGCACAGAAGTCGTAGACACAGAGATAGGCGCCATCAAAGCTTTCGTCGTCGCGATAGGCAGCGGTCTGCTGAACGCCGGACCGGGCCCACTCGATGTTTTCTTTGAGGCTAATGGCGCTGGGGGTGACCGTCCCCTGCTTTGGGGTCCGGACGTCGCGAGTGGTTTTGAGTTCAAGCACGGCGCTGGCATCCATCGGTTGGCTGATTGGCCTGACAGTGATGTCTGCTCGCCCGTGCCCGATAACGGTTTCACACTTTACCAAGGCCCTGCCTGAATATGCACCGAGCAAAAATAACCAAAGATCCTCCTGAACCGTGGCCTCGGGATTTTCCACCGTAATACGTTGGTCGCGGTCCTTCCACCAGGTGCGTGATTGACGAGCTACCTTTTCGTAGAACTGCAACAGATTCCTGTCGAGTGCGTCCAGATCCATCACCACGGGAGCATCGCTGAGATCTCGTTGGGAGGGTTCCATGTCGCCATCCAGCCCATGCGGCCAGATGATGAGTTGCGACGTACTCATCAAGGCGAGAGTGAGTCTGCCGCCTAGACCGGCCTGCTCAATCGCTTGGGTTATGGACTCGGTATCTTGAAGACGATCCGGCTTTATGAAAGCCCCAACTTCTGCGGTACCAATAGCAAGGATCCCGGCCAGCGAGTCGGTCGGCGCGCCACCCAGCATCGGGCGGCGCACCCAACTCAGGTTTGATCCTATGTCAGCGCAGTTATCAACGTGCACTAGCACTACGGGGGCCGCTAGCTCCTCGCTTTTTGCACGAAGATGCCGGGCGTGTTCAGTCAGGTTGCGCGTCCAGGCGTCAAGGAACGCCTCTTTGGTACCCGCGTCCGCCACGGAGAGGGCTGATGCGCCCATCGCAATTACGTCATCAACGGCAGCCAGCCGCGCCCCGCCCATAGACGTCACTTGGGAGTTAGCGGTACTCATATCAGCGCCATCGCCTTGTCAAGGTAATCGCAGTACAGACGAACGCCGTCGCGCTGCGCGTCAGGCCGCAAGGCACGAAGACGGTCGATGAGATGCCGGGCCAACTTCATGTTGTTGTTTTCGGTGCTCCATTCCGAGAAGTCCACAACCTCGCCTTCCAACACATTCGCGTCACCGTAGTTCGCGTCGATGGATCCGATGTCGGCACGAGCCGCAAGAAAGCGGCCGAAGCACGCACAAACCAGCTCTCGCAGCAGCCGAGCTGTGCGCTGCGCCTCGGGAGAGCGATCAAGCAATTGCTCGAAGATCTGAGCGCCGTAGGGGCCGACTGCATAATGCGCTGCCAAGTGATTCTTAGCGCCGAAGTCGACATGCTCGATCTTTAGCACACCGGAGAACGCCAAGCGGTCGATCTCGCGCTGTACGTCTGGGAAAAACGGATACGCACCACGTTTGAGCACTCGGCCGCGTACACGCGTGACCCCAAACAGATCCGCCAAGGTGTTGGCTAGGTAGAGGATGACGTGCAGTTGCGAGGTTGCAACCGGCGCCATTCCCATCCGATGCGCCTCGGAGATGCACAATAAGACCCAGGCCTTCCACATGCCGGCGCTGGCGAGCGGAGGGGATTCAGTCGCGCCGCTCATGAGCTCATCGCGGCGGGGCGCCCGTCAGGATAGATTGCTTGGTCGCGCTCTTCCTCGTACGCGGCTCGGAAGCGTTCGAGTGCTCGTGTGGGCGCCGCAATCTTAAGTAAGTCCAAGACATGGGCGGCGCGGTCCTCGATGGGAACCGTTGACGGCATCGGGCTTGGTGTCTCATCGATCACCTGCCCATAAAAGCGCTGGTCCGGATACGCACCAAATAGAGCCGGGATCATTTGCTCGCGATTCACGTTGGACGAGGCGATCAGACGAGTGCCCCGAGAACCATCCATCCCCGCCGCAAAGCGCCGCAACAGGTCCGCGGCACGCGGAACAAAAACAGAGTCCAAGCTGGCCTCGGGCGTTTCAAGAACGAGCATGCTCGGTGCTGCGGGCGCTGCCAACTCCAGAAGCGTCATGCGAAATGCCAGATCGATGAACTCTTTCTGTGACTCCGATACGGACTGGCCGGCTTCGCGCACCGTCGTGCTGCTCCGATGGACTCCAGAGGTCAGTGCAGGCACAAAGTGAGGAAACGGGAACTGCTCCGTCCCCGAGCGCTGTCCGAGCGAGCGAACTCGGGGTGTGTATTTGATCTCGCATTGCTCGGCGAGGAAGCCGCTGATGTATTTAGTAAACGTCTGCTCAACCTGGGCTGAAACCGCACGTACTTCCTCGTTGATCGCGTTGGCGAGTTTACTGAACTGCGCAGCCAACTCGCGGCGCTCCACCTCCAGTTGATTGAGGGCAGCCTCAAAGGTTAGAAGGTACCGGCTCAACTCGTCGCGACGTTCCATGGCATGGGGCACGCTCTCACCAAGCGCTTTGAGCTGCTGCTCGAGTGCCCCCAGGGCTGATGACACGCCAACAAATTCGGCCGCCACCAAGGAATATTCGTCGTCTGCTGACTGCAAGGGCGTTAGCATTGCTGCAAGATCCCTTTCGGCTGCAGCAATCAGCAGGCGCTCTTCTTCGACAGCTTCGCCAGCATGCGGATCGTGGGCCGGGCCATGCCCAACGTCGATGGGACTCTCGCATACTGGGCATATATTCATATACACCTTGGCGCCAACTCGCTCCGAGGCCGTCTTGCTTGTGTTTCCACAAACAAGACAGCCAGTATCCGCCTCAAAGTGCGCGAGGAGGTATCGCGCGGGGCCGTCTAAGCTGGGGAAGAATGACTCATAGAACGCATTGAGTTGAGCCGCCACCGCGCTGCGCCGCTCATGAATCTCTTGGCGCCTGTTCTCTAT
>Ga0075012_10005283_pt1 | contig 11866 bp, 7 predicted proteins | sample All_14_2_FD_71474 | JGI IMG/M metagenome (GOLD analysis project Ga0075012, IMG submission 71474) | Freshwater microbial communities in response to fracking from Pennsylvania, USA - Allegheny Zone_MetaG_DW_15 | ecosystem: Environmental > Aquatic > Deep subsurface > Groundwater > Drilled...
GGTACGAGACAGCCTTCAGGCGACCTTGGGTCCGCGATGCGGCCCAAGAATACGTTCCGCGATGCGGCCCAACAATACGTAAAGGAGGGACCCGCAAATACGGAATCCGCTCGGTGTGGACGCGGGTGGACTCAAACCGAACACCTGCCAGAGGTTCGAGCGGCTCGGTTCCGCGTGGGAGCAGGCGAAACTCGGTGTCGACGATGAGTCGCAAGAAGCCGCCGAGGCCAAGACCGGGGCCGTGGCGAACCCTAGGAGACGAGCTAGAACACCGCTGACGGACAGCCAAGTGGACGCTATCCGAACTGCCCGAGCGAACGGCGAAAGCGTGGTCTCCATCTGCCGGCGGTTCGAGGTCCACCGGATGACGGTGTGGACGCACACGAAAGACTTGCTGTGATGGTTCCCCAGCATCGCCCGCTCGACTCCCAAGGATCGCAGTCACCAACCTACGCCCGACTTGGGGTACGCCTGGACCGGCAGTCACCGTCTCAACGTGCTCACCGAACGCGAACACGGAGGGCTCCCGTCGCCGGAGTCAGAACCGCCAGCCGTTTTCACGCACGTAGTCGAAGAACTTCATCGTCTCAACGCCGTGCTCGTCCGCAATGTTCGGGATCTTCTGGTTCTTGTCCAGCGTGTTCGGCCCCTTGCGGTTCTCCTCCGTCACGATCCTGGACTTCTCCGCCTTGGCGTGGGCGATCACGAACGGATCTGCCTCGTTGAGCTGTCCCTGAACCCAGCCTGGGTGGGCAACGGCGATCTCAGCGACCGCCTCGAGTTCCCCGTCCGTGGCCGGGCACACGAACCCAGGGAGGTCCTTCGCCCACTTGTGCAGGTCGTCTCCGCCTCGGTGAACCTCCCGCAGGATCGCCTCGCAGATACAGCTGTCGCCAGCCTGAACCGAGGACTCAATGTTTGACCACATGGCGGGGAAGATGTCACGTGGATACCGCTGCACCAGTCCTATGAGAATGTTGGTGTCAAGGGTGTAGGTCACTCGGCACCACCCGTGCGGTAGTACTCGTCGAGCATCTGCTCGACCATCGGGAGGCGAGCGTTCAACAAGTAGGTGGCATCCACGAGATCGACGCGGCGATCCTCTAGCGCGTGCGCGACAGCACCGATGTAAGTCGGCCCAAGGTCGCGATACCGCAGTCTCCACGGCGGCACGAAGCCCTCCTTCTGCTTCTGCGCATCGCGAACCCGCTGCCAGTTCTCGTCGCTCGCAGAGCGGACCATTTCCAGGTCGGCGTCGTCGATAACCTCCAATCGGCGGAGCCTCACCGCGGCGGCCAGCATGCTCACCTTGAAGTGCCGGGCGAGTTGCTCGGCGGCGAGCTCAGGATCGGCCCGGTCGTCCAGCCGGGCACGGACGGCGGGCTCGGGCATAAGGAAGCTCGCGGCGAAATTATTGGCGATCGCTTCCGCGTCGACGGACTCCCGCAGCGCACACAGACCGCTCGTCCGGTTAATCAGGTGAGCGACCTCGTGGAACAGCGTGAACGTCCGGCCCATCGGACTGTCTGCGCCGTTGACCAGAATCATCGGGAGATCGTCGTGATGGACGGATAGCCCGCGGAAAGTGTTCAGAGAAATCTTCGTGGCCTGGAAGACCAGCACACCATTCTCCTCCAGCAGCCCTCGCCAAAAATTGAAGACCTGGTTGTTCTGGGACTCGGGCGGAACGAACGTGTCGGTGAGACCGAAGAATCTCCGCAGCGCTGCGGCCCGCGCCGCCACGGTCTTCCAAGTGATTGCTCCCTCCGGGATCCGCCGCGCAGGGGATCCAGCCAAGTCGAGCATCGCGTCGCGGTGCTGCTCCGCCCGCCGCATCTCCCTCGCCAGATCAGCAGGGAGCTCCTCGTGGCCCCGGCCGCGGAAATCAGCCGTCTCGGGAACATCGGGCTCAACCGGCGGCGGGGCAAAGAAGAATCCCAGTGGCCTGTCGAGCTTGGCCGCCATCAGCGTGAGCTGACGGAACGTCGGTAGGGCATCGCCGCCCTCGAACTCGGTAACCCGGCCCGGCTTGACGTTAAGCGCCTTGGCGAGTTCCTCGACAGTGACGTGGCTGACTTCGCGGGCCCACGTGAGGGCAACGGGACTAATGGGTGCTCTCGCCACTGATCAACCTCCCGTCCTGCTCGATCTGCGCCGCTGCATCAGTTTGTGCGGCCTCTGCTCGCCAGCGACGAGATCGTGTCAACTCTACGGAGGACGTCCGACAGTCCGCTGCACCGGCCATCAGTTGTTGTCCCTGAGTTCGAGCTTCAGGCCCAGTGCCTGTGCAACCTTCGCGATGGTCGCAGTCGTCACATCGTTGTTCGCCTCGACGCGTGCGATGGTCGGGCGCGACAGGCCCGACTTCTCCCCGAGCTCGGCCTGCGACCAACCCTGCTTCTTCCTGGCCTCGCGGATGACGTCGCCGAAGCCGCGCTGTTCCGCCCCACCCATGCTCATTCCCCTTCCGATTCGGGGTCTGCGTCCACGTCGGGTCGGTGCTGGGCATGGAGCGCATCGGCCGCGATGTCGGCAATCTGCCCGATGAACGCGGGATCCGTCATGTACGACTGGATCTCTTTCGACTCGTTCACCGTCTTGAGGACCGCGAGCCCGACAGCACCACCGAAGCCGTCGGACGCCTTGAGCTGGGCGACGGTGTTGTTCTTCGCCATCGCCACGGCCTCCTCGTTGGCGTCGAGGAAGCCCCAGAAGGTAGTGATGAAGCCCGAGACGCTCTCGGGACTGACATCGACCCCCTTGGCCTTGAACATCTCGTTGACCTTGTCGATGGCCTCGTCGAGCGGGCCGCGCTTCGGCGCTGCGCTGCCGCCGTACTCGCCGTCGAAGATGGGGAGCCGGATACCGTCGCCGCTGCCTTCGTTGATCGAGTGGTCCTCCTCAATCACCGACGGGACAAGCTTGACGCCGGAGAGCTGCACGCCCTCGAGGAAGCTGTCGTCGCGGTCATCACCATCGGAGTGGAGGTTCCGGCCGAGCAGCGTTGCAAGGATCGCACGGCGGTGCAGCTCAGGGTCCTGGTAGTCGACGATCTGGCTGAGGAACTGCCAAGCGTTGCGGTAGCCGAGCACGTCGGCGCGGAAGGCCTCGAGCTCCTCCTTCCGCTTCTTGTCCTTCGACAGCACGGCCTGACGCCACTGGCCGTTCCAGCGGTTCTTGATAGGAGACAACGCCTTGGCGATCATCTCACCACCGAGAACTGAGAGGAACGCATCGGCGACAGCGTCCATCTCCTCGTGCGTGTAGAGCCCGGACGTGTCGAGGCGCTCTCCCACCGTGATCAGCGCGTTCGGGTCGACGTCGCCGTCGACGTGCGCATCGGAGTAGTACAGCTTGAAGTCGGCCTGGACGCTCGCCGGGGTGTTACGGAAGTCGACGACCATCGGCGCGGTCTTGCCCGGGTAGATGCGATTGAGCCGCGAGAGTGTCTGCACCGTGGCGACGCCGGAGAGCTTCTTGTCGACGTACATAGCCATCAGCCGGGGCTCGTCGAAACCGGTCTGGAACTTGTTCGCGACGATGAGGACCCGGTAGACGCCCTCCTCGCGGAAGGCCCTGCCGACATCGCTCACGCCGTTCACGGACACCTCGGTGACGCTCTCGCCGCCCTCGTCGGTGAGCGACCCCGAGAACGCAGCGAGGGTGTGCAGGTCGTAGCCCTTCTCGGCGATGTAGGCGTCCATCTTCCGCGACCAGCTCAGCGCCTCCATGCGCGAGCTGGTCACGACCATTGCGCGCGCCTGGCCACCGAGGAGCGGCTGAACGTTGCGCCGGAAGTGCTCGACCACGACCCGGACCTTCTGAGCGATCGCGGTCGGGTGGAGCCTCGCGTAGCGGACGATGCTCGAGACCGCCTCGCCGGTGTTGACCTGGATCTCGCTCTCGGACTCCTCGCCCTCCAAGGTGTTCTTCACCCGCAGGAACATGTCGTAGGTCGAGTAGTTGGTGAGGACGTCGAGGATGAAGCCCTCTTCGATCGCCTGGGCCATCGTGTAGGTGTCGAATGCCTCCCAGCGGTCCCCGACCTGGGTGCCGAACAGGCGCAGGGTCTTCCCCTTCGGCGTAGCGGTCAGGGCGACGAAGGTGATGTTGGCCGACGCCGCGATGGCCGAGTCCTTGGCGGCCAGGAGGTCGTCAGCGCTGATCTCCTCGTCGGGATCGACCTCGACGTCCACGAGCAGTTCCTTGAGCTGCTTGGCCGCGGACCCCGACTGTGACGAGTGGGCCTCGTCAGCGACGACGGCCCAGCGCCGACCTTGCAGCTCCTCGGTGTCCTCGATGAGCTTCATGACCTCGGGGAAGGTCTGCAGGGTGCAGGTGATGATGTGGTCGCCCTCGACGAGCGCCTTCTTCAGCTGCGGGGACTTCGCGCCGGACTTCTCGCCCACGGCCACGACGAGGCCCTTGCTCGACTGCACCAGGTTCATGTCGTCGCGGATGTTCTCGTCGAGCACCGTGCGGTCGGTGACGACGATGACCGAGTCGAACGTCGACTTCGAGTCGGCGCTCATGTGGCGGATCAGGCGGTGGCTGAGCCAGGCGATGGTCTTGGTCTTGCCGGACCCGGCGGAGTGCCAGATCAGATAGCGCTTGCCTGGCCCGTTCGCCTCGACGTCGGCGACCACGCGCTCGACGGCACGCAGCTGGTGGAAGCGCGGGAACACCAGGCGACCGTCCTCCTTCTTGCCGGACTTGCCCGGCTCGAAGAGCGCGAAGTCCTTGAGGATGCGCATGAAGGACGGGCGCGCGAGGATTTCGCGCCACAGGTAGTTCGTCGACGAGCCTGTCGCCGACGGCGGGTTGCCCTCGTGTCCGTCGTTTCCCTGGTTGAAGGGCAGAAAGACCGTGTCCCCACCCTCTAGCTTGGTGGTCATGTAGACGAGGTCGTTCGAGACCGCGAAGTGGACGAGCGCCCGCCCGGGCGCGAGCAGCGGGCGGCTCCTGCCAGGCTTGCGGTCCTCCTTGTACTGGCGGATCGCGTGGTTCACCGTCTGCGTGTTGTCGGTCTTGAGCTCCAGCGTGACCACCGGCAGGCCGTTGGCGAGCAGCACGACGTCGATGCTCTCGTTCGTCTTCGTGTCGAAGCGCACCTGGCGCAGGACCCTGAGCCGCACAGCCGCGGCCGCCTCGACGACCTCGGTCAGGTTCGGGTTCGCCGGCGGGAAGGCCATCATCGGCCCGAACTTCGCCGTGGGACGGCCGATCTGGGCGTAGGAGAAGCCCTTGCGCAGCACGCCGAGCAGGCCGCCGACGGGGTGCCCGGTCGTCGGGTCCATCCGCGTGGCCTTGGCGAGCTCCTTGGTGATGTGCTCGAGGAGCTTCCGCTCGGCATCGGCCTTCTGCTCCCCGACCAGGTCCTCGGGGACGGCCTTCTCGTACTCGTCGGGGTACTGCGTCTCGAGCCAAGGCAGCACGTCGTCAGGAACCATCGCGAGGCCGACGTCCCAGCCGGTCGGCTTCCCATCGTCCTCGTAGAGCCAGCCCCGCTCGGCCAGCTCGGAGCAGAGGTTCTCCTCGAACTCTCGTTCCATCAGCTGCGCGTGGCTCATGCGACTTCCTTCTTGCCTGTGACGACGTCGGTGATGAGTGCCGCGCGGCGCTCGAGGAGCAGGGACTTGAGGTCGGCGACCTTCGCCAGCATGGCGTCGACGCGCGTGGTCGCCTCGTCGAGCTCGTCGGCGATCCTGATCTGCTCGTCGAGGGGCGGCAGCGGGACCGGGGTCGCGTCCAACACCGTCTTCGTCACGCGCTGGGCGTTCGGGCGGACCCCGGTCGCGATCGCAGCGAAGTAGTCGATGTACCGCGAGCTCCGGAAAAGGTGGTGGACGTAGCGCGGCTCGAAGCGGTCCGAGATCCAGAACGCCTTGTAGTCCGGGCTGATGTACCCGGTGAGAGACGAGACGCCGAGGCCGCCGTGGTTGAGCCACATCATGTTCGCCGCGAGCTGGCCGGGCCGCACCACCCGGTACTTCGAGACGTCGAGCGACGCCTGCTGGCCCTCCGTGCGGGTGTTCAGCTCAACGCCCCGGTACTCAGAGATCGAGAGCAGCGGGCCGGGCGGGTCATCGCCGTTCCGCTCGGTGCTCTCGGTGAAGTCGTAGCCGAACTTGGTGCGATCCCAGTGCTCGGGGATGCCGGACAAGGGCGAGTGGGCATCGGCGGCGCTGTGGCGCTGTCCTGCTGCGAGGCCGAAAACGGCCCTGGTCTGGACGCTGCGGGCGCGCTCGCGTAGCGCCTCGCTCAGGAAATCCATCTTCGCCAGTACCGAATCCATCTCAGCGGTCTCACGCTCGAGGTAGCTGACGATCGCTGCTTGCTTCTCTCGGGAGCAGTACGGCACACGCATGCGATGCAGGGCGCTGCCCTGGATCGCCGGATAACTCACGCCGACGGACGTCGCGATGATCTCATCCATGACCTGGCGCGATGACAGGACGAAGGAGATGTAGCGAGGATCCACCAGGTCTCGATCGGGCCTGAGCACGGCGAAACCGGTCGAGTAGACAGTGGGTCCTTCGGTCTCACCAACGCGCGCGATCGCCCTGAGGTACGTCCGCACGGTCGAGATGATCACGTCGTCCTGCCTCGCGATGCGCCGCGCTCTGGACGGTGCGTCGCGGAAGGCGTAGGTCTCCAGGTCGTCGGAGATGTGGCCTTCCGTCACGTTCGAGATGTCGACGTAGTCGAACGTGTACCCGCCGGGCGTGGTGTCCGGCAACGACTCGTCGTTCAGCGACGTGAGTGCCCAGAGCGGCCGGGTCTCGACGGTCATTCCTCGCTCACCGCCGTGAAAGCCGTAGCCAGCTCCCCCATCAGCTTCTTCACGTCCGCATCGATCTGGGTGAGCGGGCGCGGCTCCTCGGGCACGTAGAAGATCCGTGTGAACGGGATGTCGGTGCCGTGCTTGGCCTTGTTCTCGTCCCACTGCGCACCGGGCGCATAGGGCAGCACCTCGCGCTCCATGTGTTCGTTCAGGTCCTCGCTCAGCGGAACGCGCTCCGTGATCTTCCAACCCGGGACGATCACGGGATTGCCCTTCCGGTCGACGGCCAGCGGCGCGGTGATATCAGGCGCGGCCATCGCCTTCATGACCGCGTCGATCAGTCCCAACGGGGCCTTCAGCCCAGCGGCCTTGGCAGCAAGCGAGAACGCCTTAGGCAGGTCGTTCCACGCTGTGCGGTCGAGGGAGCGCATGACCGCCTCGTGCCCTTCGACGAAGTCGCGGCGACCACGGACGGCCTCGAGAGCTTCATCGCTGAACCGCGTCGCGAACCGAGCCTGCTTGTACACGGGCACGTCGCGGAACATGAAGTCCTCGGGTGTCATCACGCGCGAGATCGTCGGATCCGCGTACTCGAATGCCTCGTACGCCTCCAGCAGCTTGGAGCGGTGGTCCTTGCTCATTTCGCGGCGCTTGTCGCCCATGGGCTTGCGCAGCGAGTCCCACTGGTCGGAGCCGTCGATGAGCTGGATCTTGCCCTTGCGCTCCGAGTCCTTGTTCGCGTCGAGGATCCACACGTAGGTCGCGATGCCGGTGCCGTAGAAAATGCTTGTCGGCAGGGCGATGATCGTGTCGATGAGGTCCTCTTCGAGGAGCCACTGGCGGATCGAGTTCGGCCCGTTGTCGCTGTTGAACAGCGGCGACTGGTTCGAGACCACGGCGGCGCGGCCGCCCTGACCGTTCTTTCCCGCAGGGCTGAGCTTCGATGCGCAGTGCGCGAGGAAGAGCATCTGACCGTCTGAGGTGCTGGGAAGGCCATGGCTGAAGCGAGACCCCTCCGTCTTGGCCTGCTCGCGCACTGACGACTCCTCGACCTCCCAGTCGACGCCGAACGGAGGATTCGAGAGCACGTAGTCGAAGGTCTGCCCCTCGTAGAGGTCCTCGACGAGCGTGTTGCCCTTCTTGATCGCGTCGGGGCGGCCGCCCTGGATCAGCAGGTCAGCCTTGCCGAGCGCGAACGCCGACGGCATGAGCTCCTGGCCGTAGAGAGTGACGTCGACCTTCTCGTTGGTCCGCTTGAGCGCTTCCTGGGCGATGAGCAGCATGCCGCCGGAGCCTGCCGTCGGATCGTAGACCGAGCGCGCGGCGTGGTCGGAGGCGATGGTGTCGTCGTCGTTGCTGATGAGCACGTCGACCATCAGCCGGATGGCGTCTCGCGGGGTGTAGAAGTTGCCCGCCGCCTTGCCCTTCTTGTTGAAGGCTCGGTACATGACGTCCTCGAAGACGTCGCCCATGCCCGTGTCGCTGAGCTCTTTCGGGCCGAGCGGCAGCGTCGAGAAGTGCTTGACGACGGCGTGCAGGCGGTTGGCGTCGGCGAGGACCTTCGCGCGCCGGTTGAAGTCGAACGAGACCCAGATATCGGCGATGTTGTTGGAGAACCCGTCGATGTAGCTCTTGAGGGACTTGTCCACGTTGTCGTCGACCGAGGCGATGGTCGCGAGGTCGAGCGGCGAGACGTTGTAGAAGCCCAGGCCGAACCGGTCCTTGACCGCGATGTCGATGAGGTGCTGGGGCATGCCGGCGAAGGCGTCAACGTACTTGATGACGTCGTCCTTGCTGTCGGCGAGCATGCACTCCAGACGGCGGAGCACGGTGAACGGCAGGATGTAGTCGCCGTAGTCCTCCTCGTCGACGATGTTGCGCAGGTACTTGTCCGCCGTGTCCCAGACGATCTTCGCCGTGGTCTTCCTGGCTGCCTCTGCCGACTCGGCCATGCGTGCTCGTTCCTGCTCGTCGGGATGGTCCTGTATCAAAGACTTTACACGAACCGGTGTATCAGGAACGTGACATCTTGACGCGTGTTCGAGCCGAGCGCATGCTCATGCTGAGGTCGCCGCGATCTCGGAGTCGGCGGAGTAGAGGTGGTACCCCCTCGCGCCGTACGCGGGGCTCAGATCGCGCAAAGGGCGTGGATGAAGCCAATGGCCGACTCGACCCGGATGCGCAGCGCGCTCAGCTGGGTGATGGTGAAACGTCCCGCGTGCCCGTGGGTGCCGTTGTTGAACTCGCGGAAGAGCCCCAGGACGTTGTCCATGTCCTTCTCGACGAGGTCCTCGATCGGAGTCTCGTCGATGCCCTTGCGCCGCAGGAGGAAGCCGACCTTGGCGCGCCGGGTCGGCACTCCCTTGTCGGTCCGGTCGCAGGCTGGGTCGGCCTCAGCAACGTCTGAGTCCGGTGCGGCGCTGTCGATCATCGTGATGAGCACCTCGCGGGCGCTGGTGCAGAAGTGGCGCGCTGCGTCGGGGTTGCTCGGGCTGAGCGAGAACAAGGCACCCGTCCATCGGTCGACGAGGTCCGCGCCGAACGTGGCCAGCTCGGCCTGCATGCTCGGGCCGCGGAGCTCGTCCTCCGTGGGATCCTCCTCGGCCGCGCCGTCGCCGTCCATGGCGTTGAGCAGGTAGGCGCTGTTCGCAGCCTCCTCGCTGCCGCGGTCGACGAGGTCGCGCCCGGCTGGTGTGATCGTCCGTCCGGCCAGGCTTTGCTCTGTCTCGGTGTACGCCCGGGCGAGGGCCTCGACCGATGCGCGGTAGGTGACGAAGGTCGCTGTCGCCGGGCGCGAGTTCAGACGGCGGATCTCCTGGTTCAGACGTCGACGCTGGTTCTCGACCTTCGCGTTATGAGCGCGCGCCTTGGTCTTGTACGCCCTCACCTCGCGGTTGTAGTCGCCCACGACCTTCTTGACCGCTGCGTTGTGCCGACGCGCCTCGCGGTTGTGGTTGTCGATCGCCTGCTTCTGCTGGCGCTGCGCCTTGTTCACCGCGGCCTTGAACTGCGCGGGCGTCATCTTCCGGACCATGTTGATCAGTATGTCCGGGGGCACCGACACTCTTCTGGCCGACGATGGATTCGAGATTCTGGCGCACGGGGTCAGATGGGCACCGGCACGCGCCTCAGCCCTCCGACAGCCGCCGGACCTCCGTCTCCAGTTCGCGGACCCTGGCCTCCAGTCAAGCTAAGCCGTGGTCTGCATAGCGTCCGTTTGGACTTCGAGTCCCCGGCGGTCGAGCCAGGTGGGCTCCGCTGTCCGGCCCCATCCCGGCGGCCTCCCGTCCGCGCCATGACCATCCACGGTAGCCCGACCGGCTGACCGTCAGAGGCGGTGTGCGCGGTCAGCCCGCTGCGCATCCCTGTGCGGGGCGTCGGCGAACGGTTCACCGAAGGACTGTGCGCGGCGCATCGCGGCGGAGGCGGTACGATACTCGGCGGCCTGTTCAGCTTTGGTGATCCCCCTTCTTGAGTTGCCCAGCGGTGCCCGGCCGGTGATCTCGTAGCGGTGGCGGTACAGCGCAATCGTGGCCGCGTGGGTCAGCCACTGTTCCCGTGCTCTCGCTTGCGGGCGGGGCGCGTCGAGACGTGATATCCACGTGGCTCCCGCTTCTTGCGCTTCCTCTACGAGTCGCCGGGCGCGGGCTTCGATGAGGGCCTGCCGCTCGCTAAGCGCGGTCTGCAGGTCCTCAGTGATTGGTTCGGCGGGCGTGGCGATGAGCCCGGCGACCCGTCGCCTGCGGTTCTTGCCCGGTGCCAGTTGGCCGGTCGCTTGGTCGATCATGGTCGCCAACTGCGCTGCGGGGTCGGTCTGCTCGTCGCCAGGCGTCAGTCGGGGCGCGAGCGCGTTCAGTGCGACGGCGGCGAGGTGCCCGGCGGCTTCGTGTCGGGCGAGGGCTGCTTCGAGGCGTTCGTAGTAGGGGCTGGTGAACACGTCGTCGGCCACGTCGTCGGGGAACGGTGCAACGTCGAGCAGGGTGGCCCAGCGGTCGATCTGGGCTTCGCGGGCGAGCACGTCGTACTCGTTCATGAGGGTGGACAGCGAGGCGTGACGGTCGACCTCGAGCTTTAGCGTCTCGGTGGCCGACAGGTCGGCATCGCTGCGCTTGAGCACTTCGGCCAGCCGGTCGATGAGCGTCAGTGGCTTGGGCTGGTCGAGATGGGGCTCGACCTCGTGCGAGTCGGGCACGATGACGTAGGCGTGGTTGCGGTGCTTGCCTCGGGTCATGGCGACGTAGAACAACTCCCGGCCTGCCTTCTCGGGATCAACGAGCGCGTGCGCGGTGTCAACGCTGGCTCCTTGAGCACGATAAACAGTGGAGGCGTAGCCGAGTTCCAGTTCCTCGCGAACGTACTTCGCGGGCAGCACGAGGGCCTTGCCGCGTGGCTGGTCGCCACCCCCGAGGCGACGCACGGCGAGGGAGCCGTCCTCGAAGCGCTGGGTGATCTGCCAGCGGTCACCGTTCTTCACCCACGTTCTACCAGTGGTCAGGCGGCGGTCGTTGAGCCGGGTGATGACCAGATCACCGACACCGGCGGTGGTGCCGTCGTGCAACCCGACCCCTTCGGCCTCGACCCGGCCAGCGACGACGAGATCGGCGCGGGCGCGCTCGTTGAGCTGCGCGACCATCTCGCCGGTGCCCGCGATCATCAGCGCGCGCAGGCCCTGGTCGCGGTCGGCTCGCCACGCATCGTAGATCGCATCCTGCATCGCCTCGGCGTCGCCCTCGACCAGTCGGCCTTGCTCGTTGTAGGCGTCGAGCGCCTTGGTGTTGCCGTGGCGTAGGCCGAGGCTGGCGGTCTTCTCCCACTCGTGGGCGAAGCGGCGCACGTCGGTGAGCTCGGGCACACGGTGGCGGTCGCGGTGGCGCACGAGCATCCCGAACGTGCCGCCCGTCTCCACGGCAGAGAGTTGTGCCCAGTCACCGATGAGCACGACCTTGGCCCCGACCTCGGCGGCGTGCGCGGTGATCCGATCCAATGCGAGCGTTCCGGCCAGGGAGGACTCGTCCACAAGCACGAGTTGCCCGGCTTCCAGGTTCCAGCGTTCGTGGTGGTGTTCGTAGAGGAACTTCGCGG
>Ga0075012_10005288_pt1 | contig 11863 bp, 7 predicted proteins | sample All_14_2_FD_71474 | JGI IMG/M metagenome (GOLD analysis project Ga0075012, IMG submission 71474) | Freshwater microbial communities in response to fracking from Pennsylvania, USA - Allegheny Zone_MetaG_DW_15 | ecosystem: Environmental > Aquatic > Deep subsurface > Groundwater > Drilled...
GTATATCTCCGCTTTGTGCGTACCTCCACTTTTAATATACACCCGCCGAAACTCCCTGCTAATATATAACTTTATTAAATATCCAACTTGCTAAATGATGGCTAGTTTTTTGTTTCAAAAACTGGGGGCAACTCTAAATTGCGCCCCGGCTTTGCATTCCGGCTTTTAGTATAACTTATATAAGTGTTATTCCCACTACTCAAAACACTAGAATTTGTATTTGGTATCTAAAAATTGTTCGGAATTAATCCGGCACGGCATAATAAGATCCTGCCTACTATCTCTCGCATTTTTCTATCTTTGGTCCCTAAAAATTATCCAACTTCTAAGCATTTAGGATGAAGCAACGCTTAATATACCTCGATAATATTAAAGTTTTTCTCATCGCATACGTCATAACCGGGCATATTGCAGCCAGTTATGGCGCAATCGGCGGTGGCAGGTGGAGCTATATTGAACAGGGTAACGATTTTCTTACAAAAGCTGTTTTATCTCTTTTTGTGCTGGTAGCATATTCGTTCCTTATGGGAATGTTTATTTTTATTGCAGGCTATTTTACTTACCCATCCTTAAGAAGTAAAGGAGTTTTACATTTTGTTAAGGATCGGATTATCAGGCTTTCCATTCCGCTCGTATTGTATTATTTTTTCCTTGGTCCTGTTGCCCGGTATATTACAAAGCTTGCAAAAGGAGAGGATCTGACCTTCATGCAATTTATTACAGATTCATACCAGTCAGGTGTTTATGGTCATCTGGGGGTAATGTGGTTTATTGTTCTGATACTGCTTTTTTCACTGGCTTATGCATTGTTTTACCGGTTTTTCCCGGATGGTTTGTACAAGCCGAAAAATGAATTATTTCCCAGGGCATCTCGAATTTTGTTATTCGTAATAATAGTGGGTGCTGCCAGTTATTTAACAAGGATCATTTTCCCGATGGGTGGCGATTTTACCGGAAGCCGGCCGTTGGGTTCAATGGTATTTTTTGGTACTTCATTTTTCCTGGGAACAGCGGCAGCCAGGTATCAGTGGCTCGATAAACTAACGTGGGGAAATTCGAAACCGTGGGTAATAACAGCCATTGTAGCAATGATTATTCCTGTTATCCTGCTTTTAATATTTAAGAAAAACCTTCACTTTCGCCTGATTGCACAGCCAGGATCGCCGGCATCTTTGTTTTATGCGTACTGGGAAGTTATTAAAACCCTTGGAACCGGAATGGCAGCCATTGTGATATTCAGGAAATGGTTAAATACTCCCGGTAAAATTGCCAATGCGCTGGGCCGAAGCGTTTTACTTTCCTATTTCCTGCATCCGCTGGTTTGTGCGCTGTTTTTCCTTGCATTATCCGGAACAGGAATGCATCCGTTGCTAAAATTTTCGATTGTGGCGCCGGGTGCGCTGGTTTCAACTTTTGCGTTAGCTTGGTTGCTGCTGCAAATACCTGCACTTCGTAAAATTATGTAGTAGAATAGTACAGGAAGGTTTGCCCGGAATGTAAAAACTATGAATACATTTTCTCAATTATAGATCGGTATTGCGAATAAAGCATTTGTCGGTTAAGTGTACCGTCGTTGTTCAGAAATCCGTTTTCAGCAGTCCACATATCATCAGCAATCTCAAATTTTACAATCTGATCGTATTTTTGACACGACGAATTATAGCTGAAAATTTCCTTCTCAACCTCAACTTTAATTATATCACTTTCTGTTGTCCTGGAATTGTTATAGTTTCCCGGAATTATGATTGCTGTCAGAAAAGGTTTATTGTGGCCGTGAACCCAAATTTTGCCAATGTGTGGGAAGGCTTCGAGTTGTAATTCGATAGGCCTGGGATCAGTATAAAGCCCTGAGGTTAGCTTGAAAATCTCTTTTTTAGTACCTGTAAGAGTTAAAAATCCTTCTGCATCCATTTCGCCAAGATCACCGGTATGAAGCCAGCCTTTGCTGTCAATCGGCGTTTCCTCCATTTTAAAATAACCGTTCATCAATCCGCCGCTTTTAACTAGTACTTCGTTATCAGAGGCAATTCTTACTTGTACTCCCGGCATAAGCCTGCCAACGCTCTGCCTTTTAAAAGCATTTTTAAGATTGTACGAAACCAACGGCCCGGCTTCAGTAAGCCCATATCCTTCGTAGGTATTTATTCCTGCAGCCCAGAGGATATTCAGCACTTCGGGTCGTAACGCAGCACCCCCACAAAGCAATACCTCTATATTTCCACCCAGGAAATTCCGTAATCCTCTAAAAACCAAACGGAAGAGACTATTCTTTAATGAAAATGATTTTTTTGCAGACCCTGCTTTTTCTTTTGCCGCCAGTCGCAAAGCAATACGCGCCAGCCAGCCGTTGATTCCTTTCGCTTTTTGGATTTCGTTTTTTGTATTTTCAACAATCCGTTCCAGCACCAGCGGAACTGCCAGCATTACATCCGGTTTTTTTTGTTTAAGTATTCCAGCCAGTGAAGCAATACCTTCGCAGTAGCTTACTTTAATACCAAGGTGTTGAAAACTGTAATTCACTGTCCGCTCAAAGCTATGTGCCAGAGGCAAAAAACTGATGCTGTGATTGCATCCTTCAAAATGATGCGATTTGCAATAATACACCAGGTTGAAAACATGATTGGCATGCGAAAGCACAACTCCTTTCAATGGGGTGTTTGAACCCGAAAGATATATGATTGAAGCAGGATCATCAGGTTTAACCGAAGCTTTCAATGTTTCCAGTTCCCGGCGATTCCCTTTGCCTTGCTTCAGGAAATCTTCGTAGGAAACAGCGCCTTCCGTTCGGTCAAAACAAACAATGAGCTCAAGCGAACATTCACGGAGTTGCTTAATTTTACGTAACACCGACTTGTTCGAGATAAATGCTATCCTTGCCTCAGTTTGAGCTAAAATGCCTGCCAGTTTAGGAACATCAACTCCCGGATACAATGGAACATGCACAGCTCCTGCCTGCAAAATTCCCATATCCACGAAATTAAATTCCGCCCGGTTATGAGTAATACTGAGGATGGGTTCCCCTTTTGATATCCCGAAATTAATAAGTGCATAACTTGTCAGGTCAGCATATTCCCGATAGTCCGAAACCGTGTAATCATGCCACTCTCCGTTTTTAACCGAAGCAAACATCACCTGCTCCTGCGGGCGGGAAGATATAATTTCCAGCAGGTCGAAAATCCGCGTAGGCTGTGTGTTTGCCGGCATATCAGTTTACTATTTGCCTTGTGCCTTGTTGTAAAGTTCGCGGTAGTAATCGGCTTTCGCTTTATCTCCTTTTCCTTCAAAATACCTGGTCAATACAGCCGTAACTTTTGTGTTATCTGGTTTTATAACAGCAGCTTTTTCGAGCCATATCACTGCATTGGCCGAATCCTGGCGCGCGAGGTAAAATGATGCATTGCTCACATAGGGCATCAAAACATTGGGTTTGGTCTTTATAATCCTTTCGTTCGTGATAACGGCTGAATCAATTTGACCGGTTTTGTTGTAACAGGTCGCAAGATTCGAAAGGGTTTTCAGATCAGTGGTATCAATAGCGGCAGCTCTTCGGAAATTATCAAGTGCATTGCCGAAATCTTCCTTCTGAAAATAAATATAACCAAGGTTGTACCACCCGGCGGCATAAGTAGGTTTTTCTTTAACTGCCCGGCTAAAGTATTGCATCGCTTTTTCGTTGTCATTCTTCATCATAGTGTACATCTCGCCCAGGCTGCTCCATGCTTCGAAATAACCGGGATACACTTTTACCGTCTGTTCAAGCAATCTAATAATTTTATCGGTTTGTGCCTGAATATTCTCGCGGTTGCCATTGGTATTCAGTTGTTCAATCAGCTCAGTTTTTAGTGTTGTGGCATAAATAAAATTTGCTTTTGCCGAATTTCCTAAATATTTGATATCATTCGAAAAAAGGCTGAGCTGCGATTTCCAGTCTTTGTTGCGATCAACGGTTTTTGCTGTAAAGGGAATCAGGATAACTATAAGTGCAAGAGCAACTTTCCATATTGGCTTACCTGTATCAGGCTTGTCAGTCGAAACTTTCAGCAGTTTGAAAAGCAAAAATACCACTGCAATGCTGAATCCAATCGAAGCAATATATAGAAACCTTTCGGCAATAATTCCGGCCGGTGGTTTTACAATATTGGCATACATCGAAATTACGATGAGATAGAAAAAGATAGCAAAAGAAAGAATATGTTTCTCTCGCAGTTTCATCACAGCGAAAATTAATAAACCAGTATGCAATACAATGGAAAGTATCACCCATATGTTACCAAACCCAACTACTGGAATGGTGTTATAACCGTAATAAAACAGCAGCGGATGAGGGAAAACCAGCAATTTAAGGTACAAAAGCAATCCGTACATCCCGGTTGAAATATGGAGCAGAATATTCTTCTCAAATGCGAGCGGATTTTCGAAAAAAAGCATCGGACGGCTGATTGCCGGAAGGTATAATTTTACGAAAAGTACTGCTGCAATCGAAATTACGATCATTGAACCGGTTATCATTACCAGGTTTTTGACATTTGCTTTTGTAAAGAAAAAAATTGTAAAGGGGATAGCTGCCAGGAGCGGTAGGGTAGAGGGCTTTGTGAAAATACTCAGCAAAAACCATATCGCTCCACTGGCCAGCGGGAGATATGATTCCTTGTTTACATATTTCATAAAACTCCGTAAAGCAAGCAATCCGAAAAGGAAACTCAGGATTTCTTCCCTGTTTTTTAAACTGGCAACTACCTCGGTATGAACCGGATGTGCCGCCCAGAGCATAACAACCAGAAAAGGAAACCAGGTTGAATAATTCGCCATCAGCTTACGCAGACTGGAAAAAAGCAATAAGAGCGTTAAAGCGTAAAGGATAATATTTATAAAATGACTCATGCCCGGATTTTCGCCGAAAAACTGGTGCTCAACAGCAAACATGGCTTTGGTAAGCGGACGGTAACCGAAATTCATGTTGCCGCCTTCTTCGGCATTCAGGTTTATATACCGCGAACTCAAAATCAGGGGAATTGCTTTAATCCCTTTGTTAACCATCGGATTATTGTAGGTTACATAAAGATCATCGAGCGAATATCCATTCTTCATGGTATTTCCGTAAAGCACAAAAGCAAAAACAAATAAAATGACTTTGAGCCAGAAAGTGGTTTTTGAATACCATTTTGGCAACATTTCGGTTTGTTCAGTTTTGCGGACAGGAATACTCTTTTTAACTGGTGCCGGTGCTTTTGGAGGTGTTTTTTTCATTTCTGAATCTGTTATTTTGAATGCCGAAGAACAGCCAGGGCGCAAATTTACATTTTACCACGTGATTTACTGGCCACATTTTGTGCTTTATACCCGACACATTCCTGTGAAAATTGTGGCTGTTTATTTAAACCGGTTTGCCGAAAAATCTCCCTGCTGATATCGTTGGAGAATTTTGTACCGCTGTACCTTGCCACTTGATGTTTTCGGGAATTCGTTCGAACGTAAAATTACCAGCTCGTCAATAGGAATTCCGAGCGTTTTGCGAAATAATACCCTTAATGTCTGAAGCGTTTCAATAGCTTTGGATTCAGCAATTCCGGCGGTAAAAACAATGATCTTATCCTTTCCTGCTTTATGATCGGTTATTCCGCCAAATGCGACTTTCCCGTAACTGATTTCGTCGAGCGAGCATGCCAGGTTTTCGAGATCGTTGGCAAAGTAATTTTTGCCATTCATGAAAATGATATCCTTATACCTGCCACTAATGTATAGCTGCCTGTTAAGGAAAAAGCCCAGATCGCCGGTGCGGAGCCATTCGCCGGAGAATAGTAACGTTGTTGCTTCAGGATTTTTATAATATCCTTGTGTAACTGCTGGACCCTTAACCTGAATGTGACCTATTCTGGCTTCAGGAAGTTGTTCGTCATGCTCATCAACAATACGTATTTCGATTTCTTTTAACGCCATACCTACCGAAGTAATTTGCCTGCCATGCCTGTGCTGACCTGCATTTAATTCAATAGCAAAACCATCTGAATCGAGTCGGTTGCTGTCAAATACACTTGTTACACTGCATTTCATCAAAGGCGAAAAGGAAACAGCCAGTGTAGCTTCAGCCATTCCATAAACAGGCATCATCGCATTTTTTGGTAAACCATGTTTTTCCAGGGCATTTGTAAAATCATCCATAATTTTAGCCGAAATAGGCTCAGCGCCGTTAAGCAATGCCTTTACAGAGGAAAAGTTCCAGTTGTGTTCCTGTTTTTTTCTTTGCAAATGCCTTAGAATGAGTGACTGGCCAAAATTAGGACTTCCTGATATTGATATTCTGACATCGCTTATAAGGTCGAGCCATAGAGAAGGATTCTTTATAAAATCTATAGTTTCGATATGATACTGATTCGTAGCTGTTGTCAAAGGTGTGAGATGAAATCCGATCAGCCCCATATCATGGTAAAGCGGCATCCAATTCCCGCCGCGATCCTCTGCAGTAAGTTCCAATCCGTCAATAATCGAATTGATGTTGCTTATCAGGTTGGAATGTGTAAGCATGATTCCTTTTGGCTCACCCGTACTGCCCGACGAATATTGTATAAATGCGAGTTCTTCGGTTTTTGGTATAAAATCAGGAATGCGTTTTATCCTGGGTAAATCTGCGAAAATTTTGAATTTCGTTTCCGGGATTGCTCCGCTTGAGGCAAAATATCCGGATACTATAATATCCGGTGAATCAAGCTGATCATAAACATTTTGCATTTTTTCGGCAGCCTGGCTTCTATCATTCATTGAAACCGGTGTCTGAAGAATTGTAGGCACCAATCCCGCAAAAAAACAACCCCATATTGCTGTTATCGTTTGCCGGTTTGCAAGTGTTGAAATAATTATTTTATCGCCAGGTTTATACCCCGACTCTATAAATCCACTGGCCAAAGAATATGCTTCGTCCAGGAGATCAGCATAGGTTTGAATCTCTTTAAAACCGTTTTCGTACACATAATAAATTCCATGAGCTGGAAATTTTTCAGCTGTGTGCTGTAAACAGGCTGTTAGTGTTAGATTTTGCATTGGTAGGCCTGAGAGTTTGGGCAAAATTAAACTTTATGCCCGACAGAAAAAATTATTGCCTCAACTGTTACTTATTGCAGAGCAGATGTGAGATTCTCAATTTCATTGGTTAGCTGCACAAATTGTTCAACACTTAGTTGTTCAGCTCTTTTCCCGGCAAATTCGCCATCATAGGCAGCAAGTGGCTTCAATGCATTGTGCAAGGTTTTCCGGCGTTGGTTGAAAGCGGTTTTTACCACCTGCAATAACAGTTTTTCGCTGCAACCAAGGTCGGTTGTAGTGTTTCGTTGCAATCGTATAACAGCCGACTGTACTTTTGGGGGCGGAATGAAAACAGTAGGCTCCACTGTAAAAAGGTATTCAATATCATACCATGCCTGAAGCAATACACTGAGGATTCCGTAGTCTTTCTTTCCCGGAGGTGCCGCTATCCTTACCGCAACTTCTTTCTGAAACATGCCGACGGCTTCATTAACCTGATCGTGATTTTCGAGAACACGAAACAAAATCTGGCTCGATATATTGTAAGGGAAATTTCCGATAACTGAAAACTGTCCGTTAAAAAGGCTTGCAAAATCCATCTTCAGCAAATCAGCTTCAATCAAACCTTCGCCCAATTGAGGATAATTGGTGCGCAGAAATGCCGCCGACTCGCGGTCAATTTCAACGGCAACAAATTTTTCGAAATTCTGCTTCAGCAGGTATTTTGTAAGTACACCGGTTCCGGGCCCGACTTCGAGCACTTGTTTTGCTGATGGCGACAGACTTTCAGCTATCCGTGCAGCTATGCTTTCATCTTTCAGAAAATGCTGACCGAGATGTTTTTTTGCTCTTACTTCGTACAATGGGGAGGGGTTTTGAAGGGTTTGAAGGGTTTGAAGGGTTTCTGGTTTCAGGTTTCAGTTTCAAGAATTTCAGGTTCAAGCGTTCAATGTTCAAGGGTTCAAAAGTTCGGGAGGATTGAGCATTTTGGAATTGCCCTTGGAATTTGGACCTTGGAATTTGAGATTTGGAATTTGGAACTTGGCCCTCAATTCACCTGATCATTCCTCAACGCCCTGAATTGCTTACGCGCTTCAACCACGTACAAGCTTCCCGGATATTGTGTGAGTATGCTTTCGTAGAGTTTCATCGCTTTGCTCGTGTTATTCAACTGGTTTTCATACAATCCTGCCAGATAGAAAGTTGCATCGTCGGCCAACAAATCGTATGGGTATTTCTCAATTATTTCTGTGTAGTATTTTGCGGCTTCCGGATAGTTCCCGTTTTTCGAATTTATTTCCGCTTTTTTAAATAAAACATTGTCAACAATCGAATGCATTGGATATTTATTGCTTATCGAATCGAGCATGGCTAGTGCTTCCATGTCGCGGTTACGGAATTCGAGCAGATCGGCATTCCCATACATGCACAAAGGATCAGTAAGGCTGTCTTCTTCAATATTATCGCTGATCATTAGCGAAAGCTCCAGCGCATCGTTGGCTATAAGTTTTGAAGTGGCAGCTTTCAGTATATCAAGTTGTGCCCTGGCCCAATCGAATTCGCAGATGTAAAATGAAAGTTTCGCGTTTCGGAATTTAGCTTCATGACCCAAAGGTTCATTTTTAAAACTCTTTTCAACCTGCGAATACAACAAGGTTGATTCCCATTGTTCGTCGCTGAAAAGGTAAATATCGGCCAGTTCAAGTTTGCATTGCGCCTGGTCGGTTGGAGTTATTTTCGGAATACTGATAGCTTCTGAAAGGAGTTGAGTCGATTGTTCAATCTCGCCAAGATAGAAAGCCTGCAGATGAGCAAGATTGAGTATAAGTGGAATGGTAAACGGGTTTTTCCCTAATTCGTCGAGCAGGAGGGTGTATTCCTGCTTCATGAGCACAAGTTTGGTTTTATCCGTCGAAAACGAATTTTTATATTGCCTGAATTCCGTATTGATAAGTTCAATCCGGCTGCGCATGACCAGCTCATTATTGGCATTTTTCTTAATAATATATTTATACCCGTCCATAGCAGCATCAAGGCTTTCGTTGCTGACGCAGAGTTCGGCCAGATCAAAAACCCGCTGACCACTTTCGCCGTATCTTTTATCCAGTGCTTTTGCCTGGATAAGCGCAAACGGAAAATCTTTTTGTTGAATGGAATGCCAGAGCAGAAGCTCATTGTACAATATTTCGTCAGGATTTTGTTGTGTCTTTTTTAACAAAACAGAACGGTACATATCATTTTTCGAATTATCGACATCATCGCTGAGCCAGGCCTGAAGCCGGTTTTGAACCATGCTCATCTGCTGCGGATTGGTAGTAAGCAGATTCAGGTATTCGTCAATCATCAGTTCTGTGCTGCCAAGGGCTTCATAGGTATATGCCAGTTCAAATGCGAAGGCAGAGGGATCTTTAAGCAGCTCGCGCCCGCGAAGATAAGTGCGGACCATATACTCAGTTTCCCTGCGGTTACTGAAAGCATACGTAAGATTATAAATCTGCATTTTATCTGGCTGCAAATCTTTCAGGCAGTTCTCATAAATTTTGCGGCCTTTGGCAATATCCCCCTGCATTATGTTGAGGTAACCAAGATCAACCTGGTAGCGTGGATCGTAAGGATTAAGTTTCTGCTGTTTTTTGATTGCTTTTTCGGCCTTGTCAAATTCCTTGAGTTCAAAAAGCGTATTGATGTAATACAAGTAGTTGAACTGGCTTGGATTTCGGTTGAAAAGCGGTTCGAAAGTCGCCAATGCTTTATCCAACTCCCGGTTATTATAATACTGAGCACCAAGTTGTTCCTCCGTTTGCTGAGCCACAAGCCTTGCAGGGCTAACTGCCATGAGTAAGCCTGTTAGTATCAGCAAAAGAAAGGTGTTCAGCTTCATGGGTTTAAATTAAAGGAGTGAATTAGACGTGCGGGATTTGCAATATAGCTGAGCGGGATTTGCAATCCCGCTCCACGGAGTTTGGGATTTATAATCCCATTTAATTAACAAACAATTTTGAAATTTGTAATCCACACTTGGAAAAATTTAAGTTTGGAATTAAAAATCCCGACTATTTAATCCATTCAAATCCAGTGTAAGGAACCAACGCTTTCGGAATCCTGATTCCTTCCGGTGTCTGGTTGTTTTCGAGTAAAGCGGCAACAATACGTGGTAATGCCAGTGCGCTGCCATTTAATGTATGAGCGAGGCGTGTTTTCCCGGTACTGTCTTTAAAGCGTAGTTTCATACGGTTTGCCTGAAACGATTCGAAGTTTGAAACCGAACTTACTTCGAGCCAGCGTTTCTGTGCTGCTGAAAATACTTCAAAATCATAGGTAAGCGCGGAGGTAAAACTCATATCGCCGCCACAAAGCCTCAGAACGCGGAACGGTAATTCGAGTTTACGCACAAGGCCGGCAACATGTTCACGCATTTCTTCAAGTGCAGCATAACTGTTGTCAGGATGCTGAATCTGAACAATTTCTACCTTGTCGAACTGGTGTAGGCGGTTCAATCCTCTTACGTCTTTTCCATATGAACCCGCTTCGCGTCGGAAACATTGCGAATAGGCAACGTTTTTCAATGGCAGATCGGATTCTTTAAGCAGAAGGTCGCGGTATATATTAGTAACCGGAACTTCAGCAGTCGGGATCATATAGAAATTATCAATTCCGACGTAGTACATCTGGCTATCCTTATCCGGCAACTGTCCGGTAGCATAAGCCGAAGCTTCATTAACCATCAGTGGCGGCTGTATTTCAAGGTAACCGGCATTTGCTCCTTCGTTAACAAAGAAATTGATAAGCGCGCGCTGTAACCTGGCACCCTGACCTTTATAAACAGGGAACCCGGCTCCGGTAAGTTTTACCCCAAGTTCGAAATCGATAATATCGTATTTTGATGTCAGTTCCCAGTGAGGAACGGCATCTTCGCCCAGCACCGGTATTTCGCCTTCGCTGTAAATAGTTACATTGTGCTCCGGAAGATAACCTTGTGGCGTTTCAGGGTGCGGAAGGTTTGGCAGGGTGACCAGTAAATCATTTTGTTCCTTTTGCAGCGCATCAAGTTTTTCAGTGAGATCACGGGCGGCTGTTTTAAGATCAGCTGATCGGGCTTTCAGTTCGTTGGCTTCCTGCTGGCGGCCGGCTTTAAAAAGGTTTCCGACTTCGCGGGCTATCTGGTTCGATTCAGCCAGGTTGTCGTCGAGCAGTTTCTGGGTTTCGCGTCTGTTTAAATCAGCCTCAAGTATCTTTTTGATGGTTTCGCGTGCATCAACACGTTTAATGGCGAGGCGTTCAATTACGAGTTCGGTATTTTCGCGCAAAAGGGATAATTCGAGCATTTTGTAAGATCTTTATAATTAAGGATTCAGGGTTCGAGGGTTTCAAGTTTCTAGTTTCATGTTTCAAGTTTCTGGTTCCGAAGTTCCAGATTCCGAAATTCAGAGTTGTAAGTTCCAGATTCCGAATCGGTGGTACGCGGCACTGGGCACCCGGCACTTTTTCGACTACAAAAATAAAAAATCTCCTGACTTGAACGATCAGGAGACTTCATATAAGTGTGTTGAACAGCAGTAAAAACTGCCAATGCGCTTATTCGCCCTGAATAGGATGAACCGAAACGTATGATTTGTCGTTCGCGCGTTTCTTGAACTGAACCAGTCCGTCGCAAAGGGCGAAAATGGTATGGTCTTTTCCAAGTCCTACGTTGAGTCCTGGATTGTGAACTGTGCCACGCTGTCTGATGATGATATTACCGGCCTGGGCGAATTGTCCGCCATAGATTTTCACACCGAGACGTTTGGAATGTGATTCGCGTCCGTTTTGTGAACTACCGGCACCTTTTTTGTGAGCCATATCTTTT
>Ga0075012_10005289_pt1 | contig 11860 bp, 9 predicted proteins | sample All_14_2_FD_71474 | JGI IMG/M metagenome (GOLD analysis project Ga0075012, IMG submission 71474) | Freshwater microbial communities in response to fracking from Pennsylvania, USA - Allegheny Zone_MetaG_DW_15 | ecosystem: Environmental > Aquatic > Deep subsurface > Groundwater > Drilled...
ATAGAAATAGGTGACCAAAAAATCATTCTTCTTTTAGAAAGACACCAAACTTATGGCAAAGTAGGATCGTATTAAATTCATGACAATTGACGATTTTCGCACCCGCGATATATTCCGCATGATTGTCGAGGAATACCTGAAATATGGAATTCCTGTGGGGTCACAGACTATTTCAAACTCCCTGAAACAGCCATTGTCATCCGCGACCATCCGTAATGTGATGTCGGATTTGGTGGAGGCGGATTTACTCTTTTCCCCCCATACCTCGGCGGGGCGGCAGCCGACGGAGCGGGGGTTGCGGCTTTATGTGGATACGTTGATGAAGGTCGACGACATCACGCCCGAGAGATTTCAGATCGAACAATTGAAATCATCCGCCCATAATATTTATGACGGTGCGAGTACGTTATTATCTGGCCTATCATCCTGTGTCGGCGTGGTGATTGCGCCCAAGATGAATAAGCCGATCCGTAAAATTGAATTCTTAAAACTGGAAGCTTATAAAATTCTGGGCATTATCATGACCCAAGACGGAATGGTTGAAAACCGCGTGATCCCTGTCACACAGGAGGTCAGTAAATCGGAATTGGAACAGGTCAGTAATTTTTTAAATGACCGCATCAGCGGCAAAACTTTGCCCGAATTAAATGATGATCTGGTTCGCGAAATCAAAACGCACAAGAATAATTTGAATAGCTTGGCGTCCCTCCTCGTCAAGGAAGGGATTATCCACCCCCTCTCATCCTCCGCCGATGAAGGCCATATTTTTGTGAGTGGACAATCTCAATTACTGGATGATCCGGAGGCTCAACAACGTCTCGCCGAAATGAAATCCCTCTTTGCGATGCTCGAGGAAAAACAGGCGATGTTATCGATGATGGACGCCATCGAACATGGCGAAGGCGTCCAGATTTTTATCGGCTCGGAAAACCCCGTTTTCGAACGCCCGACATGGTCAACCATCATACGGGCGTACCATGACCAAAACGGGCGAATTATCGGCGCAACGGGGGTTATCGGCCCCACCCGCCTTAATTACGGGAAGATCGTACCGATTGTGGACTATACGGCCCTGATTGTTGAAAAATTAATCGGGAAAAATTGAGCAAAATAGACCTGAACCACTTGATTTTCATGGCATAATTTCCTATTGTCACTCCCATGATGACTGATAACACAAATCCATATTTAGAACCTGAAAGCCCACTCGACACCGCTGAAGCGATGGAGGGTTTGGCTGAAGTATCCGGCCCCGCTGCTTTTAAGGCAAAACAAAAAGCCGACCAAGTCGAAGAAGCCAATCAGGCGCTCATCGACCTGACCGCGAAATTGACTGCGATGGAAGAAGCGCTGGCGCAGAGTAACGACCAATTATTACGCACCGTTGCCGAGATGGATAATCTCCGCAAACGCTCCATCCGTGAACGTGAGGACGCTGGTAAATATGCCATCACCGGTTTTTCCAAAGACCTTCTGGATGTCGCGGATACTTTCCAACGCGCCCTTCAATCCATTCCCGCTGATTTGCGCGAAGATGCCCGTATCAATTCCTTGATCCAAGGGATTGAAGCGACTGAGCGTTCTCTGCTCACCTGCTTCGAGAAAAACGGCATTAAAAAAATCGAACCACTCGACGAACCATTTAACCCACATTTCCATGAAGTGATGTTTGAAGCCCCCGTCACAGGAAAGGCCGCAGGCATTATTATTCAGGTGATCGAACCGGGATATGTGATTAATGACCGTCTGTTGCGCCCTGCTCGCGTCGGTGTTGCCAAAGCAACCCCCGCTGACGGTAACCTTCATGTGGTTGATACACAGGCCTAATAAAACCCAAGGAATCTAAAATGACTTTATCCCCTTTCAAAACCCCTCAACAAAATAATGATGTTCAGGGGCGTACTGACATGGCGATGCGCCCACGCCGTCTGCGCAGTTCGGAAAATATGCGCCGTCTGGTTCGCGAAACATATTTGCATACGGATGATTTCATCTATCCGATTTTCGTGGACGAAGCATTGAGCGAACCTGTTGAAGTTTCGTCCATGCCGGGTGTGTTCCGCCAATCGGAACAAAGCCTTTCGGTACTGCTGAAACAAGTCGAGGCGGCAAAAGTTCCCGCCGTCATGTTGTTCGGCGTATCCAACCACAAAGACCACGAAGGCACAGACAGTTTTAAAAAAGGCGGCCTGATGGATCGCATGGTCAAACGTGCAAAAGACACTTGCCCTGAACTGGTAGTCATGGCGGATGCGTGTTTTTGTGAATATACCGACCACGGACATTGCGGCCCATTAGACCATGTTCACAATGATGTCGATAATGACCGCACGATTGAGAATATTGCCAAACAAGCCATTATCGCTGCCGAAGCAGGCGCAGATGTGATTGCACCGTCCGGCATGATGGACGGACAGATCGAAGCCATTCGCACGGCATTGGATCAGACAGGCAACCAACGCACCGCCATTATGGCCTATGCCGCCAAATATGCCTCCGGATTCTATGGTCCGTTCCGTGATGCGGCGGGTTGTTCCTTGGGACAAGGTGCAGGTCCTAAAAACCGCAAATCATACCAAATGGACGCTGCCAATTCGGATGAAGCCATCCGCGAAGTGGCACTCGATATTGACCAAGGCGCCGATATGGTCATGGTAAAACCCGGCCTTCCGTATCTTGATATTCTCTACCGCGTCAAGCAAACCTTCGGCATGCCAACTTTTGCCTATAACGTATCGGGCGAATATTGCATGATCAAAGCCGCCGCACGCAACGGATGGCTCGATGAAAATATCGCAATGATGGAAATGCTCTTGGCCTTCAAACGCGCTGGCGCAGACGGCATCATCACCTACGCCGCTCTAGACGCCGCAAAAATTTTGCGCGAGCAGAATGACTGATTGTCGCAACAGGTGCAAAAAATATCCACGAGGAATTACTGATCGTAATTGAATGAGATTTCCGGCCTATCCCACCACCCTGCGGGAACATTATAATTCTGTTGAACGACAGTGATTTCTTTCGCAAAGAGATGTTGGCAAATGTCCTGTAATTGTCCAGCCCTCGCCTTGATTTTTTGGGAAGCCTCATCTTGTCTTTTTCGGTAGGAAATACTTTCGCTAACGCTCACATAATCGACCTGAGACAATAATTTGCGTTGTTGTGTTGCACTTTGTTGAACTATCTCAGACGATTCCAAAATAACATCCGCAATATCACATTGGGATGCATCTATAGTGCCTTCTTCTGCAAGCGTTAGATATGCATCAAGACCGCTTACTTCTTGCTCAAGCATCAGCAATTTTTTTTCTAATGCGGCAACTTGTTGAGATTGTTCCTGCCCCTGATGAACCGCATCCTGATTGCTACCCAATAATGAATTTGCAATCCAAGCAGCTGTAGCGGCACTTATCAGTATATTGGAAAGAGTCTTGCCACTCATATTTTTAGGCTGAATTGGTTCTCTGGGTGTTTTCTTATCAGTCATATCTATGCCCTTCACTACTCAGTGGGAGCATTGATAGAGGAGACGTGAATATTATGTCAAGATTTATTCAGAGACCATCGCAACTTCATTGATAGATGAAGTTCTTGCAGTGTTAGGAATATCGCTGCTTGGGACATCAAGGAAGGCAATCGTATCTAGCGAAGCTGTATCCTGCCCCATGCGCATACGGTAGATCCAGTAATTAACCATCACACGTTCCACGAAGGCGCGAGTTTCACCTGAAGGGATGCTTTCGATAAAGAGCATCGGGTCATCAACATCTTTCAACTCTTTCTGCCAACGCGCCAAGTTACCCGGCCCCGCATTATAGGCAATCGCCATTTTAAAGAGGTCGTTATTCACTGATTTGTCTTTGAGCAGATATTTCACATATTTTTGACCAACCGTCATATTGGTTTCAGGGTGGGATAAAGATCCTGTATCGCCGTTTGTGACATAGTTAGCTGTTGCTGGCATAATCTGCATCAACCCCTTGGCACCTGTTGAACTGACCGCGAATGGGTTAAAACGGGATTCCTGACGGATCAAAGCATGGATAAGGGCTTTGTCGACCTCATACCCTAATTTCGGCTGCCATGGGCTTTCAGGATAAAGGGCGGTATCATACGGGCGACCATTCTCATCCCTGATCTTACGTGCAAAGAACAGAGTTAAGGCCGGATCTTGTTTATATTGGAAGTAAGCCAATAACGCACGGCGACCTTTTTCAGTTTGAACCCATTTACTACCACCCAGCGCGGTAATCGCTGCCGATAATTCGCCTTCACGGCTCAAACGCAGGGCTGCGGAAACTTTCAAATCAACACCCAGCGCCTTTTTATCAAAACTTGAAAGCTGCGGTGCCTGCCAATTAAAGTCAAAACGCTGCCCCAAGGCACGAAGGGAAATCAGGCCATAGAATGTCCGTGGGTGGGACGCGGCGACTTTATACCAGTTCGTTGCGGCTTTCTTATCCCCCGCACGGCTGGCAGAACGAGCCGCCCAGTACGCAGCACCAGAGGATAACCATGAAGAAGATGTTGTTGATTTAGCGGCAACGCCAAACATTTCGGCAGCCTGCTTATATTCTTTATTCCGCCAAGCGGCTTGTCCGGCGACCCAACCCGCCAAAGGCGCAGCTTTTCCAGAACGCTTAACGGCCTGAGTAGCAATCTTTAAGGCCTCCTTAGTCTTCCCTTCCATCAGGTAAGATTGGGCAATCAACGCCTTCACACGGTCATATTCGGAATTTTTTAACTTCTTGCCCATCGGGTCAGTTTCAAGAAGTTTCAAAGCATAGGTCGGACGGCTCTTACGGAGTTCCGCAGTAATGGCTTTGGAGAGAAGTTTAAAACCAGCAGAGGTCGAGCCCCCGCCCAAAGTTTCCTCTGGGATGCTGTTATAAGACAGGGAAGTGGACTCTGTTTGGGTTGCTCTTGTTGCGTCATCATTATTCGTGACATCTTCACTTTTCTCAAATGGCAACGAGAAATCCATCGTTGCAGAGAAAGCCTTATAAGCAACTCCACACACCACACCGCTCAACAGAAGGACACTGGCTATCGCCAAGCGCACTCTGTGTTTGTTGTTGTTGTTGTGCATAGCGCGGTCTTGATAGCAAGGCTTTCAAATAATGTCCAGAAAAAAAAGACATGTGCAAAGTACCCTAAAATCCCCAACCCGCTAAACCACTGAAAACCAAGTGAATTTTAGTTAATTTTATAAGTAAATCTGTTGGTATTAACTATTCAAAGCCCACGAATAGATGGATACGGAACCGATCCCCCGAAAATTAAAGCCTACCTTGCCACAGACCGAATGAATTACATGGAGAGTATTTATCCTAAATAATGAATACTGTAAAAATAGTATTCATTACTTGAAATTCAGTCAAAGCCTATAGAAGCGCTTTTAATGCCTGTAAATCTTCCCATGCTTCCTTCTTTTTTAATGGGGAACGCAAAAGGAATGATGGGTGGAAGGTCGCCAATGCGGGGCATTCAAAGCCATCCCATGAAACGGTGTGTGTTTGACCGCGCAACTTTCCGATGGCAAGGTCACTTCCTAAAATCGCCTTACTTGCAACAGCCCCCATCAGATAAATGATCTTTGGTTTCACCAACTCTATATGACGGCGAATAAAGGGGAGTGATAATTCTATCTCTGCCGCAAGCGGTGATCTGTTGCCCGGTGGACGCCAGTTCAGGACATTGGTTAGATAGATAGTCTCCCGCGACAGGCCAATCGCCGCGAACATCTTGTCAGTTAATTGCCCGACCTCGCCCGAGAACGGAATGCCCGCCCTATCGTCTTCGGCCTCTGGTGCGTCCCCGATCACCATAACCGATGCGGACGGGTTGCCTGATCCGAACACTATATTCATGGCAGTTTTTTTGAGAGACAGTCCTTCGAATTTTAAAATCGCAGTTTTTAATTCATCCAGCGTATTGGCTTCACTTACCAGACGGATCGCCTCCGCTTTGGCCTCGGGCGTGCCCGTCATAGCAACAGGTGGAGCGGCTTGAGCGGCAACAGGTTTTTCAATGGCAATTTCTTTGGGGACTAGAGGCTTAAATGCCAAACGATCAACGGGCGCAGATGACATGGCTTCATCGACCCCGTTCTCTATATACCACTGTAAAATGGCCTCCGCTTGCTGCACTGCAAGGACATCTGTTGCAGACATGACCCAATTCCTAACTTTTTGTTTTCAAACTCTGTGTTATTCTGAATCTTACCAAGAACAAGCCCTTAAGAAAAGAAGACATTATAATATGAGCACAGAGAACATAAGAACCGACCGCGATAGTATGAGCTATGACGTTGTGATTGTTGGCGGCGGCCCTGCGGGGCTTTCCTGTGCTATCCGCCTCAAGCAACTGAAACCCGATATGACGGTCTGTTTACTCGAAAAAGGGGCAGAAATTGGCTCTCACCTCCTCTCTGGTGCGGTTTTTGAACCTCGGGCACTTGATGAATTGATCCCCGACTGGAAGGAAAAAGGCGCACCACTGACCTGCGCGGTTACCGAAGACCAGTTTTTATTTCTGACCAAGAACAAGGTCTTTCACCTTCCGACCCCGCCGCAAATGCATAACCACGGGAATTACATTATATCCCTCGGGGCGCTGGGCAAATGGCTGGCGGGTCAGGCGGAGGCGCTGGGGGTCGAGATTTATGCAGGTTTCCCCGCCGCCGAAATTCTCTACCACGAAGACGGCCGCGTCAAAGGTGTGGCGACGGGTGATATGGGGATTTCAAAAAATGGTGAAAAAACAGCGAGCTATCAAGCGGGGTTAGAGCTTCACGCGAAGCAAACCGTCTTTGCCGAAGGATGCCACGGGTCATGCACCAAACAGATCATTCAAAAATTTAACCTTCGCCCCGGTGGTCACCAAACCTATGGCCTTGGCATTAAAGAGATTTGGGAAGTCAAACCCGAAAACCACAAAGAAGGCCGTGTGATCCATACCATGGGCTGGCCTTTGGAAAGCATGACCTATGGCGGATCATGGCTTTACCATATGGAAGGCAATCTCGTCTCAATCGGCTATGTGATCGGCCTTGACTATCAAAATCCTTATCTTTCCCCGTTTGAGGAGATGCAACGCCATAAACTCCACCCTGCTATCTCCAAAGTTCTGGAAGGCGGAAAACGTATTTCCTATGGCGCGCGCGCTCTGGTCGAGGGCGGGTTAGCCGGACTTCCGAAACTCACTTTTGCGGGTGGCTTACTGACGGGTGATAGCGCAGGCTTCCTGAATGTCGCCAAAATCAAAGGCAACCACGCCGCCATGAAATCAGGGATGCTCGCGGCTGAGGCCATTGCAGAACAACTGGAAGAGGTTGAATGCACGTCCTATACCGACAAATTCAAGGCAAGCTGGCTTCATTGCGAGCTTTATAGAGTCCGCAATATCAGACAAGGTTTCAAATGGGGGCGTTTTATCGGCCTTATTCATGCAGGGTTTCAAACCCTTGGCGGGTGGATGATTCCCTATACTCTAAAACATCACCCTGACTATGCGTGCCTTCACTCCGCGAAGGATTCAACGCCTATTCCCTATGCAAAGCCAGATGGCACAATGACTTTTGACAGATTATCATCCGTCTTTCTGTCCAATACCAACCATGAGGAAGACCAGCCCTGCCACCTTAAACTGGAAGATCCGTCTATCCCCCTCGCCGTCAATTTGCCGGAATGGGCTGAACCCGCGCAAAGATACTGCCCCGCAGGGGTTTATGAGATTGTTGAGGAAAACGGGCAGAAACAATTCCGCATTAACGCTCAAAACTGCGTCCATTGTAAAACCTGCGACATCAAAGACCCGTCCCAGAATATCGATTGGACAACCCCGCAAGGTGGCGGTGGGCCTAATTATACGGGAATGTAAATATTTGAAAAATGTGGGTGATTATTCCCCCTTTTCAATCTATATTAATAATGTAACTTCTTGCCATCGGTCGTCCCATGAAAAAAATCTCTCTGCGCACGTCACTCCTCCTGACTACATCTCTGCTTTTATTTGCAGGATGCGACCAGAATTCAGATGTGCAATCTGACGGCAGTTCAGATGATGTGATCAGTTCGTACAGCCCATCTAAAATGGAGACACCACCACCGACTTTATCGGGAAGCTTTCTCGCTGCCCAATTCGCACAAGACCGTTCAGACTGGGAAAGTGCATCTACCTATTTTTCAAAAATTCTTGATTCAGCTCCTGCCGAAAGCGACATTCAACGCCGCCTGATGGCTCTGCAAATGGGGTCGGGTCATTATGATCAAGCCATGGCGATGGCCGAGAAAATTTCCAAGAGTGACACGAAAGATAAAGCTCTCGCGAACCTTCTTCTCTCTCTCTCGACATTCAAGGCAGGAAAGTTCGATGAGTCATTAAAGATCGTTGCCAACTATAAAACCGATGCCTTAGGCATTGCGATCCTCCCTCTCCTGAAAACATGGGCAGAGGCCGGACAAGGCACAACCAATATTGCGGAATTGAAAGATTCTCCATCCCTCCTCTATCAGGCCGTATTGGTTTCCGCCTATACAAAGAATAAAGAAGCCTTGGCGCAACTTGCCAAATCATATGATTTTACTAAGACCCCAACGCCTGTTTCTCGCCTTGAAGACATTGCGTTGATCTTTGCCCATTTCGGTGAAACCGAAGAAGCCAAAAGCATCTATGACGCCCTGAAATCAGGCGTTCCGGAGCGCACGGCATTGTACGATACACAAATAAAAAACATGGAAAGCAACACCCTGCCGCCACTCCCGAAACAATTGGGCAGTCCGCAAGCTGGTTTGAGTGAGGCCATTTTTGACATGGCGCAAATCCTCTCTCATGGGTATCAGGACAGTGCGCGTTTATTTGCCCATATGTCACTTTACCTGAATGCCGATAACGCCGCGTCCTATGAACTGTTGGCACAAATTGCATCCGATAATAAATTATATACCGAAGCCACCGCTTATTTATCACGCATTGATACATCCAACGACCCTGACCGTAAGATTCAGATTCAAAGACAGATCGCGCAGTTACAAGTTTCGGCAGGACATCCGGATGAAGCCATTCGTATTCTGGAGACCATCATTGACGCCAAACAAAATGTCGATGCCCAAATTCAAATCGGCGATATTTATCGCAGCCAAGATGATTTTAAAAATGCCCTGAAAGCCTATAACAAAGCGTATGATTTCTTGGGCGGCACAATCACCGCGAAATATTGGGATTTAAGTTTTGCCCGCGGCATGACCAATGAACGCTTGAAAAATTGGGATCAGGCGGAGAAAGATTTACAAACCGCATTGCTCTTTGAACCTGACCAACCTTATGTCCTCAACTATCTGGGATATAGCTGGGCTGACCAAGGGATCAACCTTGATAAAGCCGCCGAAATGATTGAAAAGGCGGTACGCCTGAAACCGGATGACGGCGCGATTGTCGACTCCCTCGGGTGGATTTATTTCCGCATGGGACAGTATGATAAAGCAGTGGCAACACTCGAAAAAGCTATTCAATTGGCACCAACCGAACCCGAATTAAATGACCATCTGGGCGATGCCTATTGGAATGTCGGGCGCAAAAGCGAAGCCAAATTCCAATGGAAACGCGCGGCGAGCTTTACAACCGACCAAGCCTTGATTGCCAAAATCCAGACCAAAATCGACAATGGTCTTCCTGATGCGGTCGCCGCAAAACCGAAAACTGAAAAAGTCGTTGAGAATAAATAATCACGATGCTGGCGAATGCAAAAATAAATCTCCATCTGCACATCACCGGACGTGCGGAAAATGGCTACCATCTTCTCGACTCTCTGGTGGCTTTTACGTCCTTAAGTGATGATATATCAATTGAGCCTTCCGATAAATTCAAACTGAATATTTCAGGATCAACCTCGCTCTCATCGGTTTGTTCCGAGCAAGATAATTTGATCTCTCGCGTCACGCATTTATTGGCACAGCACCTTTGTATTGCGCCCCATGTGGATATTCGCCTTCTTAAAAACATACCGCTTGCGGGTGGGCTGGGTGGCGGGTCGGCGGATGCGGCGGCGACATTGCTTTTGTTGAAAGATATTTGGCACATCAAATCAAATGATGTCTTGGAAAAAATCGCGGCCTCGCTCGGCAGTGATATTGTTGCCTGCCTTTACAACGAACCCATCATTATGAGCGACACGGGCAACAAAATTCTGACTGCGCCGAAAATGCCTCCCCTCCACGGCCTCTTGGTCAACCCGAATGTCCAATCTCCGACGCCCGAGGTTTATAAAGCCTATGCAAAAAGTAAGCGACCATTTTCAGACAATATTGTCTTTCCTGAACAATTTCATTCTGCGGGGGAATTATGTGCGTTTTTAAAGGCGCATACTCGCAATGACCTGACCGATGCCGCGATCTCGATTGCGCCTGAAATCGGGATTGTTTTAAATGCACTCGACCAAATTCAGAACAAGCTTCTCTCCCGCCTGTCGGGAAGCGGTGCAACTTGTTTTGCTCTCTTTGAAAATGCGGGCGATGCCCAGAACGGGTATGAAGTGATCAAGAAAGCTTACCCAGACTTCTGGGCAAAAACCGTCACGATCAATCAGAATTAATTATTAACGCTTGGCTGTTTTGCTGGCGCGGCAGGAGGTGCAACTTCAGCTTTTACCTCTGTTCCGGAAGCCAGCATTTGCACCAACAAATCATCGGTTGGTTGACCATCCACTTTCATACCATTTTTGGTTTGATAGGTCTTAATGGCCTGAACGAAGGGCGCAGACATTGATCCGTTCGGAAGCCCGTCATACAAACCGAGACGCATTAATTGCTCTTGAATTTGTGAGATAATCACGGGATCAACCGCAGCAGACGCTTGTGGCTCTACCACTGCTTTTTTGGCCTTAGGCGCAACCTCTTTAACAGCCGCAGGAGCGCCCGCAGCCGGTTTAACAGCATTTGCCGCTGCGGCAGCCACCGCATCAGGTTTTGTTTGTTCAGGCAACCTGGCCTGACCGTTATCATTCAAATAGCCTGGCTTGGTCGCCGAAATTTTTTGTGTCAGACGTTTCACATCATCATCCGTCATGCTCAATTTCTTTTGCAGATCAGCCAATGATTTTGCCGCATCTTTATTGCCTTTATCAGCCGCAATTTTGTACCAGAAGACAGCTTCGTCAGGTTGAGATTCACCCAGTAAACCGTTTTCTTGCAACAGTCCTAAATTATAGGCCGCCTCAACCACTCCGCCATCGGCAGAGCGTTCGAAATAGGTTGCGGCGATTTGCGGATTATATTCAACCCCGACGCCTTCAACATAGGCAATAGCCAGATTATAAAGGGCTTCAGGATGGTTGTTCGAAGCCGCAACACGGTATAACTCAATCGCCTTTGCGGTGTCTTTGCGAACGCCCAAACCTTGATGATACAAAACACCTAAATTATATTGTGCGTTGGATGATCCGTTATGGGATGCTTCTTCAAACCATTTTGCTGCCTTGGCGTAATCAATTTTAATTCCGCCATGTCCCGCAGTATAAATCGCCGCCAGATCATGCTGAGCAAACGCGTCACCTGTAAACGCCTGAGCTTCGATTGTCGCAATTGCTTTCGGCAATGATTTATCAGGCTTGATACGATCAGATAAAGGCTCAGTCGGCTCACTCGCCTTAAATTCTTCAACTGCTTTGTCTTGAGCAACCTGAGCCGCATCGAATACAGGATCCACAGCAGATTCAGACGCCATGTCTTCTTCTGGATCGTTCAATCCACTTGGTTCGATCTGGTTTGCAATTTTTGCGGCCTGCGCCATCAATTGATCTTGCTGGCTTGCAGATGAATTGGAAACGGTTTTTGATCCTTCAACAGCACTGTTCGATTCAGAC
>Ga0075012_10005290_pt1 | contig 11858 bp, 9 predicted proteins | sample All_14_2_FD_71474 | JGI IMG/M metagenome (GOLD analysis project Ga0075012, IMG submission 71474) | Freshwater microbial communities in response to fracking from Pennsylvania, USA - Allegheny Zone_MetaG_DW_15 | ecosystem: Environmental > Aquatic > Deep subsurface > Groundwater > Drilled...
TGGCCAGACTAGAACTGATACCAGCCTGCACGGCCAGCAAACACTGGCCGCCGCAAGTCGCCACGACTACCTCGCCACATTCCGCACCGGCTGAATCAGAGCCGGCAGCGAGAAACAGGAATTCTTCAGAAACCGCCACAGGGAGGGGTTGCGGACAATCCTTGCCGAGCGAATTTGCGGTCGTCCCATCCTCAAGAGTGACATCCCTGCCGGCGGTTTCAGCAGATTGGTGGGAGAGGGATAGAGACGAACGCCAAACGTTGGGGGGAGCGCTCAATAGCGCGCGAAGTACGCGGAAACTTTCCGCTCATCGCCTCTGCGCCGTCATAGGCACTCCTGGACCGCTCCTGCCAGACGTCGCATCCCTTCGCGAATCAACTCCGGCGATAACACGCCAAAGCTCAATCGCATCTGGTGTCGGGCGGGAGTTCCTGTTTTCTGGGGATAGCACAATTCTCCTGGCACATACATCACCTGGTGATGCTTGGTCGCCCGTTGAAACAATTGGCTCTGAAACCCCGTTTCGACAGGCTTTGGAAGGCTCATCCAGACATACAGCCCCCCTTCCGGACGGACCCAGGTCACGCCTTCCAACGGGCCAAAATACTCTTCCGCCGCAGCCAGCATGGCGTCCCGCTTCAGGCGATAGGCCTCCCGTACACTTTGTACATGCTTTTGATACTGCCCGGAAACCATGACTTCCGCCAGGAGTTGCTGGTTCCAATGAGCAGAGCCAAAATCCTGGTTCCCCTTCAAATTTGAAACGGCGGCCAGCAGATCCGTCGGCAACACGCCGAACCCTGTCCGCAAACCCGGAGCAAAACTTTTGGAGAAGGTCATCGCAAGAATGACGTGTTCGTGTTCTGGATCCTGACTCCAGACACTCGGTAGCGGTTTTCCATCGTACCGCAACTCCCGGTAAGCAGCGTCTTCCAGAACCAGAATCCGCTGCTCCTTCGACCATCGCTTGGCGATTTGGACAATCGCGGTCCGCCGTTCTGCCGCTAACGTGACCCCGCTGGGATTCTCGAAATCGCTCACCAGATAGATCATCTTCACACGAGATAATTCCCCCGCTGCCTCCAGTTCCCCCAAGACCTGCTCCAAGGCCTCAGGCTGCATCCCGTGTTCGTCGGTTCCCACCGCTAACGTCTTCGCGCCGACTCCGTCCAGCACGCCCAGGAACACGAAATACGTGGGAGCTGCCACAAGGCAGAGATCACCCGGATTGAACAGGGCATCGGCCAACAGGGCCAACAATTGCTGCGATCCTGTCGTCAAAACAATCTGCTCGCGCGTGATCCCGAGTTGATCGACCGGCACCTGCTCCAAGTGGCTTAAATGATGCAGAATCGCTGTCCGCAGTGTCTCGGATCCCTGCGTGGTACCATACTGCAAGGCCTGGCGTCCCGAGGCCAGATCCCCTAGCAGGGCATCCGCCGCGACGCGGCATTCCCCGACGGGCAAACGACTTTCGTCGACAAACCCAGCTGCCAGCGAGAGGCAATCGCGATTCTCCAATCCCTGCTGCATCAGGAAACCAATCGCCTGATCTGCGGCCCAGTGGGCTCTCTGGCTTAAGACCAGCGAGCGGCATGAGGGGCGTTCATTGGTCAACATCTTCACATCATCCTGAAAATCGCGAGGCACAGAGACCGAATACGAAAAGGCGTGCTCTCCGGGACACCAAAGGGAGCCCCCGAGTTCAAGAACCGACAGAATCATCTGCGAATTGCAGGTCCACTCATTTTCTTGAGCAGGTTTGCACGTTCGCCCCTGTTTTTTCGCAATTTGCAGAGACTGAGCTACTTCTGTTTCTGCCGTTCAAAAAGCCCATCCTTCCCGATTCCGCAGCGGGCGAGCACAAACCGCAACATCCACCAGAGAGTCAGCAGCCCATAGCGGACGCTACGACGAAAGTTGATGCTCGAGGCCTCGTCGAAATAGCGAACCGGGACTGGAATGTCACCCAGTTTGAAACCCAGATAAACCGACTGAACCAGAAACTGAGTATCAAACACGAAGTCTTCCGAATTCCTCTCCCACGGAATCGCTTCCAGAACTTCCCGACGGTAGGCCCGAAAGCCACTGTGAAAATCGCCCAGGTTCTGGCCCAGCGTGACATTCTCCACAAAGGTCAGACAGCGGTTTGCCACATATTTCCACGCGGGCATTCCTCCTGCCAAGGCCTCGCTCCGGGTGCGAATGCGGCTGCCCAGCACGACGTCGCAGATCCCTAATCGAATGATCTCTGCGGCAATCGGAATCACTCGGCTGTCGTACTGGTAGTCGGGATGAATCATAACCACGACATCAGGGTGTCGTGCGAGCGCGGCCTGGTAGCAGGTTTTTTGATTTCCCCCGTAGCCCCGGTTTTTCTCGTGAACGATCACACTCAGTCCCAGTTCCCGAGCCAGCGAGACCGTCTGGTCACGGCTGCCATCGTCAACCAGAATCACCTCTTCCACACTGCCCGGTGGAATGTCGGCCACCGTACGCCCCAAAGTTGCCGCTGCGTTATAGGCGGGCATGACGGCAATCACGCGCCAAGGCCGGTCTGGGGTTACACGTTCCAACGGCGGGGAATCAGGAAGTCGAGACACGAGGGGCGATGTCCTGAAAAATAGAGAATGCTGCCAAAAGTCGCCGACGCGTTCATCACGGCTCCGCAATCGTGCCAGAACCCCGCGACAGAGTCCACTCCGGCTCCTGACAACAGGGATTACCGGGCAGATGCCCCACCAAACGCTCTCGGTTGACTTCGTTGTCAGTTCGGATTCATGCACTGGCAAATTTCAAAATTTCCTAAAGTCTCGAAACCCCCTCGACACAAAGGGCCAAAGTCTTTAGAACCCCGCCTGCTAGATGTTTTGGAGATTCAGCCGCCGGCACTCCAGGGACGGAGTCAATGAAACACGGATGCTGGCTGATCCTATTTGGAATTAGCCTATCACTCAGTAGCGGATGCCAATCGACAAGTTGGAAGACGGCAGCGTCTCCCAACCCCCGCAAGCCTGCGCAAAGCGACGCTCAGGCGAATAATGCGAACTCCTCCCGACGCTCCAGCGAGCGCGGTGAGAGTGTCGATGATCGCTACCTGGGGAAAACCCCTCAAGAACTGATGACAGACGGCGGACGACTGGAGCGGGAACAAAAGTTCTCCGAAGCGGCCTCTGTCTATAAACTCGTTCTTCGGCAAGACGCGCAGAACGGTGACGCGCATCATCGTCTCGCCATTCTGGCTGACTTGGAAAAGGACTATCCCACCGCTGAAACCCATTATCAGAAGGCTTTGGCCCAGAAACCGGCCAATGCCAACATTCTCAGCGATCTGGGTTACTCCAACTATCTGCGTGGCAACCTGAAGCAAGCCGAGCAAACGCTGCTGCAAGCCATCGCCGCTGATCCGCAGCACATCCAGGCCCAAAACAATCTGGGTCAGGTCTATGCGGAACAGGGCCGGTACGACGACGCCCTGGCGACCTTCCGCAAGGTCAAGCCAGAGACCGAAGTCCAGGAAGTCATGGCCCAGCTCTTCCCCGACAGAAACTTCTCGTCCGAAATGGCCCGCAATCAGCCGGCCTGGGCTACCGATGATCCTAACGATCGCGCAATGCCTCAGTCTCCCATGGCCAAACTCTCACAGAAGGAGTTGGCAAAACTTTCGCCCGAGCAGGTCAAAGAGTTGATGGCTCAAGAGCGAGAATTCAGCGAGCAAACTCGTGCTGCTCGTGATCGGCAAATGGCCTTGCAAGAGTCCGCCCCCAAAGAAATTGTCACGCCTCCTGGCAATAATTGGGAAAGCACTCCCACCAGTCCGCAAACGGCGCAATCCGCAGCGATACCGCCGTGGGAAAGAGCCGCCGCGACCAACTCCGCCGTCAACCCGGCACCTGCAAATCCAGCAATGGACGCGTCGTCAAGCAATCTGCCAGCATTTGCTCAAAATGGGGCTCCACAAGGGGGTTCGCCGCGGGCGATGACTTCCCCCTCTCAGGGAACTTCCCATGCACCTGAAGACCAGATGCCGTTCTGGGCTGGCGGCGGTGCGAAGACAGCACCATCAACTCCCCTCTTGCAGCAACCAGCTTTAGCGCAAAGCAACGCCGACCAGCTCCCGGTGATCCAACCCGCTGGAGCTGCCCTTCGTAGTGCGCCTGCTCGCGCCACTCAACCTTGGCCACCCGCTCCTCCTCATCAAGGGGGCGGCGTGACGCAAGCCAATAATCCGTCTCCAGGGTTTGATACTGGTAACGCATCGTGGGGCAGCGAGCCCACTTTGTCCACGAATTCCTCGACGCAACCGCCTCTTCAACTGGCCGAAGCCACGCAAGATTCCTGGAACAGCCTGAATACAACAACTCCAGGCCCTCATCCGCTGCTCTCTAACACGCCCAACATGAATGGCCAGACCTCCGCACCAGGGGCAACGTCTCAGTTGGCCCGAGCCGCGCAGTTTGGTCTGCAAGTTGGCCCCGGGGCGCTATTTATTGCTCCTGGCTTTGGCCCCAGCCCGTCTTCCTACCCTGCGGAGTTGAATAAAGCCGGAAATGAATATCCTCAAACTCCAACTTATCAGGTTCCTCCGCACGGACTTTCTTCCAATTCCTCACCGAACAATGGCCCTGGCCCTGCAAAAGTGACGCCACAGTCTCCCTCACAAAACTGGGCAAGTCCCTGGGATCAGCCAAGCCATGCCGTTGAGCAGGCCGGGGGGGCCGTCCCTCCAACCGTGCCGAATTCCCGTCCTTCAAATAGAGTCGTTCCCGCCGGTGCCTGGAGTGGCAACGCTCCCACGCAACCGGGATTGAACGTCAATCCCTTTGCCGAATTCCGGAACAAACCTGCGATTACGCCCTCTGCTCCCTCTGGACAACCGGGAGTTCCCGCCCAGACACCACGTGGTGGCCAACCTCAGACAATCGCCTGGCCACCGCAGTCCTCGGCAAATCCCACTCCTCCGACCGCCACTCCAGAGCCAGCCCCATGGCCACACGCCCCGCAACGCTAAACAATCAGCGGCGTAAGATGGATGGGCAGCGTGAGACACCAGTAGGCCCTCGAAGCCCACCGACCGCGTTCGGTGGGTCAGTCATTTAAGAAGCTTCCGGTATTGGGTCGCCATCGACAACCCGGCACGTCCCACGGGCAGGACAACTCTCCGTCTCAATCGGTCCAAATTGCGAGGATGAGTCATGAAAATTCGGAGCCGTCTGGCTAGCCGTGTGCTTTCCGCGGGGGTGATTGCGACTGCCCGTACGTTGTTCGCAACGTGCCACTATCGGTTCACCGCTCCGGATCCGCGCTGGCAATTGGATTATCCCGCCGTCGAGCATGGCGACGACGAGCGATTTATCCTGTGCGTCTGGCATGATTCCCTGATGATGCCCGCACTGATGACGCCCCCTTATACCCGTAAAATCGGCTGCTGTCTGATCAGCCGACACCAGGATGGCGGCTATCTCTCCGATATGATGCATGCTTTGGGCTGCCAGACTGTCCGGGGCTCCACCAGTAAGGGGGGAGCCGCTGCCTTGCGGCAGTTGCTCCGCGATACCGAAGGAATGCACATCATCATCACGCCGGACGGCCCGCGCGGTCCCCGCCGCGTGCTGAAACCCGGCCCGGTCTACCTCGCTTCGCACAGCGGCCGCAAAATTCTGCCGAGCCGCTACGTCTGTTCGCGAAGCTGGTCCCTCCCCGGAAGCTGGACGGAAATGACCATTCCCAAACCGTTCTCGACCCTCACCGCCATCTGCGGAGAGCCAATTACGATTCCTCCCGATCTAACACGAGAAGACTTGGAGCACTACGTCGGCGTGGTCCAACAGGCAATGGATGCCCTCCACGCCGACCAGTTGCCCTCTTCCAACCGAGTGCTCACCAAGGAACCTCTCCCCCGCGCCGCCTGATTTCCCAGGCCAGCAAGGTGGCAGTCAGCCCCTGTTGCCCGCCAATTTTTTACGTTCCCTTACTCGTCTGCGGCAAACAGTAACCCAGCGAGGCAATCGGCAGATTCAAACAGTTCGCCCGGCTGGAAGTAAAGTGCCAACTCGCGAGAGGCCGCTTCCGGACCATCGCTGCCATGAACCAGATTCATCTGACGGCTGATCCCCAGATCGCCGCGAATGGTTCCCGGAGCCGAAGCCCGGCTGTTCGTCGCTCCCATCAGGGACCGCACGACGGTGATGGCTTCCGGCCCTTGCAAGGCGACGGCCACAATCGGCCCGCTGGTGATGAACTCTTCCAGCTGAGGATAGAACGGCTTTTGCACGTGCTCGGCATAATGCTGCTTTGACAGCTCAGGGGTTACCTGCAACATCTTCAGCCCCAGGACTTTCAGTCCTTTCCGCTCAAAGCGACCCAGGACTTCCCCACACAGCCGACGCGCCACCGCATCGGGCTTCAACAACACCAACGTCTTTTCCACAGCCATGTCCGCAAACCCCAGAAATCAAGGAATTTCGTCTCGAATCCGAACCCAGAACTCGCGGCAGATCTTACTGTGAGGGACACCAAATGGACACCGAAAACCACGGAGCGACGAAACTTCCCGACTGAAATGCGCTAGCCAAGTCATCGTCAAGACATCGCCCTGATGGTTGACGTGTCCGACACTGGAACTTTGACCGGCGCTATCCCGGACCAAGCTTCCAAAAAAGCAGCCAGTCAGGCACGCAAGATGCCAGGCGAGCGAAACTCCCTCTAAACTTCTAGCCTCCCCCCTCTTGACCCTTTTTCCCAAAGCCTCGCCAATCGCACTCGGCGAATCCTTCAGTGAGAGTTGCCATGAGAGCAGGACGTCAAACGGCAGATTTCACTCCATTGCCTTGGCGGAAGTTCCCTTCTGCCCCTCCCAGAGAGGGATCGCATGCGGACAAGAGAACGGAATGGGTATACCTCCAAATCCACAATTGCGAGAAGGCGACTCAAAGCTCTCTGTTAGCTTCTTCGCCCATAAACATCTTCCGGACGTCTAAAAGTGGCGGCACCACATCTTTCTAACAATTACCCGAGTAAATCGGAACCCCTTAAGTAGAGGCCTTCCGCGTTAGCAGCCAATCTCCACAAACGCTGCAACCAATACTAGATTCTCTGCTCAACAGCAGGAAGCACCCCATCTGCCCTAAGCAATATTCCGACGAGAGCTGTGCGCAAGGGAAAGAGCACTACCGCCAAGGGCAGCAACAGGCTTAACTTCTCCGCCGATCAAAGACCTTCCAGAAAGTCATCAACTAGTGCCATGAAACCTCCTTCAAAAAACCCTTCGACAGAACCAACCTCGCCGTCGAGCACTCAGGCTAAATCATTTAATAACCGGAGCATTATTCAATTTCATAAAATTAACCCCAGAAAAAGGCGCCTTGCTATTTTACCGTGATGGGTTATACTCAGTGCGTCGCCGAACACTGGAAGCAGTGTCAGGGCGAAGCGATCAAATCGGATGACAAGCGAACGTGCCTTCTGGTTCAACTCCAAAAGACAACTTCACGTGTAAGCCGTCATACTCGCAGTTCTGTCAACAGGACTTTGGATATGACGGCTTTTTTACTGGTTGACATTACACTTGATGACCAGAACTTCGCTCTCACAACCGGTGCGAGTTCCTCAAGACATTGCAAGTTCAGCCAGAACCACATTAAGACATGCTTATGTCATCTTGCTGAACATAGCGTGTTCGCAAAATTGCTAACACAGCAGCCAGGCATTCTGTGAAGTTGGACGAAGGCAAGGACGTCATCCCCTCACAGCAGCCTTCTTTACAAGCTGTGTCATCCGTGTTTTGGCAGCCTTAGTTCTTTTTAGACGGCGGGCAGAGCAAAGCCCCGGTTGCCTAAAAGTTCTCTCCCATGGGGGTTGCTTGATAGCAATCCGATCGCGCGGAATTACCATTTCCGCAACGTCCACCGAGTCTCGGCGGGCGTGGCTCAGATGACCGCAAGGATGCGGAAGCAGACTCATGGCAGATTCCCTGTGCTGAGTCAGTCCTAGAAAAGGTTTGTGTCCTATGCGTTTTACTGTATTGACTTGGATCCTATCATGCGTTGTTACTTTAGCAGTCCCCTCAGCGTCCCATGCCTCAATCGTCATAATTGATGATTTCTCATCGGGTAACACTTTCCTGACGATCACCTTTGATCCCGGAAGCACGTTGACAGACGCCACTCCCGCAGCACCAGACGCAATCGGCGGGGAGCGAGAGGTCATCCTGACGCAGATTGATTCCGGCCAAACGACTGCGTCCTCCAACCCACCCCTGGGGCTTTTTTCTACGGGGAATGCAGCGACAGCAAGTTCAATCGTGGAATTAACCTATGATGGAGTTGGTTCCATGGGCCTGAATGGCCTGATGGGAGTCGACCTGACGGGAGGCGGAACGAACAACTCGGTCTATGCCGATATTCTCTCCAATGACAACGGCGTGGCGTTTATGTTTACCCTGACCGATGCCGATGGAACCGTCTCTTCGGTTACACGGACACTTCTGGGCGAAAACGTGGGCGGAGAGTTCTTTCTGTTTAGCGACTTTAGTGCAATGCTCGACGTGCAAGCCATTCGCTCGATTATTGTGACATTAACTCTTCCGCAGGATGCCGACGTGACGTTCAACCTCCTCGAAGCTCGTTCCAGCACACCGACCCCGGAACCGGCCTCACTCGCTCTGCTCGGCGGGGGGATCTGCTCGATTCTGTGCGGTGTTGTGGCACGTCGCAAACGTCCGATGACCGTCGTCAAAGAATCTGCCAACGATCCTTCGCGGGCCTAATCACCCCGATTGCTGAGTTCGCCGTCTCTCAATGAACACCCTGTCAACGACAGTCTCGCTGAGGCTCCGTAACGGGGTGTTCTTTTGTTGGACGTCTTCGCCCCCCGTTGCAAATTAGCGCCCCAGAGGGGCGGGCACGCCCAAGCGGCATTCCCGTCGCAGCCTCCTTCCTTGTTCCAGTGGGAATGGGATTACAGGGCTTCCCGCGGACGATCACTGCTGGAACCAACGTGATCGTGAGCTGTTCACAACGCTCCGCTCCCGGCCCTTTTGTCTTGACGTTGCGGCCTCTCGCACACCGCAGCCCTCCTCTGATTGCCAACAGAGTCAATTCCTTCTGCGGAGTTGTCTCTCCGGATGAAGAGAATGAGCTGGCGGGAAGTTCCCCCGCTTCCAGTTGACGATGTGCCGCTCGCAGTTTCCCTCAAAAACTTTCCGGTCCCTGTTAACATTCGCTGCGCTTTACGGTTTCCCGATGAGACGACGAACAGTTGTTGCAACAGGAATCCAGCATGCCCACGCGTTGCTCATCCACTCTTGAAGCCGTCCGCAAACCCTCTTTGCACAAGCCATCGGCTGATCGCAAGAAATTTCTTGCCGGTCAACCCATTTCGCTTGGAACCGCTGAGCCGCCCAAAAAGGCCGAAATGCCGTTGGACATGCGGGCACAGCTGGAAATTCCGATCCGCTATTTCAGCCACCCGTCATTCACGGCACGAAACGCGGTTGCCCAGTTGATCGCCATGCGGCCCGAGCAATCCCCCCCAAAGACCTCACATCCCGAGGCTCGGGAAGGGCAGGCGTTCGTCGCGGGACTGGTGCAGGCGGCTTTGCTGACCCCTGAGGAGGAACGCTACCTCTTCGTGAAATTCAACTTTCATCGCTTTCGTGCGGAACAAGCCCGTCAAAAGCTGTTACGCCAAGCCAACAAGGCCACCTGGAATCAGTTTCAGGCTGACCAGCAGGAAGCGTCAGCCATTCGGAACAAGATTGTCGAAGCCAATTTACGACTGGTTGTCTCCGTTGCCCGGAAGCTAACCCCGTCATTCGATCAATTAAGTGAACTGGTCAGCGAGGGTCTCCTTCCCCTGATTCGAGCGGTGGAACTTTTCGATGTCAGCTTGGGCAACCGCTTCAGCACCTACGCGACGTGGGCCATCAAGAATCACCTCTTTCGTACCCTCAAGCGGGCACGGCGTGACCAGGAATTGGATCTGCAAAGCGTGGTAAGAGGTAAGGGGCTGTGCCTCGAAAATGGGGGCAGCGTCACCGAACAGGAGCTGGCAGAGAACGCGCGGCTTTCCGATTTGTCTCGACTGCTGACTGTCCTTTCGGACAGGGAGAAACAGATTATTTCCGCCCGATTTGGTCTGAATGGCTTTCCGCGCGGACAAAGTCTGGCAGAAATTTCCCGCCAGATTGGCCTGAGCAAAGAGCGAATTCGCCAGATTGTTCTGCAGGCGATGGAACGCATGCGCGAAGCCGCCCAAAACGAAGGGATGACTTCAGACGTACTGCACCGGGATTTTTCTTCCATGGGAGATTGACCCGGCACGGTTCGCCGTTCTGAGGTTGACGGTTTTCCAACTTGCTGGATAGAAGTTGCCAATCGGTCCGTGAATTCCGGAACGCGGGAGCGGGAACGCGGGCGTTGACCGCGAACCGACTCCAACGCGGCGTTGGCTTCGATCCGACAAGGATGTGGTGATGCGTCTTGGTTTGCTGACAGCAACGTTTTTGCCGGAAATCGGTGGTGCGCAGATTTGCGTCGATCAGTTGGCGCGACAATTTCAGCAATCGGGCCATGAAGTCACCATCATCGCTCCGCACGCCGAAGGACCGGGGACGGGGTTGATTGGGGACTACCCGGTTGTTCGCTATCATCGCCCTCTCAGCCAGAATGGTTCTTATTCCTCGCTCAAAACCCAGCTTGCGACACTGGCACGTCGGCAGCAATTCGATCTCCTGAATGTCCATCTGACCTACCCGGGCGGTTATGTGGCCCGCTGGCTGGCCTGTGGCACGGGACTCCCATTTGTCATCACACCTCATGGTGGTGACATTTTTTATCGTTCCCGATTTCGGTCGCGTCCCCGAATCTGGAATCGCATCCAGAACGCGCTCTCCTCCGCGGATGGCGTGATCGCTCTGAGCAGTTACTTTGCCCGGCTGATCCAGGAAATTGCCCCGTCGCAATCGAAAATCGCTCGCATCCCGAATGGGGTGAACCTACAGGAATACACCGCCCCTGTTGAATGGCGGGATGATTTAGCAAGTCGGTGTGGCCCCCAATACATTTTGGCATTAGGGCGTCTGGTAGGCCGTAAAGGCTTTGATGTGGCGATTCGTGCCTTTCATCAGGTGCGCCGTCAATGCCCGGACTGGAAATTGGTCTTCGCAGGGGATGGTCCTGATCGGCTAATTCTGGAAGAACTGGCCAAAACTTTGGGTTGTGCCGACCGCGTCGTCTTCCTGGGAACTATCACGGGGCGCGACAAGGTGGCCCTGTTGCAAAACTGCCAGTACACAATTGTGCCCTCGGTGGAGGAGGACAATATGCCTTTGGTGGTCCTGGAGGCGATGGCTTGCGGCAGGCCAGTTCTCGGAAGCCAACTGGGCGGCATTCCGGATTTTGTCCATCCGGGAAAAACCGGTGAATTGGCGACGCCGGGCGATGTTGGCCAGCTCGCCCGAGGGATGCTGCGGATGCTGGATTCCGGTTTCATCCAGGAGGAAGGGGCAGCCGCGAGACAGTTAGCGGACCAACACGATTGGTCGGTCATCAGCAGCCACTACCTGGCGCTGTTTGAGTCCATCCTCGCCAACCGTCGTCAACTTTGCCGAGCTGCGTAAGCTCGCGCGGCAGGCAGTCGTTGGTCTCGACGACAGGTTGCGGATGGTCCACCGAACGCAGTCGGCGGGCTTGCCAAGACGTGCCATTGTCGGGGAAGGGGCAACGCCGAGACAATTTTAGCAGACCGCAGTCAAACGGCCTCGACGTCGTCGGCTTTCAGGCAGGCCATGCGGTAGTAAAGCTGCTGGTCTTCGCAACGACGCACGTAATCGTCCGGCATCGCGGCGAGCGTGGCTT
>Ga0075012_10005292_pt1 | contig 11857 bp, 13 predicted proteins | sample All_14_2_FD_71474 | JGI IMG/M metagenome (GOLD analysis project Ga0075012, IMG submission 71474) | Freshwater microbial communities in response to fracking from Pennsylvania, USA - Allegheny Zone_MetaG_DW_15 | ecosystem: Environmental > Aquatic > Deep subsurface > Groundwater > Drilled...
GGGTACGGGCATGAGGAATGTCCAGTGGCGCATCGTGCGACGGGGCGGCCTGGGAAGAGGGAATGGGCTGCACCCCGGTCGGCAGCGACGCGGGGTCCGGATGGAGCGCCGATGGGTGCGAATGATCGTCGTGCGACATGGCGGCGATTGAGCCCTAGAGTTTCGGCCGGAGCTTAGCAGATCGCGCCGCCGGCCGGACGACGTTCCCTTGAGGGGCGAAGCGGCCCCGAACAGCTCAGGTATCGCCGTTAACCGCGACCGGGAGCAAGTGACGTTTCGTTCAGGCAGACCTGAAGGTGGAGGCATTCCACCTAGCGGCGGAACACGCCCACCAGCTCCACGTGGGACGACCACAGGAACTGGTCGATCGGCGTCACAGCCTCCAGCCGGAACCCGGCATCGATCAGGACGCGTGCGTCCCGGGCAAAGGTCGTCGGATTGCAGGACACCCCGACGACCACACTGGCCCGGGTTCCTGCAATCTGCATCGTCTGGTCGATGGCCCCGGCCCGGGGTGGATCGAAGACGATGGCGTCGCAGCCCTTCAGGTCGTGGGGCGTCAGGGGACGGCGGAACAGGTCCCGCGCCTCAGCCGTGATCTGCCTCAGGCCCTGTGCGGTCCCGACCCCGGCCTTGATCGCTGCGATCCCCGCCGCCGATCCGTCGGCTGCCAGCACCGGGGCCACGCTTGCCAGTGGAAAGGTGAAGGTGCCTGATCCACAGAACAGATCCGCGACCTTCCTGGCCCCCTTTACCGCCCCCACGGCGCGAGATGTCATGGCCGCCTCTGCTTCGGGCACGGCTTGCAGAAAGCCACCGGCCGGGATCGGCACGCTCGCGGGACCGAACATCACCCGGGGCTGGCGCGCCATGACCAGGGTCTCGCCTGCAAGACTCAGCCGGGCCAGATCGGCCTCGTTCGCTGCCCGGATCGCCTGCATCTGCCGGTCGCGCGATAGTCCGCCTGACTTGCGTTCCACCCCCGTCACATCGACGTCCAGCCCCGACAGGGTCCAGGTGGCATGCAGGGTCGGAGCCGATTTGGGATGTTCCAGAAAAGCCGCCGCGATCCTGGCCAGGGCCGGAAAGGCGGCGACCAGCCGGGGATCGGCCACCGGGCACTGGTTGACCTCGACCAGCCGCCAGGACTTGCGTGCCTTGAACCCGAGGATCACCCGCCCTTCGGGTGTGCGCCGGGCGTGCAGGGCGATTCGACGCCTCGATCCGGCGGGGCTGGCCACCGTGGCCTCGATGTCGGTCTCGATCCCCTCGCGAGCCAGGGCCATCCGCACCTGCTCGCGCTTCCAGTCCAGATAGGGCCCCGATGCCCAGTGCTGGAGCGAACACCCGCCGCAATCGCCATAGTGGGGCGAGACCGGCGCGATCCGGTCCGGACTGGCGTGCACGATCTCGATCCCCTCGGCTCGGCCGTCCCTGACTTCGGCACGAATCTGTTCGCCGGGCAGGGTGAGGGGGGCGAAGACGGGGCCGCCGGGTGTCTCGGCGATGCCGTCCCCCTGGGCTCCGATGCGGGTGATCGTAAGAAGGTCGTTCATCGGCCGCCTCTAGCCCAGCCAGGACGCCAGCGCGATCCAAATGAGCAAGGCCTTGACCAGCATGCGGCTGCGCCGTGAGGGCAGGTCCCTCAAACCTGAATGAAGATGAACGACGCGCTCAAAGGCCGTTCAGTTTCGCAGCCCTAAACATCGACGCAACAGACCGGGGCCGGAACCGTTGTGGTTTCAGCCTCTGCTACACTCAGGATCAAGACCATGTCCAACCTGTCCCGTTCCATTGCCGCCGTCGCTGTCGCCGCCGCAGCGTTCGGTGCGATCGCCTTGCCGGCCTCGGCTCAGGCCTATGGCCACGTTCCCGGATACGGCGGCCAGACCTATTCCAGCGGTGCCCCCTACGGCGCGCCTGCCTATGGGCCCCAGGGCTACTACGGCACCTCGCAGGGCTATTCGCAGCCGTCCTACAATGACGCCTATCGCTGCGACCGCGAACGTCAGGGTCGCACCGGGGCAGGCGCGGTAATCGGCGGTGGCTTGGGGGCCGTGGTCGGATCGCAATTGGCCGCCCGTGGTCGCCGGACCGAAGGCAGTATCCTGGGCGGTGTGCTCGGGGCTGTGGTTGGCGGCAGTGTCGGACGCGGATCCAGCGATGCCTGCTCCGATCAGGGTTCCTATGCCTACGGACAGTCAAGCTACCGCACATCGGACTATGGCAGCCGTCAGCCTTATTCGTCCGGTCACGGCTCCGCCAACGTCTATTATGACGAAAACGGCTATGGGCCCTATGCCGCCGATGACCGTCGTTACGAAGACCGCCGACATGGCGATCGCCGCCGCGACGACCGCCAGCGGGATGGCCGTTACTACCGCCGTGATCTTCAGGTCAGCCCGGATGGTCGCTACGTCTATGATCCGAACTATGGCTGGGTCCCGCGCTGACCAGACCACGAGATCACGTCGTCGATCAGTTTCAGCCCCCCTGTCGGTCGATGATGTGACGGGAGCCGCCGAGGGAGAGATCCCCCGGCGGCTTTCTCTTGGCCTGACGCAGGCTGATCTCCCTAATCTCCCCATAAAGGCGAGCGAGACGCTGCGGTCAGGTGCCCTTCACCGCCCAAAGCAGGAACTCAATATTGCCGTCGCTGCCCGTGATCGGGCTTTGCGTGGTCGCTTCGACCCTCCAACCTATGCCCTCCAGCCAGTCCGTAACGCCTGTCACGGCTGCGACATGGGCGGCCGGATCCTTGACCACGCCCTTTTTGCCGTGGCCCGAAGGTCCTGAGGCCTCGAACTGCGGCTTGACCAGAGCCACCAGGTCGGCACCTGTCCCGGCCAGGCCAAGTGCGGCTGGCAGGGCCTTGGCCAGGCCGATGAAACTGACATCGCAGACGATCAGACCGGGAGAGTCTGTGATCACATTGGTGTCCAGGGTCCGGGCATCGGTCTGTTCCAGGACCACGACCTCGGGGCGCGCCGCGATGCGCTCATGGATCTGGCCGGAACCGACATCGACTGCAAATACCCGAGCCGCGCCGCGTTCCAGACACACCTCGGTGAACCCTCCGGTCGAGGCCCCGACGTCCAGCACCACCCGACCCTGCACCTTCACCGGCCACAGGGTCAGCGCGTGGTCCAGCTTCAGGGCGCCGCGCCCGACGAAGCGGTGGGCCTCGACGGCGGTCAGCGATACATCCTCCTCCAGCATCTGGGAGGCGGCACGGGCCGGCTTGCCGTCAATGGTCACACCGCCCGCCTCGATCGCTGCACGCGCCCTGGCCCGACTTTCGACCAGGCCCCGGGATACCAGCAGTTGATCCAGTCTTACTCTCATGGCCGCTCATCCTTGCGACCGACACTACGGTCGCGATGCTGAAAGGCCCGCTGTCTCACACCCGGCTCCGCGACGATAGGACCGGCGTCGGATTCCAGCGTTGCATCGCAACGGCGGATGACGCCGTCGGGCGGCTGCGCTAAACCCCGGTCAAATCTTCGGAGCGTCCCATGACCGTATCTGCCCGTCTCGCCGAACTCGGCGTGACCTTGCCCGAGCCCGCCGTCGCTGTGGCCAACTATGTGCCCTATGTACGGACTGGTAACCTGCTCCACATCTCGGGGCAGCTGTCGAACGACGCCTCGGGCGGGATCAAGGGCACGGTCGGTGTGGACGTGTCACCGGATCAGGCCGCCTTTGCCGCCCGCCTGTGCGCCATCAACTTGATCGCCCAGATATCCAAAGCCCTCGACGGCGACCTCGAACGCGTCGTCCGCATCGTCAAGCTGGGTGGCTTCGTTCAGGTCGGCCCCGACTTCACCGCCATCCCTGTGGTCATCAACGGCTGCTCTGACCTGATGGTCGAGGCCTTCGGCGATGCCGGCAAGCATGCCCGCTCAGCCGTCGGCGTCTACAAACTGCCGCTGGGGTTCGCCGTGGAAGTCGACGCCATCGTCGAGGTTCGCTGATCCGCCTTGGCTGAGGCCGATTTCGCCATCCACGTCCACGACAGCCTCGCGGCCATCGGCCGAGAGGCGTGGGACGCCTGCGCCGCCCCGGCCGGCGACCCGTTTGTCTCCTATGACTTCCTGCATGCCTGCGAAGCTTCGGGCAGTGCGTCGCCGCGCCAAGGCTGGGGGCCTCGCCACCTCGCCCTGACCGCCGCGGACGGGTCGGTGAAGGGCGTCATGCCCCTTTACCTCAAGGGTCACAGCCAGGGCGAATACGTCTTCGACCATTCCTGGGCCGAGGCTTATGAGCGGGCGGGCGGGCGATATTATCCCAAGTTGCTGGGTGCCGTCCCTTTCACGCCGGCGACCGGGCCGAGGTTCATGGCTCACCCTGACACCGACCCGGCCATCGTGCGCGCCGCCCTGATTGAGGGTGCTCACAGCCTGGCCGAGCAGAGTGGCGTTTCGTCGGTCCACGTCAATTTCCCGACCGAGCAAGACTGGCGCGCGATGAGCGAGGCCGGATGGCTGCCGCGCATCGACACCCAGTTCATCTGGAGAAATGAGGGCTATGCGACCTTCGACGACTTCCTTGCGGCCCTGTCATCGAACCGGCGCAAGACCATCCGCCGCGAACGCCGCGATGCCCGGAGCGGCCTCGACATCCGCGTCCTCACCGGCCCCGAGATCACCGAGGATCACTGGGACGCCTTCTTCGCCTTCTACATGGACACCGGCAGTCGCAAATGGGGCCGTCCCTACCTGACGCGTGCCTTCTTCTCGATGATCGGGGAGGCGATGAGCGACCGCATCGCCCTGGTCATGGCGTTCCGGCACGACATCCCCATTGCCGGGGCCCTGAACTTTATCGGCCGCGATGCCCTGTATGGCCGTCAGTGGGGCGCGCTGGAAGAGGTCCCCTTCCTCCATTTCGAGCTCTGCTACTATCAGGCCATCGACTTCGCCATCTCGCGCGGACTCTCTCGGGTCGAGGCGGGGGCCCAGGGCGAGCACAAGATCGCCCGAGGCTACCTGCCCAGCCCCGTCTATTCCGCGCACTGGATCGAGAATGCTGGCCTGCGCCACGCCGTTGCCGACTACCTAAACCGCGAACGGCCTGCGGTGCTTCAGGGAATTGAGACGATGACGGCTGAGATGTCGCCTTACCGCCAGGAATGAGCGGTAGTCTAGACGTCAAGCACCCTGAACCACCGGTCCACCAGCACCATCTCCGCCTGCCGTGCTGCTGTGCGTTCGGCGGCCTCGGCATCCACGCCCCACTGGCGCTCCTGCCAGGTTTCATCGATCCGGCTCAACGCGAACGCATTTTCGCCCGATAGCGCCCCGCGCATCACCGCCAGCCCCAGCACCGCCGAGCCCAGCAGGGGTACCGCCGTCGCCAGTGCCGTCAGGGCGAAGTCGTCGGCCTCCAGCGCCAGTTCGCGCACCCGGGCGATCGCCGCCGGATCCTGCGTCCTGTGAACGATGCCCTCGGTGACCTCGAGCACGACGCCCAACTCCGACGCCGCCCATGCCCGCCAGGGCCCCCAGGCCTTGGCCTGCTCCGCCACCAGGCCCGTCGGATGTTCGGCGAGGTAACAGATCGCATCGGACCCGGCATAGGCGGCGATCTCGTCAGCAACCGGCTCGCGCGTCTGGCTGACCCGGTCGATGGCCGTCGCCGCCAGCCGCGTGGCCGGCATGGTTCCCGGCGCGATGAACTCGTCTTGCGCCCCCCATTCGTCCGCCACGAGCCGCGCCGAGGCCTCTGTCGGCAGGACAAACGGCGCATGGGCGGGGGTCTTGGGGGCTCGCCCGTCCAGTACGACCCTCCAGCCGCCGTCTATCGCCTCGACTCCCGCGACCGTCCAGAACCGCTTCAGCCGTTCCTCGGATTCGCGAAAGCCCTTTCGGGCTGCGACCATGGGGTCCAGCGGTGGAATATGGCTCATCAGGCGATCTTTTTCTGGTCGAAGGACTGCGAGACGAATCGCAACAGCGCAGCCTCAAGGTCGGCGAAATCGGACGCGACGTGGCGCACACCCGCTGATCTTTGCTCCTCGACCGTGTGAAAGCCCCAGTTCACGCCCAGCGGCAGGACGCCCGCATTGACTGCCATGGCCGCGTCGTGCGTCGTATCGCCGATCATCACCGTCATCGCCGGATGGACGTCACAGGCCGCCATCGCCGCCTTCAGCATGGCTGGATCGGGCTTGCCCGGCCCATCCTCGGCGCAATGGCTCGACAGGAACAGGTCAGCCCATCCCTCGCGGGCGAGGTTTCGCGCCACGCCACGCCGGTTCTGGCCCGTCGCCAGCGCCAACCGCCAGCCGTCGGCCTTGAGTCGGTGCAGATGCTCTATGGCACCGGGATACAGGGGTTCTTCGTGTCCGGAATCGTACAGCCGCCGGAACGCTGCCTGAAAGGCCGCCACGAAGGCTGCCAGTCCGGCAGGGTCCAGCCCCGGCTCCAGGCGGCGCATCGCTTCGGTCAGCGACAATCCGACACCCTGACGCACCCGTTCAAAGTCCGGCTCTGGCAGGCCCACGGCCCTTGCCGCCTCGCAAGAGGCCTCATGGATCGACGCCCGGCTGTCGACCAGAGTCCCGTCGATATCGAACACGGCCAGGCGTGCACCATTCCACGCGGGTCTAGGAGTCATCGCTGCCGCTTGACTCCTTCGAATGGATCGTAGTCCGCCTCGCCCTCATCGAAGCCGAAATGCTGAAAGCCTGCTCTCAGTTCGGCGCTGATCGGGGCCTCGACGATCAGTTTCCCTCCCGACGGGTGATCCAGTTCGATTCGTCGCGCGTGCAACTGCAGCTTCAGCGGCCCCGACAGGTCATTGGATCGCTCGTCGCCGTATTTCGGATCGCCGAGGATCGGATGACCGATCGCCTTCATGTGGGCCCGCAGTTGGTGCGTCCGCCCGGTGAAGGGCCGCAGCGCCATCCATGACGCCCGCTGTCCCGCATGGCTGATCAGGGCAAATGCGGTCTCCGCCGGTTCGGCCCCGTTTTCCTTCGGATCGGCCGGACGCATGATCTCATAGTCGTTGATGCCGGACTTCTTCAAAGCCATGTCGATCTGGCCCGCGTTCGGTTTGGGCATTCCGAACACGATGGCCCAGTAGGTCTTCTTGGCCTGACGCCGCGCGAAGGCCCCCGACAGTCGCTTGGCCGCCTCGGGGCCCTTACCCAGCAGCAGCACACCGGACGTGTCGCGGTCCAGACGGTGCACCAGCCTCGGGCGGTCCATGCCTTCGCCCCAGGCCGACAGCAGCCGATCGACGTGTCGCGTCGTCTTTGTGCCGCCCTGAACCGCCAGGCCGTGCGGCTTGTTCAGCGCAATGACCAGATCATCTTCATAGATGACCAGGGACTTCGCAAAGGCGATGTCGGCAGGCGTCAGGGCCATATGCTCGCCCGGTGCCCGCACGATCGGCTCGGGGATGGGCGGCACGCGCACGGCGGCACCGGCCGTCAAGCGCCCCTCGGGCTTGATGCGCGAGCCGTCGACACGGATCTGGCCGCCGCGCGCCATCTTCTGTACCTGTATGTTCGACAAATGCGGCCAGCGTCGGCGGAACCAGCGGTCCAGTCGGATGCCGTCCTCGGCCTCGGCCACATAAAGGATCTGGGCTTCCGTCGCACCCACCGGACCCTTCGGCGGCGCCGCTTCGGCTGTCTCTTCCAGGGGATCGTAACTCACAGTGCCGCTCCAAACGTCCGTCGCGCGACCGTCAGCCCGACCATCAGGGCCGCGATCGAGACCCCCACCGAGATTGCCACATAGGCACCGGCCATGCCGAACTGCCGACGCTCGATCATCATGGCGGTCTCCAGAGAAAAGGCGGAGAAGGTCGTAAATCCACCCAGCACGCCGACACCGGCCAGAACCCGCACAGTCTCCTGTCCGGAGCCGCCGCGCTGCGCCATCGCCCCCACCAGCAGCCCCATCAGCAATCCTCCCAGGACGTTTACGCCCAGTGTCGCCCAGGGCCAGGGCGTCCCTGGCACGAGTCGGGCCGCCGCCACTCCGACGCCATAGCGGGCCATGGACCCTATCGCCCCGCCCAGGCCGACCAGAATGAATTGTGTCATGCCCCGGCTTATACTCCGATCCGGTTTGATGCGAAGGCACATCGCTGACGAGGCTGTAGACGCCAGTGGGCCGCACGCCCTTGGGGGGGATCCAGAGCAAATGCTCTTGTCTCGGTGAGATGGCCGTTGAAACGCATGGAACCTGCTTCAGATGAGACCCTCTTCCGGTGTTCTCTTCATCCGTCCGCCGAGGCCGTGGCAATGCGTCAGACCGCCTCCGCCGACCGGGCCGCTCTTGCGGCAAGGTCAAAAACGGGGCACGTGAGCGTTACAAAATTCGGATCGGCCATGGTTAAGCCTTCCACCCTATGACGGCTATGACGATGATCGAGATCAATGGCACTCTTTCGCCGGACTATGACGTTCTCCGGGACCAGGCCGATCTGACAACCTTGCCGTCTCATCGGGTCCGGCTGGACCGCGAGATGAGTCAGGAAGATGTCGATCTTCTGGTCAGTCGGCTGGCGGATGTTCTGGTCACCAGCTGCTATCTTCCGATTGATCTTCGATCCGGGCGGTTGATGACGAACCAGAGCTATCACGACATCGCGACCTGGTTTCCCGATGCACGCCCGCGACTGGAAGGCGATACCTTTAGTCTGAAGTCCGATCCCGTTGTCATCGATACCCCCCACGTGCTCGTTGGGGGACCTATCGATGGGGTCTGGTACCATTGGCTGGCAAGCTGGTGTGCGCGTATTGCCATCCTGAAAATGGTCCGGCCGGATCTGTTTGCCGATCCAGCCGTGCGTTTCCTCATTTGCAATGAGGCGAACCGGGCCCAGTTTCGCGAAACCCTCCTAGCCATGGGTGTCGCAGAAGATCGACTGAGTTTCGTCAGTCACGGCTTCGACTATGTGTTGAAGGATGCCATCCTGGTCACGTTTCCAGACCAGCGGTATCTCTATCCCGAAGTGGTGCGAAGCCTCTCTTCGACCCTCAGAGGGCATTTCCTCGAGCCTGCCGCCACCCAGGCGATCCCGCGCCGCCGAATCTTTGCGTCACGACAGGGACTCGATCGACCAAAACGACGCATCCATAACTGGACCGACATTTCGCCGGTTTTGCAAGAGTTCGGGTTCGAGATTGTGGAGTTGGGCAAGCAGACAGCGCAGACCCAGATCCAGATGTTCGCCGAAGCCGAGTTCATCGTAGGCGTGCATGGTTCTGACCTCGCCAACCTCATGTTCTGTTCCTCCGACGCGACTGTTCTGGTGATCGAAAACGCGCGCAACATCTATCATGGAATGTCCGCATCCCTTGACGTCCTGGCGGGCATCGCAGGTGCCCGCTACATTGCGATGGTGGTCGAGGAGTTCATCGATCCGGAGACTGACTATTCCAGCTTTCCGACCATTCACAATCGTGATGTCGTGGTTCCGGAGGCACAGTTTCGCGACCAACTTATTGCGATGGGATGTCAGCCCCTTTAACTGGGGCGAGTGCCGACGGATATCGCGTCTGATCGATCTTCCTCGCATGAAACTGCTTGATGAGCGCATGGGGATTGACGTCGGCCGCAATACCCTTTCCTGAATTGGCGGGTCCCTGCCAGAAATATGCGTTTTCCGTTTTCCTGAGTTCACGGAACTGTGGTAAACGAACCCTTGTCTGCGTCAGGAGCAGACAGGGGGATTGTTGTGTCTGATTTCGAGGGGGCGGAGGTCGTGGACGTTGTCCGCATCGCCGGCCGGATAAAGTGGTTTGATCCCGGAAAGGGGTATGGCTTCATCGTTCCCGATGAGCCTCGGCAGACCGAGGGGCGGGACGTGCTTTTGCACGTCAGCAGTCTGAGGGACAGCGGTCACGAAGTGGTCGGAGAGGGTGCGCCGATTTCCTGTGACTGTGTCCGTCGGCCCAAGGGCTGGCAGGTCACCTATGTGCATGACCTGGGCATCGGGGCACCGGCCGCCGCGCCAGCGCGGCGGTCTGCAGGCTATGAGGGCCTCCGTGAGGACCATCGAAGCCTGGACGCCAGCAAGCCTGAGGCCGAAGTCTCCGGGCATCTCGAATCTGCCACCGTAAAATGGTTCAATCGCACCAAGGGCTACGGCTTTGTTGTGCGCGCCAGCGATCCCGGCGATATCTTCGTACACATCGAGACGCTGCGCCGGTTCGGGTTAGAGGACCTGGTCCCGGGTGAGACCGTCCAGGTGATGTTCGCCCAAGGCCCCAAGGGTCTTGTGGTAGCCGAAATCAAACCGGGCGACTGACACAGTCGCCCATCTGGGGGCGACTGAGCGATGGTTTTTAGACGTCTGATTCTGATCGGGCTGATTCTGATTGCGGCCTCATGTGAGCCTGCTGAAAAGACGCCTGTCGATGGCGCGGGTCAACCACTTGAGGCTCTCACGGTGGTGACGGGCTCAGGCCTGCACAACTTCTGGGTCGAGATCGCCGACGATGAATCCGAGCGCCAGCGGGGCCTGATGTATCGCCCGCCGCTGGAAGCGGATCGGGGGATGCTGTTCGAGTTCCCGATGGCGAAGGAGCAGGGCTTCTGGATGCGCAACACCCCCAGCTCGCTCGATATCGTCTACATTGGCGCAGACGGCCGAATCGTCTCGATCGCCAGCCATACCACGCCCTTCTCTGAGGCGACCCTGCCGTCGAATGGCGCGGCCAAGGGCGTACTCGAGGTCAGGGCAGGCCGCATGGACGAAATCGGAGCCAAGCCTGGGGACACCGTCCGGCATCCGTTTTTCGTGCCCTGAGCCAATCGCGCGTTGCAGCAGCGGCCGACGCGTGTAAGACACCGCCTTCGGAGTGTAGCGCAGCCTGGTAGCGCATCTGGTTTGGGACCAGAGGGTCGGAGGTTCGAATCCTCTCACTCCGACCATACCGTCACAGTTCACGATCGCCGCTGTTCGTCTGGCAGGATGTCTGAGCCTGTCGTCCCGCACTCGACGGCCTTCAACAAGCCGGTGTATGATGGTCTGAACTGTTCCCGAGAGTCTTCCCATGCTGGCCCGCATCTATCGCCCCGCCAAGACCGCGATGCAGTCGGGCAAGGCCAAATCTACCGACTGGCGGCTGGAGTTTGAACCCGCCTCGGCCCGAACGCTCGACCCCTTGATGGGCTGGACCGGTTCCAGCGATATGAACGGTCAGGTCCGACTCTCCTTCGATTCCAGGGAAGAGGCCGTGGCCTATGCTGAACGCCACGGCATCGCCTTCCGTCTGCACGAGCCCCAGGATCCGTCCCTGATCCTCAAGGCCTATGCCGACAACTTCGCGACCGGCCGCAAACAATCCTGGACCCACTGACGTCGCGCAGATCGTGTCTGGTGCAGTTCAAGTCCAATGATCAGCCTGGCTTGCGCTGGACGCGCTTTGCGCTACTTGAACCCTCACGCACCCATAGCTCAACCGGATAGAGCACCCGCCTTCTAAGCGGGATGTTGCAGGTTCGAGTCCTGCTGGGTGCGCCATCTCTTGGTCAGGGACGAAATCATCACATAACAACTTGAACGGCATGGATAATTCAGGGGTTCGAAAGCCACTACGTCGGTCATAACGAAGGTTGTCTTCGAAGGTCAGTTTTAGCACCGCTCTCTTGTCTTCGATGGCGTCAGAAGACCAAAGATTCCAAGGGTTAGCGAGAAATCCGAGAGCGGTTCGAAAACTTTCGTCGTAGTCTCGTATCGGCGTGCCGCAGTTCTGGATATTTTCAGCGAGTGAACCGCTCCGGGTTTTCCGGAGGCCATTTGGTTTAAGTTATGCGGCGATGGGAACGTCGTCCATCGCCTCGTGGTACTGCTGCTCGGCCTCGGCGGGTGGGATGTTGCCGATGGGTTG
>Ga0075012_10005294_pt1 | contig 11857 bp, 11 predicted proteins | sample All_14_2_FD_71474 | JGI IMG/M metagenome (GOLD analysis project Ga0075012, IMG submission 71474) | Freshwater microbial communities in response to fracking from Pennsylvania, USA - Allegheny Zone_MetaG_DW_15 | ecosystem: Environmental > Aquatic > Deep subsurface > Groundwater > Drilled...
TTCTTGCGGTCAATGCCGCCAGAGCGCGTAGAGATAGGACAGGCCCATGCCGACAAAGGCAAGCAGCCATACGCCGAAAGGATGGGGCGCAGCGCCAAGCCCCCCGGCGTGTAGCACCGCCCAGATCGGAAAGCCCGCCAGCACCGCAAGGGCGCCGCCGGTAAAGCCGATCAGGCTCTGCGCGCGCTTGAGCTCATCGATGGTGCGAAAGCCATAGAGCGGCAGCGCGACAAAGCCGAAGGCGAGCAGCACCGCGACCAGGATGGCCACCGCCGGATCGAGCGCAAGCGCGGCCCAGTTCCCGGCAAACAGGTTGCCATCACCCTCGTCGAAGGCCCCGGTGATGAGGCCGATCACGCCGCCGACAGCGCCGGCGGTGATGAGATAGGCGAGCTGGCGCCGGGCGCGCTGGCGGCTGCGCACCTCGCCGGGGCCAAGGCCCTCAGGCCTGCGGAGGATCATGGGGTGTCTCCATCATCGATGAAAATGTCTTCAATCCGCAGGCCGAACAGCCGGGCGATGCGGAAGGCGAGGGGGAGGGAGGGATCGTGCTTGCCGGTCTCGATGGCGTTGACCGCCTGGCGCGACACATCGAGCCGGCCGGCGAGTTCCGCCTGGCTCCAGTCGCGTTCGGCGCGCAGGACTTTGAGGCGGTTCTTCATGCGCTCAACGGTCCCGGATTCGGCGATAGGCGATCGCCACATGAAAGATCAGTGCCATGATCGCGAGCATCACGCTCGGGTCGTAGACATAATCGCGGGTCCACGGCACGATCTGCACAAACAGGGCGAGCCCGGCAAAGGCGAGCGCAAAATTAGCGCCAAATGCAACCTCGGCGCGGAAGACCTCGTCTTGCGAACCGGCAAAGACCGCTCCGATAAGTGTGCCGCAAACAAAGCCTCCCGTAATCGTGGTGAGGAAAGACAGGGCCTCGAAATGCATGCTCGCCAGCAGCAGCATCGATAAGGGCAGCCCGAGCCACAGGGCATTATAGGACCAGGTCCGGTCGTCCTGTATGAAGGCCTTGGGGTTGTAGGGCATCGGGCACCTCCGTCAGGTCAATGCGACTTGGTGTCAGGTTTGCATGACTATATGTCGCGATTCGCTGACTATGTCAAGCACACCTGACTTTTTGTCGCTCCAACGTGACGTGGGGGTGGCGCACTCCCCGCCTTGTGCTGCGCTGCATCATTGACGCTTGCCGACCCTTGCGCCATGGCGGGCCGCCATGACTGCCCTGCCAGCCTTTGCCCCGCCAGCCCGCGATCCAGCGCGTTCGTTCCAGGACATGATCCTGACGCTGCACGATTTCTGGAGCGCTAAGGGCTGCCTCATTCTCCAGCCCTATGACATGCGCATGGGGGCGGGCACCTTCCACACCGCCACCACGCTGCGCGCGCTTGGTCCGGAAGCCTGGAACGCCGCCTTCGTCCAGCCCTGCCGCCGCCCGACCGACGGGCGCTATGGCGAAAACCCCAACCGCCTGCAGCACTATTACCAGTATCAGGTGATCCTGAAGCCCTCGCCTCCGGACATTCAGGAGCTTTATCTGCAAAGCCTCGCCGCGATCGGCATCGATCCGCTGGCGCATGATATCCGCTTTGTCGAGGATGACTGGGAAAGCCCTACGCTCGGCGCCTGGGGGCTGGGCTGGGAAGTGTGGTGCGACGGGATGGAAGTCACCCAGTTCACTTACTTTCAGCAGATGGGCGGGTTCGATTGCAAGCCGGTCTCGGGCGAGCTGACCTATGGGCTTGAACGCCTCGCCATGTATCTTCAGGGCGTCGATAACGTCTATGACCTTGTTTTTAGTAGCCCTCCGGCCTCAAGTGGCGAAGCGGTTGGCCAACAAGGACTCGTCACCTATGGTGACGTGTTCCTCGAGAACGAGCGGCAGATGTCGAAGTGGAACTTCGAGGTCGCCGATACCGAGGGGCTGTTCAAGGCCTTCGCCATGGCCGAGGCCGAATGCCGCAATGCCCTTGCCGCGGGCGTGCCGATCGCGGCCTATGAACAGGCGGTCGAGGCCAGCCACATTTTCAACCTGTTGCAGGCGCGCGGGGTGATCAGCGTGCAGGAACGCGCCAGCTACATGGGCCGGGTGCGCGATCTCGCCCGGGCGAGCTGCGAGGCCTATGCCAGCATGATGGCGCCGCAATGGCAGGCGCGCCACCCGGGCTGGAGCCTCGTGTGATGGCCGATTTCCTGCTCGAACTCCTGTGCGAGGAAATCCCGGCGCGGATGCAGGCCGGTGCGCGTGCGGAACTCGAAAGGCTGTTCCGGCGCGCACTCGAGGCTGCCGGCGTTGTGCCCGGCGATCTTGCCGTGTGGTCCACCCCGCGGCGGCTGGCGCTGATCGCGCGCGCTCTGCCGCTTGCCACCGAAGCAGTGCGCGAGGAGGCCAAGGGCCCGCCCGAAGGCGCGCCCGATGCCGCGATCGAGGGTTTCTGCCGCAAGCAGGGCGTCGCCCGCGACGCGCTCGAGCTGCGCGAGGTCAAGGGCCGCAAGACCTGGTTTGCCGTGATCGATCGGCCGGGGCTTCCGATCGCTGCGGTGCTGGCAGAAGCGATCCCGGCGATCATCCGCGATTTTTCATGGCCCAAGTCGATGCGCTGGGGGGCAGCATCACTCAAGCCCGATTCGCTGCGCTGGGTGCGCCCGCTTTCGGGCATCGTGGCCCTGCTAGATGACGAGGTGGTGCCCTGCGAGGTCGGCGGGATTGTTGCCGGACGCACCACGCTGGGCCACCGTTTCCATGCGCCCGGCCCCATCACCATTGCCCGGGTTGGCGATTATCCCGCGGCGCTGCGCGCGGCCCATGTGATCGTTGATCATGAGGAGCGGCAAAGCCTCATCCGCGAAGGCGCGCGCGCCGCCGCGGCTGCGGCGGGCCTCACGCTGGTCGAGGATGAGGGCCTGGTGGTCGAGAACGCCGGGCTGACCGAATGGCCGGTGGCGCTGCTCGGGCGTTTCGATCCCGCCTTCCTCGAGGTGCCGGGCGAGGTGATCCAGCTCACCGCGCGGGTGAACCAGAAATATTTCGTCTGCGAGCGCCCCGAGGGCGGGCTTGCCGATGCCTTCGTGTGTGTGGCCAATATCGCCGCGCGCGATCCGGCGGTGGTGGTGGACGGCAACCGCAAGGTGCTCGCCGCGCGGCTTTCGGATGCGCGCTTCTTCTGGGAGCAGGATCAGAAGACCCCGCTGGCCGAACATGCCAGGAAGCTCTCGCGCATTACCTTCCACGAGAAGCTCGGCACGCTTGCCGACAAGGTCGAGCGGGTGGCGAGGCTCGCGCGTTGGCTGTGCGAGGAGGGGATCGTCAAGGCCGATCCCGCGCTTGCCGAACAGGCCGCGCGCCTCGCCAAGGCCGATCTCGTCACCGAGATGGTGGGCGAGTTTCCCGAACTTCAGGGCCTGATGGGCGGCTATTATGCGGCGAAAGAGGGGTTGCCCGCCGAAGTCGCCGCAGCGATCCGCGATCACTACAAGCCGGTCGGCCAGGGTGACGAGGTGCCGACCGCCCCGGTGACGGTGGCGGTGAGCCTCGCGGACAAGCTCGATACGCTCAAAAGTTTCTTTGCCATCGACGAGAAGCCTACCGGATCGAAGGACCCCTTCGCGCTGCGCCGCGCGGCGCTGGGCATCATTCGTCTCATCACCGAAAACGGCCTCAGGATGTCGGTGGCCGAAGGTGAGTTGCTCGATTTCTTCGCCGATCGCCTCAAGGTGCAGCAGCGCGAGGCTGGCGTCCGTCACGATTTGATCGACGCCGTTTTCGCGCTGGGCGGCGAGGACGATCTCGTCCGCCTGCTCGCCCGCGTCCATGCGCTGCAGGACTTCATCGCCACCGAGGACGGGGCAAACCTGCTCGCTGGCTACAAGCGCGCCGCCAACATTCTCAAGAAGGAAGGCTTCGAGGCCGAAGGCGCTGAAGCTGCTGTCGCCTACACCCCCGAACCGGCCGAACAGGCGCTGATCGACGCGCTCGCTGTCGCCACGCCCCGCGCCGAGGCGGCGGTAGCGGCTGAGCGCTTCACCGAGGCCATGGCCGCGCTGGCCACCCTGCGCGCGCCCATCGACCGTTTCTTTGATGAGGTGACCGTCAACGATCCCGATGCCAGCAAGCGCGCGGCGCGGCTTGCCCTGCTCGCCCGTTTCCGCGATGCGGTGCACAGGGTTGCCGATTTCAGCCGCATCGAGGGATGAGTTTCGCGTTTCCCCTGTCCTTCCCCGCCCATCGCGCGGGGCCGGGCGCGGGGCAGGACAGGATGAGGTGAAGTGCAGACCGTCTATCCCTTCGGCGGCAATGCCGACCATTCCGATCCGCGCCAGAAGGACAAGGCCGTGGTGGGCGGCAAGGGCGCCAACCTTGCCGAAATGGCCAGCATCGGCCTGCCGGTGCCCCCGGGCTTCACCATCACCACCGAGGAATGCATTGCCTATCTGAAGGACAGGGGCGATTTTTCGGATAGCCTCAAGAATGCGGTCGCCGTCGCCATGGCCCATATCGAGGCCGCGGTGGGCAAGCGCTTTGGCGATCCGGCCAACCCGCTCCTCGTTTCGGTGCGCTCGGGCGCACGGGTCTCGATGCCGGGGATGATGGACACGGTGCTCAACCTCGGCCTCAATGACGCGACGGTCGAGGGCCTTGCCGCCTCCTCGGGCGATGCCCGCTTTGCCTGGGATTCCTATCGCCGCTTCATCCAGATGTATGGCGACGTGGTGCTCGGGATCGATCACGGCCTGTTCGAGGAAGCGCTCGAGATCGCCAAGGAAGACAAGGGGTTCATCAACGATACCGAGATGGCGGCGGAGGACTGGCAGGCCCTCGTCGGCGCCTACAAGCGCATCGTTGCCGAGGAATTGGGCCACGACTTTCCGCAGGACGTGAACGCGCAGCTGTGGGGCGCGATCCGGGCGGTGTTCGAAAGCTGGGATTCCGAGCGCGCCAAGGTCTATCGGCGGTTGAACGACATTCCCGGCGATTGGGGCACGGCGGTCAACGTGCAGGCGATGGTGTTCGGCAACATGGGCGAGACCAGCGCCACCGGGGTTGCCTTCACCCGCGATCCCGCTACGGGCGCGCGCGCCTATTACGGCGAATATCTCATCAACGCCCAAGGCGAGGACGTGGTCGCCGGCATCCGCACCCCGCAATACCTCACCCGGGCGGCGCGCGAGGCGGCGGGGGCCAAGGCGCCCTCGATGGAGGAGGCGCTGCCCGAGGCCTATGCCGAACTCGCCCGCGTCTTCGACCTGCTCGAACGCCACTACCGCGACATGCAGGACATCGAGTTCACCGTCGAGCGCGGCAAGCTGTGGATGCTCCAGACCCGTTCGGGCAAGCGCACCGCCAAGGCAGCGCTCAAGATGGCGGTGGACATGGTGCACGAGGGCCTGATCGACCAGCGCGAGGCGGTGCGGCGGGTCGATCCCATGGCGCTCGATCAGCTGCTTCACCCGACTCTCGATCCCAAGGCCGAACGCCAGGTGCTCACCACCGGCCTGCCCGCCTCACCGGGGGCGGCGGCGGGACGCATAGTGCTCGATGCCGATACCGCCGAGCAATGGGCGGGCCGCGGCGAGAAGGTGATCCTGGTGCGGGTCGAGACCAGCCCCGAGGACATTCACGGAATGCACGCCGCCCAGGGCATCCTCACCGCGCGCGGGGGGATGACCAGCCACGCGGCGGTGGTCGCCCGCGGCATGGGCCGCCCCTGCGTTTCGGGCGCGGGCGCTGTCTCGATCGATCGCGCCGCCCGCACCGTCAGGATCGGCACCACCGAGCTCAAGGAAGGCGATGCCATCACGCTTGATGGCGGCACCGGGCAGGTGATGCTCGGGATCGTCCCCACGGTCGAGCCGGAGCTGGCCGGCGATTTCGGTACACTGATGGCTTGGGCCGATGCGATCCGCCGGATGAAGGTGCGCACCAATGCCGAGACGCCCGAGGACTGCCGCATGGCGCGCCAGTTCGGGGCCGAGGGGATCGGCCTGTGCCGCACCGAACACATGTTCTTCGAAGCCTCGCGCATCTCGCTGGTAAGACAGATGATCCTGGCCGAGAACGAGGCCGCCCGGCGGCGCGCGCTCGACAAGCTGCTGCCCGAGCAGCGCGGCGATTTCATCGCCATCTTCGAAGTCATGGCGGGCCTGCCTTGCACCATCCGCCTGCTCGATCCGCCGCTGCACGAATTCCTGCCCCATGCCGACGAGGAGTTTGCCGAGCTTGCCGATGCCACCGGCCTTGGAGTGGATCACCTCAAGCGCCGGGCGGCAGAGCTGCATGAGTTCAACCCCATGCTCGGCCACCGCGGCTGCCGGCTGGGGATCACCTTCCCCGAAATCTACGCGATGCAGGCCCGCGCGATCTTCGAGGCGGCCTGCGCGGTCAAGCAGGCGAGCGGTGCGGCGCCGCTCCCTGAGATCATGATCCCGCTGGTGGCCACGCGGCGCGAGCTGACGCTCCTCAAGGCGTTGGTGGCGAGGGAAGCTGAAGCGGTCTTTGCCGAGACCGGCACCCGCGTCGATTACCTCGTTGGCACCATGATCGAGCTGCCGCGCGCGGCGCTGATGGCCGGCGAGATCGCCGAGGAAGCGCAGTTCTTTTCCTTCGGTACCAATGATCTCACCCAGACCACGCTGGGCGTGAGCCGGGATGATGCAGCGCGGTTCCTCTCGGTCTATGTCGACAAGGGCATCTTCCCGCGCGATCCCTTTGTCAGCCTCGATGTCGAAGGGGTGGGGCAGCTGGTGGAACTGGCGGCAGCGCGCGGGCGCAAGACCCGGCCCGACATCAAGCTCGGCATCTGCGGCGAGCACGGCGGCGATCCGGCGAGCATCGCCTTCTGCGAGCGGGTCGGGCTCGATTATGTCAGCGCCTCGCCCTATCGGGTGCCGATTGCGCGGCTGGCGGCAGCCCAAGCAGCACTTGAAGCGCCGGCGCTGGCAGCAGGCTAGGTGCCGGCGCGCGAACGCCGCCCGGTCAGCGTGATGATCTCGAAGGTCTCACGCACCTTGCCATCGGCCTCGGCCCGGGCGGCAAAGGCGGCGCGCGCCCGGGCAAACGCGGCGTGGCCAAGCGGCGCGGCCGGGTAGGCAAGGGCATTGCCGAGCCCCTGATCGCGCAGGTCTGCAACCAGTCGCTCGAGGCTGGCATAGCGCGCCGCCAGCACGTGGCTGTCAACCACCGGATCCTTCCACCCGGCGCGCTGGAGCAGGGCGGGGGCGGCGCGGGCATCGACCATGGGGTGCAGCCGGGCGGCGGGCCGCTCCGGCTCGGCGGCCAGCATCGCCGCGCGCAGCGTCGCAAGGCTCTGCCCGCCGAGGAAGCTCGCGATCGCCAGCCCGCCGGGGGCGAGCGCGCGGTTGATCTGGATGAGCGCGCCGGGAAGATCGTTGACCGCATCAAGCTGGCCCACCACGCCGATGAAATCAAAGGGCCCGCCTTCCAGCGGCTGGGCAGGATCGGCCCGCTCGGCGATCAGCGGCGGCGTGCCCCCTTGCGCAAGATGGGCCGCAAGCGGGGCGGGGCAGGGGCCGATCACCAGCGCGCGCATGGGCGCAAAGCGCAGGAAGGAGAGGCGCTCGATCATGTCGGCGCCGATCTCCTCGATCAGGAAGCGCGCCGCATCGCCGCGCTGGCGCTGGCGCGCCGCGGCGCGCGCCAGCCGGGCCTGGCGGCGGCGTTCGGCAAAGATCTGCGGCACGTGCGGCGTGGTCATCAAAGCCGCCCTGCCGCGCTTGCCAGCGCGGCGCAAGCCATGCGAGAGCTTGCGCCATGGCCACGATCGCCGATCTTGCCGAGGCGCTCGCTCCGCTGGTGGACTTCGTCTATCCGCCGCGCTGCCCTTGCTGCGGAGAGGCGCTCGCCAGCCAGGTGGGGGTGTGCGCCGCCTGCTGGGCCCTGCTCGATCTGCCCGGCGGCCCGCTCGAGGAAGGCGGGGAAGGCGTGCCCGTCTATGCCGCCACGCTTTACAACCCGACCGCGCGGCACCTGGTGCTGGCCTTCAAGCACGGCCGGCGCACCGCCCTGGCGCGGCTGCTCGCGCAGCTGATCGCGGCGCGCCTGCCGCTGGTGCCTCCCGGCGAGGCTCCGCCGCTCCTGATCCCGGTGCCGCTCCATCGCTGGCGCCTGTGGCAGCGGGGGTTCAACCAGGCGGCGCTGCTGGCGCGCGAGCTGGCGCGGCTCGGCAAGGGCGAGGTGCTGCTAGACGCGCTCGAGCGGCCGCGCCGCACCCCGCGCCTTGGCGGGCTGGGACGCGTTGCGCGCGCGGAGGCGCTTGACGGCGCGATCCGGCTCGCGCCGCGCCGGGCGCATCGGGTGGCCGGCCGGGCGGTGATTCTCGTCGATGACGTGCTCACCAGCGGCGCCACCAGCCGCGCCTGCATCGCCGCGCTGCGCGCGGCAGGCCCGGCGCGCATCGCGGTGGCCTGTTTTGCCCGGGTCGAGGCGGGGGTGGATGGGGGCTTTTCGCAAAACACAACGCCCGGGGCCATCAAGACCCCGGGCGCGACGTGACGAAACAGAGCCGATCCGCCCTTGCCGGGCCTCGGTGGCCACCCCCTAACTTGGCCACCGGGATCGTGTCCCTCATCGTTCGATCAGCGCCGTTGGCACCCCGCTGCCATCTGGCCGCCGATCACCCCCTGAACCTGGCACCGGGCGGTGCCTGTGTCTGGTGGAGAACCCCTTGCGAAGGTTCTGATGCTCTTGTTTCACCGACAGCACGATCACGAAAGAGAGCTACGAAGCTTCGCGGATTTTTTTTGCGCGCGCTGTTGTGAAGCTGCAACAATCCGCGCATGAGCGGTGCTTTAAGGCAGGTGCGCCGCAACGAGGAGCCGGGGAGCCGGAAGGTGAGCGATCATCCCTTGACCACAGCCGAGCGCGAGCAGGGCAGCGTCTTTGCCCCGAAGTTCGATGCCAACGGGCTGATCACCGCGGTCGTCACCGACCATGCCTCGGGCGCAGTGCTGGTGGTGGCGCACATGAACGCCGAGGCGCTGGAGGCAACGCTGGCGAGCGGGCGAGTGCATTTCTGGTCGCGCTCGCGCGGCAGGCTGTGGATGAAGGGCGAGACCTCGGGCCATGTGCTGGTGGTCGAATCGATCCTCGTCGATTGCGATCAGGACGCGCTGGTGATCCGCGCCCGCGCGGCCGGACCGACCTGCCACACGGGTGCGGCAAGCTGCTTCTACCGCGCGCTTGTGCAGCGCGCGGAGGGGCCTGTTCTCGTAAAGGTCAAAACTTGACGCTCACGTAAAGGGAAGGTAAGGGGAGGCATGGCCAGTGCTCCCGCCCAAGACGATACCCCCGGCAAGGCCAGCGCGCCTGCCGAACCGCTCCACCACGGTGCCCACCTTGATCGGCCCGACAAGCACGCGCGCGAGCAGTTCAGCATTTCCGATCTCACCTCGGAATTCGGCTGCACCGCCCGGGCGCTGCGCTTTTATGAGGACGAGGGGCTGATCAGCCCGGCGCGGGTGGGGCTGACCCGGGTCTATTCCAAGCGCGACCGCGCCCGGCTGGCCTGGATCATGCGCGCCAAGAACGTCGGCTTCTCGCTCAACGAAATCCGCGAGATGATCGATCTTTATGACCTTGGCGATGGCCGAGTCGAGCAGCGTCGTGTCACCATCGAGAAATGCCGCGCGCATATCGCCAAGCTCAAGAAGCAGCGCGACGACATCGATTCCTCGATCAAGGAACTCACCGAATTCGTGGCGATGATCGAGAAGCTGGGGCCTGCGCCCTCGGCCTAGTCCATCGCTGCATCTTCGCCTGCCAAGCATTTCAGCCTGTTCATTCAAGGGAACGAACCATGCCGACCTACACCGCGCCCACCCGCGACACCCGGTTTGTTGTCAACGAACTGCTCGACCTTGCCAGCTACGGCAATCTTCCGGGCTTCGAGAACGCCACGCCAGACGTGATTGACAGCGTCGTCAACGAGGCCGGCAAGTTCTGCGCCGAGGTGCTCGCGCCGCTCAACCAGATCGGTGACGAGCATGGCTGCACCCGGCACGAGGATGGCTCGGTCACCACCCCGCCGGGGTTCAAGGAGGCTTACAAGGCCTATGTCGAGAGCGGCTGGGGCACGCTCGCCCAGCCCGAGGAGTTCGGCGGGCAGGGCCTGCCGCATGTGCTCGCCTTCGTGCTCGAGGAATATACCGCCACCGCCAACCAGGCCTTTGCGATGTATCCGGGCCTTACCAACGGGGCGATCGCGGCGATCCTCGCCAAGGGTTCTGAAGAGCAGAAGAAGACCTATGTGCCCAGGATGGTCTCGGGCGAATGGTCGGGCACGATGAACCTCACCGAGCCGCATTGCGGCACCGATCTTGGGCTGATCCGCACCAAGGCCGTGCCCAATGGCGATGGCACCTATGCGATCACCGGGACCAAGATCTTCATCTCCGCCGGCGAGCATGACCTCACCAGCAACATCATCCACCTGGTGCTGGCCAAGACTCCGGGCGCGCCCGACTCGACCAAGGGCATCTCGCTGTTCATCGTGCCCAAGTTCCTGCTCGACGAGAACGGCAATCCGGGCAAGCGCAATGCCGTCACCTGCGGCTCGATCGAGAAGAAGATGGGCATCCACGGCAACGCCACGTGCCTGCTCAATTACGATGGCGCCACCGGCTACATGGTGGGCGAGGAGAACAAGGGCCTTGCCGCCATGTTCATCATGATGAACGCCGCGCGGCTCGGGGTGGGCATCCAGGGCTATGCCCAGGCCGAGGTCGCCTATCAGAACGCGGTGCGCTACGCGCTCGAGCGGCGCCAGGGCCGGGCGTTGACCGGGCCGGCCGATCCCGAGGCCAAGGCCGATCCGATCTTCGTCCACCCCGATGTGCGGCGGATGCTGATGGACGCCAAGGTCTTCACCGAGGGCATGCGCGCCCTGTGCCTGTGGGGCGCGCTCCAGGTCGATCTCACCCACAAGGCCCCCACGGCCGAGGAGCGCGAGAAGGCCGATCTGCTCATCGGCCTGATGACCCCGGTGATCAAGGGCTATGGCACCGACAAGGGCTATGAGATCGCCACCAACATGCAGCAGGTCTATGGCGGGCATGGCTATGTGCGCGAATGGGGGATGGAACAGTTCGTGCGCGACAGCCGCATCGCCATGATCTACGAGGGCACCAATGGCGTGCAGGCGATGGATCTGTGCGGCCGCAAGCTGCCCGCCGGCGGGGGCAAGGCGATCCAGCTGTTCTTTGCCATGATCGATGAGGAAATCGCTGCGGCCAAGCAGGACGAGCGCCTGAAGCCGATTGCCGAGCGGCTTGAAAAAGCGCTGGGTGAACAGAAGGCGGCGACCATGTGGTTCATGCAGAACGCGCTTGCCAACCCCAACCACCTCGGCGCGGGTGCGCATCACTACATGCACATCATGGGGATCGTCACGCTCGGCTTCTTCTGGCTCAAGATGGCCAAGGTGGCGCTGGAGAAGCTGTCCGGCAACCCAGAGGACAAGGCCTTTTACGAGGCCAAGCTGGTCTCGGCCGATTACTATGCTGAGCGTTTCCTCCCCGATGCCGGGGCGCTGCGGCGCAAGCTCGAGGCGGGCAGCGAGGTGATGATGAAGCTGCCGCCCGAGGCCTTCGCCACCGCCGCCTGATGCAAGAAAGGCGCCGCCTGGCAGCGCGCCAGGCGGCGCCGCGCCAGCGCTAGTCGGCAAGGCCCATGAAGCGCTGGGTTTCCTGCCTCACCTTGGGAGCGGCGGCGCGCGCCACCCGGTCGGCAAGGCTCATGCCGTGGCTGCGCGCCGGGCGCGGTCGGGCAGGCGGGGCAGGGCGCGGCTCGCCCGGGCCAGGGGAGGGTGGCGGCGAGGGTGCAGCATCCGAC
>Ga0075012_10005299_pt1 | contig 11850 bp, 1 predicted proteins | sample All_14_2_FD_71474 | JGI IMG/M metagenome (GOLD analysis project Ga0075012, IMG submission 71474) | Freshwater microbial communities in response to fracking from Pennsylvania, USA - Allegheny Zone_MetaG_DW_15 | ecosystem: Environmental > Aquatic > Deep subsurface > Groundwater > Drilled...
AATCGGATTTCGGGGGAGGAGTGGGTAGGTACCCTTTACAAATACGAGTATGAGTACCTCTCCTACTACACTTTTTGACTTTTGATTTTGAGCTAGTGAGAGATCCATCATCCCGTCGGTGTTCTGATCACATCCCCGATCGTACAACACATGGCACATCACCTCTATGCAGACGATGTCCCGTGTGACGCGAGCCGGAGTGTGAGCGATTCGATGGCCTGTGATACTGGATACTGGAGAAGCATCATAGCTGGGGGACGTCGTCGCAGAGGTCCCAATTTGTAAAGCGAGCGCAAACGAGTCTAGAACCGCGTCTCTAACAAATGGTCAATTTCAGGGGCAGGGAGGCGATATGAATGGTTTTGCAGTCCATTTACAGTCTTGGGATCACGCGGAGGCAACGTAAAAACCCAGCGTCTGGGTATTGTTCGAGATGCAACGCCTGCGCGTTGACTTGATTGGTAACCCAAATCCCGCCAAGATAGACGCTCATATAAACCACGACGTGATGACTCATAGAGTCGCCGAGCCGGCTTCGAATACCAGGTTTTGCTGCGAGGTTCGTTTCGGATCCCTCACGAAATCCTTGCAATCCAGGCTATTTTCGATAGCGGAGAACTCCGTTAACAGGGAGCGAATGTGCCGTCCGTCATGACTTATGACCTATGTCTTGAACCTTGAGGTCCTTCGTGTGATGACCATCTTCAGTCAACCTCAATAAGCCAGCACCTATGCACGCAATGGAGGATGTCCGTACTGGCAAGCAACCGGCAAGGACGCACAGACAAGCGAGCTTAGCTTCATAATCAAACAGGTCCTATATCCGTGAATAGACTTGCCGCTGGAAGTGCACCACAGCAAAATAAAAGTAGCGCCATTTCACCTGCTGGGACTTAAAGCGGAATACGGACCGGGACCGAGGGTAGGGAATATATACCATTCCACAGTGCCCTCTTCAGCACCAGCCTCTGCGTCTGCGCGCTCGTATCTCCTTGGCAATCATCATGAGAGATGATCAGCAGTAGGAAATACTCGTATACTACCTAAAAAGGAAGTTTTTGTTTGTATCCTTCCCGGGTTCCCAGCAGATGTCTGGGCGTGCGCACATTATCTCGGGAGAAACCGTCTGTCCACATCCGCCATGTCGCCTCTTATCGTAACGAAATACTTACCCGAGGGCGTTATCGTCGAGTCGACACGCACATCTCCCTAGTCCTGCCAGCTTGCACGCCAGGATGTCTCCCCAACGGTCAAAGGATCAAAAAGGCCCCTAACGTCACAAGGAAGCGAGAAAGGCCGCCATATCCATGTACCACTCGAAGCGAACATTGAACAACAGATCTCAATTTACATGTTCTACGTCCCCTAACGGACCGACGTAACTTATATCAAAACTCCCTTCATTCCTCTCTCTCCTTACACCCTCGTCTCCCTCCCTCCGCGCCCGCTTCTGCCGATTTTGTTTTTGGTGTTTTTACTCGTTCCGTTTTCAGTACGTCTGCCTCCCTCGCGAGGGACACCTTTTGGGTATCTGTGAGGTGAGAGGAAACGACCAACAAGGTGTCCTGCTGGAGTGCTCCTCCTTCTTCCCTTCCCTCCCTTTCGTGGTCGAATGTTGACACTCTTCTTGTTCAGTGGGCGTTTGAAGACATAGGAAAAAAGACTTGCCCCTAGGGCCACGCTGCTGACACTCTTCTTGTTCAGTGGGCGTTTGAAGACATAGGAAAAAAGACTTGCCCCTAGGGCCACGCTGCTGTTCGATGAGAGATGATGGAGCCCGGTTATCTTCTTATTGCCTTGGTCGTCCTTCTCGGCTTGGCCGAGTGGGCGAATGCGACCATCAACCCGAATGTGTGTCCGGACGCCTCTTGGGGAGCGGCCGTGAGAGGGCGCTGCTATATTCGGGCACCTATCTCGGCCATCTCCGTGACAGAGGCGCGTACGTACTGTCAGAGCACGTACACGGATAGTTTGAGAACGGCCCATTTACTTACCGTGAGTAACACGGCCGAGTCCCCCGTAGTTCAGAATAGATTAACTGGAGCGACCGTTGGGTGGCTTGGAGTGAACCGTATCTCACCTTTCGGGTCGACTAATCTCCAATGGGATGTCCCCACTGCCGCGTGGACCAACTGGTTCACTTTTACAACCTGCTCGGGGCCAACGTGCCCGAACGCATGCGTTCAGATTCGGACCTGGGACGCGCGTTGGGTGACGGTACCCTGCACATCAGGCACTGCAATCCCTTTTGTCTGTGTTCGCGAAGCTCTCTGCCCGCGTGGATACATTTTCAACACCGCATACAGCTCAGGCACCCTAGGAACATGCAGAATCTGCCCTGCGGGTAGATACTCAGATTCTCCTGGCTCGACCCTCTGCACCGACTGTCCAGCAGGAGTTTACGGCGCTAGAGGTGCAACCTCTAGCGCCTGCACTGCGGTTTGCCCGTTGGGTTATTTCTGTCCCCAGGGGACGGCTAGCGTCAGTGGCTTACCAAGCTCTACTCTTCGGTGCCCCGCTGGCACATATGGTGGCTCAACAGGTTTGACGTCACAGACCCAATGCTTGCCGTGCGCAGCAGGATACACCTGCCCCGTTGGGTCTGTTGACCAATTTGGTCGTACCTCGGTGACTGGCTCACCTCGTCCGTGCAATCCAGGTTACTGCTCCGAAGCGGGCCAGACGACAGGATGCTCGTCATGCCCGATCGGCTACTTCTGCCCTGGTGCAACTGCCTGCAAGGTGAACGAATGTGGATTGGGCAAGTACTGCCCCATTCGTTCCTCTGCTCCGATTCTGATTCCGTCTGGTTATTTGGGAAGCAACCCGGGTGTCACTGGTAGCAACACCACCTTCACCACCTACGTGAACTGCCCGGCTGCTCATTACTGCGTTGGAGGTGCCAAATTCCTGTGCGAGGCGGGGACTTATTCTGGTGGTGGCCGAGTCTCTGCATGCCCCAATTGCACTGCAGGCTACTATTGCCCTCCGGGATCAACTTCCCGAACGGCCCGCGACTGCGTCTGGTGGGTTCCTAATCGAAACCGAACCCTTGAGCCGTTTCCTCAGCGATTCTATTGCCCCTCGGGAACGAAAGAAGTCTTGGAAGCACCGTACGGATGGTACACTCTTCCCGAGGGGTACAATGACTGGAACCGCCAGGCGGGTGTTTACTGTCCCCCCGAGAGCAACGACTTCTGCATTAACGGCACGCGCGCCCCGATCATGCGATCTGCCACATCCTGTGGCACATTGTGGACAAATGAGGGTGCGGGCTGCAGCTATGGACAGGTCAACTGTCCCGAAAACTCGTCGGTCGCATTGGCCAACATGGACATCATCCTTAACAACAGCTTTACCTCGTTCACTACAAGCATCGAGTACCTCGGATCATCGTGGCTTGGAATAAACGCAAACTTCTCGAACTGCCAGCCGACGTCGATCGAAAAGAACCAGGATATTTTCTTCTCTGCTGTCCACCCAACCAATGGTATCCACTATTTGTGGGCCAGACGAAGGGGCTTTCGCATCGGCCTCAACTACGAAGTTTGTGTGGAGAGCCGGACGAGGACGTCATATCGTCAGATGTACTTGTACCGCGCGCATGGGTTTGACCCCATCAACGGCGAGTACCGAAATATCACCTTCAACTGCTTTCCGCAGCATATCGTGCAAGATGTCAATGAAGCTCCCTACTTTTCGTCGCCGAGCAAGTATCTGCAGATTAAAGAGAAGTCTCCGGATGGGACCCCTCTCCAGCTCTGCGACCAGGAGGGTATCAACGCTGGCTGCCCTGCATGCGATCCTGAGCTCCCGGGCTCGTGCGATATCGACCCCGCTGTGCTTGCCAAGGATCCTGACTTCCGCGCCACTTTTACTCACTTCATCGTTGAGAACGATAACACTACAGACCGCGAGCCATCGAACCTCACGTCTGGAGAAGACAATCCGGAGTGGAAGTTCGATATCGAGGCGTGTTCTGGTAAGATGGCTGTGCTGAACTCGGCAGCGTTGAAGTACTCGACCGCCCCTCGGATGCCTAACGGCGCACGCAGGATCCACTACAAGATCTCGGCGATCGATCAGAGAGACGCGAGGACAGTGAATCCCATCAGCGTCTACGTGTACATTATCAACGTGAACGACGACCCCGTCCTCTCTGAGTCCGACCAGTTCACCTTCTACATCCGCGAGAACTCGCCCGCCGGAACTGTCTTCAACCCTCCAATCCCTACCTACATCGACGAGGATAACGACACCCTTACGTTTTACGACTCTCCCAACTTCATCCCGTACCTTGGATACACCAACGGAAGGGCGTACTTCTCCTTCAACGCGGACTCGCAGCTCCGAGTGTCGGTTCAGGGCGCGGCGATTCTGGACTTTGAGAACCCCGCGGGAGAGTTTGCGGTCACGGTGACGGGCTCCGACGGAAACGGCGGTTTTAGCACCAGGACCTTCCCGGTCGTGGTAACGGATGCCAACGACCCGCCTGTGTTCCTGCAGTCTGGTCCCTTCCAGATCGCCGAGAACCAAGTCGGACCCGTGTGTAGTACCTCGGTCGCTGATGGCAAGTGTGTCGTGGGCGAAGCCGTCACGTCGTCCGACCAGGATCAAGGAAACTGGCCTTTGGATATCACCGTGTACGGGTTGCTCGACACGGTGAATGGGACGTTCTCGATCAACAATCTCACTGGTCAGATTTACGTGGACACCCCTCTGGACTACGAGGCGACCCCGTTGTTGGGATTGGTTGGCCAGACCTTGCGAGGGTACTCGATCCGCGTGACGGCTACGTCATACGGTCATGACCTGGACAACACGACGATGGTCTCGGTTAGGGCCGTGCAGATCCTAATCATCAACGAAAACGAGCCGCCCTCCTTCAACCGCGATCCTGTGCTGTTCACTGCATTGGAGACTCATCCTGTGAGCTTCTCCCTCACCCCGATCGCTCAGTTTATTACCGACCCCGACGACGTCGGACTCCAGGTTGGCGAGCAGGTGAACCCCATGACGTTCTCCATGTCCCCAACCCAGTTCGCTGGCTCGGCTTCCGCGCTCTTTACGGTCGGCAACAGCAATCCTAGCACGATAGACCTGGTCGTCGCCCAGCCCCTAGACTTTGAGACCACTCCTCCGTGTCAGTTTGATCCCGCCCGCCGTTGTTTGATGTTCACCATCCGCGCTTTTGACCAGGCCACCACCATCGAGGGCAACATCACTGTGGAGGTGCTGGACATCAACGAGCCTCCTGTGTATGCTGGAGCGAATCTGGGAAGCGTGAGCATCATGGAGAACACCGTCGTCTCGGGCGCCCCTGTCGATCTCAACTACCCTGGAACTGTCTTCTTTGCCACTGATCCCGACGTTCTGCGCACTCCCATTCAGTACCTAACGTACGACGTGGTGGGCGGCACTGGAGAGTCCTTCTTCGACGTGGTCAACTTGAACGCTGCCGGGGTAAACGGCAACCAGACGCACTTCTACGTCCGCACCAAGCCAAACCTTGTGGGCGTCAACTTCAACTTTGAGTCTGGAATCACCTCTTACACTCTGCAGGTGAGGGCGCACGATACCGGCCCGATCGCTGCCATCGGCCGACGATGCGACGTTGACGAGGACTGCGGGACGGACGCCTACTGCGAGAACGCCCTCAGGAGATGCTACGAGCGATGCTACGCGAGTGGAGGTCGTGATGTTACTCGTCGCAACGGACCAGAACAGGCCTTCTTCTGCAACTACACGCAAGACCTGGCCCAGGTCCAGTTCCCGTTTGAATCCACGGTCGGAACGGTCGTCGTCACTGTTCTGGACGCCAACGATCCCCCTTTCCTGTCTGGAGCATCGCAGACCACTCCGTTCTGCATGTGGAACACGTCAATGGTCTTGGAGAACACCACTAGGGCTCTCAACCCCATCGAGTCTCTGCTGGGGGCTACGCGCGATGAAGATCCAGTAGACACGACGTTCACCTATACCATTGACAACACCTTTGTTGCCACTGGCTTCTCCGGGGACCTCTGGGCTGCTGGATTCCAGCTCTCCAACTCGACCACTGGTCGGCTTTCGCTCCCGGCTGGGTTGGACTTTAGCGGGTTTCAAATCGGCAGCGACCTCGCTGGTCGGATTACGATCACGGATCCGCGAGGAGCGTCCTCTACTTGCGTTCTGGTCGTGCTGCTCTCGGACTTCAACCAGATCCCGGTCGTCTATCCGAACTCGACGTCGATCCCGGAGAACTCCCTCCCGGACACGTTTCTCTTCAAGGTCAACGCGACCGACTCCTTTGACGACACTCTGGTCTACTCGATCGCCACCAATCCCAACTTTGTCATCAACTCCACCACCGGAGTCATCACGACTTCCCCGTTGGTCAATCTGAACTACGAGGTGCAGAGAGAGTACTCTATTCTAGTTCGCGTTCGCGACAAGAAGAATGCCGAGGCCACTGCGACGTACACCATCTTTGTCACCGATGTGGACGATCCTCCCACCTTTGTCAATCTCCCCGCCATCTTCTCCTTCCCGGAAGTCACTGGAGCCGGATACGTCATCCGCAGCAGCCTAACTGCTTTTGTGCAGGACCCCGACGCGAACGACTCAATCACTTTTTCTTTGCCCGATTGCACCGCTAGCCAGGCGTGCCCCTTTGTGGTCAATGGTTCAACCGGCGAAATTTCCATTTGGAGCGGCTTTGTCGGTGTGACGGACTTTGAGGGACCCAACAACACGTGGACGATTACGCTACGCGCCACCGACAGCCACGGATTGTTTGTCGCAGCCCCAATCGTCCTCGCGCTGACCGACGTCAACGAGCCCCCGGTGTTCAGCTCCAACTCCTTCACCGTGAATGTGTCTGAGAACGTCGTCCTGGGGTCGGTGTTTGAGCTCTCGTCCGTGTCGAGCGATCCGGACCTGGGCGACTCGAGGACTTTCCAGATGACCTCTGGAGGCGAGTTTGGACGGTTCAGCCTCACTAGCGGAGGACGACTTGCCGTAACCACGGCTCTGGACTACGAAGACGTCCAGTCGTATCCGTTGACTGTGGTGGTGCGTGACAACGCAGGACTCAACTCGACGGCCACCGTGACCATTCGGGTACAGAACGTCAACGATCTCACCATCTCGAGCGTGTCCCCTAGCGTGGTCAGCAGCTGCACTGGCGGAGAATGGATCACCATCAACGGAACCAACTTTGGAATGAAGAACCCCTTGCCTGGACAGGGCGCGGTGGTCACTGGTAGGTACCGCGCGGCAGGTCGAACGGTCGATTACGTCTCCTCCCAGTGCGAAGTGTTGACCGCCAACACGGCGATCCGCTGCATGACCGTCCCAGGAGTTGGAGGCGATTTGCAGTGGAACATCTCCATCACCGTCCCGGGAGACGCGAGCCTACAGAACGAGCGAGTCGTCGCGTCCCTTTCCAACGCCTTTGCCTACCCGATCCCCGTAATCACGTCTGTCTCCGGCAGCCTCTCGGCCCTGCGAACCCGTGGAGGGGATGTATTCCAGGTGAATGGAACGTGCCTGGGCCGAGCCAGCGACCTCATCACCTTTGGGGCTTCTGACTTTGTTCGTCTCTGCAACGGCCGCGGACAGTGCTTTAACCCGACCTGCTCCCACGTGAGCAACTTCCTTAACTGCACGTCCCCGGCCGGAGTCGGCGCGACGTTGTCGCTTCAGGTGAGAATCGGTGGTCGCTCCTCGAACCCTTTGGTTGGTGCTGGAGCGTTCAACCGTCCTGTTGTTCAGTGGGTGAACACGCCGATCATGTCTACCCTGGGTATCATGCCCGCCGTCCAGTGCTGCCAGATCTGCTACGCCTCCTTTGTTCCTTGCGGAGACGAGTGCCTGAACCCCGGTTCCACTTGCGCCGTTTCTCAGGGCTGCGCGTGCAGGACCTCGCAGGATACGAGGATGATCATCATTCGAGGAACTGACTTTGGTCCTTTGGGAATGGCTCCCGAGAGTGCGTACGCTCGTCTCTCCTTCCTCGACTCGACGACGGATGAGCCGACCACTGTTGACCGCAATCTACTCAACTGCGTCGTGACCAAGCCGTTCGAGGAGGTTTCCTGCACAGGCATGGCTCCGGGAGCTGGGTTTGAGATGCCGATCCGCCTCGCGTTCGGGGACCAGGAGAACCTGATATCTGTTGCCAACATCAGCTACGAGGCGCCCGTCGCTCAGGTCATGTCCGGACCCTTCAATCGCGCGACCACCCAGGGAGGTCAGATCATCGAGATCCGCGGACTCAACTTTGGACCTCCTTGCGGAGGCTCGTCGTCCACGTCCATCCTCGACCCGTGCCCCTATGTCTCGACGTACTACACTGCCTACTCGCGCCACCCCATGACTGGAGATTTGATTGAGTACCACCCCGCCTGCAGAGTCGTATCTCAGACTCTCATCTTCTGCTTGACCACGCCTGGCACGGGGGCCAATCTTCAGTGGCGAATGACCGTAGGAAACCAGGGCGCAATTGGGATTGGGTCGTTTCGAGGAGCGTACGCCCCGCCTGTGGTGGGAGGCTACTCTGGCCTCGGAGCCGAGAACGCCCTCACGTCGGGAGGCCAGGAGATTCTCCTCACTGGATCCCAGTTCGGACCGCTGGACGGAGCCGCCATCGTCGCTCGGTACGGTCTCGATCCGGAGCCCGAGTTCCTCGCTTCCAACTGCACTGTCGTTGAGGCGAACGAGCAGATCAGGTGCTTGACTGGTCCGGGAGCTGGTAGCGACCTCAAGTGGTTCGTCGTGGTCGATGGACAGAGCTCGGTGAACGCTCAGACCAGCTACGGAGTGCCGGTGATCACTGGCGTTTCCGGCCCTGGTACCAACTCGAGCACCGACGGAAACGCCGTCGTGTACTTGGATGGTTACAACTTTGGTCCTTCTTCAGCCCCGGGACCTTACCTGGACCGCGTCGTGTACGGCCCTCCCACCTTCCCCTACGCGTACGAGGCGTCTTGCACGATCGAGGATGCCCACACTCGAATCAGGTGCCTGACTGCTCCTGGAGTTGGATTCAACCTCTTTTGGATGGTCACCGTGCGTCAGTTGACGTCGCAGCCCTCCCTGGTCGCGACCAACTACATTCCACCTCGTCTGCTGGCACTATCGTCCAACTCAAGCAACACCAAGGGAGGCGCTCAGCTGAGAATCAGCGGACTGAACATGGCCTTGTGCGATGCCCAGTCTCGGCCCTACGTGCGATTTGGGTTGACAGACGTTGAGATCTCCAACAGACGAATGGGAGTCGCGCCCAATATCATCCCGCTCATCTGCCCCACCCCAAGCGACCCTGCCTACGAGAGGAAGGAGGTTACCTTTGTCGTCCCGGAGATGACCATGGACCGCCGCATCAGCGTGAGCTACGTTCTCATCTCCTCACGACTGGATTACCAGGCCTTCCCCTCGGAGAACTCGCTCACCTTTACCTACGACGATCCCCAGATCTTTGAGGTTTATGCGACGCCCACAACGGACGTCACTCGTCTCAAGGTCACCGTGGCTGGAAGGAACTTTTGCGCGTCCGAGGCGTGCTGCCAGACCTTGTTTGACGGCGAGCCTGTGTTCGTTGGCGACGTCGAGCTCCACACCCATGATTCCATCATCTTCATCATCCGCAGTACTGGAACTGTCCAGATTAGGTGCGGGGACTTCACGACGCCGCCGAAGGTCTTCACCGCCGAGGACCCGTACATTGTCGCGAGCACTCCGATGCTCTCCCAGGTCGCGTTCCCCACCATTGGAGGCGCCCAGATTATCATATGGGGTCTCTACTTTGGAGTCAGCTCCCCTGAGGTTTACATCGGCAACCGTCGGTGCACGGTCTTATTCCACGAGTCTGTCTCGTGCGATGAGAACCTCCCTTCCTACGCCGACTTCAGCAGCGCGGGCACCACCGTTTTCTGCTGGAAGACGACGGTCGTGGTCCCGCCTGGAGAAGGCAAGGCCGAGCGCGTTATGGTCAAGAACGGCAACCAGACGTCTCACTTCCACTCTGCGGACTTTGAGCAGCTCAGGTACGAGCCTCCCTCTCTGGCAGGCAGTGTCGCCGTGTCGACCAGTGTCGGACGTCGTCGTCTCGAGACTCTCTGCTGCTTCAAGACCGACGGAAGCGACCAGGGACGAATCACCTTTACTGGAAGCAACCTGGGAACGACTGGGTTTGTCTGGCTAGGCTTTGTGGACAACGTTGCTGCCACAATTGTCTCGTGGAACCACACTGAGGTGGTCGTTCAGATCCCACCCGGAGAGGGTAAGGACCTTCAGGTTCTCTTCTTCTCTGGAGACCAGGAGCCCCTTGCTGGACCTCCTAACCTGTTTGTCTCGTACGCCGCGCCGGTGATCACTCAGGTCCTCCGCGGCTCCGGACCCGTTCCGACCACTGGAGGCTCGGTGATGACCATCATCGGGTCCAACTTTGGTCGGCCGTACGACGCCGACTGTGATTCCGACAACTGCACCGCGAACGCGCCCACTGTCCAGCTCGTCGGCAGCACGATTATCTTCTGCACTGTTCTCTCTGGGACCCAGACGTCCAGCTCGATGCAGTGCACCGTTCCTCAGGGCGCGGGAGCCAATTTGATGGTTCGAGTGACAGTCGCTGGCCAGACTGGAGAGTTGACGAACGCGTTTAGCTACGACCCGCCCGAGATCTTCTCCATTACCCCGGCCCTGGTCCCGACGTCTGGGCTGAACCCCAACAACTCCCAGCCTTTGGTCATGACCATCACCGGACAGAACTTTGGAATCACGGACTTGTGCGTCAAGATCGTCGACCCAAGGCCGGGAGAGCCTAGCTTTGCGATTTCGAACCGCCCCGTGACGCAGCCGGTGCTGTTTGGATGTGCTCAGCTGGACGGCACCCCGCCTCCCGTCGTTCTGTCTGCTCCCTCGCACACGATTATCCAGCTGCACGTCCCCGAGTTCCACGGAAAGAACGTCAAGGTCATCGTTGTGGCTGGAGGACAAGAGTCACCGGTGCCGGGTAACTACTCGTACATTCCGCCCATCGTCCAGACGGTCCAGGTGCTCAACAGGACCTGGCCCTCTGGTGCTGGTCGCAGAATCGGCAACACGGCCTTCATCGCCAGTGCAGCGGGTAACGCGACCTATGACCAGTTCAGCTATGGGGATTGGACCAACACCGGCGAGTCCCGCGAGTTCTGCCACATTTCCACGATGCGCGGACTGCGAGGATACGGATGGACCATTGCTCTCGACGTCGCCGAGAACGGTACATTCATCCGCCACACCACCTTCTTCAACAGCACCGTCTGCGATGAGACCCGCAGGATGTTCCGGGTGACGTCGACCGGACGCTTCACCGATGTCGGCGCTCACGCTGAACTGTACTGCTCGAGGACGTACTTTGAGTTTGTGCAGAGCATGACCATCACTCCCCTAACCGAGGAGGGCCTGCTGGCGCTGAACAACGGCATTCCCGGCTGCGGATGCGACTCGGTTACCTTCCTGGTTAACCTGGAGATGCCAGTCACCCAGTGCTACCTGGACAAGATCAACGATGTCGTCACCAGAGAGGCCGCGGGCGAGGACGTCGTCAAGCCTTGCGGCCTCGTCTTCGACGCCGTCCAGGGCGGATACGGAATGTACTTCATCTCCGACAACACCAAGCTGTACATGTCCGAGCATCCTCTCGAGTCTAGTTTGGACGACGCCAACGCGCGCACGACGTGGTCTCTTCCCGATCTCCCCACCGCGACCGTCACAAACGTCCAGGCGTTGGACACTCCCACCGGACCCACCGAGGGATGCTACAGGTACGAGCGCCAGGACACTTTCCTCGCTCGTCTGGCCATCGCTCAGCGCGAGGGGGGAACC
>Ga0075012_10005300_pt1 | contig 11850 bp, 12 predicted proteins | sample All_14_2_FD_71474 | JGI IMG/M metagenome (GOLD analysis project Ga0075012, IMG submission 71474) | Freshwater microbial communities in response to fracking from Pennsylvania, USA - Allegheny Zone_MetaG_DW_15 | ecosystem: Environmental > Aquatic > Deep subsurface > Groundwater > Drilled...
GCCAGCGACACCTCGGCCGTGCGCGCCACCTTCATCATCGATCCCGAAGGCGTGCTGCGCGCCATGCTCTACTATCCAATGAGCAACGGGCGCTCGATCCCAGAGATCGTCCGCCTAGTCACCGCCATGCAGGCAAGCGACGCCAATGGCGTGGCGACCCCCGCCGGTTGGCAGCCAGGCGATGACGCCATCGTCTCGCCTCCGAAGACCGTGGACGCCGCCAATGCGCGTGAGGGCGAGGGCTTCAAATACACCGACTGGTACTTCTCGACCCGGCCGATCGCCGCCTGACGTCGTCACCCGGCGCGGTCGCATCGGCCGCGCCGGCACCCTTTTGCCCAAGGAGATACGCCGTGAAGAACATGGGAACGATCGACCGGGTCATCCGGCTCGTCGCCGTCGCCGCCGTCATCGGAGCCTATGGGCTGGGCCTTATCGGCGGGACGCTCGCCCTGATCCTGGGCGCAGTGGCCGTAGTCCTCCTGTTGACCAGCCTGACCGCGACCTGCCCGGCCTATATGCCGTTCGGCCTGTCCACGCGGCCCCGGCACCGCTGAGCCTTTACCCAAACAATCCCCGCTCAAGGACGATCGTCATGCCGTTCAAGGCCCTCACGCCCTCCCTCTCGGTCTCGCCCCAAGTCAGCGAGGCGGACGTCGCCCAGGCGGCCCGCGACGGGTTTCGCGCGATCATTGACAACCGGCCCGACGGCGAGGAGCCGGGACAGCCCAGCGCGGCCGAGATGCAGGCCCTGGCCGCGTCCCACGGCATGGGGTTTGCCCATGTGCCGACGGTCGGCGGCAAGATCAGCGACAGCGACGTCGCCGGCATGGCCGACGCCCTGATGCGGCTCGACGGACCCGTCCTCGCCTATTGCCGCACAGGGACACGCTCGACGACGCTGTGGGCCCTGACACAGGCCGGGGCACAGCCGGCGGACGCCTTGATCGCGACCGCCGCGGGGGCGGGCTATGATCTTTCAGCGCTGCGTCCCCGGCTGGAAACGCGGATGACCGCCCCGACGGGTGCGCAGCCCGAGCGTGCCGACGTCGTCATCGTTGGCGGTGGATCGGCGGGCCTCGCCACGGCAGCCTCCCTGCTAGAGCGGAACCGCGACCTCGACATCATCGTTATCGAGCCGCGCGAGACCCACGACTACCAGCCCGGATGGACCATGGTCGGCGGCGGCGTGTTCGACGTGAAGGACACCCGCAGGGCCGAGGCGTCCGTGATCCCGGCGGGCGTGCGCTGGATAAAGGGCGCGGTCGCCAGCTTCGAGCCGGAGCGGGATCAGGTCACGCTGGAAGATGGCAGCACGGTCGGCTACCGCGCCCTGGTCGTGGCCCCCGGAAACACTCTGGACTGGGCCGCGATCGACGGCCTGCCCGCGACGCTCGGCCAGAACGGCGTCACCTCCAACTACAGTTATGAGACCGCCCCCTACACATGGGAGCTGGTGCAGGCCCTGAAGGGCGGGACTGCCCTTTTCACCCAGCCGCCCATGCCGATCAAATGTGCCGGCGCGCCGCAGAAGGCGATGTATCTGTCGTGCGACCACTGGCTGCGGACGGGCGTCCTCAAGGACATCGATGTCCAGTTCCACAACGCGGGCGCGGTTCTGTTCGGGGTCAAGGAATTCGTGCCGCCGCTGATGGAATATGTCGGTCGCTACGGCATCGACCTGCAGTTCGAGTCCACGCTTGTGGCCGTGAATGGTCCCGACCGAACCGCCACCTTCAAGGAGAAGGCGGGCGAGGTCACCAAGGCCTTCGACATGATCCACGTTACGCCGCCTCAAAAGGCACCGGCCTTCCTCGCACGAAGCCCCCTCGCCAACGAGGCCGGTTACGTCGATGTGGATCAATCCAGGCTACAGCACGTCCGCCATGCCAACGTCTTCGGCCTCGGGGACGGCGGTTCGACGCCCAACGCCAAGACGATGGCCGCGGCCCGCAAACAGGCCCCTGTCGTGGCCGAGAACCTGATCGCGGTCCTTGCCGCAAAGGCTCCGACCGCGGTCTATGACGGCTACGGCTCCTGTCCCCTGACAGTGGAGCGCGGCAAGATCCTGCTCGCCGAGTTCGGCTATGGCGGCAAGCTGCTCCCCAGCTTCCCCAGCTGGATCATCGAAGGCACCAAGCCCCAGCGCCTGTCCTGGCTGCTGAAATCCGAAGCCCTGCCTTGGATCTACTGGAACGGGATGCTGAAGGGCCACGAGTGGATGGCGCAACCCCAGCACCGTGACGCGGCCTGAAATGTCATCCCTCGCGCGCTACCTTCCCGTCCTCGACTGGGGCCGGCTCTACGACCGCGCGACCCTGACCAGCGATCTGGTCGCGGCGGCCATTGTCACCATCATGCTGATCCCGCAAAGCCTGGCCTATGCCATGCTGGCGGGGCTGCCGCCCGAAGTCGGGCTGTACGCGTCCATCCTGCCGATCATCGCCTATGCGATTTTCGGCACCAGTCGGACGTTGGCGGTCGGACCTGTCGCCGTGGTGTCCCTGATGACCCTAGCGGCGGCCGGAAGCGTGGCGACGCCGGGAAGCGCGGAGTTCATCGCGGCGGCCCTGATCCTCGCCCTGCTGTCCGGCCTGATCCTCGTGGTCATGGGCGTCCTGCGGCTTGGCTTCCTCGGCAACCTGCTGTCGCACCCAGTCGTGTCCGGCTTCATCACCGCCAGCGGCATCATCATCGCAACCAGCCAGCTGAAGTCGATTCTGGGCATCAGCGCTCACGGCGAGGCGATGCCGGAGTTGGTGGCCAGCCTGATCGCCAATCTGGGCGACATCAATGTCCCGACCCTGATCATCGGCGTGGCCAGCGCAGCCTTTCTGTTCTGGGTCCGAAAGGGCCTCAAGCCGGTCCTGATGCGGCTGGGTCTGGCGGCCCGCCCCGCCGATCTGATCGCCAAGGCTGGCCCGATTGCGGCCATCGCGGCGTCCACCCTCGCCGTGATCCTGTTCGATCTTGAGGCCCAGGGCGTGAAGGTGGTCGGGGCTATCCCCCAAAGCCTGCCACCCTTCACCGTGCCCTTGATCGATCTCGCGCTCTGGCAGCAATTGGCCGTGCCGGCCCTGCTGATCGCCGTGATCGGCTTCGTCGAGTCCGTCTCGGTGGCCCAGACTCTCGCCGCGAAACGCCGGCAGAGGATCAACCCGGATCAGGAACTGATCGGCCTCGGAGCCGCCAACGTCGCAGCGGCCTTCTCGGGCGGCTATCCGGTCACGGGCGGCTTCGCGCGATCGGTGGTGAATTTCGATGCGGGGGCCGAGACCCCGGCCGCCGGGGCCTTCACCGCCATAGGAATTCTGGTCGCGGCGCTGCTGCTGACCCCGCTCCTCTATGCCCTGCCCATCGCGACCCTGGCGGCGACCATCATCGTGGCCGTTCTCAGCCTCGTCGACTTCAAGACCCCTCGCGCGCTTTGGCGATTCTCGAAGCCCGACTTCGCCGCCTTGGCGGTCACCATCGCCGTCACCCTGTTGGCCGGAGTCGAGCCCGGCGTCGTGTCCGGCGTGGCCCTCAGTCTGGCGCTTTACCTCTGGCGCGCCTCACGGCCCCACGCGGCGATTGTAGGCCGCGTGCCGGATTCAGAGCATTTCCGCAACGTGAAGCGCTACGCCGTGATCACCGACCCGCACGTCCTGACAATCCGGATCGACGAAAGTCTGACCTACCTCAATGCGCGCTGGCTGGAGGAGTTCGTGCTGGAGCAGGTCGCCGAACATCCGGACCTGCGACACCTCATTCTGATGTGTTCCGCGGTGAACGGCATCGACGCCTCGGCGCTCGAGAGCTTGGAAGCCATCAATCACCGCATAGTCGACGCGGGCGTGCAAATGCACCTGTCCGAGGTGAAAGGACCGGTCATGGACGCGCTGCGACGGTCACACCTGCTGGAGGCCCTCGGCGGCAAGGTCTTCCTGTCTCAGCATCAGGCCTTTGACGAACTGACCGGTGAAGCCTCCCTCGCGCCCCATGGTTCGAACTCCCGCTCGGCTCAGCCCACACTTGAGGCCACCGGCCCTGTTTGATCATCTCGACGCCGTGTGGCTGGACCGAATCCAGTTCGCCTTCACCGTCAGCGTCGCCGCGCTCGGCATCCTGGCCTTCATCATCCGGACATGGCTGAAGGCTTGACCGGCTTCCCGCTTCAACACGCCTGAGGGTCAAAATGGCCAAGACGCAGATGACCGCATCCGACACACTGCCGACCGAGGACTGGGCCGGCGAGATGGGGGCCCGCTGGCTGGCAGGCATCGACCAGTTCGAGTCGATGATCGCGCCGATCGGTGCCGCCCTGCTGGCGAGAGCGGCCTTCACATCGGGTGAGCGCGTCCTTGATTTGGGCTGTGGCGGCGGGGCGACCAGCCTGGCGATCGCTGGGTCGGTTGGCCCCATCGGGTCTGTGACCGGCATCGACATCTCGCCCGACCTGATCGCCAGGGCGAGAGAACGGGCAGAAATCGCCGGCGCCCCGAACGCGACGTTCGAATGCGTCGATGCGGCGATCTATCGACCGGATGCACCCTTCGATCGGATAGTGTCCCGCTTCGGCAGTATGTTCTTTCCGCAGCCTGTCGAGGCCTTTGCCAACCTCCGTGGCTGCCTTAGGCTTGGCGGTCGCATCGACCTCGCAGTCTGGGGCCCGCCGCGAGAAAATCCCTGGATGATGGAGATGATGGGCGTGCTCCGCCGCCACATCGAGGTTCCGCCAGCCATACCGCGCACACCCGGTCCGTTCGCATTCGAGGACACCGACTATCTCCATGAAACCCTCGCTGATGCGGGCTTCTCCGACATCGAGATCGTCGCCTACGAAGGTCTCCAGCCGATCGGCGGCGAGGACGCTACGCCCGACGCGGCGGTGGACTTCGCCATGTCCTCTCTCGCCGCAGGTCGGATGGCGGAGAAGGAATCCAAGAGCATAAGGCTGGCCATCCGGGCAGACCTCCTGACGGTCTTCACCCATCATCACGTTCAGGGGCGCGGCGTCATGATGCCGGGCAAGGTCTGGCTGGTAACCGCAACCGCCTAGTGCTGCGCCAGACGCGACCTGGCTGAGGTGTATGTCGAAGCACTCCATCTGGCCGCGATTGATCTTGTCGCGAAAGGTGGGGTCGGAGTCGTTAAGGCATGACCTTGGCCCGATGGCCGACGCTGGCGATGCGGGACCTATCCACGGCGGAACCATGTTTTCATGTGGCCCTGCCAGTAGACCCATTCGCCCTCGGGCCCGCCCCAGGAGACTTGGCCGAAGAACGGCAGCCAGACGCCGTTGTGGAGCCGGTAGTCCGAGAAAACCCCGCGCCAGGGTTTCAGCACGGTGACGCCATCGACCAGGGCACCTCGATCCGGGGCATAGGCCTCTTCGATCCGGCCATCGCCGTCGAGCGTCAGGACCACTTCGGCCGCCGTCGCTCCGGAACCCGCAGCGGCGATCAGCCGACCACCGCCCTCGTCGCGCCACCGAATGTGGGAGTTCTGAAGGATCGCGTCGGGAGCCAGGGCGATCTCGGCCAGGTAGCGGACCAGCTCGCCGCGCGTCAGCTCGGCCGAGGGAGCGACACTCGCCAGCGGGACCAGCCCCAGGGCGCGGACGTCCAGCCGACCGGCTCCATTGACCAGGGCGTCCTGGATACGGATCATCCCTAGCGGGCCGCTGCGGGCCTTCCAGTCGAACGCGCATTCGGTCAGACTAATCGTCTGCACGGCCTTGAACGCCTGCCAGCGCGCACCGGCGGAAGCGCGCATTCGTCCCGACTGAGATAGGGCTACGGTCGCGCCGCAGTTCGCCCGCGTCCCCAGTCGATCCGCCAGCGCGGTCACGGCCGCAGGCAGATCGTCCGCCCCAGTAGGCGGCACACGCCCCGGCAGAAGGGCGGCGCTCATGCCGTCACCGCACGCGCCGGACGGCGAGCGGAATACGGCAGCATCGGCCCATAGCCGAAGCGCATCACCAAGTCCGGGCGGCGACCCGCCACGCCGACCAGAGACGCCAATTCCGGCCTCAGGGCCGCGACCTCCACCGGCTGGTTGATGTAGGAGCATTTCAACCCCAGCCCCGTGGCCTGAAGCGCGAACCGCTGGCTGGATCGTCCGACGCGGGACCAGTGATCCTTGTCCTCCCTCTCGCCGACGAAGACCGCGACGCCGGCGGAGGTGTCGAGCTGGCTGGCGTATTTGTCGTTCTCGGCCTTCGTCTTGAAGGTGGCGTCGAACATCGCCGAGCCCAGCCATGTCGGCAGGGTCGGGTTGCCGCTGGCCACGCTGAAAAGGCCATCGCCGGTTTCGAGGGCCTGGTGCGGATTGAACCGGATCCAGGCTTTCAGCTCCCGCACGAAAGCCGCATCAGCCAGCTGCGCTGTGTTGCCCCGAATGACCAGATCGCGCAGTCGGGCGATCTGCGGTCGATCGGTTATCAGGATGACATCGACGCCGGGCAACCTCGCGGCGGCGGCCAGCAATGACAGATCGGTGGCGCTGACCGGGCGTCCGTCGTAGTCGGCGCGGGTCGATTGCCGGATCGGGATGGCGTCGAAAAGGGCGGACCCGACCGGCGGTCCCTCGCCATATGAGAAAATCAGGCCGCCCGACCCGCCTGGATCGAACGCGATCTCACCCGGACGACCCCGTGACGCGCCCGCCAGCATGAGGTTCTCGGCGGCCCCACCTAGGCTGACGAACAGGTGGTGATCGTCCGGATCAACGACCGGTGTGCGGCGCGAGTAATCGGGCAGGATATCGATCCGGCCATCGCCGAGGCGAAACCGCCAGGGCTGGGTGTTGTGACCGTTAGGGGCCAGGGTCGCGTATCGTATCAGGTCGGCGAGTTTGGGTTGAGCGGACAGGCCCGAACGAATCTGTGCGCCCGTCGCGTCGTAGTCATTCATCGACCCCATGCCGCGAACGCCAAGCCAGGCCGCGCCCGCTCCGCCCGCGACCACAGCCGCGCCGCCGATAAGGAGAGCTCGACGACCCGTTGTGCCAGAAACGTCGGTCAATGGCTCAACAGCAGACAGACGGGTGAGCGCTCCAGTAGACCGTGGGTCACACCGCCCATCACCCACTCACGCACCCGCGCGTGCCCATAGCCTCCCGCCACGATCAGGCCCGCCCTTTGCTCCTCAGCGAACTGGATGATCTGGTCGGACCTCGGCCTGCCGTCCCCTTTGATGATCTGGGCGCTGGCAACGATCCCGTGGCGACCCAGAAACACCGCGACATCTTCGGCGCGAGGGCGGGCTTCGTCGGTCTGCTCCGCCGCGCAGACCTCGACCACGTGCACGATCGACGACGCGGCCAGGATCGGAAGGGCGGACGAGACCGCGCGCTGGGCTTCTCGGCAGTCCTTCCAGGCGACGACAGCCGGGGTGCCGATCGGATCCCTCGAGATCTGAGGCGGGACGACGAGAATGGCGCGACCGGCTGCCATCAGGACGTCCGCAGGGTCGGGCGAGCGGGCCGGCGAGTGGACGTGATCGCGGCGACCCAGGATGGCGATGTCTGCCGCCCGAAGCGCCTGTACGACCAGGTCGGAGGGATAGCCCACCGCGCCCCGCCATTCCGCATGGTCAGAACTACCGCCCACTGTTTCCCAGAACAGGGTCCGGGCGCGACTGACGTCCGCCTCAGCGATGTCGCGGAACAGGCCTAGCATCTCCCCCGTCATGGCCCCGCCTGCATAGGGATCGATCTGGGGGGAGTCCGGCATACTGGCGGCCAGGCCGATCACGTGAGCCTTGGACAGGCCCGCGATCGCGCAGGCCAGCGCGACGCGCGCCGTCGCCTCCGGACCTTCGTCGACATAAACCAGGAGGCTCGCGAAGCGCATGACTTGGTATCCCGTTCGCGGCGATCAGACCGCGTTGTCGCGATCTGTGCCTTGATCCGGATCAACGATCTGGACGCGACGGCATGAGACGTTGGCCGCCGGTCAGGAGGCCGCCCATGAAGTATCTTGTCGTCCTCGCTGTGATCCTCGGGCTGACGGGTTGTGCGGTTCAGCGGACTGACCCTGTTGTCCAAGTGACATGGGTCGATGACCCTGCTCCGAACGTCGCCTCGGCAGTGCGCGGAGCGGCCTACGCAAGGGCGAACTGCTCCGGCTGCCACGCCATCGGCGCGACGGGCGAAAGCCCGCTGGCTGCCGCGCCGCACTTCAGGGACCTGGGTCTAGGTTATCCGGTCGACGACCTGGCCGAGGCCTTCGCCGAGGGAATCGACACCGCCCACGCGGCCATGCCTGAATTCGTCATGTCGACGGAAGAAAATTCAGACTTGATCACCTATCTGAAAAGCATTCAGGTTCGTTCAACTCGATGAGTCGGCTGCTCATTCAGTTTCCACCGGAATCGTTTTGTGACGCTGATTTGATTCAGATCAATAAACCGACTCGGTAATCCATGCCTTAGGGCGCACACTGTGGCATGGCCGTTGCCCTGAAGCCTTCGCTTGCGCCGCGACCGCCGCCCCTGCCGGGTTGTGTCGATCGACCGAAAAGCAGCGACTGCGACAGCTGCGGCGCGCGGGCGCTCAGCGTTTGCGGCGCCGCCGACGAGCCCGACCTCCAGCGCCTCGGCGACCTGGCCGAGGTCGTCAAGCTCAAATCCGGCGCTGTCCTCATCCGCGAGGGCGAGCTGGCCCCCCACGTCTTCAACATCACAAGCGGCTCGTTGAGGGTCTACAAGCTTCTGCCCGACGGGCGCAGGCAGATCACCGGATTCCTGTTCGCCGGCGATTTCCTCGGGCTTGCAATCGGCGAGACCTATGTCTTCTCGGCCGAGGCGATGGAGGCATCGACCGTCTGCCGTTTCCGCAAGGGTCCGTTCCGCGCCCTGGTCGCGAACTCTCCGCCACTGGAGCATATGCTGCTCCACCGCACCTCTCACGAACTGGCGGCGGCGCAGAACCAGATGCTGCTTCTGGGCCGAAAGACCGCGATCGAGCGGATGGCCTCCTTCCTGCTCGACCTGCCCGGCCACGACCCCGCCCGCCCGAGCGAACCCGGCCACGTCCGTCTGCCCATGAAGCGGGGCGAGATCGCCGACTATCTGGGCCTGACGATCGAGACGGTCAGCCGCGTTCTGACCCGGATGAAGGTCAAGGGCCTGATCTCCATACCTTCGCAGAATGAACTCATCGTGGAGCGACCGGAACGGCTTCGCCAGCACGCCGCGGGCGAGGTCTGATCGGCGGCATTTGCGCCAGATCAAGGTTGGCGAGCACGGCGGGCGGTAAAACGGCGACCTCGATGGAGCGCCCGGCCATGACGAACCCTGACCCTTATCCGCCCATTCACGGGGCCGCCGTGGAGACAGTTGCGAGATTGCTGGAACACGAGCGCCTGATGAGCGTGGGAACGATCCGCGCAGACGGCTCGCCCCAGGTGACCACCGTCGGATACATCAACGAAGGCCTGAACCTGTATTTTGTTACCGGTCGCGAGAGCCAGAAGCTGGCCAACCTTCAGGCCGATCCCCGCGTCGGGGTCGCGATCCACTCGACCATCGAGGTCGGTGGTGCCGTCGGCGTCTCCATGGCGGCACGCGCATTTGAAGTCGTGGAACCGGCCGAGGTCGAGCGCCTGAACCGCCTCATGTTCGCCCGCTGGCCGCAGGTCAGCGTCTATTGCCCGGCGATCAGCTCGATTGCGATCATACGCCTGAAGCCTGAACGGATCTGCGCCATCAGCGCATCCGCCGGACGCAGCCAGACCGAATGCTTCTCGCTCGGCGATGCCGCATCCGGTGTCGTCGCGAGCCCCGACGCGGTCAGCGCCGAGGCCCGCCTGTTCTGATCAGGACTGCGAGAGACGGACGAGTGCGAAGGTCGCCGCAAGCGCCACGAGCACACTGACGATGACGCTGGAGCCGAATGTGGCCGCCATGGGGTGATCGCGCACGGTGGCCGACAGATGTTCGCGGGCGTTGGCCGCCGAGGTTTCGGCCTCATCGCGCAGGCGATCGGCGGCGCGGGTGATGGCCTTGGTCGACCGGGCGATGGCGTCGGTCGCGTCGGAGCCCGTCTTCTTCGCGGCGTCCGTCAGATGGTCGGTGGCTTCGTCGGCGAAATCATGAAGGTCGCGGCTCAGGGTCTTCAGGGTGGCATGGGTCATGGGGAGGCTCCTTCGGATGACGGGCCACTCAAGCCAATCCGCCGGATAAAGTCGGTGATCTGGATCAAGGTGGACGCGCTGCATGATCCCTAAGGTGCAACGACGCAGTCCCTTGGGGGTGGACTATCCATGCCGACGACCTTCGCTCCGCCATCCGACATTTCCCTGAGTCTTGCCCTGTCGCTCATCTCGGCCTCGGTTGCCCCGGTGCTGATGCTGGACGGCGATCTGAGTGTCCTGGCCGCCAGCCAGAGCTTCCTGGAAAGCTTCAATGTCGGCCCTGAGGATATTCCGGGCGCTCGACTGGCCGATTTGGGCACGGGCGAATGGAATGTGCCCCAGCTCTGGTCGCTGCTGAAGGCGACCGCTTACGGTCAGGCGTCGATCCGCGCCTACGAGATGGATCTCAGGTCCTCGCGCGGAGTGCGGCGCCTGGTCCTGAATGCTCAGCGCCTGGATTACGGCGACGAGCACGGCGTCAGACTGCTTCTATCCATTCTGGATGTCACTGACGCGCGGGCCAGCGAACAGCAGAAGGACGACCTGATCCGCGACAAGGCGATCCTGGTGCAGGAGGTCCAGCACCGGACAGCGAACAGCCTGCAGATCATCGCCAGCGTGCTGATGCAGGGGGTGCGAAAGGTGGGCTCGGACGAGAGCCGCGATCACCTGCGCGACGCCCACCAGAGGATCATGTCGGTCGCGGCCGTTCAGCGGCAATTGGCCAGTTCGGATCTCGGTGATGTCGAACTCCGAGGCTACTTCACCGACCTTTGCCGCAGCATCGGCGACTCGATGATCCGGGACCACAACCAGCTCAGCCTCAAGGTCACCGTCGACGACAGCATCGCGTCCTCAGGCAAGTCCGTCAGCCTGGGCCTCATCGTCACCGAACTCGTGATCAACGCGCTGAAGCACGCCTTCCCGAATGATCGCGACGGGGAGATCGACGTCGATTACCGGGCGCATGGCGAGGGGTGGACCCTAACGGTCTGCGACGACGGCATCGGGATGCCAGACGGCTCGGAGGCTGCCAAACCGGGCCTGGGCACCGGCATCGTCCAGGCCCTGGCCAATCAACTCGGCGCGGTCATCGACATCGCGGACGCCAAGCCTGGCGTGCGCGTCTCGATCGTCTGTACGCCTCCATCCGCGCGGAAGACCTGAAGGACGATGCACAGCGAACGTCATCTCGTCGGCCGGGTCGGCTGGCTTCGGGCTGCGGTGCTGGGGGCCAATGACGGGATCGTCTCGACGGCCAGTCTGATCGTCGGGGTCGCGGCGGCCGAGGCGAGCCGAAGCGGCATCCTCGTCGCTGGGGTCGCCGGCCTGGTGGCGGGTGCCATGTCGATGGCGGCCGGGGAGTATGTCTCCGTCAGCTCCCAGTCCGACGCGGAGAAGGCGGACATCGATCGGGAGCGCGGCGAACTGGCGGCGTCCCCCGAGGCCGAACTGCGGGAGTTGTCCGGCTTCTATGTCGCGCGAGGATTGACGCGCGAACTGGCGGATCAGGTCGCCCAGCAGTTGACGGCGACCGATGCGCTCGCGGCGCACGTTCACGATGAACTTGGCATCTCGGCGCTGACGACTGCCCGCCCGATCCAGGCCGCTTTCGCCTCCGCGACGGCGTTCTCTATCGGCGCGGCTGTTCCCCTGATCGTCGCCGTCCTCGCCCCGGTCTCGATGACGATGGCCTCGGTGACGGCGGCAGCCGTCGTCAGCCTGGCGCT
>Ga0075012_10005306_pt1 | contig 11841 bp, 9 predicted proteins | sample All_14_2_FD_71474 | JGI IMG/M metagenome (GOLD analysis project Ga0075012, IMG submission 71474) | Freshwater microbial communities in response to fracking from Pennsylvania, USA - Allegheny Zone_MetaG_DW_15 | ecosystem: Environmental > Aquatic > Deep subsurface > Groundwater > Drilled...
CCTAATCGAAAATCGCTGGCTGGGGGCGGCGACTGTGCCTGCGGAAGCGACCCGGCCTGTGCTTGCCGGGCTGGAGTTGAGCGATGCCGAGCAGGCTTACCTCGATGCCCGCGGGCGCACGATACGTGTCTGTGTGGATCCGGACTGGATGCCGCTCGAAGGGCTGGACCGTGCCGGTCAGGCAACTGGCATGTCGGCCGAATTCATGGACCTGTTTGCCGCGCGTGGCAAGCTGAGCTTTGACGTACTGCCGGTCCGGACCTGGATTGAGTCGCTGGAGGCCGCCCGGGCAAGGCGTTGCGACATCCTGCCGATGGTGCTGCCCACGCCGGGCCGGATGGCGTTCATGGATTTTACCCGGCCGTACTTCACCTCGCCGAATGTGCTGCTGGGTCGGGTGGAAGCCCCCTTTGTCGAGCGGCTCAGCGAGCTTGACGGGCGCAAGCTGGGTATTGTCCGCGGCTACGCGTTTGTCGAGCTGTTTGCCACCCGTCACCCGGACATCCGTCTGGTCGAGGTGGACAATGAGATCGACGGCCTCAAACGCCTGCAGCGTGGCGAGATTGACGCTTATCTGGGCAACCTGATCACTGCCAGCCATCATTTGCAGGAGCTACGCCTGGCCGATATCAAGGTAGTCGGGCGGGTGCCTTACGACTGGTCGGTCGCAGTGGCCACCCGAGGCGATGAGCCGATGTTGCTGTCGATCATGCAGAAACTGGTGGACAGCCTGTCTGACGAGGATCGCCGTCGCATCGAGACCAAGTGGCGATCGATGCGGCTCGAGCAAAGGGTGGATTACACCCTGGTGTGGCAGGTGCTGGCGGTGACGGTGTTCGGTCTTGGCCTGCTGTTTGTGTGGAACCGCAAGCTCGGCGGGCTCAACCGCAAGCTGGCCGAGACCAATGCGCAGCTGGCCGAAGCCAATGCCCGGCTTGATGAACTCAACCTGCGTGATGGCTTGACCGGCATTGGCAACCGGCGTCATGTCGATCGCTACCTCGAACCCCTGTTTCGCCACAGCCAGCGGCATGGGCTGCCATTTGCGATTGGCTTGCTCGATCTGGACCATTTCAAGCAGATCAATGATCGCTACGGCCACGAAGCGGGTGATGTCTGCCTGCGTGCGATCGGCGCCTGTCTGCAGTCGGCTTTCCGGCGTAGCAACGACCATGTCGCGCGTTATGGCGGCGAGGAGTTCGTCGTGTTCATGAGCCCGGTTGCCGGCGAGGATCCGCTGCTTCGTTTCGAGCAGTTGAGGCATGAGGTCGAGGCACTCGAGGTGCGCCACGAAGACCAGGTGCTACGTCTAACCGTTAGTGTCGGGGTCGCGTCCGGCGTACCGCTGGAAGACACGTCGCCGGCAGCGTATCTGCGTATCGCTGATGAGGCCATGTACGAAGCCAAGCGTACCGGCCGCAATCGGGTGGTCGGGCATCAGCTACCGGTGGCAGCCCAGCAGGGTGAGTGAAGGCGTGAATGTGTCCGATGTCGTACCGCTGGCTGTGTGGTTCGCGGGTGGAGGGGGGGCCTGGCTTCTGCTCAGGACTGCACTGCATCGGCTGATACGTGCCGGTCTTGCTGCCCCCCGGGTCGTGGAGGCTCAAGATCCTGCGCAGGCTGGACTGTCGTTCCGGACGGTCCGTATTGCGACGGTCAATCAAAGAAGCCTGCATGGCTGGTGGATTCCATCGGCGAGCGGACAGGATTCTGGCCCAGCGGTCGTGGTGCTTCATGGATGGGGCGGTAACGCCGAGATGATGCTGCCGCTGGCGCGCCCCTTGCACGAGGCCGGTCTGGGGGCCTTGTTCATCGATGCGCGTTGCCACGGTCTGTCCGATGACGACAGCTTTGCCTCCCTGCCGCGCTTTGCCGAAGATGTCGATCATGCTTGTGAGTGGTTGATTGGGCAGGCAGGTGTCGCTGCGGGAAAGATTGGCTTGATTGGTCACTCGGTGGGCGCCGGTGCGGTATTGCTTGCCGCGGCGCGCAGGCCGACGGTGGCTGCGGTGGTCAGCGTATCGGCCTTTGTGCATCCTGCCGAGATGATGCAGCGCTGGTTGGCGGCGAGGAAGGTGCCCGGGTGGGCAAGACGCTATGTGCTGGCTTACGTACAGGACGTCATCGGTCATCGTTTTGACGACATTGCGCCGCTGACCAGCATGGGCCGCCTGCAGTGTCCAGTATTGCTGGTGCATGGGGAGGACGACGAGGTCGTACCCGTCGAGGATGCCAGGCGGCTTTACCGGGCAGGCCGGCAGGGCAAGGCGCGCTTGCTGGTGTTGCCGGGCGACCACGAGACTTTCGTTGATCTGCCGCGCGAGGTCGCCGCGATTGCCGGGTTCTTGAGGCAGATGCTGGTCGGTGTCGATCCGGTGACGGCCGGCGCTCGCTGTACTGAACTTTTGTCGTAATACGCCGGTGATGGGGCATGCGCTTCATGGCATCATGATTCGCCCTTTGGGCATTCCATGAAACGCTGAGGAGCCTGAGATGAACAAGATCCTGTTTGCCGGTCTGCTTGCCCTGTTTGCGACCACTGTTTCCGCCGAGGGGGCAAGTTGTAATGCCACCGCGCAGGAAAAGAAACTGGCCGGAGCAGCAAAGAACAGCTTTCTGAAGAAATGCGAACAGGACGCTACGACGCGTTGCGATGCACTGGCGATGGAAAAGAAGCTGGCAGGGGCGGCAAAAAACAGTTTTACCAAGAAATGCGTCAAGGACGCAGTCGGTACCCCCTGAGCACATTCCTGTCGTGAGTCCCCGGCGGCCTGGGGGCAACATGCGTAGCGACAGGGCGTGGATTTCCGGTGCCTGACCGGCGCAGGCTTCATCCTGTCCGGATGGATGTGCGACACTCGGCATCCCCTTTCGCCACTGAGTGTCCATGCGCTTTCTCCATACTGCCGACTGGCATCTGGGCCGGGTCTATCACGGCCTGTCGCTGCTGGAGGATCAGGCCCGGGTGTTGCAGGACTTCATCCGTCTGGCCGATGACGTCCGCCCCGATGCAATCCTGATTGCAGGGGATGTCTACGACCGCTCGGTGCCGCCCGCCGATGCGGTGCGCCTGCTCGATGTCACGCTGACCCGTCTGGTGGTCGAGTTGCGGATTCCGGTGGTCGTGATCGCGGGCAATCATGACGGCCCCGACCGTCTCGGTTTTGGCTCGGGCATGCTCGAGTGTGCCGGGCTGACCCTCTGCGGCCCGGTGAGCGCAGCGCCCAGGCCGGTGGTGTTGCGCGACGCGCATGGCGAAGTGGCGATCTATCCGCTGCCCTATGCCGAGCCGGCAATGGTGCGCAGCCTGCTCGGCGATGACGCGCTGGACGACCATCAGGCAGCGCTTGCCGCGCAGCTGCAGCGCATCCGCAGCGCACATGTGCCGGGACGGCGCTCGGTGGTGGTGGCGCACGCCTTTGTGGTCGGCGGGGCCGAGTCGGACTCCGAGCGGCCGCTGTCGGTGGGGGGCAGCGCGGCGGTGGCGGCCGGCATCTTCGACGGCTTCGATTATGTCGCGCTGGGTCATCTGCATCGCCCGCAGCAGGCGGGCAGCCCCCGCATCCACTATGCCGGCTCGCTGCTGAAATATTCGTTTGCCGAGGTCGATCACAGCAAGTCGGTCAATCTGGTCGAGCTCGATGCGACCGGCGGCTGTACGGTCGAGCGCCTCGCCTTGCCGCCCTGGCGCGATCTCCGGGTGATCGAAGGCGCGTTGGACGAGATCATTGCCGCGGCTGCCACGGACGCGGCGCGGGAAGACTACATTCTGGCCCGTCTGAGCGATCGTGGTGCGCTGCTCGATGCCATGGGCAAGCTGCGCACCGCCTATCCGAATGCGCTGGCAATCGAACGGCCTGCGCTGGAAGGCGAGGGCAACGGCCGTGCCGGGGCCGATCATCGCCGGGTGCGGATTCAGGACCTGTTTGCCAGCTTTTACGCTGAAGTCAGCGGTTGTCCGATGGAAGAGGCTGCCATGCAGACGGTACAAGCGCTGGTCGATCGTCTGGAACAGGAGGCGCGCCAGGCATGAAGCCGATCAAGCTGACCATGCAGGCCTTCGGCCCCTTTGCGGGTCGCGAAGAGGTGGATTTCACCCGTCTGCCCGCGGGGGCACTGTTCCTGATTGCGGGGCCGACCGGTGCAGGCAAGACCTCGCTGCTCGACGGCATCACCTTTGCGCTCTATGGCGATACGTCGGGTGGTGAACGTAGCGCCCGCGAGATGCGCAGCCACCATGCGGATGCCTCCACCCAGACCGAGGTCGAGTTCGAATTTGCGCTCGGAAGCCAGCGCTACCGCGTGCGCAGGGTGCCTGAGCAGGAGCGTGCCGCGCTGCGTGCGACCAAGGGGGGGGATGGCCTGGTGAAGGTGCTGGCCAAGGCCGAGCTGTATCGTTGGCGGGACGGAGAGGGAGACGCAGGCTGGGAGCCGGTGTCGCAGAAGACGGTCGAGGTCACGCGCGATGTCGTCCGTCTGCTGGGTTGCGAGGCGGACCAGTTTCGTCAGGTCGTGCTGTTGCCACAGGGTCAGTTCCGCAAGTTGCTGACCGCGAGCTCCGGCGAACGCGAACGCATACTCGAAACCTTGTTTGGCACCGCGGCCTACAAGCGTCTGCAGGATGCGCTCAAGCAGGAGGCCAGCAGTCTGCAGCAGGCGGCGGAGGCCTTGCGCCTGCGCCGCGATACCCTGCTCGAGCAGGCGGGTAGCGACACCGTGGAAGCGTTGCGGGCCAAGGCCGGGACCGCCGAGCAGGTGCTGCAGGCACTTGCTGCCGAGGCGCTTGAACACCGTGCAGCCGATGCTGCCGCCCAGCAGTCACTGGCCCAGGGACGGATGCTGGCGCAGGCTTTTGCCGAACAGGCGTCGGCACAGCAAGCGTTGGCTGCGATCGCCGCGCGCGACGGGGAGATGGCCCGGTTGGGTGTGCGGGCGGCGGCGGCACAGCGCGCGCTGCAGGTGGCGACTGACGAGCGTGTGCGCGATGCGGCCCAGGCCGAGCTTGAGCGTGCCCGAATGCGTGCCGATGCGGCACGAGGACGTCAACAGGCGGCCGTGGCGGCGGTGCAGGCCGCGATGATGCGGCGCGATGCGGAGAAGCTGCGCACGCCGGAGCGTGAGCAGGCTCAGCGCAGTCTGCTGCAGCTCGAAGCGCTCAGCGAGCAGGCGGCGCTGCTGGTGCAGGCCGAGCGTGAGCACGTTCAGGCACTGCAGGTGGCCGAGACACAGGGCCGCGCCGCAACGGAGGCTGCGACTGCGCTGGATGCGGCGGAACGGACGCTGAAAGTCAAACAACGGGATATCGAGCAGCTCGCGCCGCAGGCTGCCGAGGTGCCGGCGCTACAGTTGCTGGTCGAGCGTGCGGAGCGCCGGGAGGCGGCGCTGGCTCGGCTGGCGGCAAGGCAGGTGGCGCTGGATGGGGCGGTGACGATCGAGGCTCGCCTTCAGCAGGCCCAGGCGCTGGCTGCCGCAGCGGTCGAGGCCGCGCGCGTTCGTCGTCAGTCCATCGATCTACGCTGGCGCGGTGCGCAGGCGGCGATCCTGGCACGCCATCTGCACGATGGCGGCCCTTGTCCGGTGTGTGGCAGCATCGAACATCCCCAGCCCGCCTCTGTGCAGGCCGAGCTGCCCACCGATGCCGACCTGCAAGCTGCGGCAGATGCGTTGAGCACGGCAGAGCAGACCCTGGAGCAACAGCGTGCGCAGCTGGAGCAGGCAGTACGTCAGCGCGTGGCGTTTGAAGCCGAGGTGCGTGCGCTGCAGGCTGCGGTCGATGATGGTCAGGCGGTGGCCGCAGGAGAGACCATGCTGCCCGGACCGCTGGCCGAGCCCGACGCTGCCGACGCGATCAGGCAGCGCCTGAAGACCGCATTGACCGCAGCCAAGGTGCTCAGCACCGCCAAGACTGCGGTGAAGGCGCTTGAGACCGCACGCGTGGATGCGGCTGCCAAGGGAGATCGGGCGCGAGCGGGTCTGATTGAGGCGCAGGCGGCCGCTCAGGCGACGGCCCGGGTGCTTGCCCTGCGTCAGGACGCGGTACCTGCTGCCCTGCGCGCGCCTGGCGAGCTGGATCGGGCAATCGCGGATGCCCGCAGGCAGCGTGATGCGCTGGAGTCGGCGTGGCAGGCCGCACTTGCGATGCATGCCGATGCCGAACGCGAGTGTGCCAGCGCGGATGCCGAGGCGCTGGCCCTGACCCAGGCGGAGGTCGAGCGCGCCGAGGCCTGGCAGGGTGCCGAAGAGCGCTTCATCGCCGCCCGGCGGGCTGCGGGATTTGATGACGAGTCCAGCTACCGGGAGGCCCGCCTGGCAGCAGAAGACGTCGAGTCCCTGCTTGCACAACTGCGTCAGCATGAGCAGGCGCGGGCAAGCGCCGTCGAACGCGCGACGCGCGCCGCTGCCGCGGTCGCGGGGCAACAACCCCCAAGCATTGACGACCTCGAGGCGCAGGCTGTGGCGGCCCGGACTGCGGTCGACGCTGTGCTTGCCCGTAGTGCCGAGACCCGGTCCGGTCTGGAGAAGATCCGTCAGACCCTGGTGCTGCTCGATGATATCGGCAGCCGTCATGCCGTCATTGAAGCGCGTTACCGTGTGACCGGTGAACTCGCCGCGCTGGCCAATGGCGAAAACGGCCGCAAGCTGACCTTTCAACGCTATGTGCTGGCGGCGCTGCTCGACGATGTACTGCGCGCGGCTTCGCTGCGCCTGAAGGCAATGAGCCGGGGGCGCTACCTGCTGCAGCGGCGCGAGGATGTGGCCGATGCACGCCGGGCCGGCGGCCTCGATCTTGAAGTGATGGATGACTACACCGGCCGTGCCCGTCCGGTGGCAACGCTGTCGGGTGGCGAAGGCTTCATGGCGTCGCTGTCGCTTGCGCTCGGTCTTTCCGACGTCGTTCAGGCGTATGCCGGGGGGGTGCAGCTCGATACCCTGTTCATCGACGAAGGTTTCGGCAGCCTCGATCCGGAAGCGCTCGACATGGCGATGAAGGCCTTGATCGATCTGCAGCAGCGAGGTCGCATGGTGGGGGTCATTTCGCATGTCGAGGAGATGAAGCAACAGATTGACGTGGCGATCGAAGTGGTGCCGGGCGTCGGCGGAAGTCGGGTGCGGATACGGGCTTGATGTGCCGTCAGCTCAATGAACGGCACCATGCCGATCGGGCAACACGTTGTTGCAATCCGTTGGCGAACCAGTGGCTTGGCGCCTGACTCTCAGACAGGTCTTCAACAACAACGATGAGAAAGGCCCAATGAATACGGAGATCCTGAATCGCTTCCTGCAGCTTTCTGCCAACTACCTGGGTGTGCGTCGCAAGTCCGCGGCGGACGCTCTGGCTGCCTGACCCATCGGGGTGACGTGACCCAGGGGGATTTTGGGCTTGAGGCTGATCGACGGTGCCAGTGAGCGTAACGGTCCATATCCGTCTTTTTTGCCGAGTGAACTGACGGGTGTCCAGGAGTGGCCGAATCCGGCCTCGCTTTTCCACACCGTTCGCCATGATCGCTTGAGTTCGACAGACTCCCAGGGAACGAAGCGTCGTCCCCCTCTTCAAAGAACCCATGGACACGCTGACTCACGCGCTCTCAGGCGCATTGGCGGGGCGCCTGCTTGCACGCGCCCCCGATACTGATCATCCCGCGCGGCCGCCGGTCTGGCAGGTGGTGCTGACCGGCGCGGCTGCGGCGACCTTTCCCGATCTGGATTTCGTCCTCGGCTATGTGTCCGAGTTGACCTATCTGCGCGGTCACCGTGGCGTGACCCATTCGCTGCTGCTGTTGCCATTGTGGGCCCTGCTGGTGGCGGGTGTGATGGCGGCGCTGTTCCGCTGGCGCAGCCGTGGGAGGCCGTCGGCCGACTGGCGTGCGCTCTATGCTGTGGCGGCAGTGGCCATCTTCGTGCATGTGCTGGGCGACCTGATCACCCAGTTCGGTACGATGATCCTGGCGCCCCTGTCTGACCAGCGCTTTGGTTGGGGCACGACCTTCATCATCGATCTTGGTTTCAGCGGCATCATTTTGTTGGGTTTGCTGGCGAGCGCAGTCTGGCGTGGCAGCCGCCTGCCCGCCGCACTTGCCACGGTGGCGCTGCTTGGTTGGGTGGGGCTCAGCGGTGTGGCGCGCAATGAGGCGATTGCTGCAGCCGAGGCCTATGCGGCCCGGCAGGGCATTGCCGTGGTCGAAGTCGATGCGGCGCCGCGGCCGGCGTCGCCCTTCAACTGGACAGCGATCGTGTTCGATGGCGAGCGCTATCACTACGCGCATCTGAACACGCGGCGTGAGAAGCCGTTGATCGCCGGCCCCGACGACAACTTCATCCGCCGGCTGTCGGCGCAGTATCTGCCGGTTGCGCAAGCGAACTGGCAGGTGCGATCCCGTTTTGGCGACGGTGAGGTGGCGACGATTGCCGAGCAGGTCTGGAACGCGGAGAACTTTGCTTTCTATCGCTGGTTTGCGATGTTTCCAGTCCTTGACCATGTCGAAACCGGTACCGCGGGTGTCTGTGTCAACTTCCGCGACCTGCGCTTCGAAACACCCGGCCGGGACCTGATCCCCTTCCGCTACGGCCTGTGTTCGGCCGAGCAGGGCTGGCGGTTGTTCGAGCGTGTGGCCGGGGGCCGGCGCTGGATCATGGATTGAACTTGAAGCGCTGGGGTCGTATCGGCCAGGGCGGTGGCCTGTCGATACGACCCCGCGGGCTTACTTGCCGCCAGGCACGCTGCCTTCCACGCCCTCGACGTAGTAGTTCATTGCCAGCTTGTCCGCGTCACTCATGGCTTGACCGGCCGCGACGACTTCCTTGCCTGCCTGGTTACGCAAGGGGCCGGCGAAGATGGGGCGGCTGCCATCGAGAATGCCCTGACGACGGGCTTCGACCAGAGGCGCGACATCGGCTGGCAGCATGGCGCCGAGTCGCTTGAGGTCGATTGCGCCCTCCTTGAGGCCATACCAGACCTGCTGCCTGGGTTCGAAATTCCCGGCCAGCACTTCGCCGACCACCTTCTTGTACCAGACGCTCCAGTCGATCTCGCTGGCGGCGAGCTGGGCCTTGGGCCCATAGGCGCTCATGTCGGAGTCCCAGCCGAAGGCATAGGCGCCTTTCTCCTGTGCTGCCTGGAGCACGGCGGGCGAGTCGGTGTTCTGCATCAGCACGTCGGCGCCCTGGGCGAGCAGGGTGAGCGCGGCCTGGCGTTCCTTGCCCGGATCGAACCACGAATTGACCCAGACCACCCGTGTTGTCGCCTGCGGATTCACGCTACGTGCCCCCAGGGTATAGGCATTGATGTTGCGGATGACCTCGGGAATCGGATGCGAGCCAACGACGCCGAGCTTGCCGCTTTTGCTCATCTTGCCCGCGACCACGCCAGCAAGGTAGGCGCCTTCGTAGGTCCGGACGTCGTAGGTGCCGGCATTGGCGGCGGTCTTGTAGCCGGTGGCATGCTGGAAGACGACCTTGGGAAACTGGCGTGCAACCTTCAGGGTCGAGTCCATGTAGCCGAAGGAGGTGGTGAAGATCACCCGATGGCCGTCCTGAGCCAGGCTGCGGATCACCCGTTCGGCATCGGCGCCTTCGGCAACACTTTCGATGAAGGTGGTCGTGACCTTGCCTGGAAAGGCGGCCTCAAGCGCCCGACGACCGAGATCATGGGCGAAGGTCCAGCCCGCCTCGCCCACCGGGCCGACATACACGAAGCCGACCTTGAGCACGTCCTGGGCATGCAGGGGCGTCATCGGAAGCAGGCCGGCGGCAACGAGACTGGCAGTCCATTTCAGGGCGGTACGACGATCGGTCATGGGAAGGCTCCAGCGAGAGGATGAAATCAGTCGGTCGGCAGTGAATCAAGCACGCTCAGCCAGGGGCTGCGTAGTGCTTCGGGGACAAAGCTGGCCTCAAGGCTGTTGCGTGCCAGTTGCTTCAGCTGAGCACGGTTGAGGCCGAGTGCGATGGCGGTTTCCAGGTAGTTCTGTCCGACATAGCCGCCAAAATAGGCGGGATCGTCCGAGTTGATCGTGACCTTCAGCCCGGCTTCCAGCAATTGCCCGAGGTTGTGCTGTTCCAGCCGGTCGAAGACGCACAGCTTGATGTTGGACAGCGGGCAGACGGTCAGTGGAACCTGCTCGCGCGCAAGGCGGGCCATCAGGGCAGGGTCCTCCGCTGCGCGCACGCCATGGTCGATGCGCTCCACCTGCAGCAGGTCCAGGGCTTCGACGATGTAGGCTGGCGGGCCTTCCTCACCTGCGTGGGCGACGACATGCAGGCCGAGATCGCGGCAACGTGCGAACAGACGGGTGAACTTGGAGGGTGGGTGGCCCTTCTCGGATGAATCCAGCCCCACGCCGTGGATGCGGCCGAGATGGGGCAGAGCCTGCTCCAGCGTGGCGAAGCCTTCGTCCTCGCTGAGGTGGCGCAGGAAGCACAGGATCAGCCGCGAGCTGATGCCGTAGCGGGTCTGCGCCTCCTGACAGGCCCGTTCCAGGCCGTCGAGCACGGTCTCGAAGGCGATGCCGCGTTCGGTATGGGTCTGTGGGTCGAAGAACAGTTCTGCATGGACTACACCGTCGGCGTGGGCCCGGGCAAAGTAGGCCATCGCCAGCTCATGGAAGTCACGCTCGTGTATCAGCGCCGCGGCGCCGGCATAGTAGAGGTCGAGAAAGCTCTGCAGGTCGGAGAAGGCATAGGCGGCGCGCGTGGCTTCGACGCTGTCCCAGGGCAGGGTCACACCATTGCGCTGGGCGAGTGCAAACATCATCTCGGGCTCGAGCGAGCCTTCGATGTGTAGGTGAAGTTCGGCCTTGGGCAGGGCGCGGATATAGCTTTCGAGGTCCATCGCGATCTCCGGTTCGACAGTCGTTGGGCAGCAATGCTGCGCTGCCGCAATCGACCTCCGGATCTTAGGACGGACGGGCGCACTCAGGCATGCGTCAGCGCAATAAACATCATAATGCCTCGCAGATAGCGCCGGGTGTCAGGACCCGCATGCCGGTGCCCAGGCTTGAGTCCGGGATCAGTTCGGATCGGTCACCAGTTGGCGGATCACGCGCTGGAAGATGGCAACGACCCTGTCGCGATCCAGATCAGGGTTGCGGATGGCACGCAACAGCAGGCCTTCGAACATCGACGCCAGCACTTCGGTCATGCCCTGCAAGGTGGCGTCATCGGTGGAATGCCCTTTGTTCGCGCGCAGGATGCGTAAGGTTTCCGACAGGCTGGACATGCAGCAGCGATCAGCAGCTCGCACAATCTTGGCAACGGCGGGATTGCGCGAGGCTTCGGCAACGATTTCCACCTTGAGCCCTGCGGTGCGTGGGTCAAGGTTGTCGATGACGCCTTCGGCGGCCCGGCCGATCAGCGCCTCCAGTACGTCGCTGGCGGCGCGCATCTCCGCCGACAATGTCAGCAAGCGGTCCAGATCGCGTTCGACGATGGCGGCAATGATGGCTTCCTTGTTTTCGAAATAGTGGTAGATATGCCCGGCGCTCATGCCAGCCGCTTTCGAAATCAACGAGATGCTGGCACCATGAAACCCGTGGTCATGAAAGCAGTCAGATGCTGCCTGCAAGATTTGCGCGCGCCGGCTGGCGGCGCGGGAGCGTTCGGCAGGCGTGCAGGGGTCGGTGGGCATGGCCGTCTCCGTATGTAATGAGAACTTTTCTTGATGATCTTGCAACGCAGCAAACGATAACATAGAATGAGCGTTCAATCTAGAATGAACGTTCTATTGTGGCGCAAGGCCTCCCATCCGGAAGTCGCGCGTCGCTCCCCTTCATACGAGGCATACCATGCAGAGTCGATATCGCGCGTTGATCAAACCCCTGGCCATCGCGCTCGCCACCGTTACCG
>Ga0075012_10005309_pt1 | contig 11840 bp, 10 predicted proteins | sample All_14_2_FD_71474 | JGI IMG/M metagenome (GOLD analysis project Ga0075012, IMG submission 71474) | Freshwater microbial communities in response to fracking from Pennsylvania, USA - Allegheny Zone_MetaG_DW_15 | ecosystem: Environmental > Aquatic > Deep subsurface > Groundwater > Drilled...
TGTCCTTCGCGCTCGGTGCCTTCTTCGCCGGGATGATCCTGGGCGAAACACCGCTCAGCCGTCAGGCGACCGAAGAGACTCTGCCGCTGCGCGATGCGTTTGCGGTGCTGTTCTTCGTGTCGGTCGGCATGTTGTTCAACCCGGCGGTGATCGTGGAGCAGCCGATTCCGCTGATCGCGACCGTCCTGATCATCGTGGTCGGCAAGTCGCTGGTCGCCTATGCCATCGTCCGCGCGCTCGGCCGCACGCACCGCATCGCGGTAACCGCCGCCGCCAGCCTAGCCCAGATCGGCGAATTCTCGTTCATTCTGGTCGGGCTGGGCGTGTCGTTGCAGATCCTGCCGCCGGAGGGCCGCGATCTGGTGCTGGCGGGCGCGTTGCTGTCGATCCTCGCCAACCCGTTCATCTTCAACTGGTTCGTGCCACGACGGCAGGAAAAGACCGATCCGATCGAGCCGCCGTTCGAAACCGGCGACCGTACCGGCCACATCGTGCTGGTCGGCTATGGCCGCGTGGGCAAGCTGATTGCGCGCGATCTGCTGGCCAAGAAGCGCCCGTTCATCCTGATCGAGGATCAGCCGGACATCGCCAAGGTCGCGAAGGACGCGGGACTCGACGTGGTGCGCGGCAACGGCGTCGATCCCGAAGCGCTTAAGGCCGCCGGGGTCGACCGCGCGGCAAAGCTGCTGATCGCGATTCCCCTGGGATTCGAGGGCGGCGCGGTCGTGCAGGCTGCACGTGAGCTCAACCCCAGCATCGCCATCGTCGCGCGCGCGCATTCGGAGGGGGAAGTCGAGCATCTCGCAGCGCGTGGTGCGGGTGACGTCGTGCTGGGCGAACGCGAAATCGCCAACCGCATGCTCAGCCTGTGTGCGGCGCGGGCGGGGCGGGGGTAACCCCGCTTCTTCTCCTTTCTCAAACCCCTCCCGCTTGCGGGAGGGGCAGGGGAGGGGCTTTTCCTTTCTTCTTCCCTTACAGCGCGCCGCTAGAAAGGAAGAAAGAAGAAGACCCTCACCCAACCCTCTCCCGCAAACGGGAGAGGGCTAAGAAGAGGTGACGTCACCCATAACTCACAATTTCAAACTCGATCCCGTCAAAATCGAAGAAGTAGAACCGCCGCCCCGGCTCATAATCGTCATGCCCGAACGGCTTGAGCCCCGCCGCCGCGACCTTGGCCTCGACGCCGTCCAGATCGTCGACCACGAACCCGACATGGTTGAGCGGCTGGCCCTTGGGATAGCGGCGTTCGCCCTCGACCGGTGGGGCGTAGAGCGCGAGGTAGCTGCGCTCGTCGCCGACATGGATCGACGTGCCGCCATCGCGCGCCGCCCCCTGCCAGCGTATGTGCCAGCCGAACAGATGCTGGATCAGCTTCGCGGTACGTGCGGGGCTGGTGACGGTCAGATTGGCGTGTTCGATAAAGGTCGTGGGCATCGCGGTTCCTTTGCGGTTTGCGGAAGTGCCCGATCCCGCTACAACCTCAACTTAAGTTGAGGTCAAACGAAAAATGCGCGGCAACGAATTGCTCACCATCGGCGAACTGGCTGCGCGCACCGGGCTCAGTGTCTCTGCGATCCGTTTCTATGAGGGGAAGGGGCTGGTCGCGCCGATCCGCACCAGTGGCAACCAGCGCCGTTTCCTGCGCTCCGACATCCGCCGCCTGTCCTTCGCGCTGATCGCGCAGAGGCTGGGGCTGACGATCGAGGAGATTGCGACCGAGCTCAACCGCCTGCCGCACGGCCGCACCCCGACGCTAGCCGACTGGACCCGCATCAGCCGCCATTTCCGCGCCGAAATCGACCGCCGCATCGCGCTGCTGGAGCGCACGCGCGAGAAGCTGGACGGCTGCATCGGCTGCGGCTGCCTGTCGCTGCGCAAATGCGGGCTGTACAATCCGGACGATGAAGCTCGCTCCACCGGGCCGGGGCCGCGCTATGTGCTGAGCGATGCGGTTGCGGGTGAGACTTTACCTGCCCGCCCGGAAGCCCGATAGGCATGCGCACAATGAACAAAATGGACGGGTTACAGGATGTGGAAAGCGGCACTGGGCGCAATGGCGTTACTGTCGGCGGGGGTGGCGATGCCGGTTGAGGCGCAGCAGGTGGCAAGAGGCGACCTGACGCTGGAGCGCGTCTTCGCCAGCCCCGACCTGGCCGGCACCACCCCGCGCGCGCTGCGCCTGTCGCCCGATGGCAAGCTCGTCACCGTCCTGCGCAACCGGCCCGACGACAATCAGCGCTTCGACCTGTGGGCGATGGACACCGCGACCGGACAATGGCGGATGCTGGTGGACAGCGCGAAGATTGGCACCGGCGCCGAACTGTCCGAAGCCGAGAAGATGCAGCGTGAGCGTGCGCGCATCGGCGGCAGCAAGGGCATCGTCGCCTATGACTGGGCGCCCGATGGCAAGTCGATCCTCGTGCCGCTTGACGGCGACCTCTACCTCGCGACGCTCGACGGCGAGGTCCGCCGCCTGACCGCGACCGAGGGCGGTGAGCTCAACCCGGTGATCAGCCCGCGCGGCGGCTTTGCCAGCTTCGTGCGCGACCAGAATCTCGTCGTCCTCGACCTCGCGACCGGAAAGGAAGTGAAGGCGACGACCGAGGGCAAGGGGACCGTCTATTTCGGCGAGGCCGAGTTCGTCGCGCAAGAAGAAATGGGTCGCCGCACCGGCTATTGGTGGTCGCCCGACGACAAGCGCATCGCCGTCCAGCGCTTCGACGAATCCCCGGTCGGCATCGTCAGCCGCGCAGCGATCGGCGCCGAGGGCACCAATATCTACGACCAGCGCTACCCCAAGGCGGGCACCGCGAACGTGCTGGTCGATCTCTATGTGATGAACCCCGACGGCTCGGGCCGGGTCAAGGTCGACCTCGGCACCGAAACCGACATCTACCTCGCCCGCGTCGACTGGACGCCCGACGGCAAAACCCTGCTCGTCCAGCGCCAGAACCGCGCACAGACCGTGCTCGACATGCTCGCGGTCGATCCCGCCACCGGCGCGTCGCGCGTGCTGTTCAGCGAGAAGTCGGGCGAACGCAGCTGGACCAACCTGTCCGACGCCTATCACCCGATGCAGGACGGCAGCCTGATCTGGTGGTCCGAGCGCGACGGTCATGGCCATCTCTACCGCTTCAAATCGGGCACGTGGACTCAGCTGACTAAGGGCGAGTGGGAAGTCGCGGACATCGTCGGCGTGGACGAAGCCAGCGGTCGCATCACCTTTACCGGCAACAAGGACGGCGTGCTCGAACGCCACCTCTACACGGTGAACCTGGGCAAGCCCGGCGCGGTCACCCGCATCACCGAACCCGGCTGGTGGCACGGCGCCAGCGCCAACGGCACCGCCAGCAAGATCATCCTGACCCGCTCGAAGTCCGACCAGCCCGCACAGGTCATGCTCACCGACGCGGCGGGCAAGCGGCTCGCCTGGGTCAATGAGAACAAGGTCGCCGGGGACCATCCCTACGCCCCCTATCTCGCCAGCCATCAGCAAAAGCAGTTCGGCACGATCAAGGCGGCGGACGGCACCGTCCTGCACTGGGAAATGATCACGCCGAAGCTGGAGCCGGGCAAGAAATACCCCGTGTTCTTCCACCATTATGGCGGCCCGCATTCGCAGCAGGTGAGCCGCGCCTGGGGCGGGGCGCTCCAGCAATATCTCGTCGACCGCGGCTATATCTGGTTCGTGCTCGACAATCGCGGCGCGGCCAATCGCGGCAAGGCGTTCGAGGATCATCTCTATCAGGCAATGGGCGGGGTCGAGGTCGAGGACCAGCTCGCCGGAGCTGCCTATCTCAAGACCCTCGATTTCGTCGATGCCAGTCGCATCGCCACCTATGGCTGGTCCTATGGCGGCTATATGACGCTCAAGATGCTCCAGGCTGCTCCCGGCACCTTCGCGGCGGGCATCTCTGGCGCGCCGGTCAGCAAATGGGAGCTTTACGACACCCATTATACCGAGCGGTACATGGGCGACCCGCGCCAGGTGCAGGCGGCCTATGACAAGGCGAACACCGTTGCAGACGCGACCAAGATCGCCGATCCGCTGCTGCTGATCCACGGCATGGCCGACGACAATGTCGTGCTGGAGCATTCGACCGTGATGATGGCCAAGATGCAGGGTGCGGCGGTGCCGTTCGAAACAATGCTCTATCCCGGCCAGACCCACCGCGTCGCTGGACCGGGGATCAGCGTGCATCTGTGGACGACGATCCTCAACTTCCTCGACCGCCACATGGGCAAGGACGCGCCGCCCGCGAAATGAATTGACCATCTGGAGGCACCGGCCCACCCTCCTTGCCTGAACTGGCGGGGAGGGGGAGCATGAAGACACTCGTTGCAGCAGCGTTCGCGCTGACGCTGGCCGCCGGACCCGCAGCCGCGGAGCTGACGCAGTCGGACGCTACCGCCTTCGTCTCGACCCACACGCTGCTCATCGCCGCCCCGCCCGAAAAGGTGTGGGACACCATCGCCCGGCCATCGCTCTGGTGGAGCAAGGACCACACCTATTCGGGGAACGCCGCCAACATCAGCTGGGACACCCGCCCCGGCGGCTGCTGGTGCGAGACGCTGGCTGGTGGCGCGGTCGAACATGGCCGCACGCTCTACGCCGTGCGCGGCAAGACGTTGCGCCTGTCGGGCGGTTTCGGACCGCTCCAGAGCGGCGCGGTGACCGCGACGATGACCTTCGCGCTCAAGCCGGAGGGGCAGGGGACCGCGCTCACCGTCACCTATGTCGTCAGCGGCTTCCACCCCGCCGGCCTGGCAAACCTCGCTGCGCCGGTCGACGGGGTCATCGCCGCGCAGATGCCGGGGCTGAAGGCGGCGGCGGAGCGTGCCGAATAGGGCCATCGACATCCTTGTGACCGCTTGGCCACCACTCCGCTTTGGTGTATGCCGTTCAGACCGATTTTTCCCCCGACCCGGCGCTTGACAGTGCGGGCCGCGGTCAATATGTCGCCCATCTTCCGAAACACCGGCCAACGGCAGCGTGCGTGCGCGTCTGCCGCGCGCATGCGTTTCGGGTCAACGCGACGAGATGGGGTTTGCTGCCATGCACGCCCCGTGGAGCTGGGAGAATTTGGTTCATGGCACGTATTGCGGGCGTTAACTTGCCCACCAACAAGCGCGTTCTGATCGCGCTTCAGTATATCCACGGCATCGGCCCGGCAAAGGCCAAGGAAATCACCGAAAAGCTCGGCATCACCGTTGAGCGTCGCGTGCAGGACCTGACCGATTCGGAAGTGCTGCAGATCCGCGAAACCATCGACGCCGACCACACGGTCGAGGGTGACCTGCGTCGCCAGACCGCGATGAACATCAAGCGTCTGATGGATCTGGCCTGCTATCGCGGCCTGCGTCACCGCAAGGGCCTGCCGGTTCGCGGTCAGCGCACGCACACCAACGCCCGCACCCGCAAGGGCAAGGCGAAGCCGATCGCTGGCAAGAAGAAGTAAGCCGCTGGGCCGTTTTGCGACGGCCCGCCTGCTTCGATTTTCGAAGGATTACTGAATAATGGCACAAGCACCGCAGCGTCTTCGCCGTCGCGAACGCAAGAACATCACCGCCGGCGTCGCCCATGTGAACGCCAGCTTCAACAACACCATGATCACGATCACGGATGCCCAGGGCAACGCGATCAGCTGGTCGTCGGCCGGCATGATGGGCTTCAAGGGCTCGCGCAAGTCGACCCCGTACGCGGCCCAGGTCGCTGCCGAAGACGCAGGCCGCAAGGCTGCCGAACACGGCGTCCGCACGCTCGAGGTCGAGGTCAAGGGTCCCGGTTCGGGCCGTGAGTCGGCGCTTCGTGCGCTGCAGGCGGTCGGTTTCCAGATCACGTCGATCCGCGACGTGACCTCGATCCCGCATAATGGCGTTCGCCCCAGCAAGCGTCGTCGCGTCTGATTTACCTTTCCGCGTCGCCTGCGGTCCGGGAAGCCGGGTCGGGGCGGGGTGGTTCTCTCTACTGGCAGGATGTACCCCCCATCCTGCCCAACCTTGGGGAAGCCTGTGTCTGTCAATGCAAAGAACTGGCAGGAACTGAAGAAGCCGAACGGCCTTGAGAAAAAGGGCGGCGACGGCAAGCGCAAGGCGACGTTCGTCGCCGAACCCCTTGAGCGTGGTTTTGGCCTCACGCTCGGCAACGCGCTGCGCCGCGTATTGCTCTCGTCGCTTCAGGGCGCCGCGGTCACGTCGATCAAGATCGAAAACGTCCTGCACGAGTTCAGCTCGCTGGCCGGCGTGCGCGAAGACGTCACCGATCTCGTCCTCAACGTGAAGCAGATCGCGCTGCGCATGCAGGGTGAGGGCGCCAAGCGGCTTCAGCTGAGCGCAACCGGCCCGGCCGAAGTGAAGGCCGGCGACATCGCCGTGTCGGGTGACATCGAAGTGATGAACCCGGAACTGGTGCTGTGCCATCTCGACGATGGTGCGGTGCTGAACATGGAACTGATCGCCGACACCGGTAAGGGCTATGTCCCCGCCAGTGCCAACCGCCCGGCCGACGCGCCGATCGGTCTGATCCCGGTCGATGCGCTCTATTCGCCGGTCCGCCAGGTCAGCTACAAGGTCGAGAACACCCGCGTGGGTCAGGAACTCGACTATGACAAGCTGAGCCTGTCGATCGAAACCGACGGCACGGTCACCCCGGAAGACGCGCTCGCTTACGCCGCGCGCATCCTTCAGGACCAGCTGGCGCTGTTCGTCCACTTCGACGACTCGGCGATCACCCGCAGCGCGCCGGTCGGCGTCGCCGCCCAGTCGACTGCGTCGGAAGGCAGCAGCGACACCGCGACGATCAACCGCTACCTGCTCAAGAAGGTGGACGAGCTCGAACTGTCGGTTCGCAGCGCCAACTGCCTCAAGAACGACAACATCATCTATATCGGCGACCTGGTCCAGAAGACCGAAGCCGAGATGCTGCGCACCCCGAATTTCGGCCGCAAGTCGCTGAACGAAATCAAGGAAGTGCTGTCGTCGATGGGCCTGCGCCTCGGCATGGAAATCCCGGGCTGGCCGCCTGAGAATATCGAAGAGATGGCCAAAAAGCTCGAGCAGGAGATTATGGGCTAAGTCGCACCGGGTTAGCGCAAGCTAGCCCGGAGACGACGCCAGCCCGGCCAGCGGGGCCGCAGGCTCCGTCTGACGCCGCGGCTTTGCCGCGGCGGGCCTCCTGGAAGAAGGGTCAATGGGCAGCCACCCTAAGCGCTGCCTGGTCTGGGGTTCCGTAAGACGGCCCCTTAACGAACGAAGGAAATACCATGCGTCATAAATACGGCGGTCGTAAGCTTCAGCGCACCTCGGCACATCGCATCGCGCTGTTCCGCAACATGTCGGCCGCGCTGATCAAGCATGAGCAGATCACCACCACCGTCGCCAAGGCGAAGGAACTGCGTCCCTACGTCGAAAAGCTGATCACGCTGGCGAAGAAGGGCGGTCTTTCGAACCGCCGTCTCGCGCATGCGCGTCTGCTCGACGATGCCCAGCTGGTGAAGCTGTTCGACGTGCTCGCGTCGCGCTACGCCGACCGCAACGGCGGCTATACCCGCATCATCAAGACCGGCCCGCGCGCTTCGGACGCGGCGCCGATGGCGATCATCGAATTCGTCGACCGCGACGTCTCGGCGAAGGGTCAGGATTCGGGTCCGGTGATGACCGACGAGGATTTCGACGAAGCCGCCTGATTTCGGGCGCTTCATCGACCAGAGCTGGGGCGGTCGCACGACGGTGCGGCCGCCCCTTCGCGTTTGGGGCGAGCTAGCAGGCCCTCCCACTTCTTCTTAAGCCCCTCCCGCTTGCGGGAGGGGTTGGGGAGGGTCTTCTTCTTCTTCTGTTTCGTCCTCCTCTCGTCTTGCTGAACTTGATGACGGAAATAGGGAAGTGGGCCGGTCCCCGCTGTCTCCACGTCGCGTCTCCCCGCCGAGGCCAAACACCCCAAGCAAATGTTGCGGCCCCGTAAGAATCGCTGAACTTTGGCATGGCGTCCGACTTCCCATCTTCCGTGCAACGGCCGAGCCGACGGAAATCCGCCGATGGTCGAACTGGCACGCGCCCTGCAATCGATGCGGCGCAGGAGGACGACATGAAACGAACGAGCGGACATGGCGCGAGCAATGCGGTGGCGATCGCCTTTGCCACATTCCCGCTGGTGGTGATGGCCTGGGTCGCGCATGAAAGCGCGCTGCTCGCCTTTGCCTGACGCGCGGGCTTCAAATGTTGGATTTTCTCTGATCTACGCCGGTCGATGACCCGGCGACCCCCTCCATCGACGCGCCTGACACCGAAACGGACAGCGTCACCCGGTGTCGCGTCGGCGTCGCGCGGATGTCGCCTACTTGGCGCGTCGCGGTCGCTTAGCGGGCGGCTCGCGGCCGTGTCTGCCGAAAAGGACGCATTTTTTGTCTGCTTCGTCCGCCGCCCGCTTGACCCGGTCCGGTGTAGCAATAGGGTAAGGCAGTTCCGTTTCAGGAGATACCAATGCGCCGCGCGTCGATTCTCGCCCTGCCGCTTTTGTTCGTTTCGCCCATTGCCGTTGCCAGCCCGGAGTCCGCGCCGACCATGACCGCACCGCTTTCCTATCCCGACACCCGCCGCGTCGATGTCGTCGACGAGCAGTTCGGGGAACAGGTCGCCGACCCCTATCGCTGGCTCGAAAACGACGTCCGCAATGACAAGGAAGTGGCCGAATGGGTCGCGGCGCAGAACAAGGTGACCGACGCCTATCTCGACACGCTGCCCGGGCGCGACGTGTTCAAGGCACGCCTGACCAAGCTGTTCGATTATGAGCGCTTCGGCATGCCCTATCGTAAGGGGGGCCGCTATTTCTATTCACGCAACTCGGGGCTTCAGAACCAGTCGGTCCTGTATGTCCGCGATGGCCTGAACGGAGAAGGCCGCGTGCTGATCGATCCCAACACCTGGGCGGCGGATGGCGCGACGGCGCTGGGCGAATGGCTGCCGTCGGAGGATGGCAAGCTGCTCGCCTATTCGATCCAGGACGGCGGCAGCGACTGGCGCACGATCCGCGTGCTCGACGTGGCGACTGGCAAGGTGCTGGACGACAAGATCGAATGGGCCAAGTTCACCATGGCGGCATCTTGGGCCAAGGACGGGTCGGGCTTCTTCTATTCGCGCTATCCCGAACCGCCGGCCGACGCCAAGTTCCAGGCGCTGAATGAAAATCACCGCATCTATTTCCACAAGCTCGGCACCCCGCAGAGCGCCGACCGGCTGGTCTATGAAACCCCGACCCAGCCTAAGCAGAGCCATTATTCCGGCCTGACCGACGATGGCCGCTGGCTGGTGATCTACACCAGCGAGGGAACCGACAACCGCAACCTGCTGCATGTCATCGACCTCAAGGACCCGGCGGCCAAGCCGAAGCCGATCATTGGTGAACTGACCAATGAGTGGTCGGTGATCGGCAATGTCGGAACGACCTTCTATTTGTCGACCAACAAGGACGCGCCGCGCAGCCGCATCGTCACGATCGACGTCGCCGGCGCGGATCTCACGCCGCGCGAAATCGTGCCGCAGGATCAGGCCGTGCTCAACAGTGCGTCGATCGTCGGCGGCAAGCTGATCCTGTCCTATCTGGTCGATGCCAAGACCGAAGTGCGCCGTCATGCGCTTGACGGCAAGCTGCTGGGGAAGGTGACACTGCCGGGCATCGGCACCGCGGCGGGCTTTGGCGGCGATCCTGATGAGGCGGAGACGTTCTTCGCCTTCACCAGCTTCAACTATCCCACCACGATCTTCCGCTACGATGTCGCCACCGACAAGGCGACGGTCTGGGCCCAGCCCAACGTCGCGTTCGATCCGACCGCCTATGTGGTCGACCAGAAATTCTACACGTCCAAGGACGGCACCCGCGTGCCGATGTTCGTGGTGCGCAAGAAGACGACGACCGGTCCGGCGCCGACGATCCTGTGGGGCTATGGCGGGTTCAACATCGCCTATACCCCGGCCTTCTCCGCCGCGCGGGTCGCATGGATGGAGCAGGGCGGGGCGTTCGTCCTCGCCAACATCCGCGGCGGCGGCGAATATGGCAAGGCGTGGCACGACGGCGGTCGCCTGGCCAACAAGCAGAATGTGTTCGATGACTTCATCGCGGCGGGGGAATATCTGATCGCGCAGGGGATTACCAAGAAGGACGGTCTGGCGATCCAGGGTGGATCAAATGGTGGCCTGCTGGTCGGTGCAGTGGTCAATCAGCGGCCCGACCTGTTCGCGGCGGCGATGCCCGCCGTCGGCGTGATGGACATGCTCCGCTTCGACCGCTTCACCGCCGGCCGTTACTGGGTCGACGATTATGGCTACCCGTCGAAGGAAGCGGACTGGAGGCGGTTGCGCGCCTATTCGCCCTATCACAATATCCGTTCGGGCGTGACCTATCCGGCGATCCTCGCGACGACGGCGGATACCGACGACCGCGTGGTGCCGGGCCACACCTTCAAATACACCGCCGCGCTGCAGGCCGCCGATATCGGCCCGAAGCCGCACCTCGTCCGCATCGAGACGCGCGCTGGCCATGGTGCTGGCAAGCCGACCGACAAGGTGATCGAGGAGACGTCGGACCTCTACGCCTTTGCCGCAAAGTGGACGGGACTCGACGTCAAGCCGGTCCAGTGACCCTTGCGCCCCGGGGGCGGCAATGTCCCCGGGGCCGTTGAGATCGCGGCATTTTTGCCGCTTTCTGCCCTGACTGGCTGCCGCTATCGTTGCGGCGAATCGTTGGGGGGCTTTCGGTGAACAGATTCTGGGCAGCGCTGGTCGGCGCAGTGGCGGCCGGCGGGATGGCAAGTGGTGCGCAGGCCGGGCAGAGCGAGGTGGTCGAAGTGCCATCCCCGCCGCCGCCGGTTGTCGTGAGTCCGCCAGCCCCGCCGCCTGTTCCCGCCACCCCGGCCGCGTCGCAGCCCGCGACTGCGGCGGACTATATCGTCTGTGACGGCTATCCGGTCCCGAACCCGAAAAAGAAGCTGAAGCCCGGTCAGAAGCAGCCCGAACATCGTGCCTGGGGTGGCCTGGGTCCGAACTATGGCATCCGAATCCGATCCTTCGGCGTCCAGGGCAGCGCAGCATGCGAGCGGACGCTGGCCGACCCGATGCTGGTCCCCGAATTCCGTGCTCGCCGCCTCTCGCTGCTCCGCGCCCGGGCACTGCACGAACTCGCCGAGAAGAGCGACGCGACCGCGCTGGCCACACTGGACGAATTCGATACCTTCCACGCCACCTATGCGACGCCCGAGGAACTCGCGGCCTCGCGCCTTGGCAGTGACGGGCTGCGCGCGGTTGCGCTCTATCGTACGAAGAAGACGGCGGACGCGCAGAAATTGCTCGATTCGATCGTCGCACGGCGCCCCTATTCGCCCAGCGTGCGGCGGCTGGCCTCGGCGATCCGGCTGCTGTTCGATACCGATCGCGGCAACCGCGTCGCCCAATTGCGCGAACAGGCATTGTATAATCCGGCGATGCTGCGGCTGATGCTGCTGATCGCGCTGCAGACCGGCGATTTCGAGAATGCCGCGCTCTATGCCGAACAGATCAGTTTCGACCTGCCCAAGAACCGCGGCGGCTGGACCTTGAGCGGCGACGCGGATCGCAAATATGAGGAGATCGAGGGGCGTGCCGCGATCCGCGGCGCCCGCGCGTACGCGCTGCTCGCGGCTGGGAAGACCGAGCAGTCGGCGATCGAGCTGAAAGGGGCTCGGGACGAGGTTGCCTTTGCCGTCGAGCCCCCGGCACCACGCCCCGACGGGCGCAAGCAGCCCAAGCGGGTCGAGGAGGATTTTCGCCGCCGCGTTGCCGCCGGGGACAAGGCGACCGAAGTGCTCGACGAT
>Ga0075012_10005311_pt1 | contig 11838 bp, 6 predicted proteins | sample All_14_2_FD_71474 | JGI IMG/M metagenome (GOLD analysis project Ga0075012, IMG submission 71474) | Freshwater microbial communities in response to fracking from Pennsylvania, USA - Allegheny Zone_MetaG_DW_15 | ecosystem: Environmental > Aquatic > Deep subsurface > Groundwater > Drilled...
CCCCAGCGAGATTCGGCAGGAACGCTGCTCTGGCTGGCGTAAGGATGGACGCCGTCCGTGAAATCATGCTTGTCGGGATCGAGATCACTCTCGTGGAAGAGGGCTAACCCATAGCCACGGGCGATCAGCGTTTCGACACACCAGAAATCCTTCGCGCCACCCCGGGGAACCTTTTCGCAATTGGCGTGTTTCCAGGCGTTTTCCGAGACCGTAATGGCTTCGTCCTCCAGAACTTCCTGATTGCCGCATTTATTCAGCGACAGAAAGACGGGGACGGGTTGCCGGGCTTTCGCGGGCAGAAACAGGGCTAAGTGAAGGCGAGGGGCCTCTTCAGGCCAGCCGATAAAGCGAATTTCCACTTCTTTCAGAATCGCTTTGCCATCCAGGATGGGCGTCGCCGGTTTGGTCACTTTCGCGGCAATCTCGGGAGCCGCCGGGGCGATGCCATACATATAAGTCTGAAACAGTTGCAGGAGTTCCGGACGCCGTTTGGTCCGCCATTCCTCAGCCGTCGTGACCCGCGAGCCATCTCGCATCAGCAGCGGATCGGGTAAGCCCACTTGCACGGGCAATTCGGAAGCAGGCGGCAGGTCTGCGGCGGTTAAAGGGCGAAGCATCGTCATCAGGCAGCAGGTGATTGTGAGAAGCCGGGCAGATCGCATCACAGTGGTGGTTTCCGGGGAGAATCAGATCAGGCTCGTTCCGCCTGCCGTTCCCGAGAGGAATTGAATGATTCCCGGGTGGGCAGTTGGAGCAACGCTCTCAGGACATCAATCAGAATATAGCCAATCGTGGCGTGAGCATAAAACAAAAAGGGGGACAGCGCCGCAAGGAACGCGATGCCCAGGCTGGCCGTCTGTAAGAAAATCCCTTCCGAACGGACGGCTGAGGACCGGCCGAACTGTTCCATGCTCACGCCCGCGACATAGCCGATCAGTCCGCCTAAGGCTCCAATGCCATAACAGGACGAGGAAACGCGGACGAGCAATTTCATCGCCATCGCTAAAATGCCTAACCCTTCTTCTCCCAGAGTGACATCCGATGCGAGTTCGATGCGGAGCCAGGCTTCATTCTGGGCAACAGCGGCAAAGGAAACTCCCAGAATCAGCGTGCCGCCGGCTAATAGATAGAGAAGAGCTGCATCGCCAGGGGTATTTGCGGCTGTCACCAGGAGAATGGTGGTGACAGCCAGGGACAGGGTTAAAATCAACAGGCTACAAGCCCGTGGGTAAGCCAACGATGATAATCGGCTCGGCGAGGCGTCGACCAGCTGATGGGCAGATTGCGCGGTTTGCAGGCCAATAATGCGTACCAGTGTTAGCCCTACGAAAAGGAGCAATGATACGAGAAATCCAGAAGGGGAATTTACCTTCCAGGCCTCCAGGCAACCAAGGCTGGCGGCGAGGAGTGCTAATAGTTGCAACGCGTATTGCCCCGAGACGAGTAAGGATTGAGCAGCCACCCGCAGCACGGACTCGGGCAACAGTTCACGGAGGAAGTCCAGGATCGCATCGCTCAGCAAGGTGTGCCGTCGACTTGGCTTTGCCATTCGTCGAGCGAAGGGGTGAGTTTCGGCTAAGGGCAGGAATTCGGCGAGCGGAAGAAGAATTTCCTGGAACGCGGGCAGATCATGAAGGGGTTGCCAGTCGGTGAGGGAGCTATTCCAAACCAGATTGTCCCGAGTGAGTCGCCCGGCCGCAATCAGATCCATCAAGGCCGTCTGGGAAATGGGGCCATGCTGCTGGCCCTCCATTTCATAGTACCATCGTGGCGAGGAGGCAAGCGGTGGTTCGATGCGGAGCGCGGGAGGGATGTCGACCGTTTCTCCTGCGGTCTGCGAAGGATCGTCTCCCAAAATGAGACTTTGTAAGGCTGTCACCGGTTGCCAGATTGTTTGATCGGAGGAAATTTCATAGTGAGGCCGCAAGCGACCATTCTTCTGAAGGTCAAGCAGTTGCGAGGCGGAAAACGAGCCTAAGAAACGATCTCCCGATCGAAGATACCATGAGGCTTCAAGCTGGGGATTCGTCATGAAGTTGGGTCAGCGATGACAGAACGATGTTGACCAAATCATCCCTGAAGAGATTGGCAGCATAACGGGGGACCTGATGGACTGTCCACTCTTTTTCGGAGTTGTCGGTTCATCGCGACGGTTCGGGCTTCTGAGGAGGCCCCCGGCTGCATTCGGCGGGGGATTTGTCTGGACAACCGGCACCATGAGCGTTGACAAGGCCGGATGTGCCTGCATAGCGTTTTCTGAACGCGCAAAATCCTCTTAAGAGAATCTCCCATGAAACCGTTCTTGCCGCTCGGCCTGATTCTGGCGCTTGGCGTCCTCTCACCTGTTTTGCAGGGCGAAGATCGTATTCTGGAAGTCACCTATCCTGCATCCGAAGTCGCGGGAGAACTGTCGCTGGGGGTCACCTATCGGCTATGGATTCCCGAGACACCAGCGCCCTTGCGAGGCGTGATCGTCCACCAGCATGGTTGCGGCACAGGAGCCTGTCAGGGCGGAAAGACCGCGGCGGATGATGTCCATTGGCAGGCCCTTGCCCGGAAATGGAACTGTGCGTTATTAGGCCCTTCTTATCATCAGGTCGACGGACAGAATTGCCGCTTGTGGTGTGATCCGCGAAATGGGTCCAACCAGACGTTTTTACGCTGTCTGGACGATTTCGCCAAACAGGCGAAGCGCGACGAATTGCGGACGGTTCCCTGGTGTCTATGGGGACACTCGGGAGGCGCGTTCTGGGCCAGCCTGATGCAGACGCTCCATCCCGAACGAATTGTGGCGATCTGGTTTCGCTCCGGCTCGGCAATTACCGCCTGGCAGAAAAAAGACATTCCCGTCCCCGAAATTCCCGAAGCCGCTTACGGCATTCCGATGGTCTGTAATCCGGGAGCCAAAGAAAAAGACGACCCGCGATTTCGTGGAGCATGGGACGGAGCCGTGGAAATGATGGCGCTTTACCGAACCAGGAATGCACCCATTGCTCTGGCCCCCGATCCCCGGACTGCCCACGAATGTGGCGACTCCCGCTATCTGGCGATTCCCTACTTCGATGCGTGTCTGGGACTCCGTTTACCCGAAGTGGGAAGCACCGATCAGAAGCTCAAGCCGGTGGATGTTTCCAAAGGATGGATCGTGCCGTCGAATGACTCTACGGCCCAACCCGCAGCGCTATTTTCCGGAGACACTCGCAACTCCAACTGGCTACCCAATGAAACGCTGGCGAAGGCCTTTTTGGAGTATGTCAAAACGGGTGCCGTGACCGATAAAACGCCTCCTCCTGCTCCCCTTCACGTTCAAATGGCGCCCCGTGAAAATGGTGATTTCCTGCTGACATGGCAGCCCGAGGCTGACTTTGAAAGTGGAATTCAAGCCTTCGTCATTGAGCACGACGGTCAACTTTACGCACAGATCCCCAAGGCCCCCCAAGGCCGGTTTGGCCGAGCGCTCTGGCAGGCGATGTCGTACCACGACACGCCAGAACCAAACTGGCCAGCCGCTCAAATCGTTATTCCCAAGGACAAAGCACAAGGCGAGTTTCGGGTACGCACAGTCAACAGCGCCGGATTCAAATCAGGTCCCAGCGCGGCAGCCGTCGTTGTCTCAGGAAAGTGAACGAAGGCACGGGGAGAGACACTATTTTCCCAGGAAGCCCACCGACAGTGTTCGGTGGAAAAGTTTCGCGATTGCCTGAGGGAGAAACGGAAGCGTTCCAGCGCAACGGAACCCGCCAAAGGCCTTCGGTGGGCTTCAAAAGATCTCTTCCGCTATCCACGCTTCCCCTGCCACGATCCCTACGCCACACGGGCCTTCCGCTGCCGGATCTCGCGGAGTTCGACCATCTCGTGAATGTTGCCCGTGACGGGGTTGGCGGTGAATTGGCCGTCTTGTTCGTCCAGACGCATCATGACGGTCGACGTAGGGCTGAGCATAGTGGAAATGACTTTGCCACTCACTTCTGTGCCCGGAAGGACGGTCATTTTGAATCGCTTCAAAATGGTGGGGATGACCGTCTTCAAAATTAACATGGCCAAGGGGGCGCCGATGCACATGCGTGGTCCCGATCCGAACGGCAGATAGGCATACGGAGACGGACTGATCGTGTCCCAGCGCTGTGGCAGATAAGCTTCGGGATCGGGGAATAGCTCGGGCAGGTGGTGCGTGATGAATTGGCTGAAAATTACTCCCTGGCCGGGGGACAATTGGAACGGCCCCAATTCCACGGGCTGAGCGGTTATACGTTGCGAGTACGATGAAGCCGGCAGGATGCGCATGCTTTCCTTGATGGCCTGTTCGGTGAACTTCAGCCGTTCTACCGTCGCGTGCGACGGGAACGGCGTTTCCATTTCCTGCTGCAATTCGGCATGGACGGCGGACATGACGGAGGGATGCTGGGCCAACAGGAACAAGGTCCACGTTAACGAGTGGGCCGTGGTCAAGTGGGCGGCTGCAAACAGCAGCGCCGCCTGTCCGACCAGCACCTCGTCGGTGATGCTTCCCTGGTCGTCATGGGCGTGCAGCAGCAGAGATAAGGCGTCTGTCCCCTGATGATCGCTGCCTCGGCGTCGTTGAATCATCCCGCCAATATCGGTTTCCAGGCCAGCCGCAAAATCGAGCAACTCAGGATAGCGGTTGGCGATATTCGGATCGGAGACGAACGCCCCCATGCCAATTTCATGGTTCAGATGGACCCAGTGATCGATCTTATGGCCAATTTCAAAGGCCATCTCGGCATCATCTAGACCGAAGAGAATCGTACTGGTCAACCGCAGCATGTACTCGGTCATTTCCCGGGTGAGGTCAATTTCCTGGCCCGGCTGCCACTGGTCGAGCATTTTTTCGACGAGAACCTGAATGGTCGTCGTGTAATTCACGATGGCCTTTTTGGACAACGCTTCCATCATGAGACGACGGTTGCGTTTGTGCTCTTCGCCATTCTGGCTGAGCAGGCCCGATGTCAAACGCCGTTGCGGCGATTTTTTCGAGCCACGCACCGCGAAGAAGCGCGAGTGAAACGCGGTCGTATTCGTCAGAACCTGCCGGTTGTAGTCCGGCCCGAAGACGAAGTGGACGCGCTGCCCTTCCTGCTCCAGGGCGGCAATCAAGCCATGTTTCTGTTGCAGATTGCGAAGGCACGCAATGGGATCGTTGGGGAAATCCAGCAGGTTTCCCACCGTGATCGGCAACGATTGATCATCGGCGCGAAAAAGTTGCGGGGCATCCATGCCTGCGTCCTTCTTGAAACCAGCGAATCGAAGTCCTTCCGATTCCTGGTCAGTCAACCCGATTGCAAACCGTCATTCACCCTCAGACCATTTGTGGCGAGCCGCTTCCTGAGAAGCGACCATCCGGCCCAAGGCCGCGTGACCTGACCATTTAGAGGGTGTTCTAGCAATTTCTGCCGGTCGAAACCAGAGCGAACACCAGATTCGTTCTCCTCCCCCTTTCTAGACGCATCAGTCGCTCAAAACTCGCGAAGTCTGGCGTTATGCGTTCAGCGGCGTATTTTTCGTCGGACAGGCTTTGTCCCTCTGGTAAGTCTTTGCCGATTCGTCGCTGCGACTGGCATAATCCTTTTCGGTTTCGGCCAGGAACGCCGAAAAACCGGCCTCCTCTGTGTGGGGGCGAACTAGGCTTGCCCGGGAGAAATCCACGCGGGCCGTTAATTTTTGGTGTCAGGAGTCGCTCGATGTCAGATCCCTGGTCTAGGCCATCAGTTCAAGATTTGCGTCAGATCCTGGAAAGTCTTGAAAAATCGGACGGGGAAAATCTGCGCCTGCACGAACGCATCGAGTTAATGATCCCTGCCGAAGTCACCACGTCGCGCGGCAACACCATCGCCGCCATGACACGCGAAATCAGTCGCGATGGCATCGGCGTTGTTCATCGCGGTTCAATCCAGCCCGGAGAGGTGACCATCAAACTGGCCAGTGAAACACGGGACTATGTGTACCGCGTCACCTTAAAGTGGTGCGTCCCCTGCCAGAACGGCATGTTCATGAGCGGCGGCAGCTTTGAAGTCAAACCCGGTGCGGCCAAGTAGCGCCGCAAGCCGGGTGATTTGGCGCCTTGGGGGGCAATCGTTTCCTCGGGCTCAAGGAACTAGGCGAATGTGGGTCACCGGGAAGCCCGCCGACTGCGTTCGATGCGACATCCGCGCCCTGGCACTCCAAGAATTGGTGTTTGTGTCTGGTGGGCTCACTCCAGCCCCAGTCGTCCAGACAGCGAAATCGGACAAACCCGCACGCGTTGACTAACCTTCTTCATTCTTGAAGAAATTGCACACTTTCTTGGGAATTGAGCTCGTTAAAGGCCTCCCAAAGCCCCTCAACTCTTTTCTTGAAGAGCGGCGCGGGATATGCTTGTAAGTTCGCAGACAAGCAGTCGGCATCAAATTTTGGTCTTTTTCCAAAGGTTTTAGCGCCTCATCGGACGGTCGGGCGATTGCCCTGAGTGGTCGCCTCGTGCCTGGGAATGATGTTGCATCAATTCCACCGGTTTGCCCGGACGGGTAAGGCGTGACGACTTCAAGGCTCTGGTCAAACGCCAGCCCCCCTGAAGCGTCGATGGAAACGAGTGTCCGTCATTGGCAACTCGCCAAGTCGGCTGCCAGCCAGAAATTGAGGGGCTTCCACGCGGTCGAAGAAAAGGCCAAAAAATCTCTTCTTCTGCCCGCAATGAGTCAAGTTGGTGGCTTTCAGCGTTCACGCTCCCGCCGCCCTGTCACTATTTTCCCGCCTGAGATTGAAACTCCATGAGTTACGTTCTGCTGACTGGGGCTACGGGCCTGTTGGGCAACTACTTGCTGCGCAACCTGCTTCAGAAGGATGTTCCCGTGGCGGTGCTCGTTCGTCGGGGACGCCGACAGACCGCTCGCGAACGGGTCGAGCAACTGTTGCAAGGCTGGGATGAAGAATCCGGCACACTGCTCCCTCGCCCCGTCGTTCTGGAAGGGGACTTGTCACAGCCCGACCTGGGACTGGATGCCAACAGCCTCCGCTGGGCCACTGAGCATTGTACCAGCGTCATCAATAACGCGGCCAGCCTTCAGTTCGTGGCGACCAGCAGCGAGGGCGAACCCTATCGCACCAACATCCAGGGGACCTGCCACGTCCTCGAATTCTGCCGACAAGCCAGCATTCGCAAATTCCACCACGTTTCCACCGCTTATGTCGCTGGCCTCCGCAAAGGCCGTGTTCTGGAGACAGAACTGGACGTCGGCCAGGAATTGGGCAACGACTACGAAAAATCCAAACTGACCAGCGAACGCATGGTTCGCGAGTTTGACGCCTTTGACGAAGTCACCGTCTATCGTCCGGGCATCATCGTGGGTGACTCCAAAACGGGCTACACGACCACCTATCATGGCTTCTACGCGGCCCTGCAACTTTCCCACACGCTGGCCGCCTCTCAGCAGCCCAACGAGACCGGTTATATCGGCGGGCATGTGCGCCTGGCCCTCGAAGGAAACGAGACCAAGCACCTTGTGCCGGTCGACTGGGTTGCCGACGTGATGGTGCATGTCTTTATGCATCCCGACATGCACGGCAAGACCTATCACCTGACCCCGCAACACCCGGTCACCACCCGCGTGATCAGCGATACCTTGCAAGAATCTTGTAAATTCTACGGCGTCGATTTTGTTGGCCCGGATGCTCATCCGGAAGAAATCTCCGAAGCGGAAGAACTCTTTTACGAGCACATCCGCGTCTATAACTCCTACTGGCGAATGGACCCGGAATTCGACCGGACCAACACGCTGGCAGCCGCCCCTCACCTGCCTTGTCCGCACCTCAGCAAAAGCCTGCTGCTGAAACTGTCGAAGATGGTCATCAATGCCGGTTTTCCCACACCCGGCAAGAAACCCGTCGTCATCGAACGAGATTCCCAGGCTCTCCTGCAACCTTTATTGGAAGCCGGCCAGCAACTCCGACAGGTTGCTTCTCTCGATCGCGCCTTGGGATTGGATATCCGCGGCTTCGGTGGCGGCCAATATCAGTTGCTCGCTCGAAAAGGGCAGTTGATCGGAGCAGAAACGGGCATCCACGCCGATCGGCAGGCAACTGCCCAACTCGACTCTGCCACGTTTGAAGAGCTGATCCAGGGCAAACTCAGCCCGGAAAGGGCCCTTTCCGAAGGACGTCTCCAAATCCAGGCCAGTCACCCCAACCGGGCTCAAGACGCCACCAGCCTGCTCCAGCACCTCACCACAACTCCCGCCACCAAAGCCCGTCAGACTATCTAAATTGCCCGGACAATTTTTCTGCCCCAAGGCGAGCGGCCCGCGTAAGCGGGCTGTTTCTTTTTACGCACAATAGATTATGCCAATATTGTGAGCGGCACGGCGCTAGCCGCCGGTGGTTTTATGATCACCCCCTTGACTAGCGCCTTGCCGCTCTTCCCACAATCCTGTCCCGATACAAATCGCCAGACTATTATTCAGCGATCCTATCTCTCCTCATTGATATCTCAACCAAACAGAAGCAAGTCAACGCCAGGGGAGCGGGAGGAGTATCCTCAAACTCCTTCAACATGGGGAAGCACGCTGCCCTCTTTACCACACAGTCTCAACTGTCTCTCCCCCGCTCGCCTATAACAATCTCCCCCACCAATAAAAAAAGCGGAGGGCACACACCCTCCGCTTTCTCTGGAGATTAGGTCGGGATCATGGCCATCCCGAAATCAACACACAAGTCTTAGAACTCGTCCTGGCTGACAATGGCCTGACCATAACGGCGGCCATCGGGAGTCAGCAGGCGGGCATACAGCCACTGATCGACGTTTTCGTTCAGTGAGCGGCAGCTGCCGTCAGCCATGCCAATGTTAATCGACCCGGCGTGGTTCGAGCTGGGACGAGGTTGATAGGCGCTGGTGACTTGGGAATTGCTGTTAATCCAGCCCGTCCGATTCGTCGGAGCAACTGTCGTTGTTCCAAACGTCGCTGGCAACGTACCACCGGAACGGTCCAAAGCCTGAGCAGTAGAAGGAGCGGAGCCATACCCCAGCGGACTGGTGGCGCTCACGGGAATCCCGAAGGCGACTCGTGCCACATCGAAGGCTGCCCAGCCGTTAATCCCAGGATTCGCTGTCGACGGAACCGCAACGCCCGCTGTCAGATTTTCGCTGAGCAGAATGGTATTCGTTGTTCCATCGCCCTGAGAGATATAATCCAAACTCATGCGGAAGCTGTCAGAAAGGGTGCTAGGACCACCTGCGGTCGCCACGCTCTGCCAGAATGCGCCCGTGGCGTATGCAATCGTTGCGTCGTTGGTGAAGTCGCTATCCTGGTTGTAGTCGACGTCATAAGCGTGATGGCTGTTGCCTGATCCCGCCCAGACGGCCTCAGGCACATACCCCATGTTGGCGACATAAGACAAGCCCATCTTCTTTTGGTTGTTATTAGCGTCGTCCGGGCAGGCGTAAGCCTTGATCGAAATCTGATCCTGCGACTTGAGCCGCCCGTAAGTCGCATCAACGACAACGGTCGATTCCCGGATGCTGCGGAACAGAGCCGAGTTATCAATCAAGGGCAGAATCTGAACGGACCAGGGAGCCCGCAGCTGGCGAGGGCCAGAAGAGGTCGCCAGCGTATCGTCCGCAAAGGCCGGCAGCGACATGGTTTCCATCAGTGGGGGCAGCTTGTCCCCGGCACCGCTGGCGAAGTTGGCGATGGCCAAATTCACGTTTTTCATGTTGTTCAGACATTCCAGTCGGCGGGCGGCGCGGCGGGCGCTTTGCACGGCTGGGGCGATCAGCGAGATCAGCACGGCGATGATCGAAATCACCACCAGCAACTCGATGAGCGTAAAACCGCGACGCGGCTGCACGCTGGCGGACAGGGGACGGTGTGTGTTCATAGCGTTTCTTCTCCAAAACTCCAGAGGGGACGTAGGACGAATGTCCGAACAAAGTGGAAAGGGTTTGTTCCGTGTCGCGATTCCGAACTGGTCTTCCAAAACCGGTCTTCCAAGTCTGGTCGTCTCAAACTGATCTTCTCAATCCAGAGGTCAAATTCAGTTTCACCAGGGAAGGCTCGAATAACCACGCGGGCCAAAACTTCACGATTCGCAGCACTGGCTTGCCGAAGCAGAATCGACCGGGAGCAGTGCCACGCCTACGTCCCTTGCCGCACGACTTCATTATGCCAGATTCAACGGGTCTGTCTCTCGAAAAATCTCAAAAATGTGGGGCGGACTTGCATTTTTCAGACTGTCCGTAACGAGTGGTCCACCAACAACTTGCCAAACCGCCCTATTCCGCAACACCCGCCGCAATCCGCCCGCCGCGTTTCACGGCAAGCCAACAGCCCTTTTTCTCAGTTTCCCGCAGAAAACCCCCACAAAGGCCAGCCACCACCCTACAGTACAAATGGCATACCAAAGCAGTGGCTCGCCACGGCCTGCGGCTTAAGGTTCCTGCAAGATCTTCCGGTGAGTCACAAACGGCTTGAACGTGCTAAAGCCCGTCCCCCCCGATTGATTCCCCTGCTCCAGCAAAGAACGATCCACCACGAAGAACCCGCGGAATTGGGGTTGTCGATCAATGCTGTTATCTGCATTTTCCAAAGGCCCGCCGATCCGTACCAAGCCGGTGCTGGGATCCAGGGCGGCTTCAAAGTACTTTACGGAGATAAACACAGCGAAGCAGTGGCTGCGGGGGGTCGTGTTACCCATCAGCTTGGACAGGATGCCGTAGCGAATTTGCGGGGGCAGTTGGCCCTCATGAATTGCCTGTGTCCCAACCTCCAACAGCGCTCGCGGATCTGTTGGCGGTGGATTTTGTGGCAGATCTCTGAGAATTGTATGGTCTACAGAATCGCTCCCATTCATCGCGTTGGCAAATCCACGGAATGGCTTTGCCCCTGGTAGGCCAGGCATCGGTAAGTCTTGACCGGAACGGATCGGGTCAAACACATCGCGGCTTTCCAGAAACTTTCGCCACCAGTCTCTGCTGACTCCTTCATTTGCGTCGTTCAAAAAGCCTGCATTCTCTTGACCGCCAGCCAATGTCAAGTCGATCAGGTCGGGATCATCCACCAAGGCCGCTAGGATTTCTGGATACCGGATCATATTCAAATTAATGTGGCCCGGGATGCGAGGAATCTCCAGGTCGGAGCCCACTCCCAGGTTCTTGTTCGTCCGCGAAGGAACTTCCACGAATTCCAGCAGCCGATGCCAACGATTGTTTTTTGCGTCGACTCCCGCTGCTTCTGGATGCAACGGAGAAAGGATCATCCCGGCTCCGTTCACAGCCCTTTGGAAACCTGTTGCAAAAGATGTGTATTGGTTAACCGGAGACAATGTTTCCAAGCGGAGATAGGACGTCGTTTCAGCAGGAGAATAGGTGGGAACCAACAACAGCTCGCCAACACTTCCATAGTCGCGGTCAGCATGATGCTGGACAGGCGTTGGAACAGCTCCAGTTTTGGGTTCCCCCAGCGTATTCGCAATCGGGTTGGAAGCATGGTCTGTTGGATTCATCGCATCGAAAGGTTGTGTGCGGAACCGACTGGTCAACACCTGCAATTTGCTTTGGACCTCGGCGGCCATTGTCTCAGTGTCTTCCAGGGTGAAATTGCGCACCCCATCATTTAACACAAAGCGATCGACCTCCACCCAGGGATTATCCGCCTCCTCGGACGGATTCGTTGGTACGCCCCGCAGCGGGTGAGCACGACGACGCAGTATGAAATGAACCGGTGTTGAAGGATCATCACCATAGCTATCAAGGTTGAACCACGACCCTGCCGTGCTCGTCAGGTTTGTCGGAGAGCCTACCGCATCAGTCACCTTGAAAATATCCGTAGGCGTAGGGTTAGAAATCAGATC
>Ga0075012_10005313_pt1 | contig 11838 bp, 11 predicted proteins | sample All_14_2_FD_71474 | JGI IMG/M metagenome (GOLD analysis project Ga0075012, IMG submission 71474) | Freshwater microbial communities in response to fracking from Pennsylvania, USA - Allegheny Zone_MetaG_DW_15 | ecosystem: Environmental > Aquatic > Deep subsurface > Groundwater > Drilled...
TGGATAAAGCGCTTCATGCCAATGACGACGCGAACGAGTTGTTCGCTTTGTACCAACAAGAAGACCAAGGCTATGCTTTGAATATTGAAAATTCCGACTAAAATAAAGGCCATCGGTAAGCCCACCATCCACAGGATTCCGGCATCAAGGAAAGCCAGAAAACTTGAATCTCCCCCGGCTCGAAGCGATGAGAAAATGATAACATTGAACATTCGAAGTGACAATCTCAATGAAAACACTTGAACGATCAGGATAGCTCCCCGAATGACTTCGGGATCACTCAGTCCAAACAGTCCGACCAGAAATCGGGCTGAGCTGAGGATGATGACGGATGTAATAAGTGATAATACAAATCCCAGTCCGATAAAGTAATTGCCCTTTTTCCGTGCTTCGGTTAAATCACCTTTACCCAGTTCAGCCCCAAGCATTGAACTGTTGGCATTATTGATTCCCATGATTACAAACATAAAGACATTGGCAATCTGAGTGCCGACGTAGTAACTGTCCATTGCTTTGGTTCCTAAGGTCCCAAAGGCGCGGATATATAAGGTTCCTCCGATAGCAAAGAAAAATTCATTGAAAATCAAAGGATACGTGCGGCGAAACATCTTATCAAACATGTCTTTATTTATATAAAACATTTCCCTGAATGTCCCGACAAACGATTGATTACTGGTATAGGCATAGATCAGATGAATCAGAAAACCAGTCAGATTGGCAATAAGCGTAGCGATAGCTGCACCTTGAATACCTAATTGCGGCAATCCGAAATTTCCGAATATCAACCCATAGTTCAATATCACGTTGATCAGCATCGCTATGATACCAACAACCATAGGTACTACCGTCTTTTGAATGGAGCGATAAGCAAAACTGAACATCATGGTCAGTGCTCCCGGTAAATATGAAAATAAAACGATACTTAAGTATGAGACACTTGCCGCTATGACGGCTGCATCTTTAATGTAAAATCGCATAAGGGCGGATCCGAAGAAATATGCAGCCAGCATCCAAGCAACAGAAATTAATGAGATGAGCATAACACCAAACCCAAAAGATTTTCTTTGGTTGATATGGTCTTTGGCACCGTAAAACTGTGCCATATATATTCCGGCTCCGGCAGCTGCGCCATAACCGATGGTCATCATCAGGATTTCGATTTGAGCAGCCGTTCCAACGGCAGTCACTTGGTTAATGCGGGCGACCATGATGCTGTCAACAACACCCATCGCACTGTTGAGCAGCTGTTGCAGGGCCAAAGGAACCGCAATCCACATTACTTTTTTAATAAATTCTTTCGGTCCGACATACTTTCGCAAAGTCATCGGAAGTTTCAACATACTACAGTTCCGGTTTGTCTTTCACTTCATGACAATGGCGGCAGCGAGCTTCATAACTCTCAGCAGCACCGACCATAATGATCGGATCATGATAGGATGCCGGCTTATGGTTGACCAAACGTTGGGTACGGGTGGCAGGTGCACCGCACACCGTGCAGACCGCGGTCAGTTTTGTGACAAATTCAGCCGTCGTTACCAATTCTGGCATGACGCCGAAAGGTTCTGCGCGAAAATCGGTATCGAGTCCGGCAGCCATGACGCGTTTTCCGGCTTTAGCCAGTTTATTGCATACCGCAATGATGTCACGGTCGAAAAACTGCACCTCATCAATCGCAACCACATCGACATCCTTGTTGATAAATTCCAAAATGTCTTTGGCACTTTCAACGACCAAGGCATCCACCGATGCTCCGGCATGGGATACGATTTTTGTGTTGCTATAGCGATTGTCGATGGCTGGTTTAAAAACCAACACCCGTTGTTTCGCAAATTCCAATACTTTGATCCGTCGGATCAGTTCTTCTGTTTTCCCCGCAAACATACATCCGGCAATGACTTCCAGATAGCCCGGGCGATACTGATGATACATCATGCGCTTTCACCTCGTTACCATTTTAACCGATTTTAAGCAAAAAAATAAGGGTTGCAACCCTTATTTAATTCCGTATTTTTTATTAAACTTTTCAACGCGTCCGGCTGCTTGCGCAAAACGTTGTTTACCTGTATAAAAAGGATGGCAATTGGAGCAAGTGTCGACACGAATTTCTTTTCTGATCGAACCGCTCTCGAATTGATTACCGCAGGATGTGCAAGTAACCATCACTTTGTTATATACGGGATGAATGCCTTGTTTCATAGTTCATCTCTCCTTCCGCCTTGAATGAACGTCATTCAAAGTAAGTGCATTAGTAGTTTATCACATGCCTAATGAGATTGCAATAAGCAACATTTATACATCCACGATATTGAATCCCGCCGCCTTTTTCAAGCGATTCATCAGAGCCAAACCCATCTCATCTTCCGCAAATGCCTCCGCAAATATCATATCCACACCGATCGAATCAAACTCTCTCAACACCGCAAATAAATTAGATGCTCCTTGGTCCAGACGGTGGACACTGCCAATGGAAATCACATGAGCGCCTTGATACTCTGACTTGGTTTCATCGCTGCACAACACACCGATGAACGAATCATTTCCCTTAATTTTGCCTTTAATATAAGACAGGATGTTTTCTTTACTCCCTCGCACGATTTGTAACGGTGCATTTGGGGCATAGTGAGTATATTTCATGCCGGGTGAACGGGGTTTGTCCACTACACCGTTGATCATGTTATCCAACATGACGCCATCTTTCCCCAGCACTTCTTGTAATTGCTCTAAGGTAACTCCGCCAGGACGCAGAACGATCGCAATCGGTGAAGAAATGTCCAACACTGTCGATTCCACACCAATCCGACTGCGATCAGCACTGATGATCATATCGACACGACCCATCATATCTTGTATCACATGTTCAGCCATGGTCGGACTCGGTTTTCCGGACACGTTCGCACTCGGTGCGGCGATGGGCACATTGGCCAGTTCAATCAGCTTCAAAGCTATCGGATGATCCGGCATACGAATGGCCACCGTATCTAAATGCGCACACACTTCTAATGGGACTTTGTCGGAACGTTTAAAAACGAGGGTCAAAGGTCCGGGCCAGAAAGTCTCAATTAACTTCTTTGCCCGCAAATCCAATGGATCTTTTAATAAATCTTCCATCATCTCAACCGAACACACGTGAACGATGAGCGGATTATCCGATGGACGGCCTTTCGCAAGAAAAATCTTATTCACGGCTGTTGAGGACAGGGCATTTGCGCCTAATCCGTACACCGTTTCCGTGGGTAAAACGACGGTTCCTAAGTTTACAATGATCTTAGCCGCCCTCATTAATTTCTCAATATCGATATTTTGCTCGTTCAACTCAACAATTTCCGTATTCATAACATCACTCACTTCCGACATTTACAACAATATCATATCAACACAAACTTTTCATCCGATATTTCCCAAAGAGACGCGATTGAGAAACTTTGAGGCAATAAACTTCAGTCGAACCAATGTCTCTTTCGATGTTATGCTCTTATCTTTCCATAAATAATTCGGAAAGAAGCGGGTAATGTGCAAAGGCAAATCTGGACTGATATCCGCCAGCCACTTCGCCATTTGTTCCATTTCTTCATCAGAATCATTTTCACCCTCAATAGCCAGAAACGTGACTTCCACATGTGCAACTTTCGAAGTAATCTTGATCATACGTTTCACCGACTCAAAATCTCCGCTGATCTTATCATAGAATGTCTGACTGAACCCTTTCAAATCGATGTTATATGCATCGATAAATGGCAAGAGCCTTCTCAGTGGTGCTTCATCGATTGTCCCATTGGTCACCAACACATTGACCATACCCGAATTTCTGATTTCTTTTGAACAATCCAAAACATACTCAAAGTTTATTAGCGGCTCATTATATGTGTATGCAAGACCGATGTTCCCGTCTTTTTTTAAAGATTTGGCTAAATCCACGGCGTCGCTGACCGACAGATGACGTGTAAATATTTTTTCATCAGCCATGGATATCGAGTGGTTCTGACAAAATGGACAGCGCAGATTACATCCGAATCCGCCCAGTGAAAGAATCATACTTCCCGGATGAAAGTACTTTAATGGTTTCTTCTCAATCGGATCCAATGCAATCGAAGTCACGCGGTCATAGTTTAATGGAATGATAACTCCTTTAAAGTTTTTTCTTCCTCGACAAAATCCTGCCTGCCCTTCCTCAAGTTGACATCGGTGAAAACACAGATCACACTCAGTCATGATGTCTGACTACCTCAAATCTATACAATTCGACTTGCTCATCCACATCGATGCCTGCTTTACGCTTTGCGATAAGAATCTGCTGGTCAACTGAATCAATACCCTCCAAATCCGGCAGTAATAATCCTCGTCTTGACCCTTCAACCACAATGACCCCAAAACGTTTGACATCCAACTCGCTTTTATTAGAAATTTTCTGTGGCTCGCTCAGAATATCGACGGAAATATCCAAATCATTAAGTTCAGAAACTGAAACCGGATAAAATCGCGGATCTCTTGCACATGCCGCAATCGCATTGTATATGATTTCAAAGCCAAGATTTTTACGAACAGGTTCAATCGTACCGATACAGCCACGCAAGCGTCCTTGTTTATGGATGGACACAAACACACCCGAAGAAGGCTGATGAACCGACACATGATCTCCGATGTCCTCCATCTTCAGCATTTCTCTTTTCTTTACAAAGTGCTCAATAGTTTTGCGTGCCAGATCCACAAACGGATCCTTCTGCTTTAATGTAAATGAAGCCACCGCATAACCGACTCCAAAAGGCCCTTCATACGAAAGAAGACGGGAATCAACCGTTTTCCCTTCCAGAACACCGGATATTACAAACAACCCCCTCAAACCACATTCACCCGCTTTTTCACAGAGCGAATCATCCAACTTGTCCAACATCTCAAAATCACCTGAAGAAAGTATTTCGGTAATCTTCTTATCGAAAATCGCTCCTTCTTTGATATAACCATAGGGACCGTCATGTTTTAACCGATGTGACAAATCACCGCTGGCAATGAATACGGTCTTCTTCCCCAATTGTTCACTTACCCTAAAAATATCCCGACCCAACTGCTTATGTGCTTCTTTCGACAGCGTTGAAATGCCCAAAATGAGCCAGCGGTAAGTGCCTTGTTGATGAATAAACTCAAAGGGGACCAACACCCCATGGTCAACACCCAGATCATCACTGTCATACAATCGTATATATGGATTTACTTTGCGAAGTTCACTGGCAAACTCCTTATCAATAGCAAATTCATGACTGATTTCCGGATGGCCAAAACGCGAGAAATCACCTCTCGCCTTGTCACATGAGCCCACGAAAAAACCATCTCTTAAGTAAGGAGCGTGGGGTGAGCTGATGATAATGGTGTCCGGTTGGATATCCGCAATGATTTTAGATATCTGATGATAAGCGTCGATGGTGGATTGGATGTTTCTTTCTTCTCCCCGACCGATTTTCTCAATGGCAATCGGTGGATGGGGGAGTGCAAAGGCAGCGAGCATACTCATAAGCATCCCTCCGAATTCACCTATATTATACCCTCAAAACCAAAAAAAAGATGCACTCAAGTGCATCAGTCAACATTGATCGTACAATCTCCGGCTTTGATTTTATTCATCTTGATCAAAATCTCATAAAAAAGCACACTTAGTACACCAGGCAGAGCGATATACAGAAACAAAACTTTTAACAGAACATCGGTAGTAAATCCCATCGTCTGAAAAGTCAGCAATACACCGACCAACCCACTGGTACCCATACCGGCACCAGCCGCCACATTTTCCATCTTAAAGACGATGGTCGCTAACGGCCCTGTAATGGCTGCCGCCAACGTGGGAGGTACCCAAATCCACGGATTACGGATGATATTACTCACCTGCAACATGGAAGTACCCAATCCCTGCGCAATCACTTCCCCTGACTTATTATCCTTACGACTCATCAAAGCAAATCCGACCATCTGCGCACAACAACCCGCTGTCGCTGCTCCAGCCGCCAATCCTGAAATTTGTAACATCAACGCCAAGGCTGCACTGGAAATCGGTGCAGTCAGAATCATGCCCATGACTACCGAAACAATGATCCCCATTACAAAAGGCTGAGCTTTGGTCGCCTCAATGATGACGACACCCAATCCGGACATAAGAATGCCAATCAGCTGCCCAGCGGAGATTGCCACAAGAAATCCGGCAATCATGGTCACTGTCGGGGTAATGATGATGTCCAGCGGCGTCTTCTTTGACACCAAGGATCCTGCCTCAATCGCCAGTACGACCGAAAGATAAGCTCCTGCCGGACCGCCATACACAGCACCCAACTGACCGGCCACCATGGAGGCAACCAATACCAGCAACGGTGCTTTTAACTTATATGAAACTGCAATCGCAATTGCCGGACCCATCATGGCAATGGCCGCACTGCCGATTTCCTGCAAAGGACTTAAAAAGATGCCCTGCGGCCAAACTTTTAACAATTGTTCAGCCGATGTTCGCAGTATCAAACCAACAATCAATGAAGCAAACAATCCCAGCGCCATCGCCGAAAGACCGTCTAAAATATATTTCTGATAAATGTCACGCAAGAAATTTTTCATGCTTCCTCCAAAAAAAAGACTTAATCGCTTCTTTCGATTAAGTCTACTAAATAATTATCATAAATGTCAATGCGGTCGTCGGTTTTGTATGTAAGTTGTCGTATCAGATCGTACACTTGACAAGAAACATGACCTATCAACTCCATTAACCTCTGCGCTACGGCGAGTTCTTTCTGATGACCGGTTGAACAATTCCGCAAAATCGACTTCGCAACCAATCGCTGATCCAACGATAAGAGTGACACAGACTGAATGACCGGCATCAGATTCTCTTCGAGCTTAAGATTTCCATCAATAACCATTTCATATTTCAAAAATGCCTTCTTGATTTCCTCCAGATTTTCCGTTTCTAAAGGTAAATGCATGGGTTTTAAACCATTATGAATATTTTCCTTGATGATCCGCATCGGATCACAAAATGACTCCTTCAGATATTCTGACAGTTGATCCACATTCAAAGACTTTATTATAATCTCAACTTGTTTGTTATTCATATCAACACCTCGATGACATTGTAACCCCGTTGAGAAAATATTTCATCGGTTATGCTACTTCACGCCAGATTACTGCCCCTAATCCCTTCAGCTTGCCATCCAAATCATCATACCCACGATCAATATGATAAACTTCATGAATTTCCGTAACTCCCTGTGCAATCAATCCGGCAATGACCAGTGATGCACCGCAACGCAAATCAGTAGCTGTAACAACATCCCCAAACAATTTGGTCGGACCTTTGATCGTAGCCTGTGCAGGTGCTAAATCTATATTGGCACTCATCCGTTGTAATTCAACACAATGCTTAAACCGCTCCGTATAAATTGTTTCCTTGATGGTCGATTCGCCGGTCGCCTGAGTTAACAACGGTGTCAGCGGTTGCTGCAAATCCGTCGCAAACCCGGGATACGGCAACGTCTTGATATCAACACCATTCAGCTTTCTGCCTCCGCGAATCGTAACCTTATCAACTTTGACATCCATGTCAACACCCATTTCCTGAAGTTTAGATAATAATGACTCCAAGTGCTGTGGAATGATATTCTCAATAACCATCTCATCTGCTGCTGCCGCTGCCATGATTATAAACGTCCCTGCTTCAATGCGATCCGGAATGATTTCATGGAAGCATCCCGAAAGCTCATCAACACCATCGATCGTAATCACATTAGTTCCGGCACCACGGATGTGTGCACCCATTTTATTGAGCATAGTTGCAACATCAATGATCTCCGGCTCTTTCGCCGCATTCTCAATAGTCGTACGACCCTTCGCATATACAGCAGCCATCATGATATTGATCGTAGCCCCTACGGAAGAGATATCTAAAAATATTTTAGCTCCGATCAATTCATCCGCATGAATATGATAACTGCCCTGAGTATATTCAACGGTTGCACCCAAAGCTTCAAATCCTTTTAAATGCAAATCGATCGGCCGTGGACCTAAATAACATCCGCCCGGCATCTTCATTTTAACTTCCTTATATTTACCCAAAAGCGCACCCATAAAATAATAAGATGCTCTCAGTTTTGTCACAGCTTGGGTTTCCAATGGTTTATTGTACATTTCGCTCGGATCGATAACGATATGATCCTGAGATTTTTGAATCACAGTCACATTCAACTCTCTCAATAAGTCTGAAAGTGATTCAACATCGGAAATATTGGGAACACCGATGATTGTAACAGGACCGCGCGATGCCAAAATAGCTGCCGGAATCAGTGCTACTGTAGCATTTTTAGAACCGCTGATCCGCACTTTACCGTTTAATTTATGTCCGCCTTCGATTTTGATTACTTCTGCCATAGCGTTACCTCTTTTTCGTATCCTAATTTTACCAAAAACTTATCGAAAACACAAAACTCTTTTCACGAAGAAAAAGTTGCCCGGCGGGCAACTTTGATTAGGCTTTTCCTTCGCTTCCCAAAACAGTCTTGATTTTATGGGAAACCAGCTCTTTGATATACTTACGACCTTGAGTCAAATATCCACGCGGATCAAACAACCCCGGTTTCGCATTGAACACTTCACGAATACCCGCAGTCATAGCCAAACGCAAATCAGAATCGATATTGATCTTGCAAACGGCTGACTTCGCGGCCTGACGCAACATATCTTCCGGAATACCGATAGCATCTGCCAGCTTACCACCATTTTCATTGATGATTTTCACATATTCTTGTGAAACACTGGAAGCACCATGCAATACGATTGGAAATTCAGGTAAGCGGCGTTCAATTTCTTCAAGAATGTCGAAGCGCAGTTTCGGCTCCTGTCCCGGTTTGAACTTGAATGCGCCATGGCTGGTTCCGATAGCAATAGCCAACGAATCAACTCCTGTACGCTTAACAAAATCTTCTACCTGATCCGGATTGGTATAATGAGCATCTTCATCCGAAACATTGACGTCATCTTCAACTCCCGCCAACTGACCTAATTCACCCTCAACGGTAACACCGTGAGCATGGGCATATTCAACGACCTTACGGGTCAGAGCAATATTTTCTTCATACGGCAAGTGCGATCCATCAATCATCACTGACGTAAAACCGGAATCAATACATTGCTTGCATAACTCAAACGTATCGCCATGATCCAAATGCAAAGCAATCGGAATATCACTTTCCAAAACAGCAGCTTCGACCAGCTTAGTTAAATATGTCGGATTGGCATATTTGCGGGCACCCGAAGATACTTGTAAAATGACCGGAGACTTCAATTCATTCGCAGCTTCAACGATTGCCTGAATGATTTCCATGTTATTAACATTAAATGCACCAATCGCATAACCGCCTTCATAGGCCTTTTTAAACATTTCTTTTGTAGATACTAAACCCATCTTGTAATCCTCCTTTTATCAAACCTTATTTTACGACATTTTTAGAGAAATTGAAAGAAGCGCGCACAAATCCATAGAACAGCGGATGAGCACGGTTGGGACGAGATTTAAACTCAGGATGGAACTGACATCCCACAAACCACGGATGATCCTTAAGTTCGACAATCTCAACCAAACGGCCATCCGGCGATACACCGCTGAAAACAACGCCCTTATCTTCCATAACAGAACGATATTTATTGTTAAACTCATAACGATGACGATGACGTTCTAATATTTTACTTGATTGGTAAACTGATTCTGTCTTTGTTTTTTCACTGATCACGCACGGCCAGTTTCCTAAGCGAAGCGTACCGCCCATATTCACCACACCGTTTTGATCAGGCATTAAATGAATGACTTGATCCGGCGATTGAGGATCCCACTCCTGAGAATTTGCTAACGGAAAGCCACAGACATTGCGCGCATACTCGATCATCGCAATCTGCATACCCAAGCAAATGCCAAAATACGGAATCTTATTTTCACGCGCATATTTTGCGGCCGCAATCTTACCTTCGATCCCACGACCGCCAAATCCACCCGGAACCAAAATACCATCGACACCTTCCAGATGTTTCGTAATGTTTTCGGGACTCAATTCCTCAGAATTGATCCAACGGATAACGATTTTCGCACCTACCGGATACCCGGCATGCTTCAACGACTCCGCAACCGACAGATAGGCATCATGCAGCTGAACATATTTACCGACCAACCCAATCGTTACCGTATGAGGAAGATTGTTGGCCATATCGATCATAGCCTTCCACTCCGTCATGTCCGCCTTCGGAACATCCAACGACAGTTTATGAACGACATAATCATCAAATCCCTGTTCTTGAAAAGACAAAGGGATTTCATAAATATTATCAAAATTTCTTGATTCAATGATCGCATGTTCGCGGACATCACAGAACAAGGCAATTTTCTTCTTCATATCCGGTGTCAACGCTTCATCAGATCGGGTTACGATGATATTCGGTTTGATTCCCAATGACATCAGCTCTTTGAAACTGTGCTGCGTCGGTTTGGTCTTCATTTCGTTGCTCGCCGGAACTCTGGGAATCAGTGTCGTATGAATGAACACGACATCATCCCTTTCATTGTCCGAATGAACCTGACGGGCAGCTTCTAAAAACGGCAGTGACTCAATGTCACCCACGGTTCCGCCAATCTCAGTAATGACGACATCTGCCCCGGATTCACGGGCAGCTTCATATACTTTTGACTTGATCTCATCGGTAATATGCGGAATGACCTGAACCGTCGCTCCCAGATAATCACCGCGACGCTCCTTGGTAATGACATTCATATAGACACGACCGGCCGTTATGCTGGCATTCTGTGTCAGTTCTTCATCCGTAAAACGTTCATAGTGACCCAAATCAAGATCCGTTTCCGCTCCGTCTTTTGTGACAAAAACTTCACCATGCTGATAAGGAGACATTGTTCCCGGATCAACATTGATATACGGATCAAATTTTTGCATAAAAATCTTTAATCCGCGGTTTTTAAGCAGACGTCCCAACGACGTCGCAATAATGCCTTTACCAATACCGGAAACAACACCACCGGTAACAAATATGTATTTAGCCATATGCAACCCTCTCTTTTTTTACTAAAAATAAAAAGCGCCCCCTAAAACCAGGGGACGCTCTGCCCTTTATTATTCTAACAGAAGGCACCCATCGTTTCAAGAAAAATCAGAAGGTCTCTTCCTCGTTTTCTTCGACATAGCCATCGTAATCATCATCTTCTTCCACCTCTTCGGCATCTTCACTGACCTCATCATCAAGATCGACATCATCATCAATCAAAATTGAACTGGTATCAAAGTGAGTATCCTTATACTTATAATTTTTACGAAGATCCCATTTGTTATCCGGCAATGCCGTAAATCGGGTATCCAACATCATAGCAGAATAAAATTGTGCAATCTTGTTTTCGGCTTGTGACTGTGTAAAAGCCAGGCGTGTACATACTTCTGACCATAAGACTGTAAATGGTACTCCGTTTTTGTTTTGCATATACTCATATGCGATATCTGTCATCGATTTATTACTCATCTTTTCCTCCCCTAGGTTACATCCGTTCAACTGGTTCAACACCGATTAAAATTAAGGCATTGTGTAAGGTGATTTGTACTGCTTTCACCAATGCAAGGCGCTGAGCCGATAGTTCCGGTTTTTCCATATCCAATACATAGCAATCATTATAGAAACTATGGAACAATTGCGCAAGCCTTTGAATATAATTACACAGTTTATGCGGTTGGCGAGTGTTTGCGCTATCCGCAACAACGGATGGAAACTCATTTAACTGCTTTAATAATTCTACTTCTTTTTCATGATTAATCAACTCAAAATGCG
>Ga0075012_10005315_pt1 | contig 11836 bp, 7 predicted proteins | sample All_14_2_FD_71474 | JGI IMG/M metagenome (GOLD analysis project Ga0075012, IMG submission 71474) | Freshwater microbial communities in response to fracking from Pennsylvania, USA - Allegheny Zone_MetaG_DW_15 | ecosystem: Environmental > Aquatic > Deep subsurface > Groundwater > Drilled...
CGCGTGGATGTGAGCCAGCAGAATTCCGATGGCTATATCGACCGCGGCAAATCGAAGAGCACGGCGCTATCGGGCGCGATCGCGTTTCTGGCGACGGACACGCTGAAATTCACGCTGTCGGACGATTACGGCTTTATCCGCCCGATGAACTATAACGGCCTGCCGCTGATCGATGGCAAGGCGCTGCGGTCGCTGCGCAAGGTGAATTACGGCACCGACGATGTCGACGTGCATTTCAAGGAGAATACGGCGCGCTTCAACATCGACTGGGCGCCGTCCGACGCTTTCTCCGTGCGCAACATCACATCCTATGTCACGGCGAAGCGGCTGTGGCGTCAGGGGCCGACCCAGCTCAACTACCAGCCGGCGACGGACACCATCCTGCGCGGCAGCTATGGCCAGTATGAACAGCGCCAGCGGCAATGGAACAACCAGACCGAAGCGACGTGGAAGCACAGCCTGTTCGGGATGGACAATGTGATCGCCTTTGGCGGCGACATCGAACATCTCTATTTCAAGCGCATCGTGAGCACCTTCGCAGGGACGAGCGAGGTTAGCCTGCGCGATCCCGTGCCCGGCCTCTATCCTGCGGTCACGCCGACCGCGACCGGGCAGGAAATGCACATCAACCGGTTCGCCCTGTTCGTGGACGACCGTTTGCAGGTGACGCCGCGCCTGTCGCTGATCGCGGGGCTGCGGTTCGACCATAATGCGATCGACCGGGACGACGCCTTCACCAGCGTTCGGACGTCGCGCACGTTCAGGCCGCTCAACGGCCGGGTCGGCGTGGTGTATGAACTCGCGTCGAACTTCACCGCCTATGCCCAATATTCGCGGGCGACCGATCCGATTAGCAATGTTTGCTGTGTGTCGGCCCCGCAAATGGCGTTCGACGCGGCGAAGGGTGAACAGGTCGAAATCGGGCTCAAGCAGTCGCTGCTGGGTGACCGCCTGGCGTGGACACTGGCTGCCTATCACATTCGCAAGACCGATCTTCTGACGCCCGATCCGCTCAATCCCAACACGCTGATCCAGGTCGGCGCACAGTCGTCCAAGGGCATCGAGGCGAGCGTCGTCGCGGTATTGACGAAAGGGCTTCAGGTCGAGGCTAACGGAACGATCCTGAAGGCCGAATATGACAGCTTCGATGAACTCGTGTCCGGCGTGCTCGTCTCCCGCGACGGCAACCGGCCGACCAACGTTCCGCAGGAGTCGGCGAACCTCTGGATAAGCTGGGACGCGACTGCGGCGCTGAAGGCGCAGGCGGGCCTGCGCTATGTCGGCCATCGTTTCGTCAACACCGCCAACACCGTCAGGACTCCGTCCTACACGGTCGTCGACGCCAGCGTGCGCTGGACGGTCACGGACCGGATCGCGGTGGATGCGCGCGTCTTCAACCTGTTCGACAGGCTTTACGCGACGACGTTCGTGTCCAACGGGCGCGGCGGTGCGCAATGGCTGTTGGGTGCGCCGCGATCCTTCGAAGTGGCGCTCACCACGCAGTTCTGACCGGAGCGCAACCGAGGCGGGGCAGGGCGCGCGATGCGTGCGCCTGTCCCGCCGAGCGGGGGAAATCGAAATGGCGGAAGCAAAGAGGCAGGGCCTAGGCGGTGCGCGGATGTCCGTGCGCCGCGTGGCCGACATGGTCCACCGGTGGCTGGGCTTCATCTGTGGCGGAATATTGATAATCGCGGGGCTGACCGGAACGCTGTTGGCATTCTACATCGAACTGGACGGCGCGCTGAACCCGCGCCTGCAGGGCGGTGATCTTCACGCCCGCCCGTCAAGCTACGAAGCGGCATATCGCCGGCTGGACGCGCTGCCGGTGGCGGATGGCGGCTACTGGAAGATTGAGCTTCCGCCGGCTGGTGGCCCCATCACGGCGCGCTATTACGAGCAGCAGCCGGACGGGACGTCGCGCACGCGGCTGGTGACGCTCGACCCGCAGACGCTGCGCGTGATGCGCGACGCGCACTGGCGGGAGACATTCTTCACGTGGATTTACGACCTCCACATGAACCTGCTTTTCGGTCCTCCGGGCAAGATCGCGATGGGCGTTCTGGCAGTGGTGATGCTGGTGATGCTGCTGAGCGGCGTCGCCAACTGGATGCTGCCGCAGGGCGACTGGCGGTCGAAGCTGCGCTTCAAGCGCCGGGCGAGCCTGCCCCGGCGGACCTATGACCTGCACAAGCTGGGTGGTCTGGTGAGCTTTCCGTTGATGCTGCTGTGCGTCGGGACGGCGGCGATGATCTGCCTGCCCAATCAGGTGCGGCCGATCCTCAATGCCTTTTCGCCGCTCAAGCCGGCCCCCGACGTCGCGAGCGGTCCTGCCGACGGCCGGCCGCGCATATCGGTCGACAGCGCGCTGAAAGCCGGTCCTGTCGCATTTCCCGGTTCGACCGTCGTGTGGGTGCGCGTTCCCGATGCGCCCGAAGCGAGTTACGATTTGCAGATACGGCAGGCAGGCGATCCGATGACGCGTTTTCCGCGCACGCATGTGTGGGTGGATCAATATTCGGGCGCCATACTGGCAACCCGCGATCCCCATGGGGATGCTGCGGGCGACACCGTCCTGAACTGGCTGGTGCCGTTACATGATGGCAAGGCGTTCGGCATGATCGGCCGGGTTCTGGTGATGCTGCTCGGGCTGTTTCCGCTGCTGCTGTTCGTTACGGGAACGATGCGCTGGTCGCAGAAGCGAAATGCGCGCGCCCGGAGCAGGCGCTGAACCTGTAAACTGGCGCCTATGCGTCGCTGAAATCCATCGTTGCGCGCAGTCCACCATCCTTCGCGTTTTCCAGCAGGAGCGTTGCGCCCAGATTGGCGGCGAGCGATTTTGCGATCGTGAGGCCAATGCCTGTACCCGCTCGCCCGCCAGCCTGTCCCACCGCGCCCCGCGTGAACGGTTCGAACACGCTGGTCAGTTGATCGTCGGGGATGCCGGGGCCGTGATCCTTGATGGTAATGCTGAGGCGATTGGCGTCCCGGTCGCAACGCACTTCGGCGTTCCCGCCATATTTCACGGCATTGTCGATCAGGTTGGTCACGCAGCGTGACAATGTGTTGGGCTTTGTTCGGACGATTTCGCCGCACCCCGCAAGGAACTGAACGGGCTCGCCGGCGTCCTGGGCATCCTCGACGATGGAGCGCAGCAGCGAGTCGATGTCGACCATCGACCATTCTTCCTGACTTTCGGCGCTGCTGGCCAGGTCCAGCCCTTCCTTGACGAGCGTCAGCATGGCGTGATGGTCCTGCAGGAGCCGTGCGCGCAACTCTTCGTCCTGTACATGCTCAAGCCGCAGGCGCAGGCGCGTCAATGGCGTTTGCAGGTCGTGGCTGATCGCGGCCAGCAATTGCGTACGATCGCGGAATCCCGCCCGGACCCTTTGTTGCATCAGGTTGAAAGTCGATAGTGCTGCCCGCACCTCTTCGGGGCCGCGTTCGGGTATTGGCTCCGGATCGAGCGACAGGGAGAATGTCTCTGCGGCGCGCTCCAGCCGGCGCAGGGGCATCGCCACGAAACGGGCGACAACGATCGCCAGACCGGCGCTGGCAGCCACGATCAGCAGGAGATAGAGCGGGTTGAGCGCCGAGCTTGGCGGAATGACGATCCGCGGCAAATCGAGCGCCATCGATCGACGCTGGCCCGTGGCATCCGTGAAACGCACGATCCAGCAATCGGGGCGCGGCGCGCCGATCAAGCCGGCGGCCCGGTCGTTGGGATCGAGTTTCGTCAGCGGAAAACACAGGCCAACGGGGATGCGTCCAGCTTCCGGCTTGGAATTCGCGCCGAAGCGCGCCGCCAGCGCCTCCTGCAGCGCCAAATCTGCCTGGGTAATGGATACACCGTCCGGAGCCGCCGCCGCGCCCATGATGAGCTGGTTCGCCAGCATGTTCTCCGTCCGCGCCGGGTCCTGTCGAAGACGGGCGGCGATGTCGGCGGCGCTGGCGACTACCCGCTGTATGCGGAAGCGCTCGATATCATGCTTGCGTGCCTGCTCTGCGACAAGCAGCGCCAGTATCGCGGCCATCGACATGCCAATGGTGAGCAGCACGAAAATATGACCGGCCATCGAGCCGAAAAAGTCCCGGAGCCTGGAGAGCCCACGGCCCATCAATCGAAATGTACCGTGCTGGCGAGGACATAGCCTTCATTGCGCACGGTCAGGATGAGTTCGTGGCCACCGGTTATGCTGGCGAGTTTTTGGCGCAGTCGGCTGATCTGCAAGTCGATCGAGCGATCGAAGGCGACGGTGGCCTTACGCTCGGGCAATAATTCCTCTCGGGAAAGCACGCGATTGGGCTCTTCGATGAAACGGCTCAGCAAGCGGAACTCGGCCGACGACAGCATGACAAGGCTGTCGTCGGGCGCGATCAGGCGGCGCTGGAACAGGTCCAGCCTCCAGGGGCCAAATGTCGCCAATCGTGCACCGGTGTGGCGTACGCCAGCGGTTTGGTGGGATCGGCGCACCAGATTTCGCACACGGGCGATCAACTCGCGCGGTTCGAAAGGCTTGGTCAGATAATCGTCGGCCCCCAGTTCAAGCCCCAGTACGCGGTCGATCGCGCTTCCGCGGGCGGTGACCATCATGATCGGCGTCGCAAATCCTTCTCCACGCAATTCGCGGCACAGCGCCAATCCGTCACCATCCGGCAGGTTGAGGTCAAGGATGATGAGGTCCGCCGAGTGCCGCGCCAGCGTGCTGCGCAGGTCGGTCAAATTGGCGACCGGCAATGCCTCATAGCGTTCCTGCGTGAGCTGGCCCACGATCAGATCGCGAATATCATCGTCGTCGTCGACGACAATGATAGTCTCCTTCCGGTCGGATTGCAGGTCGATCATGAACACAGCATAATGTGGTTCATGCACAAAGTCTGCGTATGGGCTGTGCCTGATACAGGCCGATACAAAATGATAAGGAACCAGCCTTTCCGGCAAAGCACTGTTGCATGTCGACATCGCTCTCTTCTGTTTTGTGGTCTTGCAAGCTGTGAATAGCGTTTCGTCAGCGTCCTTTGCTGGCCCATTTCCGGAGACGACTATGCGACTTTTCCCTGCCCTCGCCGCCATGGCACTGATCTATGCGCCGGCGGTCCAGGCGCAGCATGAGCCGGCGCGCCACGACCGGAGCGAGGTGAAGCCCACGCCGGCGGCAAAGCCGACGCCAAAGCCAGCGGCGAAGCCCATGCCCCACAAAGCCGCTGCGAAGGGATCTCATGCCGATCTCTGCAAGGCGAAGTATCGCAGCTATAACCCCCGTACCGACCGGTACACCGTCCGCTCGGGTCAGACCCGCCGCTGCACGCTCTAAGCCCCCGGAGCGTGCCCATGCCCACCTTCGCCGCCCGTGCTGCCCTTCGGGTCGCCCCGTTCCTGATCATCCTGCCGCTGGCGGGCTGTGGTCAGAGCAAGCCCCCGCAGCAAGGGCCGGTGGAGGTGGGTGTGGTGACACTGGAGACCCAGCCCGTCACCGTTTCGACGGAGTTGCCCGGTCGTACTGCGGCGACGGTCGTCTCGCAGGTAAGGCCCCAGGTCTCCGGCGTCATCCAGAAGCGCCTGTTTACGGAAGGCGCGCTGGTCAGGGCAGGCCAGCCATTATACCAGATCGATCCGTCGCTTTACCGCGCCAGTCAGGATGAGGCGCGTGCGCAACTCACGACAGCGCAGGCTTCTCTGGTATCTGCCCAGGCGAAAGCGAACCGTTACAAGGCGCTGACGGACAGCGAGGCCGTGAGCAGGCAGGATAATGATGACGTCGTCGCCGCCGCCCGGCAGGCGAGGGCGTCGGTGGAACAGGCCCAGGCCAGTTTGCGTACCGCAAGCATCAATCTTGCCTTTACCCGCGTCTATGCGCCCATCAGCGGCCGGATTGGCCGATCGTCCGTTACACCGGGAGCGCTGGTGACGGCCAGCCAGACCGACGCGCTGGCCACCATCCAGCAACTCGACCCCATTTTCGTGGACATCACCCAGTCCGCGGCACAACTGCTCGCGTTGCGCCGCGCACTGGCGTCCGGCGACGTCCTGCCGGCGAGCGCCGCGATCCGGCTGAAACTGGATGACGGCAGCGACTATCCGCTGGAAGGGCGCATCGAGTTCGCCGAGCCGATCGTGGACGAGAACAGTGGCACCGTGACCCTGCGCGCGCGCTTTCCGAACCCGGACGGACTGTTGATGCCGGGAATGTTCGTGCGTGCGGTTGCGCCGCAGTCGGTGCTTCCGAACGCCATCCTTGCGCCGCAGCAGGGCATCAGTCGCGATGCGAAAGGTGACGCCACGGCCCTTGTCGTTACACGCGACAACAAGGTCGAGCGTCGATCGGTCACCGTAAGCCAGGCAATCGCCGACAAGTGGCTGGTCACATCGGGCTTAAAGGCCGGCGACCGACTGATCGTCGAAGGCAGCAGCAAGGTTTCCGACGGGGCGACCGTCAAGGCCGTCGCCGCGTCCGCCCGCAAATAGGAGCCGGCCGTGCTTAGCCGCTATTTCATCGATCGCCCGATCTTCGCGTGGGTCATCGCCATCGGCATCATGATCGCCGGCATTGGCGCGATCATGACCCTGCCCATCGCGCAATATCCGGATATCGCGCCACCCTCTGTCAACATTAGCGCAACCTATCCCGGCGCGGCGGCCGAGACGGTCGAAACGAGCGTTACGCAGATACTCGAGCAGCAGCTGACGGGCATCGACGGGCTGCTCTACTTCTCGTCCTCCTCGAACTCCAACGGTCAGGCACGGATTACCGTCACCTTTGAAAAGGGGACCGATCCCGACACGGCGCAGGTTCAGGTCCAGAACAAGGTGCAGCAGGCGCTGACCCGCCTGCCCAACGCCGTGCAGCAGCAGGGCCTGACCGTCACGAAATCGCAGACCGACTTCCTGATGATCGTCGGACTCTACGACAAGAGCGACAAGGCGAAGCAGGCCGACATCGCCGACTATCTGGTCAACAACTTCCAGGATCCGCTGTCCCGTGTCGACGGCGTCGGTTCCAGCCAGATTTTCGGATCCCAGTATGCGATGCGCATCTGGCTCGATCCGTACAAGCTTGCAGCCGTCAAGCTGATGCCGTCAGACGTTCAGAGCGCGATCGAAGCGCAGAATGTCGAAGTTTCCGCGGGGCAGATCGGGCAGGATCCCGCGCCTGCCAATCAACAGCTCAACGCAACGGTGACCGCGCGTGCGCGGCTGGAAACGCCCGACCAATTCCGGAACATCATCGTAAAGACGCAGACGGACGGATCGATCGTGCATCTGTCCGACGTCGCCCGCGTCGAACTGGGCAATGAAAGCTATAATTCGACCGCCAGAATGAATGGCCATCCGGCTTCCGGTATGGCGATCCAGCTCGCGCCGGGCGCCGATGCCCTCAAGACGGCCGATCTTGTGAAAGCCAAGGTCGAGGAATTGTCGGGCAATCTGCCGTCCGGCTACACAGTCGCCTATCCGCGCGACACCACGCCCTTCATCCGGCTGTCGGTCGAGGAGGTCATCAAGACGCTGATCGAAGCCGTGGTGCTGGTGATCATCGTGATGTTCATCTTCCTTCAGAGCTGGCGGGCGACGATCATTCCCACGCTGGCCGTGCCGGTCGTCCTGTTGGGCACGTTTGGTGTGCTGGCGCTGTTTGGCTATTCCATCAATACGCTCACACTCTTTGGCATGGTGCTGTCTATCGGCCTGCTGGTCGATGACGCGATTGTCGTTGTCGAGAATGTCGAGCGGTTGATGGAAGAGGAAGGGCTGGACCCGCGCGCCGCGACGATCAAGTCCATGCAGGAAATCGGCAGCGCCCTTGTCGGCATCGCGCTGGTCCTTTCCGCTGTCATGCTCCCCATGGCCTTTTTCGGCGGATCGACGGGCGTCATCTACCGGCAGTTTTCGATCACTATCGTCGCATCGATGCTGCTCTCCGTGGTCGTCGCGCTGATCCTCTCACCGGCGCTGTGCGCGACGATACTCAAGCCGCGCGCGTCGCATCAGGCGACCAACGGCTGGGCGGGACGCTTCAACGCCTGGTTCACGCGCCTGACCGGTCGATACGAGCGCGGCGTTACGCACGCGCTCAATCGCAGGCTGTTGTTCTGGGGGGGCTATGTGGGGATAGCCGCGGTGCTGGGCCTGCTCTTTTCGGCACTGCCAACCAGCTTTCTCCCCGTGGAAGATCAGGGGCAGGTAATGGTTCAGTACACGCTGCCGGCAGGTGCGACGTCGCAACGCACCGACAAGATCGCGCGAAGCGTGGAGAATTACTTCCTGGACGATGAACGCGACAACACTGCTTATATGTTCGCGATTTCCGGGTTCAGCTTTGCAGGATCGGGGCAGAATGCGGGCATGGCGTTCGTCAGCCTTGCAGATTGGGATAACCGCAAGGGCGCCGCCAACAGCGCATCCGGCATAGCCGGTCGCGCAACCGGGCAACTGTCAGCAATTCGCGATGCGCGTGTATTCGCCATGACGCCGCCTGCAATCCAGGGGCTTGGGCAGTCGAACGGCTTTACCTTTGAGCTTCTCAACACCGGTGGACTGGACCGCACGCGCTTCCTGGAACTGCGGAACCAGCTCATCGCCGCGGCCAACAAGGATCCGCTGCTATCCTCGGTCCGGGCCTCCACGCTGGACGACACGCCTCAGCTGAAGGTCGACATCGATTCCGAGAAACTTGCTGTTCTGGGCCTCTCGCAAAGTAGCGTCGATTCCGTGCTGAGTGCCGCATGGGGCAGCACCTATGTCAACGACTTCGTCGATCGCGGCCGGGTGAAGCGCGTCTACATGCAGGCGGATTCGGCGTACCGGTCTTTGCCGACCGATCTGGACGGCTGGCAGGTTCGCAACAGCAATACGGGCGAAATGGTCCCGTTTTCCGCCTTTGCCACCACCCGATGGAAGATGGGCGCCACCAGCGTTTCCCGCTTCAACGGCCAGGCATCCTATGAAATTCAGGGTGAGGCCGGTGACGGTGCGAGTTCGGGTGAGGCCATGGACCGCATGATAGAACTGCAGAAGCAACTGCCCGCCGGCACCAGCTACGCGTGGAGCGGGCTGTCCTATCAGGAGCAGTTGTCCGGCGGACAAGCGCCGATACTGTACGGCCTGTCGATCCTCGTCGTGTTCCTGTGCCTCGCGGCGCTTTATGAAAGCTGGTCGATCCCGCTGGCGGTACTGCTCGTGATCCCGCTGGGACTGGTGGGCGCGGTGGCGGCTGTTTCGCTGCGCGGGCTCGACAACAACATCTATTTTCAGGTCGGGCTGCTCACGACCATGGGGCTGGCTGCGAAGAATGCCATTCTGATCGTGGAGTTCGCCGAGCTCGCTCACAGGCACGGCAAGGATGCGGTGTCCGCTGCAATGGAGGCGGCGCGCCTTCGGTTTCGGCCGATCCTGATGACCAGTCTGGCGTTCATCGCCGGTGTCGTCCCGCTGGCGATCGCCACAGGCGCCGGAGCCCAGAGCCGTATCGCCATCGGCACGGCGGTCATCGGCGGCATGCTGACGGCAACGATCCTGGCGATCTTTTTCGTGCCCCTGTTCTTCGTGACGATCAGTGCCTTGTTCGGCCGGTCGGGCGCGCAGGGATCGTCGGATAGCGAGGTTGTCGCATGAACCGCATAATAGCTGCCGCGCTGCCGATGTTCATGCTCGGCGCATGCAATCTCGCGCCGACCTATGTCCGGCCCGAGACGCCCGTGCCCGCATCATGGCCTTCGGGCGATGCCTATGTGCAGGCTGCGGCGGCGGGCGAACCCGCCGGCCTGCCGTGGACGCAGCTTGTCAGCGATCCGCGACTGAAAGCCGTCATCGAAAGTGCGTTGGCCAATAATCGTGACCTTCGTGTCGCGTTGGCCAATATTCTGTCGGCGCGTGCGCAGTATCGTGTGGAACGGTCGGCGTTGTTTCCGACCGTGAACGCATCGTCCGGCCTGACCGCCACCAGAACATCGGGCGTGCGTCAGGATCAGTATGCAGCGGAAGTCGGCATAACCGCTTTTGAGGTCGACCTGTTCGGGCGAGTGAAGAACCTGAGCCGGGCGGCGCTGGAGACCTATCTGGCGACTGAAGAGGGCGCGCGATCAACACGCATCACGTTGATCGCCGAAACGGCCACGGCCTATGCGACGCTCGCGGCCGACCAGGAATTGCTGGCTCTTGCAAAGCAAACCGTGTCCAGCGCCGAGCGCTCTCTTGCACTCACCCAGTCGCTCAATCGGGCTGGCCTTGCCGGGAAGCTGGACGTCCGTCAGGCTGAAACCGTGCTGGAGCAAGCGCGTTCCGATGTCGCCTCGAGCACAACTCAGGTTGCACAGGATCGCAATGCGCTGGACCTGTTGGCAGGCGCCCCCGTTGAAGAGGCCCTCTTGCCCCAGTCGCTGCAAAGTCTAGCGCAAGGTGTCGGGCAAGTGCCCGCCGGCCTCTCTTCGAGCGTCCTGCTGAACCGGCCTGATGTTTTGCAGGCCGAGCATATGCTGAAGGCGGCCAATGCCGATATCGGCGCCGCGCGCGCCGCGATGTTCCCGACCATTAGCCTGACCGGCGCAATCGGCGTCGCAAGTTCCGCGTTGTCGTCGCTGTTTACGGGCGACGCCTTTACCTGGACGGCTGCGCCGTCGGCCAGCCTGCCAATTTTTGGCGGGGCGGCGCGCGGTAACCTGAAATATAGCGAGGCCCAGCGGGACGTTTATGTCGCGCAATATGAGAAGGCGATACAGACGGCATTCCAGGAAGTCGCCGATGGCCTTGCACGTGCGGGCACGATCGATGCGCAGCAGGCGGCCCAACACGCGCTGGTGATCGCGAGCCAGCAGTCCTATGATCTTGCCGATCAGCGCTATCGTGCCGGCATTGATACCTTCCTCAACGCCCTCGACAGCCAGCGAACCCTTTATGCCGCACGGAAAACCGCAATAAGCACGGACCTGACTGCGATCAGCAATCGGATTTACCTCTACCGTGTAATCGGGGCGGATTGAGCGGGGGCAGGGGCGCTTCGGCACTGCTTTGCTGGTGCGTCACGGCGACAGATTAGTCGTGCTTCTGTGGCCCTACAGCATCAACTTTCTGATGTGATTGGCGCTACCGCCCGAACTTCCGCTGCGTCTTCCCATATCGCATCTTCCGCGTCCCCGGCTTGCCTTCCGTCGCCCGCCCCCTCGGCGCGGCGACCTGCTGTTCGTGCGGCAATCCCAGTTCATCCGCTTCCAGCTTGCGGATTTCGTCGCGCAGGCGGCCGGCTTCCTCGAACTCCAGGTCGGCGGCGGCGGCGCGCATCTTCTTTTCGAGGTCCTCGATATAGGCGCGCAGATTGTGGCCGACGAGGTGGGGCTTGTCCTCCAGCCCCGTGTCGACCGTCACCTGATCCTTGCTGGCGACGTGGGCGATGATGTCGCCGATATTCTTCTTCACCGTCATCGGCGTGATGCCGTGCTCGGTGTTGTAAGCCTGCTGCTTTTCGCGGCGGCGTGACGTTTCGTTGAGCGCGCGCTCCATGCTGCCGGTGATGCGGTCGGCGTAGAGGATGACGCGGCCCTCCACGTTACGCGCGGCGCGGCCGATCGTCTGGATGAGCGACGTTTCGGAGCGAAGAAAGCCTTCCTTGTCCGCGTCGAGAATGGCGACGAGGCCGCATTCGGGAATGTCGAGCCCCTCGCGCAGCAGGTTGATGCCGATCAGCACATCATAGACGCCAAGGCGCAGGTCGCGGATCAGCTCGATGCGTTCCAGCGTCTCTACGTCCGAGTGCATGTAGCGCACCTTGATGCCCGCTTCGTGCATGAATTCGGTCAGATCCTCGGCCATGCGCTTGGTGAGCGTGGTGACGAGCGTGCGATAGCC
>Ga0075012_10005316_pt1 | contig 11836 bp, 10 predicted proteins | sample All_14_2_FD_71474 | JGI IMG/M metagenome (GOLD analysis project Ga0075012, IMG submission 71474) | Freshwater microbial communities in response to fracking from Pennsylvania, USA - Allegheny Zone_MetaG_DW_15 | ecosystem: Environmental > Aquatic > Deep subsurface > Groundwater > Drilled...
CCCCTCCCTCCCTGCCTTCGCTGGGACAGGCTTGGGGAGGGAGGTGGCTTTGCTTTCTTCTTGAGGATTTGTGGTTTCCGTGTCCTCACCCCCTCGATCCCCCTCTCCATTGAAACGGAGAGGGGGAAGATTCCCCTCCCTATCTCCCTCGCCTGAGGGGACGGAGATAGGATTTTGGATGTGGGCGGCATTGCTCACTTGATTCTTCTCTGTGGTTTTTTGCCCCACCCCTACCCCTCCCCGAGGGGGAGGGACGGCCAACATATGCACCTTTAATTCTCTGGATATCTCGTCAGGATTTCCGGACCATGACGGTAGTGTGATTGGATTGGTAATGTCTGGATCGAAATAGAGGGCGAGTTGGTTGAAGGCGGGGACGGCTTCGAGGAGGCCGGGGGGAGGGTTTTGATTGAGGTGGTGGGCGATTGTGGCAGGGGATTGGGTGAGTTCCTTCATAATGATTAAGGATTCGCCCAGTTGCACAATGCGCATGGGTTTATGATACGCGGAAAATCACGATGGTTGAACAGGAGTTGAGGGTTGAGTTGCGGGTGACGGTGGAAGGCGGTGGGCAAGTTCCGGGATATGCGACCGAAGAAGCGGCGGGGATGGATTTGCGAAGTACGCACGATGTGACGCTACAGCCGTTGGAACGAATGCTTGTAAAAACAGGTTTGCGGATGGCGATTCCTAAGGGATTTGAGGGGCAAGTTCGGCCAAGAAGTGGATTGGCGTTGAAACAAGGAATAACGTGTTTGAACTCGCCGGGAACGATTGACAGTGATTATCGAGGAGAAGTTGGAGTTATTTTGATCAATTTGAGTGAATCTGTCGTCCAATTAGCGAAAGGTGAGCGCATTGCTCAACTTGTGATTTGTCCGATTGCCCGGGCAACTGTTCAAGTTGTAGATTCGCTTGACGACACGGAACGAGGAGAGGGCGGTTTTGGCAGTACAGGACTCAAATAATTACAAGATTTCTTGCCCGCGATGCTTCGCGGTGATTCCAGGGGCGAATGACTTTTGCCCGGAATGTGGCTATGCGCTGGGCGGCGGCGAGGGATCGGACACGGCGGTTTATCAGGACTTGGCGCAAGCGAACTTGGCGCGGATGCGTGGCGAGAAACAAGGCGCGATTGACCAGTGTTTGAAGGTGCTGCGGGAGTTCCCCAATAATGTCACGGCCCACTCGTTGCTCGGTGAGATTTATATGGAGCATGGGGAGCTGAAGCAGGCGGCCGAGTGGTTTGAGATGGCGCTTGATTTGGATCCGAAAGCGGTTCGTGAGCAGCAGTTGCTTGATCGGGTTCGGCGTCAGATGGACGAATCGGAAACTAAAGCGACGTTGCAGCATTTGGAGGTTAAACCGAAAAGCGGTTTGACGGCACTTTGGGCTTCGATGGTTGGCTTGATTGTGATTGTGGGGATCGCGAGTTTTGTGATTGGTCGGAATGCGGCGGGGCCAAAACCGACGGCAGGTAATCAGAAACCGGCAGAGCCGATTCGTATTCCGGCGCAGACAGGAAGCGGCACTTCGAACGCTCCGGTAACGCCTTCGGGATCGCAGATGGTAGCGGAAGATCAGGCGGCTTTGACTTTGATCAAAACCAATGCGACGCATGGCAATTTGATTGTGTCGGCGGTTTTGAATCCAGGGACAGAGGAGATAATTTTGGCGGGGTTGGCGGAAGCTCAGGTTCCTTATGAAACGACGGCGCTGAAATTGGCATCGGATGTCTTTGTGAATCGGGGGGCAACCCGGGCGGCAACGATTCGGCTCATTGAAGGTGACAAGGTTGTTTTTGTGGGTTCGATTTCTCGCGACTTTTATGATGAGTTGCAGGGGAATTCTACGGGCGCGGAGCTTGATCAGCTTGGAATCCAAGCGTTTCCGCAGGCTTGGCACCTTGACCCCACAAAGAAGCCTGGTTCGGTTGTGAAACCACCGGAAACGGGTGAAACTGGAACGGTGACGGAACCGGCACCTACGGAAACAGGGGGCACAACAGAGGTTCCAGAAGGCACGACCGGTACGGTTGATCCGAACAGTTCGGGGAATTAAGGAAGCGGTTCGCCTTTCGCGGTGACGTAGAGGCGATACCAATCTTCGCGGTCGAGCTCGAACGTGAGAGAGTGGACTGAATCCTTGATTCGATCGGGTTGAGTGGTGCCGATGATGGGGATGATTTTGCTCGGGTGTTTGAGCAGGAATGCGAAGCAGATGTTTTGCCGGGATGTTTCGTGCTTTTTGCTCAAGTCGCCGATGAGGGCGTGGAGTTTGGCGTTGGGTTCGGTGTAATTTTCAGGTTCAAGCATTTCGGACGCGATCCATCCGCCGCCAACGGGTGACCATGCGAGAGGGGTGAGGTCGTGGATCATGCAGTTATCGAGTTGACCATCTTCGAACGGCTGGAGGTGAGCGAGGGAGATTTCGATTTGGTTGACGAGGAGAGGTTCTTCGAGGTTGGCATTGAGGAGATCGACCATGCTGGGGCGGAAGTTGCTAACGCCGAAGTGTTTGACAATATTGCGATCTTTGAGGATTTGGAATGCTTCGGCGATTTCGACCGGATCCATGAGGATATCGGGTCGATGGAGTTGGTAGAGATCGATGGTTTCAATTTGAAGGCGATCGCGTGATGCTTCGGCACTATCGATGATGTGTTGTTTGCTGAAATCGTAGCGGTGGGGTGAATCGGGGTTTGGAGAGCCGGGGAAGTGGATTCCGCATTTTGTGGCGATGATGGTTTTTGATTTGAGTTCAGGAGATTCGGCGAGGAGTCGGCCGTGGATTGATTCGCAGAGGGTGCGACCGTAGATGTCGGCGTGGTCGAAGAATGTGAACCCAACTTCGTAAGCGGCGAGGAAGGCCTTGCGACCGCCTTCTTCGTGGGCAGGAGTGAATTCGGCGGGGTTCCAGGTTCCGGAGATGCGCATGCACCCGTAGGCGAGAGACGTGACTTGGATGTCGGACGGGCCGAGGGATTGGGTTTTCATGGTTCCGGTGGGTGGAGTTTGACAGATTTTGTTAATAGTAGAATAACGTCTATGTTTTTTGAGAATGTTTTGTGTAAAATTGGATTCATGGAGATTGAAAAGATTTCTTTGCCAGCGCGGCGTTATGTTGCGGTTCGTCACACGGGGGCTTACAATACGATTTCGACGGCGATTATGAGGCTATTTGAACTTGCGATACCGCTCGGGATTCAGATGCAGGGGGCTCCTTCGGGCTTTTGGTATGACGACCCGGAGAGTGTTCCGGAAGCGGAGTTATCGAGTGCGGCGGCTTTTCCGGTGGCCGATGATTTTACGATCGAGCACGATGAATTGCACACATTTGATATTCCGGCGGGCGAGTACCTGACGTTCGTTTTTTATGGCCCTTATGCGGGGTTGGGAACGGCGTGGGGTGAGTTTACGCGGGCCGTAAGTGATCAGAATCCTGATTGGTCGGTGTGCTTTGAAGAGTATTTGAACGACTGTGAGGAAGTTGCACCGGAAGACATTCAGACTCGACTTTTGGTCAAGAGTTCTTGAAGAGTTGGCCCGTGATTTCATGGGCCAAAATTAAATAGTTGGATTCTAAAAAAAAGTGCCGACTCGTCTTGGCTTACGCCCGCGCAGAGTCGGCTAATTGTGTCGCATGCCTGAACCGTATTACCGAATTCTCACTTGGAGAGTTCCTCGATTTTCGGCATGTTCATCGAATTGTTGGTCATGAGGGAATGACGAGACCGTATTTCAAATGTTCAATTTTTTTGTGATTTTCCTAATTGAACGTTGATCCAGTCTTCCATGACGGTGATGACGGCAGGGTTGAAGGGCTGGCTGGCGTTTTGTTTGGCGTCTTCGTTGCTTTTGGCGAAGGTGAATCCGTGGAACGAATTGGGGATGCGTTCGTAGGTTGCGGAGCCGGGGTTTTGGCGATTGAGTTGGTCGCGGATCATGAAGTGATCTTCATCGGTGCAGACCCAATCGAATTCACCGCGGAGGATGAGAGTGTGGCAGTTGACTTTTGTCCAGAGTTCGGGGAGGTTGAGCTTGGCGAGTTGCCGCCAGAAGTCGAGGGTTCGGCCCATCATTTTGGTTTGATCGGCGGCGAAGTAGCCGTCGATGTATGGTTTGTAATGGGGGAACTTTTCGAGGAGCTGGGCGGGTGACCAATCTTCGACGAGGACGAGGGATTGGATGACGGCGTCGGCTTTGGCGTACTTATCGATTTCGGTGCGGGACATTCCGCTGAGATCGTTTTGTCGGCGGACATTTTCGAGCCAGTATTCTGTCCACGTTTTATAGATTGTTGAGCTGGGGATGAATCCGTAGACAGGTTCTTGGCTGACGACCCACGGGCCGAAGGTGCCGCCCATGCTGTGTCCGAAGAGGAAGACCCGGTCGGCGTTGGCGTACGGTTTGGTTTTGATGTCGCGGAGGGCTTGGAGGTAGACGTCGCCTTCGGTGTGGAAGTCGGTTTCAACATAGGGGCCGCCTTCGGCGTCGCCAATTCCCGGTTTTTCGACTCGGATGGTGACGAAATCTTTTTTGGCGAAGTGGCGGACAAATTCGATGTATGGTCCGGCGTTGCCTTGGAGGCTGTAATCCATGCTGAACTGGCCGAGTCCTTGCATCATGAAAAAGACGGGGAACTTGCCTTCTTTTTTGGGTTTGGTGATGATGGTTCGGATTCGCTTGCCGTTGCTGACGACATGGCTATAAATGACATCGTAATCGGGGCTGACTTCGCGGGGTCGCTCCTTCATTTTGATGGTCAGGGTTTCGGGTTTGCCGTCGCGGGTGATGGTGACTTCGTATGATTTGTTGCTTTCGAGAGCGGGGATTTGGGCGAGAAGCTCAGGCAGGGTTGGAGTGGGTTTTTTGTTGATGCTGGTGATTTGGTCGCCGGGTTTGAGGATTCCTTCGGCTGATCCTCCAGCAGTGGCGGCGGCGACGGTGGTTGTGTTGGGCTGGAACTGGATTCCGAGTAGGGGTTTCCGGGGGAGTTCGCCGGATTGGGATTGGGATAGGGTTGCGGCGAGGCAGATTGAGGCGAGCAAGCTCATGCTTGGATGTTACTTTGGTTCGGGGTTATCGGGTTCCGGGGATTTGCTTCGGTTGAGTTTTTTTGTCACGCGGTCGAGGTATGCGGACTCGGGCATTTTGAGGGCTTTGGAGATGAAATAGTAGATCCACATGGCGCAGATGCCGAAGAAGAGGGCGACGGCAAGATTGATATACATGTTGTCGCCGAGGCCGAGTTTGTCTGTGAGTTGGAAGATTCCCCAGAATACGAGAGCGGCAGGAATTGCGGCGATGGTGGAGTGGAAGGCGGTTTTGAGGAGGGGGGTGAGAACGATGCCTTCGAACTCTTTTTTGACGGCAAGAAGGAGGAATAGTACGAGGACAATGGCGGCGATTGATCCGCCAAGGGCAAGGACGAAGGGGGATTGTTTGGTGAGGACGACAGCGAAACTGATGGCGAGGAAAATGACGGTGGCGAGGGTGCCGAGGATGATTGGTCGGAGAGTGTTTTGGATGGCGAAGAATGCGCGCATGAGCACAGGTTGGAGGCACCAGAAAGGGACTCCGATGGCGAATGCGGCGAGGAGGGGAGCGGTTCGGGCAGTGTCGGCGGCGGTGAATTCGTTGTGCTGGAAGATGACTCGGATGATATCGGAGGCGGAGACGAGCAGAATTAGGCTGACGGGGACGGTGAGGTAGATGACGCTGCGGAGGGTTTTAACGAGTTGGTCGTTGAACATGTCCATGCGTTTTTGGGCATAGAACTGGCTGAGGGCGGGGAATGCAGCGAGGGCGAGGCTCTGACCGAAGACTCCGAGCGGGGCTTGCATGAGAATGTTGGCGAGGTAGAAGGCGGAGATGTAGCCGCTTTCTTCGCCGTAGCCCCAGCTTGCGAATGCTCGCAGGAAGAGGGCGAAAACTCCAGGTAGTGAGAGGCCGAAGACCACGGGGGCCATGAGCTTGAAGACTTTTTTGACGCCAGGGTGTTTGTAATCGAGGCTGGGTTTGAACCGGAGCCCGATTTTTCGCATCGCGAAGAGGGGGATGATGATGTTTCCGGCAAAGGCGCCGATGGTGGCACCCCAACTCATTCCGGCGACGGGGATGAGGAGGAAATGGCTGAGGATGAGGGCACCGAGGATGATGCCGATGTTATAGATGTTTGGGCCGAGGCCGGGGACGGTGAAGACTTGCTTGGCATAGAGAGTGCCGAATAGGATTCCGCCGATGAAGAATGCGAACTGGGCGGGGAGGACGATTCGGGCCATGTAGATGGCCATGGGGTAGAGCTCGGCGGCTTTGGCAGGGTCGGTTTGCGGCGCGGTGATCTGGATGAGTTGGGGGGTGAAGATCATGGCGAGGGCGATAAACGACACCACGATGATCGACATGATTGTGGCGACGGACGAGAAGATATGCCAGGCTTCTTCCTCGCGGTCGGTGTGGAGGTATTCGCTGAAAACGGGGATGAAAGCGGAACTTAGTGCGCCACCGGCGATGAGATAGAAAAGGAGGTCGGGGATAGAGAATGCGGCGATGTATGCGTCGGTGAGAATGTTTTGACCGAAGATGCGGGTGATGACGATTTCGCGAACGATGCCGAGGACTCGAGACAGAAATATTGATGCGGCCATGATGCCGCCAGCTTTGGCGATATTGGGAGTGAGCGAATTGGGTTTGGGGTCTTGGGGCACTGCGATCCGGAAAAGTATAGCGTTAGATGGGCGATGAACGTTCCTGGGTTGGGATTGGGGTGGGTCGGTATGCTCGGGATTGACTCATGGCTAATCGACTGGTGAATTCGGCTTCGACTTATTTGAAGCAGCACGCGGACAATCCGGTGGACTGGTTTGAGTGGGGGGACGAGGCTTGGACGAAAGCGAAAACTGAGCAGAAACCGGTTTTTTTAAGCGTGGGTTATGCGGCTTGCCATTGGTGCCATGTGATGGCGCATGAGTGTTTTGAGGATGTGGAAGTTGCGGAAGTTTTGAATCGCGATTTTGTTTGCATAAAGGTTGACCGGGAAGAACGACCGGATATTGATGATATTTATATGACGGCGGTTCAGCTTGCGACGGGGCGAGGGGGTTGGCCGATGAGCGTTTTTTTGACGCCCGATCAGCAACCATTTTTTGCGGGGACATATTTTCCGAAACGGGCGCATGGTCAGAATCCGGGGTTTTTGCAGATTTTGGCGGCGCTGAGGGGAGCTTGGGATGAGGAGCGGGATGAGATTTTGCGGAAGGCAGCGGAGTTTACGGAAGGGCTCAGGCAGGTTTTAGAAAGGTCGATCCCGCCGGTTAATGACCGGATTGATGTGGGGTTGATTGATACGGCGGTGCGGTCGATGCGCGAGGACTTTGATGAGGTTTATGGGGGATTTGGGGGAGCACCGAAGTTTCCGCCTTTTACGGCGTTGCGGTTTTTGATGCGGTACTGCGAAACACGGTCGGAGTTGCCGGGCGTGGGATTGGTTGATGATGCGGTTTATATGGTGTTTCGCACTTTGGAGATGATGGCGATTGGAGGGATTCGCGACCATGTTGGGGGTGGGTTTCATCGTTATGCGACCGATGAGCGGTGGTTTTTGCCGCACTTTGAGAAGATGCTCTCAGACAATGGCCAGATGCTTTGGCTTTATGCGCGGGCGGCGCGGATGGTTGACGATGAGGCTTTAAAAGCATTGTTTGAAGAGGTGGTGGATGGGACTATTGAGTGGTTGGAGCGGGAGATGCGGGTGGGGGATATTTATGCATCGGCTCTTGATGCGGATACGGATGGTGAGGAGGGGTTGACTTATGTTTGGAAGTTTGACGATGTCTCGGCGGAGGTGGCACGGGTCTATGGGTTTAAGCCGGAGGGGAATTTTCATGATGAAGCGACGGGTCAGTTGACGGGACTGAATCATTTGGCGCGGTCTTCGGTGGGTTTGAGGTTGCCGGATTTGCCTGCGATGCTATTGGTTCGAGCGAAGCGGGAGCAGCCGCAGCGGAGTGAACTGGCATTGGTGGCTTGGAATGCTTTGGTGATTTCGGGATTGGTTGAGGCGGGGCGGGTTGATGTGGCGGAGCGGGTGGCACGGCAGTGGGACGGGGATCGATTGAAGCATGCGTTTGCGGAGGGGCATGATTCGGTTGAGGCGTTTTTGGATGGTTATGCTTATTTTGCGGATGCGTTGATTGATCTGGGATGGGATCCGATGGTTGTGATTGACCGAATGGTGGAGATGTTTGGGGATGGGCAAGGATTTACCTTTACGGGTAGAGAACATGAATCGCTTTTGGGATTGCAGAAACCTTATTTGGATAATGCGACACCGAGTGGGAATGGGGTAGCGATTCGAGCTTTGCGAAAGGCGGGACGAAATGCGGAGGCATTGGAGCATTTGACGGCGGCATATGGTTGGGCACAGCGGGCACCTCAGGCGACGGGAACGATATTGGAGGAATGTTTGGAACAACTTTTGCTGGGTCGAGAGGTTGAGATTTCGGGTGGTTTTGGTGAGGAGTTGAGAATTGAGCTTGTTCCAGAACCGTTGGAAATTGATGAGGATGGTTGGGCTTATTCAAACTTAACCATTTGGATACCTGATGGATTGCATATCAATTCAGATGATCCGGGAGTTGATTGGTTGATTCCGACATCGGTTGAAGTTTTGGATGCTTACGGTGAAGCAGGATATCCGGAATCGGAAACGGGGCGTTATTCGGGTGAAGTTGAGATTGCGGTTCGGGTGAAGCCTAAGGGTGGGTTGAGGGAGTTTTCGGTTAAGGTGGGGTATCAGGTTTGTTCGGAAACCGAATGTTATCGACCGAGCGAAATGATTGTTAAGGGGCGGATAATCGGGGGTTAGGGACGGGTAAAGTTGGGTCATGAAGGTTTTGGTTGCAGATAAGTTGGAGCAGTCGGCTCTTGATGGAATGAAGGCGATTGGATGCGAAGTTATCCAGGATGCGGATTTGAATGGGGAGAGTTTGACGGCGGCGATTGCGGAGCATAAACCGAATGTTTTGGTGGTGCGTTCGACAAAGGTTGATGCGGCGGCGATGGGGGCGGCGGATGAACTGACTTTGGTGATTCGAGCGGGGGCGGGGGTGAATACGATTGATATTGAGGCGGCGAGTCAGCGGGGGGTTTATGTGGCGAATTGTCCGGGTAAGAATTCGATTGCGGTGGCTGAGTTGGCTTTTGGTTTGATGCTTTCATTGGATCGATTCATTCCTGACTGTGTCGGTGATTTGCGGGCAGGGAAGTGGAACAAAAAGGCTTATAGTAAGGGTCGTGGACTTTATGGTTTGACGCTTGGTTTGGTGGGGATGGGGAACATTGCACAGGAAATGATTCCGAGAGCGAAGGCTTTTGGAATGAACGTTATTGCGTTTTCTCGATGGATGCAGCCGGAATCGGCGGCGGCGTTGGGAATTGCCCGGGCGGAGTCGCTGGAAGACTTGGCGAGTCAGTCGGATATTTTGAGCGTGCATACGGCATTCACTCCTTCCACCAAAGGGATGATATCGGCAGATATAATAAGCAAGATGCGACCGGGTGCGCTTTTGATTAACACTTCGCGCGCTGAGGTTGTTGACCAAGAAGCGTTGGTGGCGGCGTGTGAAGCGGGCACGATTCGGGCTGGATTGGACGTTTTTGATGGGGAACCGGCGGGGGCTGAAGGCGACTACTCAGGTTCGATGCAAGGATGCAAAGGCATTTATTGCACCCATCACGTTGGGGCATCGACGGAGCAGGCTCAGGAAGCGGTTGCGGCGGAAGTTGTCCGGATTGTGACGGATTATAAGTCGATGGGGATTGTTCACAACGTTGTGAATGTTTCGAAGGGTGCGGTTGCGACTCACCTGTTGATCGTGCGTCATCAGGATAAGGTTGGGGTCTTGGCCCACGTTTTATCAACCTTGAAGGATGAGGGCGTAAACGTTCAGGAAATGGAGAACATTATTTTGGGTGGAGCGCAGAGCGCGATTGCGCAGATTGCTTTGGATAAAAATGTGAGTCCGGCGGGGCTGCTAAAATTGAAGGCTCATCCGGCGATTTTTGATGCAAGCATTTTTGATATTCCGAAGCATTAAGCGGGATAGATGTAGCGGCGATTGACCCGGGTCATGACTCGGGTTACGATTTCGTGACTGTTGGTTTCGGCGAGTTTGGCGAGGGTGGGAACGGTGATGTTTTCTCCCAGGAGCTCGACGGTGTCGCCGAGGTGGACATCGGGGATGTTCGTAATATCGATCATCATTTGATCCATGCAGACGAGCCCAGTGACATTGGCTCTATGACCGTTGATAAAGACTTGAGATTTATTGCTGAGGGCCCGGGGGTAGCCATCGCCATATCCGACGCCGAGGGTGGCGATTTTGGATTCGATTTGGGCTTGCCAGGTGCCGTTGTAGGAGACGGTTTCTCCGGGTTGGACGGTGCGGATTGAGGTGATTCGGGTGAACCACCGCATGACGGGAATGAGTTTGTTTTGGTAGAGGTTATCGGGGTCGATTCCGTAAGCGTGCATGCCGATACGGATCAGGTTTTTTCGGGCATCGGGATAGAGGGCGGCGCCGGAGGAGTTGCTGGCGTGGATGATTGTTTCGGGGGGGAGTTTGAGGTCTTTGAGTGTTTGGTTGAACGTTGAAATCTGTTGGGATGTTCGCTCGGGATTTGAGGCGGAATTGAGGAAGTGTTGGGATATTCCTCGGAGATCTGAATTTGGGTGGTTGATGATTTTTTCGGCGAGTTCAGCGGTGCATTCGGGTGGGCATCCGAAGCGATGGAGTCCTGTATCGACCTTGAGGTGGAGGTGGGCGATTCGGTTTTGAGATTGGGCAGTTTGTTGATAGTGTTCGATTGCTTCGGGTGATTCGACGAAGACATCGAGGTTATAGAAGATGGCTTGTCCGGCTTCGATTGGAAGGGTGGGGGACATGACCATTATCGGGCAATCAACGCCGGAATCGCGGAGGGCGACTCCTTCTTGAACGCTGGCGACGCAAAGCCAATCGGCACCATTCCGGGCAGCGAATCGACCCACAGGGACGAGGCCGTGTCCGTATCCGTCGGCTTTGCAGACGACACCGATTTTGACTTGAGGGCCGACATGGTTGCGAATAACGGTGAGGTTATTCGCCATTGCGGGGAAATTGATTTCGGCCCAGGTTCGCGGGTACGGCTCCACTCCGTTATTTTGGCAGGTTTATGACGGTTTGATGGCATTTTGACCATCCAGACGGTTAAAATAGCGTTATGCAAAAACGCCGCCCAGAAATTCTGCAGAAATGCTATGACATCGTCGGCTCGAAAGGTTTGGAAAGTTTGCATGCGCGAACGGTTGCCACCGAGATGGGGATGAATCATGCGACGATTCACTATTACTTCCCGAAACGACTTGACCTTTTGATGGGAGTCGCGGAACATGCTCGGGCGCAGTTTGCGGCGGATCGGGCGAAATTTTATGAAGGGCTTGGTTCTTCAAGTGAGAAAGCCGAAGGGGAATTGGCTTTGGCGGAGGCTTATTGCAAGAAGCAGAGCCGGTTTGCGAAAGTGGTTTTGAGTCTTTATGCGGCTTCGATTGAGCATGCCGAGTTGCGGAAGCAAGTTTTGGGGCTTTATACGGACTGGGTTTTGGCTTTGACGGAGGCTTTGGGGAATGCGAAGTTGCGGAAGAATACGCCTTATTCTGATCCGGAGCTGTTAGCGGCGACGCTGCTTGGGTTTATGGCGACGGCGCATTTGACCGGTCAAAAGTTTGATGCGACGGCGAAGATCGATGCGGTTTTTGAGTCGTTGTTGGCTTGATGACCCACACCCCCCAACCC
>Ga0075012_10005317_pt1 | contig 11834 bp, 9 predicted proteins | sample All_14_2_FD_71474 | JGI IMG/M metagenome (GOLD analysis project Ga0075012, IMG submission 71474) | Freshwater microbial communities in response to fracking from Pennsylvania, USA - Allegheny Zone_MetaG_DW_15 | ecosystem: Environmental > Aquatic > Deep subsurface > Groundwater > Drilled...
ATGGCACACATTTCCCTACCCTGGGCGTTGTTTATTCGCACAAATCCAACCGGGTGTCGCTGGCGTACGTCAAGCAAGTAGAAGGAATCAACTGTGCCGGAGGCATTTGTCGCCTGGAGCCAGCCTTCCATGGGGTTCGTCTGACCCTGAACTCGTCGTTTTAAGCGGTCTTGCAGCTGTTTCAGTTTGAAATCACTGCGGATTCAATATTTAACCAGATTCAAGTTTTATCATGAAAAACTATATAATTTTTCTTTCCTCTGCCGCAATACTGGCCTTTTCAGCCTGCAAAGAGGAGCCCATCATCATTCCAGACCCCAGTCTTAATGTAACCGGACGAACCGTACTGGTTGAAGAGGTGACTGGTGTTCGCTGCCAGAACTGCCCCATTGGAACGCAGACCCTGGTTGCGCTACAACAACAATATGGTGCTGACAAACTGGTTGTTGTCTCCATACACGCCGCCGGGAATTTTTCTGTGCCTTTCCCTACGAGTGCTTACAATTTCAATACTCCGGAAATCCAGGAACTGGCCAACTATATCGGTCCGCTCGAAGGCTTCCCAACGGCTTCAGTTGACCGAAGACTGCTGACCAATGAGACCTCCATCTTCATCACGCCCCACACCCGCTGGGGCGGCGAGGTAATTCAGGATCTGCAGAAAGACCCTAGTTTGGCAGTATTCATCGATAATTCCTTTAACCCAACTTCCCGAACCCTCGGAATAAATGTTGGAATTTTACCCGACCAGGCACTTTCGGGCGATTACCGCCTGACCGTTTTGATCACACAGGACAGCATCGTGGATCCGCAACTCAATGGCGCTACCCTGGTTCAGAACTATATCCATCGTCACGTGGTGCGGGATGTGGTGTCTGCCCCCAGTGGCGACCCGATCAATGAGCCTTTTCAGTTAGGCATACCGATCAACAAAACCTTTAATGTTACCATCCCGCAGGATTGGGAGGTTGGTCACTGCAGCGTAGTCGCCTTCGTTCATAGGGCCGGAACTCCTGACAAAGAAGTACTCCAGGCGGTAGAAAAACATATCACTGAATAATAGATTCGGTATAAAAAGAGCGCCCCGTTGAAAGTTTTACACTTTGACGGGGTTCTTTTTTTATACCATCGTACTTTCGCAACCGCAAACCAACCCATCGTTTCACCACACGGAAAATGGTTCATTCAGGAAGAATAACTGCCCTGTACCGTCCACCATCAACCGTCAACTGTTCAAACAATGTTTCACCTGACAGAAGAGCACCTCGCCGTACAACAAGCGGCCAGAGATTTTGCCCAAAACGAACTCAAGCCCGGCGTGATCGAACGCGACAGCAAAGCCCAGTACCCAACAGAACAAGTTAGAAAGATGGGGGAATTGGGATTCCTTGGTATGATGGTATCGCCGGAATATGGCGGTGGCGGCATGGATGCCCTTGCATATGTGCTTGCTATGGAGGAGATCTCAAAAGTTGACAGCTCCTGCTCCGTTATTATGTCTGTGAATAACTCTCTGGTATGTTGGGGCATTGAAACTTATGGCACAGAAGAGCAAAAGCGCAAATACCTCCCTAAACTTGTAACCGGTGAATGGATCGGCTCTTTCTGCCTTTCCGAACCAGAAGCCGGCTCAGATGCCACCAGTCAACGAACGACTGCGGTAGATATGGGCGACCACTACCTGTTAAATGGCACTAAAAACTGGATCACCAATGGCGCAACCTCTAAGCTTCACCTTGTAATGGCCCAGACAGATGTCGCAAAAGGCCATAAAGGGATCAACTGCCTCATCGTAGAAGCCAACTCCCCCGGGGTGACCATCGGAGCAAAAGAAGACAAACTTGGTATCCGTGCGTCTGATACTACATCCATCATGTATTCTGATGTGAAAGTACCGAAGGAAAACCGGATCGGAGAAGATGGGTTTGGCTTCAAGTTCGCTATGAAAACCCTTTCCGGGGGCCGGATCGGCATCGCCTCACAGGCCCTGGGTATTGCAGCCGGCGCTTATGAGCTCTCTGTTGCCTATGCCAAAGAGCGCCAGTCTTTTGGCAAACCGATCAGTCAACACCAGGCCATTGCTTTCAAAATTGCCGACATGGCCACAGAGATCGAAGCAGCCCGCCTGCTCGTTTACCGCTCTGCCATCATGAAAGACCAGGGTATGAACTACGACCAGGCTGCTGCCATGGCCAAGTTATATGCGTCTGAAGTGGCCATGCGCCATACCGTAGAGGCCGTTCAAATACATGGTGGTTATGGCTTCGTGAAGGAATATCACGTAGAACGCCTGATGCGCGATGCGAAGATCACCCAGATCTATGAAGGCACCTCTGAAATTCAGCGTATTGTTGTGTCTCGCAACGTACTCAATGGCGAACTCTACGTTCCAATGATGGCTGATTAATTTAAGTAATTCTGAGGTCGAATGACCAACTTTGCGAATGTGGTCAATGTGAAGATACATTGACCACATTTTTTATATAAACTGAATTCACCATGCACTCTATCCTTGAATATCAGTTATTTAGTATAGGCGAGTACACTTTTACCCTTGCAATGTTGCTCGGGCTTTTATTGGTGTGGCTGTTGGCGACCCTTTTCCTTCGGGCAATTCGTCGTGTGATAAACCGGGGAGGACACAAACTGCTGAATCTGTCGGACAAAGGCCGGCGGATGTCACTTTACCTGCTGGCAAAGTATTTTGTGTGGACGGTTGCAGCAGCCTTGATGCTTGAAATTATTGGCTTTCACGTTTCGGTACTTCTGGCGGGATCGGCAGCTTTACTCGTGGGCCTTGGCCTTGGGATGCAGGAGATATTCCGGGACATCACCTCGGGCATTTTTTTACTTTTTGAAGGCACCATAGAAATTGGGGATATCCTGGAGGTAGATGGCCGGGTAGGCCGGGTCGAGGAGATAAACCTGCGAACCTCCAAACTCCAAACCAGGGATGGCCATACTATGATCGTTCCCAACCACAAATTCATCACTCAGAACGTATTGAACTGGACCCACCAGGAATCGCAACCTTCTGCTTTCCGGATACAGGTACGCGTGGCTCATGGTGCTGATGAACGACAAGTAACCGCAATCCTGTTGGCTGCTGCGAGCGTTCAGCCGGATGTAATGAATGCTCCTCCGGAGTTTATTCCACAGGTGCGTCTTTCAGATTTTCAGGAAAAACATGTCCTTTATGAGATAAAGTTCTGGACCTTGAAAAAATTTGAGGTAGAGCATTTGCAAAGTGACCTACGCTACGCCATTCAGCAACAATTACGGGAACAGGGAATCCCACTTCCCACCAGCTGATTTATAGGTCCTTTTTAAGATCTATCCACTTCTTTACGGGCACCCGATCCATGGGCGACCATTCGCCGGTTTCCCAGTTCATCCGTTCCAGACCAGTTACGTTCAGTTTGTAGTCAAACTGAGAGGGGGTATCATGCGTATAGCCATGGTAATAAAAATCCATGCCCATTTCTTTGGCAATGAGTAGCTCGAGGAGCATGGTAAGTGTACCAAGACTACGGCGGCTGTGCTCGGGATCGAACACACAGTAGGTGCCGGATACTGCTTTCTGGCCCAGGTGAAAGAAAGAGCAGGCTATCAGCTCGCCATCAAGATGCACCGCTAGTTCACGGCCTTCGGTGGGGAGCTGGTGGGGAGATTCGGAGTGAAGAAAGGATGCCAGCGTGGTGGCTTGTTTTTCATGAAAACGTTCCCGGTGCAATTCAAAAAGCCTCTCCCGTTCGGCATCGAAGCGGGCCGCAGCGCTTAACACCCGGAGGTCTGTATTGCGCCGAAGTATCTGGCGCTGGCTTTTGGAAAGTTCGAAATTTTCCAGTCTTACCCGGAGTGGGATGGTTCGGCAAAGTTGGCGGTGCCAGGTGGAAAAGTTGTGCCGCACGAAACGCCTGCCAAGCAAGCGCCATCCTTCAGAAAGGATACGATCCAATATGGCAGGCTCCAGTTGAACCAATTCGGCTCGTTCATCAATGACATTTTCGAGGAAAGTAGGGGCGCTCATAATGAACAAAATTCGGCAATTTGCCCCAAAAAGAACGAGGCGATCTCACACGTTGTTGCTTGGATCGGGTGGACAGGAGGAACAAAATCTTATCTTAAAAAGACCCCGTAAATCGTGTCGATCTGATCTGTCTTGTCACGTTTGAGATCGCCTCATTGAATGAAATGCTTTAAATCAGCACTTCCGGTACAAACTGTTTGTAAACACCTGCGTTCATCTTTTCACGAACGGCAGTGAATGCATCAAGGGTGATCTGAATATCTTCCTCTGTATGTTGTGCAGTTGGAATAAGACGAAGGATGATCATGCCCTTAGGAATAACCGGATACACCACAATAGAGCAGAATACACCATAGTTTTCGCGCATATCCTTTACCAATGCCATTGCCTCCTCTACTTCTCCATGCATATATACAGGAGTCACACAGGTATTGGTGTCTCCAATGTCGAAGCCACGTTCTTTGAGGCCGCCCTGTAGTCGGCGCACATTATCCCAAAGTTTTTCACGGAGCTCCGGTTTGTCGCGGAGCAATTCAAAGCGCTTCAAAAGTCCTTCTACCAAAGGCATTGGCAAAGATTTGGCAAAGATCTGACTGCGCATGTTGTACTTCAGGAACTGAATGATCTCAGGCTGTGCAGCAATGAATCCACCAATAAGCGCCATGCTTTTAGCAAAAGTGCTGAAGTAAATGTCCACATCGTCCGTCACATTTTGCTCCTCAGCAGTCCCTGCACCTGTTTTTCCGATCATCCCGAAACCATGGGCATCATCGATGAAAAGGCGGAAACCGTACTTTTCTTTTAAAGTGCATATCTCCCGGAGTTTGCCCTGATCGCCGCGCATCCCAAACACACCCTCTGTGATGACCAGAATGCCACCTTCACTTTCATCGGTAAGGCGTTTGGCGCGGACGAGGCACTTTTCGAGACTTCCTATATCATTGTGCGTGAAGGCAAAACGTTTGCCCATGTGCATACGTACTGCATCCACGATGCAGGCGTGACTTTCAGCATCGTACACCACCACATCATGGCGGGTAAGCAGGGCATCAATGGCAGACAGCACCCCCTGGTAACCGTAGTTGACCAAGAGACCAGCCGGTTTGCCGACATGGTGGGCAAGCTGAGTTTCGAGTTTATGGTGCAACTGTGTGTCGCCGCTCATCATCCGCGCACCCATGGGATAGGCAAGGCCCCAACGGGCAGCCGCTTCCGCATCGGTTTTGCGTACTTCAGGGTGATTGGCAAGTCCCAGGTAGTTGTTGATACTCCAGCATACCACTTCCTTGCCCTGAAAGGTCATGCGATTGCCAAGCTCGCCTTCCAATTGGGGAAACATGTAATAGCCCTCTGCAACTTCGGCATATTTACCCAGCGGGCCTGCTTGTTTGTAAATGCGGTCAAATAAATCCACTTGTCAGGAAATAATGTTTGATGAATGATGAATAATGAATCCCATAAGGCCTCATAGATTATCAAAAACACATGAGGTCTTATTTATACTGTTGAATGATAATCAGGCAGTCTCCTCAACATCTTCCTCCATAAACCCTTGCTGGACCATCCATTTGTCGCTGAAAAACTTGGTGACATATTTTGATCCATGGTCAGAGAAGATCAGTACTACAACATCGTCTTCTGTGAGTTCGTCCTGGATTTGATCAAGCGCCTGAAGGGTTGCCCCGCTTGAATAACCAACCATCATGCCTTCCATGCGGGCCAGTTCGCGGGAGCAAAGTGCACTGTCCTTATCTGTTACTTTAATAAAACGATCAATCAGATCGAAGTCCATATTGCCGGGAATGATGTTTTTGCCGGTGCCCTCGATCCGATATGGGTAAATCTCTTTTTCGTCGTACACGCCAGTCTCATGGTATTTCTGAAGTACAGAGCCATAAGCATCCACCCCAATGATTTTGAGGTCTGGATTTTGTTCGCGGAGATAGCGTCCTGTACCACAAATAGTTCCCCCGGTGCTGGTACTGCCAATCAGGTGGGTGATACGCCCGGAGGTTTGTTCCCAGATTTCCGGACCGGTGCTTAAATAGTGCGCCTCGCCATTTTCAGGGTTGTAATTCTGGTTGATGTAATAGGCTCCAGGGATATCCTTGGCCAACTGTTCGGCACGGCGGTAATAAGAAGCCGGATCGGTAGGTTTTGCTTCCTGTGGACAAAGGTGAACCTCTGCCCCCATAGCTTTCAGGTTGTTGAGCTTGTCTTCGCTGATCTTGCTTGTGACCGTAAGTACGCATTTATAGCCTTTGATGGCTGCCACCATAGCAAGACTGAAGCCGGTATTACCACTCGTGGCATCCACGACCGTACCACCAGGCTTAAGTTTGCCAAGGCGTTCCGCTCGCTCGATCATGTGCAATGCGATTCGGTCTTTAGCGCTCAAACCGGGATTAAAAGCTTCAATTTTGGCATACACCGTGGCCGGAATATGCATCACGATGTTGTTAAGACGAATTAATGGGGTCTTGCCAATTGTCTCAAGGATGTTGTTGAAAACCATGCGCCAAAGACTAATTTAATAAAGATGAAAAGACAAATAAAATCAAGTGCAAAAGTAGGGAGAATACCTCGTTGAAAGGCTGCCCTTTTAGCGAATGTAATATTAACAAAAAATATCTTGCAAATTACTTGTAAAAGCGCACGAGATTTCTACCTTCGCACCCCTTTGCAGAATAATCGTTCGATTTTGCAAAGCTTGACTAAATCGTCTCACTTTAATCTACCTCCACTATGCTTGTGTTATTTACTGCAGTCACTGCCATTGCCCTGGTTCGGTTCTTCCCCTTACTGGCTTCTTTCTTCTCCGGTTTGGCAACTCGCCGCTGAATAATTCGTGTTTAAGATCTTCCCTGAATTTACCATACAGAAATAAAAAAGGCTGTCCGGATGCACCGGTCAGCCTTTTTTATGTAGTAATTTGCGCTTAATCACATTTCCCCTACTCCGTATTTATTGGATGTACGCTTCGACGCATTTAAAGTGAAGCATCGCTAAGTATTCAGACCAAACTGCCGCCATTTTTCAATCAAACATTTTCAACTTTTTCCATGCGCAGCCTTTCGCAATTGTTGGATCAAATTGCTTCTTTTTCCAGAGAGAACCCCTTTCCGGCATCTCCCGCTGAATTATATCAACCCTGCGATTACATCCTTACGCTGGGTGGAAAACGCCTCCGCCCTGCTTTGGTCCTGCTTGGCCACGAACTTTTCCGGGATGATTCAGAAGCCGCCCTGCCGGCAGCCTGGGCCGTAGAGCTGTTCCACAACTTTTCGCTCATGCATGATGATATCATGGATGCTGCTCCTTTACGCCGGGGTCAGCCGACGGTACACCACAAGTGGAATGCCACCACGGCCATTCTTAGCGGAGATGTGATGCTGATCTTTGCCTACCGTTTTCTGGCCCGTTGTGGTGAGGCTGACACCGTTTTACGCTTGATTAATATCTTTAACCGCGTAGCTACTGAAGTGTGTGAAGGACAACAAATGGACCTGAATTTTGAAACCAATGCAACCGTTTCCATCTCCGAATACCTGCAAATGATCGAATTGAAAACGGCTGTGCTGCTCGGCGGAGCTCTGGAGATGGGCGCCACCACTGCAAATGCCCCCCTTTCAGATGCCCTACACCTGTACGAATTTGGGCGCCTGGCTGGGGTTGCTTTTCAAATTCAGGACGACCTGCTGGATACCTATGGCGACCCACTCAAATTTGGCAAACAAGTGGGTGGAGATATTTTGCAAAACAAAAAGACCCTGCTTGTCCTAAAAACCCTGGAAACTGCCCCTGAATCAGATCGCCGGGAACTAAATCACTGGATGCAGACCGGCTCTGAAAACCCCGAAGATAAAGTGGCGGCAGTGCGGGCGATTTTTGACCGGAATAAAATCCCGGACTTGGTTTCTACCGTAAAAAAGCAGTTTCAACAAGAAGCTTTCGCACATCTGGACGCAGTGCAGGTGCCTGAATCCCGAAAAGCAACGCTGAAAAATACCATAGAAGATCTCCTGGAACGTGAAAGCTGATGCCAACAGCGGAGGAGTGCCTGAACGTTAAACTTCCGGATGTTTGCATCCAGCATTTTTTGGGGGCTTACTTTTGTACAATCCGTTCAAGTAACTCCTTAAAATATGAAGTTCAGCGTTGCCTCGTTCCTCCTCCTCGTTTTTGCACTGCTCCAACCATTTAATTCCCGGGCCCAATGGGAGTCCGTGCCAGGCTATGGAATTGGCAATATCCTGCAGCTGGAAATCACAGAACAGGGCCATTTGTTTGCCTTATTCCAGGGTGGCGGCTTGTTTCGCTCAGAAAACCACGGTTTGAGCTGGCAGCAAATGCGTCTGGATAATGGCGTTGCTTTAAATGTGCAATCCTTTGCCATCTCGCCCACAAACACCCTGTTTGCAGTGGCAACCGGCGGGGTTTGGCGCAGTGAAAATGGTGGATCGTCCTGGACTTTGACCAATGCGCTAACCGGAGATGGCACGCTAAGATCCATCGCCGTTGCCGGCAACAATCTGTTCGTGGCGCGTTATGGGAAGTTGTTGCGTGCGGATCTGAACGGTGGTCCGCTAACTCAGGTGTATTCCATTGAACCCGATTCCAAAATGTATCTTTTTGCGGATGGCCCCGAACTGTGGGTGGCTCCTAAGCAGGGGAATATCAGAATGACCCCTGATCAGGGTCAGAACTGGGTGCATTATCCGCCGGATTTTTTCAGCAAGGACATTTGTTTTCAGGGAGATACCGTTTGGGGGGTTCAGCCCCTGAGCTCCATAAGTGTGGTAAATTTTGTGCTTAAAGGGAATACAAACACGGTTTACAGTCGCCCATTGCCGCTAATCAATACCTATGCTGTGATGGCGGCAACTGCTGGCGATGTTTATATGGTTTATCCCAACCGCATTTACCGGTACCAGGCGCCCACCACCTCCTGGGAAGTGTTTTTGGAATCCCCCAATCTCCAGACACACGATCTGAAAATTACCAATGATTTTCAATTTGTCAGTACCGGCTCGGGGTTGTTACGCCGCATAATTGGCTCCGATACCTGGGACCTGTGCAATACAGGAATTCCCAGCGGGAGCCCGATCGGCTTTCAGCATTTTGACCGCTACCTTTTAGCCTACAATACCTATTCCTCTGGACTTTTACCACCAGCCACCTCTTATTGGTTCACACCACACGAATTTTCAACCGGTTCTGTCGGCAAAGGACCAGGAGGATTATATGGCCGGGACAATTCGGACCGGCTTTGGTTCACGCCATATAACTTACTGCAATGGACCCATATCGGCCCTGCACCAGCCGGCGGGACCAGTCGTTTCTTTTCCATAGGCGACACACTTTTTGCCATTGGGAATGGGCGGGAAATTTTTAGAAACCCCACGCCCGGACAAGCCTGGGAAACCACCGGATTCGTGCCTACCTCCGCAAGCGGCCTGTATAAAAAGATGCTCATAATGGACACCGTAATGTACAATTATGATGATGCCACTATGAAATTTTACCGGCTCAATCCTCAAACGGGTCAAATGGTACCGCGTGGAACCATTCCAGGTAGTTTTATACAGAGTGAGCCGCCATTTGATGCTTTACCTCCAGCCATTTTCATCCGGTCCAATAAACTGTATTACTCCCCCAATGAAGGTCAGACCTGGATTGCCTGGCCGGAAAAGGATGATAGCGGGCAAACGTTGCTGTTTAAAGATTTTGTAGCCAGTGAAGCCGGGTTTTTCGGACTGAATCAATTTCCTGGCCAGATCTATTTTGCTGCTGAACCCGGCGATCCATTCGTTCGCCTGCCTTTCCCTCCCATGGATACCCTGGCACAGCCAAATACGAATCCAGTGCTGGCCATTGAATATGTGGATGGCTACCTGTACGTAGTCCAGAATAATGGTCGCCTTTATCGACGCAGCGTAGAAAAACAAGCTCTGCAAACCTACAGCGGCCAAATTTGGCGAGATGATAATGAGAACGGAGTTTGGGATACTACGGAGGTGCCCCTGGTGGGGGCTGTAGTACAACGCGGTAGTTTTCGCTTTGGCATTACGGATGCGGCAGGTCGTTACATCCTGTCTGACGATCTGGATCCGGATACACTTCGGGCACATGCTCCATGGCCGGGATGGACCGTTCATCCTCCATTCCGGGCCAATACGCAGCCTTCCGACACCCTGGACTTTCGAATCACGCCACCCTTTTTCCGTAATTATTGCGTGGATATGAGCCTGTTCAACCCCTTGCGACCGGGCTTCTCTACCCATCTCAAAATCGATTGGCAAAACCTGGGGGCAGCGGATCATGCCACGCTTCGGTTTGTTTATCCCGGAAGCCAGGTTCAATTACAAAGCATTAGCCCGGCTCCCGATGCCATATTGGGGGATACGCTGGTCTGGGAACTCACCAACATTCAGCCTGCCCAAAAAGGGAGTGTCGCCCTGCTGCTCAAAACGGATCAGGCAGTTCCCATTGGCACGGTCATTTCATTGATGACTGAAATACTTCCCATTATTGGAGATGAAATGCCGAATAATAACCGGCGCATCATCGGTGCTTCGGTGGTGGGGTCCTACGATCCCAACGACAAACAGGTGGAACCCACGGTGTACTCGACCCAGGACCTTGCTGCCGGCAAGCCACTCACGTATACCATTCGGTTTCAGAACACCGGCAACTACCCGGCCTCTTTCGTCGTGGTTCGGGATACACTTGCCTCAAACCTGAACCTTGCCACCTTACAGGTTCTTAGCGCCAGCCATCCCTATCGGCTTAGACTGATCGGCGAGCGGATCCTTGAATTTCTTTTTGATCCAATTGATCTTCCGGACACTATCAGCAATGAGCCGGCCAGCCACGGATTTGTCAAATATTCAATCGTCCCCGTTTCAACCCTTCAGACAGGCTCTGCCACCTACAATACGGCGTATATTTATTTTGATTTCAATGCACCGGTGCAAACCAATACCGTTGAAACAAAAATCAGTTCGGCCACCTTCACCCAAAGCCCTGTTGAGCATGGCACCTTACTTATCGCACCCAACCCCGCCAGTGACCAGGTACGAATCGAGTTGCCAGAGGCGATGAATCAGTTGCAAGGAACCTTATCAGTTTTTGACCTTTCGGGTCGCGTAATGTTTAGCATTCCGGCAAGTGGCGCTTCTGTCTGGATTTCGGTAGCCGGCTTTCAAAAGGGGACTTATATCGTACGCTGGAGTACCCCGAAAAAGGAATTCGTGGGCAAACTGGTACGGCCATAATAACAAGCGGGGGCAGGAATGTGATCCCTGCCCCAGACTACTGGACATTTTGACAATAGACGTTGGACCTGCACTCTAAAAAATTGAAAATCATGCACTTGCAAGATCGTGTCTATTATCCAATGTCAAAATGTCCAGTAGTCTGTCCCTGCCCCCGCTATGTCCATTAAGGTCGAATTAGTTCTCTCCTGGATAATTGACTAAAAAGTTCCATTTATCTCCTGCGGTGTTAATTCCTGAAACACTCCGTACGAGCTCCTCATATTTGCGACGCATTGCTTCGGATTGCTTTTTGTTGTTGATTTTCAACACTTTAGAATTTAATTTCAAAGAGAAGTTTTCCGGGTCCTGAATGAGACCATCCCGCAGAAGTTCGCGCTTCAGCCTATCCTGAGTGGCATTGCTTTTTACTTCCAGGACACGATGTTCAATTTCCATTTTTTGATGCTCCTTCAACATGGCTTTATGTTGTTTTTCCATCGCCTTTCGGTCCTTTTCCATGGCTTTATGGGTTTCTTTCATCGCTT
>Ga0075012_10005319_pt1 | contig 11832 bp, 9 predicted proteins | sample All_14_2_FD_71474 | JGI IMG/M metagenome (GOLD analysis project Ga0075012, IMG submission 71474) | Freshwater microbial communities in response to fracking from Pennsylvania, USA - Allegheny Zone_MetaG_DW_15 | ecosystem: Environmental > Aquatic > Deep subsurface > Groundwater > Drilled...
TTGGCGCGCGGCGAATCCTTGTCGGCATGGATGATCATCAGCTCGGGCTTGCCCGGTTCGCTCGGCGCCGCGGGATGGGTGTGCAGCTCGCCGAACAGGCGGCCGAACGCCAGGTGCTGGTCCTGGCTGATATGCTGGTCGCGGAAGAAGATGACCAGGTTCTCCGCCAGCGCACGATGGATCTCGTCCTGCTGCCGGTTGGACAGCGGCTGACTGAGGTCGATGCCGCTGATCTCGGCACCGAGGATGGGAGTCAGCTTGTCGAGCGTGATCGTCTCGTACGGCGCGCTCTCGTCGGGATTGTGCCGGTAGCGCGGGCCGGCATTGGCGTTCAGCGATCCTGCCATGGGTCTCTCCTACTCCACCTTGATGTTGGCTCGACGGATGATCTGGCCCCAGCGCTCCTTCTCGGCGCTGGCGAAAGCAGCGAACTCGGCCGGACGCATGAGCTTCGGCGTACCACCCAGGGCCGCGAGGCGCTCGACGACTTCCGGCATCGCCGACACGGTGTAGAGGTCGGCATTGATGCGGTCGACGATCTCCACCGGCGTTCCCTTCGGCGCGTAGAAACCCGTCCAGGTCGTCAGCAGGACGTCGGGCAGCCCCGCTTCCGCCGCCGTCGGCATGGTCGGCACGGCGGCGTAGCGTTCGCTGTCGGTGACGAACAGCCCCTTCAGCGCGCCGCGGTCCATCGCGATCTTGGCGTTGACCGTGTCGATCATCATGAAGGTGAGGAGGCCGCTCTGCACATCCGGGATCGCCTGCGGATTGCTCTTGTAGCCGACATAGACCGCGTCGACGCTGGCCGACATCTTGTAGAGTTCCGAGGCGACGCGCGCGGGCAAGGCCCCGGCACCGTAATTGTGCTTGCCGGGCTCGGCCTTCAGCTTCGCCGTCAGTTCGGCTGCACTGTTGATCGGGCTGTTCCGGTCCACCAGCAGGACGAACGGCGAGGTGCCCATGCGCGAAATCGGCGCGAAGTCGGCAATCGGATCGTAGGGCAGCTTGTCGTAGATCGCGGGATTGACGACCTGCGTCATCGCCGAGGTGGCGAACAGCGTCAGCCCGTCGGGCTTGGCGCGCGCGACCGATTCGGCGGCGGGGATGCCGTTGCCGCCGCCCTTGTTGTCGATCACCACCGGCTGGCCCCACAGCGCCGAGAGGCGCTCGGCATAGATGCGGGCACTGATGTCGGTCGCCGCGCCGGCCGGAAACGGCACGACCATGGTCACCCGGCCGGCGGGATACTTCTGGGCCTGCACGATCGCCGGCGCCGCGAAGGCCGCCGCGCCCAGCCCCATCCCGAACTGTCGTCTGCCGATCATGTTTCCTCGTGACTTCTTCGTTGTGGCGAAGCTAACGCCCTGCGAGCGGCTCCGCCTCGTCCAAGTCGACAGAGTCCGTATTACGGAATAGCTTCCGGCCATGGCCATCGAGCCCGTCCGCCGCAGTTTCGCCATCCTCGAGGCCCTGAGCCGGCGCCCGCACGGAACGATCGCGGCGCTGGCGACCGAGACGGGGTTGCCCCGCCCCACGGTCGTCCGGCTGCTCGGCACGCTGGTCGACCTCGGATATGCGACCCAGGTCTCGCGGTCCCTGGGCTATCGCCTCACCGATCGCGTGCTGGCCCTCGCCCAAGGCATCCGATTCATCGATCACCTGGTCGACATCGCCGCGCCGCACATGCAGCGCTTCACGCAGGATCATGGCTGGCCGCTCTATCTCGGCTCGATCAGCCACCGCGCCATCACCATTCGCTACTCGACCGCCGCGGAGAGCCCGATGTCGTTCGAGCGGACCGCCCTGCAGCGTCGCAGCCCGCTCCTCTCGGGCGCACTGGGGCGTGCCTGGCTCGCCTTCTCGGGCGACGAGGAACGGCGCGCGATCCTGCGCGACCTCGGTGTCCGCTACGATGCGAAACTGGCGGCGGCTTTTGCGCGGATCCGCCGCCAGGGCCACGCCTTCTCGGTCGTGACGCGCACCGCCCGGCTGCAGGGCATCGCCGTTGCCATCCGGCAGAACGAGCGCGTGCTGGGATGCATCTCGATGCGCTTTACCCGCTCGGCGATGACCGAGGCCGCAGCCGGCGAGCGCTACGGCGCGCCGCTGACGGCGCTCGCACAGGCCATCGCCATCGACGCCGCGAGCGAGTAGCTTGCGCGCAATTCAACGGAGGAAACATGTCGGCATTCGACGCCATCGCAACGCAGACCGTGCGCAAGGCAAACCATCTCGAACCCGCTTTCGTGCACAGGGAAGACGTCGAAGCCGCAGCGCGAAAACTCGCCGCCCGCAAGAAGAAGCCCAACATCCTGATCTACCTGATGGACGATGTCGGCTGGGGTGACTTCGGTTGCTACGGCGGCGGCGTGGCCGTAGGCGCACCGACGCCCAACTTCGACAAGATCGCCCGCGGCGGCCTGCAGCTCACATCCTGTTACTCGGAGCCGTCCTGCTCGCCGTCGCGCGCCACCTTGCACACCGGCCGCGTGCCCAACCGCCATGGGCTGCACCGCCCGCCGATGTACGGCGAACCCGGCGGCCTGCAGGGCGAGATCACGCTGCCGATGCTGCTCGGCCAGGCCGGCTACACCACGCAGGCGGTCGGCAAGTGGCATCTCGGCGAGAATGTCGAGAGCCAGCCGCAACATGTCGGCTACGACGATTTCTACGGCTTCCTCTCGGTCTCCGACATGTACACCGAGTGGCGCGACCCACACTTCTTCCCGGAGATCGTCTATTCGGACGCGCGCACCGAGTGGATCAAGAACATGCCCTTCAACCGCTGCTTCGTGCACGCGACCAAGGGCAAGGAACTGACCAATGTCGAGGAAGTGACGATCCCCGTCCTCTCCGAACTCGACGAGAAGTGGTGCAAGTATTCCGAGGCGTTCATCGAGAAGCAGGCGAAGTCGGACAAGCCGTGGCTGCTCTACCACTGCACGCGCGGCGCCCACTTCGACAACTATCCGGGCGAGAAGTTTCTCGGCAAATCGCCGGCCAAGCATCCCTACAAGGACACGCTGCTCGAACTCGACGAGATCATGGGCCGCCTGGTCGAGGCGCTGCGCAAGTCGGGCCAGCTCGAGGACACGCTGATCTTCATCTCGTCCGACAACGGGCCGCACATGGAGACCTGGCCGGACACCGCCTTCACGCCGTTCCGCTGCGCCAAGGGCTCGACCTGGGAGGGCGGCGTGCGCGTGCCCGGCCTGATGTACTGGCCGGGTACGATCGAGGCCGGCCGCCAGAGCGACGGACTGTTCGACTTCAACGACATCGTGCCGACCGCGCTCGGCTTGGCCGGAGCCTCCGACCTGCTGCCGTCCGACCGCTACATCGACGGCGTCGATCAGACCTCGTTCCTGCTGGCGCCGGACGGGCTGTCGAACCGCAAATATCACTACTATTGGCTCAGCCAGACCTTCTCGGGCATGCGCTGCGGCGAATACAAGATGGTTCTGTCGGCCACGAGCGACAATGCGGCGGACGCCTTCGGCACCGGCGGCTTCACCGGCGTGCTGGAACGCTACACCTATCCGAAGCTGTTCAACCTCTATCTCGACCCGAAGGAGCAGCACAATTACCTGACGCGCAAGCTGGCCTACATCGAGGCCTTCCAGCTCGGCATGCGCAACCACCTGGGCACCTTCAAGAAGTACCCGGCCAAGAAGATCATGGGCATCAAGGTGGCCGACAAGCGCGAATAGACCGGGAAGACGCCGGCGGGGGTGCGGAGCGAATCCGCTAGTCCCCCGCCGTGAGGCCGGCAAGACCGGGCGCGTGCCGCCGTACGGCGAGGCGCGCCCGGCGCTTGCGATACCAGATCACGACGCCGGTCACGGACAGGACCGCGACCACGATGCCCATGAGCGAGATCAGGATCCGCCCCAGCAGGCCGAAGATTCGCCCGGAATGCAGGGGGAACTGCGCCTGCACGAAGATGTCGGCCGCCGTGCCCTTCCAAGGTTGGCGGTCGCCGACCAGGCGGCCGTCCGCACCGTCGAAATAGAGCCGCGCCGGCCCCACTCCCGCGCTGCCGTGATCGTCGCCGGGATGGAAGAACATCGCGCCATAGATGCCGAAGTGCTGGGCGTAGAACACGCCTCCGACAGGCTCCGCCCAGCCGCGGCGCGCACCCTCCGCCCGCGCGCGGTCGATCACGTCGGCGAAGCCGACCTGCGGATCGATGGGTCGATGCTTGTCGGCCATGGTTCGCAGTTCGAAGGGGCCCGGAGTGACTTTCGAGATCAGCGACATCATCGGATAGAAGGCTTCGCGGTAGAGGTTCAGCGAGAAGCCCGTGAAGGCCAGGATGAACAGCAGGAGCCACGTCCAGAGCCCGAAGGCCCGGTGAAGGTCGAAGGTGAGGCGATAGGCGCTGCCGGACGTCTTGATCCGCCAGGCAGGCTTCCAGCGCGCCCACCAGCCGCGTTGCAGGGCGCGTTCGACACCGGCGGGTCGGCCCGGGTGCGGCGGATGGCGTACCGGTAGCGTCAGGTAGAATCCAATGAAGCAGTCGACGGCCCAGATGGCGGCGACGACTCCCAGCAGCCACAGGCCCCAGCGGTCGATGCCCCACATCTCGGGGATGTGCAGACTGTAGTGCAGCTTGTAGAGGAACGAGACGAAGGTTTCCGCCGTGATCGGCCAGGCCTGCCCCCATTGGCGCCGGCCCAGTTCGGCGCCGGTCGCCGGATCGACGAACACCTGATTGTAACCCGGTTCGTAGAGGCGTCCCGTCGCCGGATCGACCCGCGGCTGCACGCTGAAAGACAGGGATTCGCCCGGCTCGGCGGCCAGCGGCACGTAGGTGACGCGCACGCGCGCGTCGCGCGCCTCGACCTGCCGCGCGAGCTCCAGAGAGGCGATCGCAGGACCATTGCCGGACGCCTCGTGAAGATGCGCGTTCAGCAGGTCGTCGAGTTCGTGATCCCACGAGATCACCGCACCGGTCAGCCCCGACAGGAACAGGAACACCGCGATCGCGAGGCCGATCCATCGGTGAACGAGCGTGAAGGCATGGCGCATGGTCGCGTCCCGATCAGAAGTCGGCCGTCAGCGAGACGTAGATGGTCCTCGGCGTGCCGCGATAGACGATGCCGCCGCTATAGCCGGACTGCCACGAGCTCTCGTTGAAGAGGTTCTCGACGTTGGCGCGCAGGACGAGCGGCTTGTGGTCGACCTCGAAACGGTAGCGCGCACCGACGCCGATCAACGTATAGGCGGGGATGGCCTGGGTGTTGGCTTCGTTGATGTACTGACCGCTGAAGAAGTTGACCCGGCCGGTGAAGGTCAGAGCCTTCATGAACGGCGTGTCCCACTCCGCACCCAGCTTGAGCGTGACGTCGGGCGATGCCGGGGCCTTCCGCCCGTTGTACGTGCCGCCCGCGGTCTGTGTCAGACGGGCATCCAGCAGCATGAGCCCTCCCAGAATCCGGACACCCTCGATGGGCTCTCCGAAGACGTTCAGCTCGATGCCCTGGTTGACCTGCTGTCCGTCCACCGAGAAGACGTTCGTCGTGGGATCGGTGATTCCCGCCGGCTTTGTGATCTGGAACAGGCCCAGGGTGGTCGACCATTTGCCGAAGTCGACCTTGACGCCGGCCTCCAGCTGCCACGATTGCGTCGGTGCGAAGATCTCACCCGCATTGACCGCCGTGGTGGGTGCCGTCGGGCCCTGCTCCAGTGCCTGGATGTAGTTGCCGTAGACCGAGACGTTCTTCCAGGGCTTCACGATCACGCCGACGGCGGGCGAGAGCGCGCTGGCAAAGTAGCTGCTCGAGAGGGCTCCGGTCGTCGTGAAGTTGTCGTTCTGGATCGACTGGTTGCGAGCGCCGAGCATGAGCTGGACGCGCTCGTCGAAGGCCGACAGCGTGTCCGTCAGGGCAAAAGAGCCGAGCGAGGTCGCCGAGGCCTTCGGTGGGTTGTTGTTGAAAGCGCTGCTGGCCGGCGCGCTGGTCATGACGGGATTGTAGAGGCTGGTCGACTGGGAGAAGCTGAAGGGCAGGAACGTGCTTCCGACGATCTGCCAGTACCCGGTGGCAACCATCGCCAGCGAATGGCTGATGGGGCCGGTGTTCATCTTGCCACGGACGCCGACCTCACCAGTCTGCTTCCAGAAGGTGCGGGAATATTGCTGGCCGGAGGCGAGGAAGCTCCCCTGCGCGGTCATGTTGCGGCCGATGGTGCGCAGCCAGTTTTCGCGAAAGTAGGACTGGCCATAGGCGGCGAAGGCGGTCCAGTCATTGGCGAGGTCGACCTCGCCGCGTGCCATCCCGTAGACGAATTCCGTGTCGATGGTCTCCCAGGGCTGCTGCACCGCCGACATCGCATTCGGTGCAGCAGGCACCTGCTGGTTGGCCGACATGATGAAGAGCTGGTTGCCGCCCATCGTATCCTGCTTCGTATAGCCGAAGTAGGTCGCGAGACGGACGTTGGAGCCGGCATAGTCGAGCGCGAGCGCCGCATTGCCGATCCGCTCCTTGTTGTTCTGGAGCGGCGTATAGCCGTCGCGATAGAGCCCGTTGAAGCGAATGCCGAACGCGCCGTCCTTGCCGAAGCGCCGGCCGACATCGGCCACCCCGCCGACCTGACCGTTGGTGTTGTAGCTGGCGCCGGCGGACGTCAGCGGCTGGGCACCCGCCTTCTTTGGCGCCAGGTTGATCGTGCCGCCGATGGCGCCGACATAGCCGTTCAGGAAGGCGCTCGGTCCCCGGAAGACCTCGACGCGTTCGAACGCCTCGACGGGCACGCGGTCTTCCTGCACGAGGCCATAAAGGCCATCGAACGAGACGCCTCCGGCCCCAAGCTCGAACCCACGGATCCGGAACTGGTCGAACATCGACAGTCCGTACTTCGTAGCCGCCGCGTCGTTGGCGACGACGTCGGCGATCGTCCGGGCCTGCTGGTTCTGAACCAGCGTCGATGTGTAGCTGGTGCTGGTGAACGGCGTGTCCATGATGTCGCGGTTGCCGAGGAAGCCTTCGCGGCCACCTGTCGCGACCTGGCCGCCGGCGTAGGGTGGCGGCAGGGTGTCGATCGTCGATTGCTGCACCAGCCCCGAGCCCTGTACCTGCACGGCATCGAGTTGTACCGCTCCCGCACCCGACTCCGGCGCTTTGGTGATCGTCACGGTATTGGCGCCGGTGAAGGCAAACGACACGCCGGTGCCGACCAGCAGTTGCTGCAACGCCTCGCGCGGCGTGAGCATGCCCGTGACGCCGGGCGAGCGTATCGTGGAGAGATCCCCCGTCCGGTAAGCGAAGGAAATACCTGTCTGGTCGGCAAACCGATCGAGCGCGGAGGCGAGAGGCTGCGGCGGGATAGCGAAATTGCGCGGCTGGGCCGACTGGGCGATCTGCTGGTCCGCGGCCTGGCGCGCATCGCGCTCGTCCGCCCGAGCAGGCGACTGCAGAAGGAGCGCAGCCCCCGCTGCCATCGCGCCGGCCACGCGCCAGTGCCTCTTCTTCACCGCCCCCGAATCGATCTCACCCATCTTTGCGCCCTCAACGCTGCACGCCGGGGCCTTGATGCGAACAAGTCGGATTCGCGTCCTCCCCATCCATAGATCGAGCGAGGACGGCGCAATCGGTGCCGGTTCGATGATTTTTTTCCGACGCCCTCGCGGGCGTCAGCGCACGATCATCAGGTACCTGGTGACCCGCGTGACGGAGAGGCCGTGCGTTGCCGCGATCGCATCGATGCCGCCGTCGAGGTCGGCCAGCGCGACGCGCGCCGTCACCTCACCGTAGCGCGAGGGACTACCCATCAGCACGATCCTGCCATCGTGGTAACGACCGATCTCTGCCAGTGCCTCGGCCAGTGGCCTGCTGCGGATGACGATGGCGCCATGACGCCAGGCCGTTGCGGCGGCGTCGAGCGCACGGACGGGGCCGGGCGGCTCGCCCCGGCGGTAGCTCACCTGCTGCCCCGCCTCGACCCTCGTGCCAGCTTCCGCCGGCGCCGCAGCGGAGGCTTGATCGGGAGACGTCACCCGCACGGTCCCTTCCGTGACCGTGACGGTTGCTCCTCCGTCCGCCTCCTTTACCGCAAACGCGGTGCCGACTGCCGTCGTCCGTCCATCCACCGCCGTGACGTCAAAGGGGCGCACGGCATCCTTCCTGACTTCGAACAGGGCCTCGCCATGAAGCAGCTTCACGCGCCGGCGTTCGCCCGAATACACGACGTCGATGGCAGTATCGGTGTTCAACCAGGCCATCGATCCGTCCGGCAGAGAAACGACGCGCTGCTCGCCCGCCGCCGTGCTGTGGTCGGCCAGCAATCGCGCGGGCAAGCGCGAGGTCGCCGGACCAAAAACGAAGAGAAGAAGACAAGCTGCCGCCAGGCCGGAGGCGACCGAACCACCCCACACCCAGCCACGCTGAGGCCGCCGTCGCGGCAGCGTCTCGGTCCGGTGCACGCGGCCCTCCGGCGCGAAGGCGGGTTCGAGGGGGCCGATGACTGACCAAAGGGTGCTGAGTTCCTCGTAAGCAGCCCGATGACGCGGATCGGCATTGCGCCAGGCCTCGAAGCGGGCCTCCTCCTCCGATGACGCCGGAGCCCCGGCGCCGCGACGCAGAAACCAGTCCTGGGCGGCGGCGTCGATGTCGTCGACATTGGTGTGGTCGTTGCCTGGCGGGATCACTTGTCGCTACGCGTCTGTTCGCTGGAGCCTCATCCTATAGACGAGTGAAGCCGCTACTTCCCGCGCGTCCCGCCGTCGGAATCGGGTTCGGCGGCGCGAAAGCGCCGTCGCGCCTGCAGCAGCGTATCCACCACAAGCTTCAGATCCCGATAGACCGTCGTCGCCCCGAGTCCGAGAATCTCGGCGATCTCGGCCTGCGATCTGCCTTCGTAGCGGTGAAGATGGAAAACCTGCCGGCAGCGCTCGGGCAGACCGGCAATCGCGGCGTCCAGGTACCGCAGCTCATCCCGCGCCAGCACATGGCGCTCGGGTGTCAGTTCGTCGCTCTGTTGCCACGCCGTACCACCGGATTCGGCCAGGATGACGCCGCGACGCCCCTCGACGCGCAAATGATCGGTCGCGAGGTTGGCCGCCACGCCGAAGACATAGGCCTTGCGGTCGCGGATCTCCGCGTGATCGGCGACGCCCATCAGCTTTAGGTACAGGTCGTGCGCGATATCGGAGGCGAGTTGCACCGAGCCGAGCCGTCTGGCGAGAAAGCGCTGCAACTCCCATTCGTGCTCGCGATATGCCTGCAACAGCGCTGAATCCTGCATCTGCCTCCGCCCCTGCCCCCAAGCCTCGCAGCGCAAGCTACATCAATTGCGAATTACTATCAATTGCGCACGTGCGTTAGATTGGCACCTCACCACGCGACCGGATCGCCCCGGTGATCGAAGAAGCCACCGCTGCTGTCGGGCGGCAGGTGATCGATCACCTCGAGCAGACGACCCGCCGCCTGCTCGGGCGTCTGGACGTCCAGACCCGCCTTCACGAAGGGAGACGAAAGCGAGGTCGCGACCGTCCCGGGATGGAGGGCGACGCAAAGCGCGGCTGGCTGGCGGCGGCCCAGCTCAATCGCAGCCGTGCGCACGAGCTGATTGAGCGCCGCCTTCGACGCGCGATAACCGTACCAGCCGCCCAGCCGGTTATCGCCGATGCTGCCGACCCTGGCCGAGAGGGTGGCGAACACCGAACGCCCCTGTCGTGGCAGCAACGGCAGGAAGTGCTTCATCAACAGGGCGGGACCGATGGCGTTCACGGCGAATGCCCTCGCCAGTTGCGCCGCATCGAGATCGCGCCAGGTCTTCTCGGGCGAAAGCCCGTCGCCGTGCAGGATGCCACTGGCATCGATCACCAGACGCACATCGGTCCGCAGCGCCTGCACGTGGCGCGCCGCCACGACGATGCTGGCCTCGTCCGTCAGGTCGAGCCGCGGTGAGCTGTTCCGCCCCAGCCCCAGCACCGCGCTGAAACGGGCCTGCGCCGACAGACGGGCCAGTAGCGCGCTGCCGATGCCTCCCGACGCCCCGACCACGATCGCGACGCCGCCCGCCGGGAGCGCATCCCCATTCGGCGAGTCCGCAACGTCGCGATCGCGTGAGATCATTCACTGCCTTTCGTGGTCACGCACACCGTACGCGACCGGCCGGGCAGCGGATCAGGCGATCGCTAGTTGCGGCCCTCGATCAGGCCGCGGCAGACGACCTGGGCCTGGATCTCGGCTGCGCCCTCGAAGATGTTGAGGATGCGGGCGTCGCAGAGGACGCGGCTGACGGGGTATTCCATCGCGTAGCCGTTGCCGCCGTGGATCTGCAGCGCATTGTCCGCATTGCTCCAGGCGACGCGCGCGGCCAGCAGCTTGGCCATGCCGGCCTCGATATCGCAGCGCCGGTCGGAATCCTTCTCGCGCGCCGCGAAGTAGGTGAGCTGGCGCGCGATCATGGTTTCGACCGCCATCCAGGCGATCTTTCCGGCGACGCGCGGGAAGGCGTAGAGCGGCTTGGCGAACTGGATGCGCTCCTTGGCGTAGCGCAGCCCCAGTTCGAGCGCGTTCTGGGCCACGCCGACGGCGCGGGCCGCGGTCTGGATGCGGGCGCTCTCGAACGTCGCCATGAGCTGCTTGAAGCCCTGCCCCTCCTTCTCGCCCAGTAGGTTGGCGGCCGGCACCTCGAACCCGTCGAAGCCGATCTCGTATTCCTTCATGCCGCGATAGCCGAGCACCCGGATCTCGCCGCCGCTCATGCCCTCGGCCGGAAACGGATCGGCGTCGGTGCCGCGCGGCTTTTCGGCCAGGAACATCGACAGGCCCTGATAGCCGGGCTTGGAGGCATCGCTGCGCGCCAGCAGGGTCATGATATCGGCCCGCGCCGCGTGGGTGATCCAGGTCTTGTTGCCGTTGATCTTGTAGGTATCGCCCTCGAGCACGGCGCGGGTGCGCAGGCTCGCGAGATCCGAACCCGTGTTGGGCTCGGTGAAGACGGCCGTCGGCAGCAGCTCGCCCGACGCGATTCGCGACAGGTACTTCTGCTTCTGCGCCTCGGTGCCGCCGGAGCGGATCAGCTCGGCCGCAATCTCCGAGCGCGTGCCCAGCGAGCCCACCCCGATATAACCGCGCGACAGTTCCTCGGTGACCACGCACATGGCGAGCTTGCCCATGCCGAGTCCGCCCCACTCTTCGGGAACGGTCAGGCCGAAGACGCCGAGATCGGCCATCTGCTGCACCACCGGCAGCGGGATCAGCTCGTCGCGCAGGTGCCAGCCGTGGGCGTGCGGCGCCACCTCGGTGTCGACGAAGCGGCGGAACTGGCGGCGCACCTCTTCGAGCGCCTCGTCGTCGAGGCCCAGCGCGCCGAAGCCGCCGGTATCGAGGCCGTCCGAGATGAGTTCGGCGATGCGGCCACGCACCGCCGGCGTGTTGCCGGCGATCAGCTTGGCGACGGCAGGCGTCTCGAGCGCCGCCCCGTCGAGCCCGAAGTCGCCCGGCCGCACGATCTCGACCTGGCTGATGGCGATGCCGCCCTTCAGCTGCGCGAGATACTCGCCATAGGCCGATTGCAGGATCAGGCTTTCGAGCTCGCCGCCTGCGCCCGCCTCGGCCCAGCGCCGCATCTGGCGCAACGCCGCGACATACGTCGCGATCCAGGCGAAGCCGTGCGCCGCAAACTGCTCGCGCTCCAGCAGTTTCGCGTCGACCTTGCCCTGCGGCGCGACGAGCGCCCGCACCGCTTCGCGGGCGGCGCTTTCATGGCGGCCGGCCGCGTCCTCGGCTTCGGCGCAGAGCGAGAGGAGGTCGGGAAGGATCTGGGACATGGCGGACTCGAAATCATCTCCTCCCCCGTCACACGGGGGAGGTGCCCCCGAAG
>Ga0075012_10005323_pt1 | contig 11828 bp, 7 predicted proteins | sample All_14_2_FD_71474 | JGI IMG/M metagenome (GOLD analysis project Ga0075012, IMG submission 71474) | Freshwater microbial communities in response to fracking from Pennsylvania, USA - Allegheny Zone_MetaG_DW_15 | ecosystem: Environmental > Aquatic > Deep subsurface > Groundwater > Drilled...
GTGAAGTTAAAATATGGAATGGAGCCAAGTCGATCAATTGGTTTTCAAAGATTGATAAAGATCGATTTGTTGCCGATCCATTTGTATTTTTAATTAAGGATAATTGGTGGATGTTTTTTGAAGATTTTAGTTATAAAACTGGTAAAGGAGTCATTTCAGCTATTCAGTTAAAGGATTTTGGGTCTTTTCCCTATGAGGTAAAGAGGGTACTTGAGTTACCTTATCATCTTAGTTATCCGTATATATTTGAGTTTAAGAATAAGATATACTGTATGCCAGAGTGTCATGCAGCTGGTAGGGTGCAGCTTTTCGAGGTTGATCAAGACACCTTACAGATGACACCCGGACCGGTTCTTATTGAAGGAAGAGAATTGGTTGATACTACTTTATGGCATGATGGTACTCGTTGGTGGATGTTTGCAGGGGAGAAGCCGTATCAAAGTACGGCGCTCTATATATGGTATGCTGATTCTCCGTTGGGTCCTTGGATAGAACACTCTTCTAACCCGGTGAAACAAGATATTTGTTCAAGCCGACCGGCTGGAAATTTGTATGTTGAGGGAGGTAAGCTGATTCGTCCTTCACAGGATTGTTCTGGTCACTATGGGAAGAGGATTACTCTGAATCATGTGACCGAGCTAAGTCCATTGGTATATAGAGAAGAGTATTATTCGGCTATTGAGCCCCAAACGAATTGGGAGTATAATAAAGGAATACATACATGGCAATATTCTGATCAATTTACCATTTTTGATGCAAAACGATTTTCTTTTATTCCCGATGCTACAAGGTGGGCAGTAAATAGATTATTAAAAAGGAAGATCAAGATGGATTATGATTAAGAAACTTTTATTTACTGCCTTTGCACGTCTTACTGGTGCCGCAGCGACCCTTTTTATGGTCATTGCCGGAGCTAGTCTTCTTGGACCCGAGCAATATGGAAAAGTTGCCCTATTTCTATTGGCCGTTACTATATTATCACTAGCAACTGATTTGGTTACCGGAGGAATGGTATACTTTGCCTCACGCTATCCAAAACGGGCGTTATTGATACGTTCCTATTTATGGACAATCTCTGTTGCTATATTGGGAGCTGGTTTGGGTTGGATACTCTCTTTATATCCGGTTTTATACCAGGTTATAGTACCAGAGGGTACTGCTATTCATATCTTATTTATGACTGTAATAGCCTCTTTTTGTTCAACCCATCAGAATATTCTTTTGGGCAGGGAAATGATTAAGCTATATAATTTCAGTGTAATTCTTCAGTTTTTAGTTCTGCCCCCAGCCTTTCTCCTCCTAACCCAGCTCTCTGGTAGCGCCCATTTGAACCATTATATATATTCTCTTTATTTTTCATATTTCGTAGGGTGGATCAGCTCAGTGATATTTTTAATTAAAATCCCTGACAACTTGGTCGGTGGTCAAATGAATAGTTTGAATAAAGATATTTTAAGGTATACATCGGCTACTCAACTGGCTAATTTGACACAGTTAGGAAGCCGAAGAATAAGCTTTTATTTTATTAATGGTTTTTTAGGATCTGCGGCACTAGGTATATACAATGCAGCAATACAGCTTACGGAAGGAATACGCATGATTACCCAAAGTATCGCATTAGTTCAATTTGGTCATATAGCAAATGATCATAACGAAGAGAATAATGTTCAGTATACAAGAAAGATGCTTTGGATTTCTGGTATTCTTACTTTTATAGCTCTTTTTATGCTTCTCGTTATTCCGGAAGAATGGTTTTTAATCATTCTATCTGATAAGTTTCATGGGATAAAACCTGTTATGTTGATTCTTGCTCCTGGTGTTTTGGCATTATCGTTCTCGATGATTTTTAGTCACCATTTCTCAGGAAGTGGGATCCCCATGTATAATTTTAAGGGGTCTTTACTTGGCTTTATCATTACCCTTGCGTTTATTTGGCCATTAGTTGCTTCTTTTCAACAATACGGAGCTGCTTTAGGTGCATCCATAGCTTATTGTGCTGCTTTCTTTTATCAGGCAGACGTGTTTGGTTCCTTATATGAAAAAAAGATCCAATTCTATATTCCAACTAAAAATGAATTGGTTGAGGTGAAAAACAAAATTAGAAAAATATGGAAGAGAATTTAACTTATTCCGAAGCGATTGCCGAGGTTGAAGCACTTATAAAAAAAATGGAGCAACCAGATAATAATCTTGAGCTCTTAACAAGTCAGGTGAAGCGAGCATCAGAGCTTTTAAACTTTTGTAAGTCACAGCTATTAATTACCAAAGCAGAGGTGGAAAATCTTACTGGTAACAAGGATGAGTAAATTGTAGCTACTGATACGTACTTTACTTATATCGCTTTCTAATGCGCTTTTCCCGATCGCTAACTTGGCATGCCTCTAACCTCCTTCTTTTGGGATCCAACACCCGTGTTGTTCAGGGCTGATTTTAACCTAAAGGATGTCATAGAATAGGATGAAGCCATAATCGGTAATTACTCGTTAAGGGGCGAGGTATTGGGAATAGGATTAGAAGGTGTAAGTTACTTATTATTATAGAAAAGGAGCCTAATTAGGCTCCTTTTCTATTAATCATCGTTGATGATTAATTATTGCTTTTGCATTCATCTTTTGCAGGAGGGAAACTCGTTTGATTGTTAGATGATTTGTCGCCGACATAGAGTCTCATGGTAGAACAACCTCCATCAGTAATTTCGATTTCTCCTTCCCAGTTATAACTATTGCATGATGCAGTAAAGGGATAAGTGCCGACAGGTAGGTTAAAGTTGGCACAACCATAGCTACCGCAGGAGGGTCTTGATGCATAATAAGAACTGATAATACGAGACACTCCATTGACAATAACGGTAATATTACCACAGCCCAGATCCGTTTGTGTCCAGAATGTTCCATCGCCATAGGCACTGGGAGTAACAACAAGTTCTTGTGTTAGGCATTCATCGCTAGCGGTAACGGTGATATAGCCTGACCAGCTCTGATCTCCTGTAGCGGTGTATTGATAGGTACCCGGTGCAAGTATAAATGTAGCACAACCATAGGCATCGCATAAAGGGGCAGAGGTATAACTCTGTGTGATTGTAGCATTTTTACCATTTATTGTAACATTTGGTAGACTTGACCCTGTGTTCTTAGTCCAAAAGGTTACTGTGGCACTTACATCAGCATATTGTCCCTCTTCATCACTGCAAGATGCGATGATAACAATAAATAGAAGCAAGAGGTATCTTAATGATTTAGTCATAGTATTATTTTTCAATTATTGCTGTATTATTATTTCCTGTTTATCTATCATGAAGGTAACGCTAGATTAATTAGAAATTTTCTGATGTTGTTTACATTCATTAATCATAGCTAATTCATCTTTTAATTGGAGTTAAAATCTCCCATACCAATGACATTCCCATCTGAATCTTTAGTAGGTTGCCAGGTTCTAACGTAGATCTTAGGTTTTAAGGAATCTTTTAGATCGATCATTAGGAAGAGATAGCCTTTATCAGCATAGTTACTCGATGTATAGTGTTGTTCGAGTTGAATGCCATAGATTTTTTCTTTGTTCTTTTTTTTAATTATAGTCGATTCAAACTGAAGATTAATAAACTCATTTGCTGCGAAAGCTTTCTCTACTCTCTCTAGATATTCTGTTTTACTCAGTTTGACATATTCGACTTTATCTCCAAGTGAACCATACATTTTTTCAATATTACCTCCATCTTTAAGAAGGCGGCCTACAATGATTAAGGCGTTATCAGCAAAGACGGATTTTAAGAAGTCGAGTCTTTTGAGAGAGTATGCTGTTTTGAAATCTTCAAGGAAGTTGATTAGGTACATCTTTTCTTCAGGAGATCCAAAAGTAGCAGGGCTATTAGCTATTCCATTAAGAGCGGTATTGCCCAATGAGAAGGCAAGATGATCTATTTTCTTTTCGTTGGTTAATTCGAAGTTTAAATATTCAACAAAATGCCGATCAGAGTTTCTATAGCTGAATTTTACAGGCATGTTTCTAACTTCAAAGCCATCTGAGGTTTTAAATACGGTTAGATCCATAGAAGACTCTATTACTCTCATTTTGCCTTTCAGGAAAAGTCTCTTATAGAGTTCATATCCTTGTGGGGTAAAGATATTTCGAGCTAATTCGGGATTACCAGCATTTATACTCTTAACAACCTGATTCATCATAGCGGTGTACGAGGTGGTCTCTTCTTCTTTTGGAAGAGGAATATCAGCACGGGTCAGAGTGACTGTACTATTCGTTTCAGGTGTATTTGATTTCTGGCTTACCGTTTTTGCGTCTCCTATTTTAATAACTATTTTAGAGGAGGGGAATGTAGGTAAGGATGAAGTCTTTAATATTTGGCTAAGTTCATTATCCCAACGTGATTTATTGAGATTTTGGTACTCTCCAATTGCTTTCACACTAGTTAAGGTCGCAGCAGTCCCTTTGTTTAGGTCTATCTCGGTTAAACCGTCGTTTACAGTTGTTAAAACACTGTAAGAGTCTCCTGTCCAGTATTGGAAGTCAAAGTTCTGAACAGGGTTTCCCTTATATGTTACAGCAAGTGTTATTAATTGCGATTTGGATCCTGACTCCTCTTTTCTTTCAATCAGCTCAAAATTCACTCCTTTAAAGATTTTGTCTATTTCGTCAGGAATGGCTGATAAAAGAATGGCATTTATTCTATTAGGAAGGTCACCTCTTATGGTATTAACTTCCGGATGGGAACGAAGTAGAACAAAAGCCCAGTAGTAGTTTCGTAGGGCATCTGATAACCTTAACTCGGTTTCAGCTTTATTAGCCTCTTTGACATAATCTAGGATTTTGCTTTTTCTACTATTGTACATTTCCGCCAGATCCGTAAGAGCCATGAATCGCATAACAACAAAGTTACCCGGTTCATCATTCAATAGTTTACTTCTATTCTGAGTGATAGATACATTAGAGTAGGTACGTACCACTGATTGAGAGTAATTTGAAAGAGAATCACCTTTTTCGTTTACGACATTACTGAAATTGCTTTCAACTCTTACCGAAATCTGGCTTACCAATAGATCTAAAGCTTGTGCATCTGCTTCTTGGTAGGTTTTCCCCTGTCCAATTCCATAGATATATTCCTTTGAATTCTTGATCTCATCAACCGTTTGGGCGGTTAATGGCAGACAATAGAAAATGGTCAAAATAAGGAGCCAGAAGCTTGTTAAACCTATTTTATATGAATTATTCATTTCGAGTATACAATCTTTTATTCGATATTAATTTCTTGCGATTTGAGAGAGTACGCCAGGCTAAGTAATATCTTTTTTGTTTGTAGGTGGTTGCCAATAATGGCGTTTTAATTATAGTTTGAATCCAATACCTGCGGTCATATTAACATTAGATTCATCCTTAATCTCGGTGTGGAACCAATAGTTAATCTGCCCATAGAGCCAGAAATTTCCTCCTCCGAAAGAGATGGGTAAGGTTGCTCCGATGACAGGAGAGTAAAACTGTCTGTCATATAATTGAAGTGCGGCATCCTCCTCCGCAACTTCGCCCATCCCTCTAAATCCATAACCAAAATGGAAGCTCAATGGAAGCGGTCTGTTAATTCTAAAGCCCATGGCCATCATAATCTGTAAACCGGATTGTTGTTCTGGAGCAGGATAGGGGTCGATGTCACGTTGTTTAATAGATTGAATGTCTAATACAAAGGCAAATTGGCTGGCCCAAGTCATGAGGTTACCTCCAATGCCGGCATCCGATGAACTGACTCCCAGAAACATAACATCTCTTGGGCGAAGTCTGTAAAAGAAGGTCTCTCCTTTGTCCCCAACTGAGAGAGTTGTTTTCTTTGTTATATAACGAGGACAGGTTAAAACAAGTTTATAATCCCCTTTTTTTAAGTCTACTTGCCCAGGCGTAACGATTGATTCCTCTTTGCCGGCTACATAAGCATATGCGCCAGATGGGGTAGTGGTTATATAGGTTGTTTGATCCTTTAATTCCAGATCAAATTGATATTCTGTTTGATTTTCTCTAAGGTAAAAATCCCTTTCAAGTCGTTTGTAACCCTCCTTTTCGATTACAATATGGTTTGATCCGGGATTTGCTTTGGCAAGCAGAGGCATTTTACCCGATAATTGAGTCCCATTAAGAGTTACAATGGCTTTAGGTTCAGTAGTAATGGTGATATCAACTCTTTCATTAAGTGTGAGAGATTGACTGGTTATCTCATTTTCTAATACGTTAGCTATGGCCGAACTTGAGGCAAAACCCTCTTTTCTCACAACAATTTGATATCTACCAATACGGACCTCTTTTTCAAGAGGGGTTCGGCCATAAAGGGAGTCGTTGAGGTAAACCTCAGCATTACTTGGCGAGGAGGTAACCTTTATAAAGCCTTTGATGGGCTCTAGAACGAAGTCTAAAACAGCGATTTTATCATTGGTTACTTTTACAGTTTGTCGTTGAGGGGTATATCCATCTAAAGTAGCTTCTACATCATAAGAACCGATGTTTAAGGCCTCCTCAACGGTGGTTAAATCGAGATTGCCAGTACCTTGTACCTTTCCATCAATTCTAATGGTTGCATTTTTAGGCGAAACGTTAATTTTAAGTTTTCCCCATTTAGGTTTAAGGTTAATTTTTACACTTATGCTCTTCTGATCTAGAAGTTTGATGATAGTGTCTTTGGCTTCATATCTATCTTTAGAAAACTTGAATTTAAAGGTACGAGCTTCGTAATCTTTATAGATTGCCGGAGTCTGTTTTCTGGAGTTTCCAATACCATCCATTTCAACAAAAGCACCCTCTGGTACCGTAGTTAGTATAACCGTTCCTCTTCCTGAAGCAAGAGTTGCGGATAGATCGGTCGATACTTCAAATTTATAGACGGCTCCTGATTCAGCTGGCTCAGGTAAAGAGATGGTTTTAGGCAGAAAGCCCTCTTTTTGGATCTTAATCTCCCTCTCCTTTGGCGAAACAAACAGTAAAATTTCGCCTGGAGACTCTTTTACAGCGGCCTTTGCAAAACCTAACTTGCAGTCAAATGAGAGTCCCTCAATATTTGTGATCACCTTTACTACTGCCGTTAAATCGCCATTGTCGTCTTTTACATCTTCTTTAATTGCCTTTAGGTCGTTTCCAACTCTTACCATTTCTTTGGTCTGGAATTCTTGAGCAATCATATTCGAAGCGAATATTAAGCAAAAAAAGATCAGAGTATACCTGATAAATTTCATAATTTCTCCTTTATATTTTAGTTTTTACATCAGCTTTTGTGCGGTGGGTAATGAGTCTGTCATTCTCAATGATGACGAGTCAAATTTAATACTGGTTTCCGATATTTAGTATTGGTTTGACCTTTCCATTGACAATTTCGAAGACCATCCAGCTGGTTCCTTTTTTGTCTTTCTGAATTTCGAAAGTATTGAGAAGTGCATTATTGCCATATACAAGTACGGATGCACCAGATTCTGAAAGTTTACGATTATTAGGACGATCTTTGTCTGTATAGTTCTTTACATAACAAGTGTACACAGCCTTTTCATCAAGATCTTTGATGGTAATGGTTTCAGGGCCAAATCCGTCTCGGTCATCTAAATCAAGTTTACCATTACCATCATTGCTTTTATGCATATCCTGATAACTGATGTGATATTCTCCCTGTTTTATTAGGTGAAGGTCAAGATCAGCCGGTTTTCTGTTCCATTGTAGTACCACTCTTAAAGATCCAAAGTCAAGTATCGGACAGACAACAAATCGGTTACTGAAGATTGTGCCGGCAATGACTTCAAATCGATAGATGGCCTCAATGAAGCCCTCTTTAGAAAAGCTACAAGCATAACGAGCATCTGTCGGAATATCAAATATTACTCGTCCTTGCATATCGGTTTGGAAATCACCAATGCCTTCTATTTTTATCGTTGCATCAGGAACCGGTTGGCCATTATCAGCATTAAAGAAACGTAAGGCTAGTTTGCCATCTTGTGCTTCCGTTTGGCTGTCTTCGAGTTCATCCAGCATTTTATCGTATTGTCCAAATAAAAGGGATGGGATGAAAAATAGTATGATTAATAATTGTTTCATATGTTATTTATTTGTTGTTATCAGATTGATGGCATACGTCAGTTATTTATGCGTTTCTCTGTTTTAGAGGTGACTTACAATTATGGTCGCCTCATGGTTATAGACTTGATCAATTTAAGATATCTCTTTTAAGATTTAATTGTTTCTGTGTGTGATCGGAGTCATAGTCAAAAACAAGGTCACCGGTATTTTTCCTCATCTTTACAAAATTGAGGTCATACCAAACAATGGCTTTACCCACTTTAATCCCTGACAGAATATTGAATTGGATGTCGCCACTTCTATCTTGAGATATGGTAAGTCGTGAGCCGTTTTTAATTTTGACTTTATCAAAACTTATATCTTGTCCTTTATCTGTTTGAATAGTTATGATTCCTTCTGCGTTTTTTAGGAAAGTAATTTTCCCAAGGTTTTTATACGTTTCATTGCAGCGTTGTTTAAATCCAGGATTATATTTATCGAGGGCGCGTTGAGCGTCACTGCCTGTGAAGGTATAGCCCATTTTACAGACTAAGTTAGCTACGGCAAAGACACCGGCGATGGCTCTTTCCGTGTTACTGGCAATTAAAGCATCGTGTTCTTCTTTAATAACCTCAGGGGTTAAAGCCTTAGCTCCGGCGGCAAAGGAGCTTGATTTCTGTTTAGGCTGTTCTGGGTAGAAAACCCCTGATTGACCATTTAAAGTAAAGGTGAGGTTCATCTTGTCAAAGAATAATCCGGTGTTTTCTGTAACCATGGCCTCTACGAAACGAGGAGTTCCAATTAGTCGGCCATTGATATCAAATTGCAGTGAGAAATCAATACCGGTTCCTTGATTGAGGCTATCTAATGTAACCGTTTTTAACCATTTAATGGTGCTATTTGAGGCAATACAACTGATGAAGATGGTTCTTTTCCCATTCTTGGCAAAAATTTCCTTTGATCCTGCAGTCAGTTTACCTGTGAAACTACCTGTAATATATAGATTATCTGAATTGTCTGTGGTTGTTAAAATGGGGAGGACTCCTTCTGTGGAGTTAAAGGTAGTACCCCAGATTGGCTGATTTTTATCATTGGTTTTGCCAATAAAGTAGCTGCTTCCTGCCTCACTTACCGATAGCGGCATGTTAAGGAATAGTGCATTTTTGTCACTTAGCCCAACGTAATATTTTGCACCGTCACTCAGTGTAACCATCTCGGCTCCATTTACCCCTGCTGGATGACAACCAGTGGTGGCCAGTTGTTGCCATATTGGATCTAAACCAGGCATGGTCTTTGGCTTATCGATTAAGATTACTTTAGGTGATACCTCTTTAAACTGAGGCATACACATCCCAATGGGGGCTCCAATATAGGTGGGGTCAGAAATAACATATCGTTTACCCTCGAAACTAATATAGTCACCACTAACATTGGAATCGAAGTTAACTGCGGTAGACATATGTCCCGGATATTCTAATCCGCATACCTCTAATCCAACCAGATTCCTTACTAGGTAGGAGAAGAGCACGCTTCTATCTTCACAATCACAGTAGGGATAGTATAAAAGCTCTTCTGCAAAGAAAAACTTCTCTCTCCCAAATTGTTCCGGATCAGTTTGGTATTCAAATCCATTCTGTACAAAGCTTAATATTAGGCCTACTTGTTCGTTGGTGGTTTTATCTAGGATCAACGGTTTAAGTGCCTCCATCAAGCTTTCTTTAGCGGTCAGAGAGGGTACTGAATTGAAATAGGTTGAGATCTCGAGTTGAGGGAAGGCATCATATAGTTTGATTAAGGCTGGATTATAAGCGATCTTGACTGTATTTGTCTTTCCTTGGAATGGGAAGGAGATATTTCGATAAGCTATCTTATTACCCAGCTTGGCGGGCTGAGTGATGGTAAAGTCGAGTGCTTTGGTTGCCCCCTCATAATCACCGGGGTACGAATTAATCTGAGAGACCTCTTCAGACGTCATTATATAGTATTTCTTGCCATTTTCTTCTATGAAACTTACACCGTATAGGTCTTGGTAAGCTGGGAGTAAATGATACAAGGTATTGTTACTATTGGCAAGTCGGATGCCATATCCAGATCTAACCATAAGGAACCAACTCATTAAAACACTACCTTGACTTCCTTGTCCGTATAGGTCATCGCTAAAAGCCTTAATCAATAGATAATAAGCATAGTCATTTAAAGATAGTTTCTCTTTTTGATCTTGAAGTTGTTCAAGAGGCCATGAATAATCGGTAGCACTGCATTTAGACCAGAAGTCTGCAACAGCCTGTTTCCCTGAATTGGATGGTACTGCGACCTTAAAAGTTGGAGCGTACTCCATACTTACATTATTACCAAAGAAGGAGATGTTGGCTATAGCTCCACCCTGAGGTTTGTCAGCAATAGGCCGGGCAACTGGTTCAACGGGTGGGATATTGTCAACTATGATTGGCTTAGGTCTGATGGGAGATATAGGTATAAGCTCAGAAGGAGGAGTAACTGGTTTATCGGGTTGAACATACTCTGGAATAACCTCCGGTTTAGGAGACGGAGCCTTTACTATTGGAGCCTCAGGCTTATAGTTTCTCCAGTTCTGTTCTAGGAACTGCTTAAATTCTTTATCTTTTTTTTCAACGTACTCTTTAAACTCCTTTTTTCGATTTTTGATCCACTCATCTTGCTCCTTCTTGAATTGATCAAATTTCTCTTTCTCTTGCTTTTTATACTGTTCAAAAGTCTGACTCTGAAGCCCCAGACTTATAGAGCTGAACAGTATGATTAAACTATAAATAATTGCCCATCTTTTCATTTGCTACTTGTTTTTAAGTGATCGCATGAAGAACAGCCATTTTTATCTTATCATTTTCGTTTTTGAGAGACTATAAATGTGACTTATTCACTTTATCACTTTGTTTTAATCTACTATTCTTAAAATCATATAAAAATTATTGAAGAGTTTGGTCTTCATCCTCTATTGGCACCTTATTTTCTTCTTGTGGATGTTTTACGTTAAAAGTACTTGAAATCTCAGTTGTAAGTAAGCCTCCTGAGAAACGTAATCCCATTAGGTTGAAGTTTACTTTTGAGGATTGTATTGTTCTGTTTAATCTAAGAGCCAAAGAGTTATAAAAGTCCCCTACTTCTCGAATTACTAAGGAATCTGACTGCATGTTGACAGGTAATTGCCACGCAATTCCGTTAATCAAAGCAGGCCATAAACCATAGATTGTTGAGATCGACATACCTTGTTCATCAGTGGTAGTAGATCGAAAATATCCGTTCATGCCTCTATAAAAGAACTTGTGCGACATAGATAGGGAGCTGTTCTCACAGAAAACCCGATTAAACCGTTTTTTGTCTCGGTTGATCCAGAAGAAATCCAGAGAGTCAGAAAAAGAGATGTGCTCTTCAGGGAAAGTAATTTTTGATATTTTGTACTTTAAGCGAAAAAGTTGATATAGACTTCCAGCCTCATTAACTTTATGAAAAAGCAGAAATTTAACTTGAAATGAATTCTTTAAAGAATCGTTTTGAAGAGGAGAGGGATCAATCGCTACTATATATTCTCCACTGGAGAGTTGAGTTGACCAATTGATTTTAATACTTGACTTTTTTGGAAGACTGACAATGGTTTCTACAGAATACATTTCGCTAAAGACTCCTTTAGGTTTACTTCTGTTTTTACCATCATTTGTATGAAGAAAATTATCTTCAACTTGGTTTATTCTATTTGAACACGAGAGCGAATTTATTAGTACTGCTCTAAAAATAGCCTGATTATAGCCAGTTAAAGAATCTAATCCAGG
>Ga0075012_10005328_pt1 | contig 11825 bp, 8 predicted proteins | sample All_14_2_FD_71474 | JGI IMG/M metagenome (GOLD analysis project Ga0075012, IMG submission 71474) | Freshwater microbial communities in response to fracking from Pennsylvania, USA - Allegheny Zone_MetaG_DW_15 | ecosystem: Environmental > Aquatic > Deep subsurface > Groundwater > Drilled...
TTCTAAAAATGACAAAAAATAGGCCTGGCACGGGGGTTGCATATAGAGCAGCGGAAGACGCAGGTGAGTCACAACGGACCCGCGTCAAACGTTTTCTCTAGTCCTTAAAGGGGATGGATCATGAAAAAGGTACAACAAGGCTTCACCCTGATCGAACTCATGATCGTGGTGGCGATTATTGGCATTTTGGCGGCGGTGGCACTGCCGCAGTATCAGAGCTACACCAATAAGTCGAAGGTCAGCGCGTGTTTGTCTGAAGCAACCGGGATTGCGCGTGGTGCAGCTGCAGCTAACGCGAACAGCGATGCAACGTTATTGTCCACAAGTGCTCTTTCGTCTTGCACTGGTACTCTACCGACTACTGTGCCGGTAGCAGCAAGTATTTCCTTCACTGCTAAAGATACTGCTACCACTACGATTAACTGTGATACCGCTACGGGCAAGTGCACGGCTGCTGCTGCTGCTGCTGCTGCTGCTGCTGCTGCTGCTGCTGCTGGTGGCTAATCATTAAGCTGTCTCGAAGTCGTGTAAGGAGCGCCTAAGGGCGCTCTTTTTTTTTAGGATTCCGCGCCATGAGCCCCGCCATCTTCATGCTGGCTTTTTTTTGTGTCGGCTATGCGGCAGCCATGCTGTGCAATATCTCTAACCCATATCAACTCGAGTGGATCACCCGCCTCCTTTTTGTGTTTGCAGTGTTGCCTGGGGTGTTGCTTTCGATAAGAGACGCTCGTCCGCACTGGCGTATAGACCCTAGCCCTTCCGACCCTGAACGGCTGCGCGCCAAACGGGTCAGCCTGACGCTGTTCCTACTCGCGCCACTGCTTTACAGCGCCTTGCTCGATTCCTTGGGTTTGCCGTTGTACGGGGGGTTTCTGTGGGATTACATTTTCGTCCTGCCAGTGCTGTTGCTTCTTTTACCCGCCTTTGTGCGCTGGAGCGACCAACGACTGCCCGAACCTGAGGACGGATACGCCAGTCTAGGTCGCGCCATCCTTGGCAGGCAGCCTTGGTCTTGGGCGCAACACAAGCCGCTGCTACTCGCCTGGACGGTCAAAACGCTGTTCATTCCAGTCATGTATAGCAGCTTGCAGCTCATGCTTTTTGAACTGCTGCTGATGCGTCCCAGCCTCAATCCCGGCGTGCTCGTGGTCTGGTCATATACCTTTGGTTTGACGTTCGACTTGATCATTGCCTCCATCGGGTACCTATGCACTTCGCGCTTACTTACAACGGAAGTGCGTAGCACCGATGCCACGTGGTCTGGTTGGTTGGTGTGCATGATCTGCTACCCACCTTTGTGGGTAATCCTGCGTACGATCCGCGAACAGGCCGACACAGTGACCTGGAATCAATGGCTGTCGCCAGATCAAGTGCTCTACTGGATCTGGGCGGCATTGCTCGTGTTTAGTTGGGGGCTTTATTGGCTGTCAACTGCTAGCTTCGGGGTGCGTTTCTCCAACCTGACTTACCGCGGACTGATTGCGCATGGTCCCTATCGTTACACCAAGCACCCCAGTTACATCGGAAAGAATATCTACTGGTGGTTACACACCGTGCCTTTTGTTGGTGTAGTCGGCTTTGGTGATTTGGCTCGTAATCTGCTGGGCTTAGGGTTCGTGAGTCTGATTTACTACCTACGCGCCAAAACCGAAGAGCGGCATCTGAGTAAATTTCCAGAATATCGTGCTTACTGTGAATGGATCGCTACCCACGGCTTATGGGCGCGATGCCGTCGCTGGGCTTTTGCGGTCAAGCCTAAAGCGCCATGACTCACCGCTTAGCGATGTTGCTGGGTACGCTGTGTTTGAGCATCCTGGGGTGGTTTTGGATGCAAGACTTTTCTTTGACGGGGTTGATGCCCCAACCGCACGCTTGTAGTCCAAACAGGTCTGATGGCGGCGAGGATCTACTCAGACTGGCCAACAAATTGGGTTTTTCCGGCGTCCAAGTCTCACTCCGGGACAAAGATGGAAAATGGTCAGACTGTGCTGCAGGCTGGGCGGATTGGGCCGGGCTAGGTGAGCCGATGAGCATCCAGCACCGCATGCGTTACCTCAGTTTGAGTAAGCTGCTAACTTCGGCGCTGTCTGTAAAGATGACGCGGGAGGGGCGCCTGAATCTCGATGAGCGGCTCGTTGATGTCCTGCATGTCGACGGCCCTTACGCTGATCCAAGAGTCGGCTTGATTACGCTCAGGCAGTTGCTGTCGCACACTGCGGGGTTCGATCGTCGGTTAAGCGGCGACCCGATGATGGTGAGTGCGCCTTGGTGTCCAAAGCTGCTCGATAACCTGGCCGATTTCAGGCTGGACTTCGCACCCGGTGAGCACTTTGCGTATTCGAACTTGGGCTACTGTCTGATGGGCGCAGCGCTTGAGCGCATGAATGGACAGGCGCTTGCAGCGTTGATCACCGATGAGTTACTTCAGCCAACCGGATTGATGAGGATCCAGCCTTTAAAAAACGGCGTCCAGGGGCCTGATGAGCCACGGTTGCAGATTCACCCAGAAGAGCCTTTCGATGTACTGAACGCGCTTGACTATGATTCCATGCATGCAAATGGAGCTTGGAGTGGGTCCGCAGCTGATTTTGGCCGGCTGATGGAGAGGGTTTTCATCTCAGTTCCACCTAATGGCCTGCTCGACGTAGAGGGGCAAAGATTGATGACCCAAGTTGCTGGCGATTGCGATATCACGCAGTGGAGGCATTGCCATGGGCTGGGCTTGTATCGCTACCGCGAGGAAGGCGGGCCGACCATTTATTGGCGTGATGGGAGCCTGCCCGGTGGAACAGCGTTCTTTGCAGTCTCCGAGGATGGACAGATCGTGGTGTGGGTGGCCAATAGCCGCAAGCCTGACTGGCTGACTGACAACGACAGCATCGGCTTGGCGATTTATCGTTACTTTGCGGTGAGCATGGATGGTCGAGCAGAGCATAGATGACCTCCCGGCTTTGGACAAAATGAACCATTTTGTCCAATCTCTGAAGCCCCCCCCAGCAACGGCAAGGGTTCCAGCTCGGTCCACGCCACAGAGCTTTGGACATAAGGATGAGGTGGCCCGCTCTCGTTTGCCCTTGTATGGCTGGCCGCAAGGTGGATAGAAAGCTGGGTCCTATCCGACGGCTGGCCGCACTTCCGTCCCGCTCTCAAGGATCTTCAGAAATGCTGTATAGGCGAACACCCGTCCGCGATGCTTGCCGGTGATCTCTCGGACGACGCCCAGGGCCTCCAGGGCCTCGAACGCCTTGTTGATCGTCGGGGCGCTGAGGCCTGCCTTTTCCCGTGCCTGGGCGGCGTTGAGGAACGGGTGGGTCTGCAGCAGCTCGTGGATCCGCAGCATGGAGTTGGTCTGCTCTCCGGACGCAGCGATCCGTTCTTTGTCGGACCGGAAGAGCGTGACGATGCGCATCGCGCTCTCAAAGGCGTTGTTGGCCGTTTCAGCGACGCCGGTGAGGAAGAATTCCGTCCAGGTTTCCCAGTCCCCGCGCTCGCGGACGTCCTGCAGCAGGCGGTAGTAGTCCTCCCGGTACGTCTTCAGGTAGAGGCTGAGGTAGAGGAGCGGCTCGTGGAGGACCTTCTTTTCGACTAGGAAGAGGGCCACCAACAAGCGGCCGAGGCGGCCGTTGCCGTCCAGAAACGGGTGGATCGACTCGAACTGCACGTGCAGGTACCCGGCCTTCACGAGCGGCGGGATGCTGTCGGAATCGTCGTGAAGGAAGCGCTCAAGGTCGCCGAGGCAAGCGTCCATTTCATTGACTGGCGGCGGAACGTAGTGGGCGTTGCCCGGCCGGGTGCCGCCAATCCAGTTTTGCGAGCGCCGGAATTCCCCCGGGTTCTTGGCTTCCCCACGGCCTCGCTGCAGCAAGCGCGCATGCATGTCCCTCAGGAGACGAAGGCAGAGGGGGAGACCGTTCGGGTCTCGGATGGTGCCGAGGCCGTACATCATCGCGTCCACATAGTTCGAGACCTCGGCGACGTCGTCGAGCGGCTTCCCGGCCAACGCGGCATTCTCGTACTGCAGGAGGTCATCGAGGGTCGACTGCGTTCCCTCGATCTGGGACGACAGAACCGCCTCCTTGCGGACGTACATGTACAGGAACAGAGCCTTGTCCGGCAGAAGCATCGCCACGCCGTCCAGGCGGCCTACTGCGCGGTCTGCTTCGCTCAGCCGCTGCAGCAGGCGCGGGGAGAACGCCAGCGGGGGATCGGGTGGAAGTGGGGGAGGAACGTAGGCTCTGACGGTCTCGTTGAAGGCGACGGTGGAGATGTAGCGCCCGATCCTCGAGTTTGCACCCTGTTGCGCGGGGTTGTCGGCCATGGAATCCCTTGGTTAAACCCGCTTAACTAGTGCGGGCTGTTAGTTAATTTTAGCCGTTTTTTTTTATTAGCAGCCTCGATAAGGCAATTGGACATCGAACACGAGCACCTTGAGGGTGAACTCCCGGCCTCTGCTCCAGAGTCTCAAACAGAAAAAACGAATCTCGTGTTCAAAGAAAACGATGGTTTGAGCTAGACAGATCCGGCCGCAAAACCTGAGTTGGCCAGTTTCCGCAGGGCATCGATTTTTTCGAGGAGCATCGGCAGGCGCTGAACTATCAAGAAGCAAAGCGAATACTATTTATATAGTTGTGCCATACTGATATAATTAAAATGAATGAATAAAATATCAGGTGGCTTCCGATGAAGCGCTGTGTTGTGGGTGTCCGTCGCGCCGATGCGCCGGTGGCCGAAGGCCGGGGGCAGTACGCCCCGACGGTGTGGTTCCCGTCCATGGCCACCATGGCGGCTGTGCTCTCGGAAGACAACCGGGCCATGCTCCGCCTGATTCACGAGCGCAAGCCCAAATCGCTCACCGAACTGGCCGAGTTGACCGGGCGGCAAGTGCCCAATCTGTCGCGCACACTGCGCATGATGGAAGGCTATGGGCTGGTTGCCATTGAAAAGAACGCCCGCGAAACCCAGCCCATCGCGCTGGCCACTGAATTTCTGGTGGTACTGGATTGAACCCGGCACGGCCGAACGAAGAACAAGGGGGAGCTTTTGTCTGCCATCGATACCCTGATCGCCCAAATCAGCGATCCGCGCCTGCGCGAGCGCCTCTCTGCCGAGTGGGATAACGCCAAAAAAGAAAAGAAATTCGGTCTGGTCTTTGAAGACCATCTGCCCGAGTTGTTGCCGCTGCCCGGCGCCAAGCCCCGCAAGGGCGATCTGGTATGCCGCCGCGTGAATGAACAGGTCAGCGTGCTGAAAGATGTGTGGCAGATCAGGTCCATCCATGAGGGCGTGGCCACCTGCGTCAAGCCCAGTAATGAAACGCACCCCAGCGAACCCACCCGCGCTGCGGCAGAGCCGGTGCAGTTCCCGGTTGATGAACTGCTGGTGGTGCGTGAATTTGGCGAGCCGATCTTCCCCGCCCTGGTGCCCGTGGATGCCGTCGCCAACGGCCCAGCCGATGCACCCTGGCACACGCTGATCGAAGCCGACAACTACCACGCGCTGCAACTGCTGGATTACCTGTATGCCGGCAAGGTCGATTGCATCTACATCGACCCGCCCTACAACACCGGCGCACGCGACTGGAAATACAACAACGACTATGTGGACGGCAACGATAGCTGGCGGCACAGCAAATGGCTGGCCTTCATGGAAAAGCGCTTGAAACTGGCCAAGCGGCTGCTCAAGCCAGAGTCCGGGGTGCTGATCGTCACCATCGACGAACACGAGGTGCATCACCTCGGGATGCTGTTGGAGCGGGAATTTCCGGAGGCATGGCGCCAGTTGGTGACCATCGTCATCAACCAGAAAGGTGTCGCCCAGGGACGCCTGTCCCGCGCCGAGGAATACGCGCTGTTCTGCTTCAACCCCGGCGTCACATTGGCAGCACACCACGACGATCTGCTTTCGCCCGACCGCGGGGATTCCAGGCGTTTTCAAACGCCGCGATGGGAGAGGTTGTTGCGGGGCGGCACCAACTCACGGCGTGAAGATCGGTACGGCCTGTTCTTCCCGATCACCGTTGATCCGAAGAAGCGCCAGATCATCGAAATCGGTGATCCCTTGCCGCCTGACCAACAGCCGGACTTGAGCAACCTGTCCAATCGCCGCATTGCATGGCCGCTGCGTAGCGACGGCACGCAGGGCAACTGGCGTGTCAGCCCACCGACCTTGCGCCTGTTGCTGGCCAAAGGCTATGTGAAGCTGGGCGGCTTCGATGAGGCACGGGGCACCTGGACCATTCTTTATCTCGGGCAGAAGGCACAAAAGCAAATCGAAGACGGTGTGATCGAGGTGGTATCTCAGGATGAAGTGACGGGCGAAGTCGCCGTGCGCTACACCGAAGCCCAGCAACGCTCGATCAAAACTGTGTGGCACCGTGCCACCCACGATGCGGGCAACTATGGCTCCAGTCTGCTGCGCGGCATTCTGGGTGAAGGTGGGAAGTTCTCTTTTCCAAAGTCGCTGTACGCCACGCGCGATGCAGTGGCAGCCGTGGTCCGTGATCGCCCCAACGCCCTTATCGTAGATTTCTTCGCCGGCAGCGGCACCACGTTGAACGCCGTCAACCTGCTCAACGCCACCGATGGCGGCCAGCGGCGCTGCATCCTGGTCACCAACAACGAAGTCTCTGCCGAGGAAGCTGCCGCCCTGACCGCCCGCGGCTTGCAACCCGGTGATGCGGAATGGGAAGCCCAAGGCATCTGCCGTTCGGTGACCTGGCCGCGCAGCAAGTACACCATCCTGGGCCAGCGCGACGATGGTTCGGTGCTGTCGGGTGAATACCTGACCGGCAGAACCGTGGAGCGTGAGAAAGCGCGCGGCTTCACGCAGATCGGTTTTGTAGATCCTTTGCTGCTCGATACGCCGGCCAAAAAGAAACAGGTGGTGGCGCTGATCGACGGCTTGCCGCAAACGCTGGTGAAAGACCCATGCCCGTTCATCGTGTCGGAAGACCACAAGGCCAGCGTGCTGTTTGACCCAACGGCCGCGGAGGACTGGCTGGAGGCGCTGGACGGGCAAGAGCAAATCACCGACTTTTACATCCTCACACCCGTCAAGCGTGTGTTCGACCAGTTGAAGGCGCAGGTGGTGGAGTTGCTCGGGCCGATTCTGGTGCCGGAAGAAGAAAAGCGCCCGATGAGCGCGGGCTTTGCTGCCAACCTCGCCTACTTCAAACTGGATTTTCTGGAGCGCGAACGCGTGTCGCTGCGCCGGGCTTTCCGCGAAATTCTGCCCCTGCTGTGGTTGAAGGCGGGAGCCTTGGGGCCGCAGCCAGAACTGAAGCGCGGCGAGCCTGAGCCCGTGCTGTTTGCGCCGGAAGGCAGCAATTTCGTGGTGCTGCTGGATGAAATCCGCATGGGCCGTTTGCTGAAATCGCTGGAAGGCCGCACGGGTTTGTCGCAGGTGTTCATCGTCACCGACGCGGACGAATCCTTCAAAACCATGACGCAGGATGTGCGTGAGGTGGCGGGTAAGGCCAACCCCGGCCTGGTAGTGGTGCAGTTGTACCGCGATTACCTGCTCAATTTCATGATCAACAAGAACCAGGACCCGTCACACGCCAAGTTGGCCGGTCACGCCGACACACAGGGAGCGCGGGCATGAGGGTCACGCTGTTCGATTTTCAGAAAGATGCGCTGAATGATTTGCGCAAGGCGCTGGTGAAGGCGCGTCAAGGCGTGTCGTCCGACGATCAGCACGTGGTGGCTTTTTCGGCCGCGACGGGCAGCGGCAAGACGATCATGATGACGGCGCTGTTCGAGGCCATTCTGGATGAGCCCGATGACCAGTTGGCGTGGCCCCTGGATTGGGCTCCGCAGCCCGATGCCGTGATCCTGTGGGTGTCGGACATGCCTGAGCTCAACGAGCAGACCAAGCTCAAGATCGAGAGCAAATCGGACAAGGTGTACCGGGTCAACCAGCTCATCAACATCGACGCGCATTTTGACGCTCCCCATCTGGACGGCGGACGCATCTATTTCATCAATACACAGAAGCTGGCGGTCAACCAGCCACTGACCAACCGTGGCGATGGCCGTGAGCATCTGATCTGGGAAACGCTGACCAACACTGCGCGCGCCATCCCGGATCGCTTCTATGTGGTGATCGACGAAGCGCACCGCGGCATGACCTCGGGCAGGGGGGCGCAGGCCGCTCAGACCTTGATGCAGCGCTTCCTGCTGGGTTACCCCGAGGTGGGCCTGGTCAAGATGCCGATGGTGATTGGGGTGTCGGCCACGCCCAAACGATTCCTGGATTTGATTGCGAATGCCGAGCACACCGTGACCACGCACAAGGTGGCCGTACCGGCAGAAGAAGTGCGTAAATCCGGCCTGCTGAAAGACCGCATCCTGATTCATCACCCTGAAGCTGCCACGACAGCCGAGATGGCGCTATTGGAAGAAGCCGCCCGTCGCTGGGGACAGATGACGGCCGCCTGGGGCGCGTATTGCCATGACGAAAAAGAGCAAACCATCTGGCCGGTTTTGGTGGTTCAGGTCGAAAATGGTTCAGACCGGCAACTGACCAAGACAGACCTCGGTGCAGCGTTGACCGTGATCGAGAGCGCCATTGGCCGTCGCCTGAACGAAGGCGAGGTCGCCCATGCGATGCACGACACGGGTGACCTGGACGTGGGCCGCCGCCGGGTGCGCAAGGTCGAAGCCTCGCGGATTGACGCCGACAAAAACATCGGTGTGGTGTTCTTCAAGACCAGCCTGTCCACCGGCTGGGATTGCCCGCGCGCCGAAGTGATGATGTCGTTCCGCCGTGCGGAGGACCACACCTACATCGCCCAGTTGCTGGGCCGAATGGTGCGCACGCCACTGGCGCGCCGCATCGAAAAGGATGCCGCGCTCAACGACGTGCATCTGTTTTTGCCGTACTTCGATACGGGCGCCGTGGAAAGCGTGGTGGCCTCGCTGCACAACGCGGAAGATGTGCCGCCGGCCGAAACGGGCTCCAGCCGCAATCTGGTGGTGCTCAAGCGGCGCGAAGGCTGCGAGTCCATCTTTGCGGCACTCGACGAATTGATCACCTACCGTGTGAATGCCGCTCGGGCGCAAAGCCCACTGCGCCGCTATATGGCCATCTCACGCAGTCTGACCATCGATGAGATTGATGACGATGCCTGGGGCCAAGCCAAGCAGCAGATCGTTGAGTGGATGGGGCAGCGCATTGCAGCGATCAAGGCAGCAGGCCAGCTCGATGCTGGGGCCAAAGCGATCACGCAGGTTGGCCTACGGACCTTGGCTGTTAACAACGGCGCAGGTACTGCAGAACCGACAGCGGACTATCACATCGACGCCTCGGATGTGGACCTTGATCGGCTGTTTGAAGAGGCCGGCCGTGCCTTCAGCCATGGCCTGCAGATGGAGTATTGGCGTGCCCATGCGGACCGTGATGCGCTGGAAGTCAAGGTCGAGTCCATCGTTCTGGCACGCAACGCGGCAGAAATGGCGGTGCTGGAGTCGTTGGCAGAGAAAGCCTTTGATCGTCTTTACGACCAGCACAAGAAGGCCATCTACAAACTCAAGGAGCAGCGGCGCAGCAACTACGAGAAGTTGCGGCTGGCGACGGCCAAGCCCAACGAAGTGCCATGGCAATTACCGGCATCCATCGACTTCAAGCGATTGCCGACCGACCCCCTCTGGGAGCGCCATCTTTATGTGGAAGGCAATGGCCAGTTTCGTGCCGAGCTGGGCAGTTGGGAAGCCGGGGTATTGAAGGAAGAACTGGCCAAGCCTGAAGTGGTCGGCTGGTTGCGCAATCTGGATCGCAAGCCGTGGTCGCTGGAGATTCCGTATGAGACGGGGGGTGACGTGCGTCCGATGTTTCCGGATCTGGTCGTGATGCGCAAGGTCGGCAGTGACTTCGCCATCGATATTCTGGAGCCCCACGACCCTAGCCTGAGTGACAACTTTGAAAAGGCCGTCGGGTTGGCAAAATTTGCGGAGAAGCACGGAGCGCTGTTCGGGCGCATCCAACTGATCCGCAAGCAGTCTTCGGCTGGTGGCGAGCATTTCGCGCGCCTGGAGATCAATCAGGCCGCCACGATCAAGAAGCTGCTGCTGATCACCAGCAACCCGCAGCTCGATGATCTGTTTTCAAGTGCCGCTACGTAATGGAAGTCGATTATGAAATCGGAAACTGCCGAACTCTACCAAGAAAACCGAGGCTTCCCTCGACTGATTCGCACGCGGGTAGCACCGCTCACATGCGCTAGGATGGAGGGCTGAGGTAGCCTTTAGCCCCCTAGCCCCCGCGACAGGGGCGGGTATCGCCGGAGTCGATCCTGGGGGCGGACGAGATCACCCGCCTGGCACGCTCAACGCTCCAGGTGCTCGAGATGCTCAGGCTCGCTGCTGAGCGCGGGATCTCTGTGCATGTAGTCAAAAGTCGTTTGGTGCTCGTGCTGAACAAGAGAGCGATCGCGAAGCTGTGCTAGAGCTCGCCGGGGACGCTTTACACTTGGCTGGCGCAGCGGCATCTGCTGATGTTGATGTTGATTCGATCAACATGGCCGGTCTCTAGAAATCAGTACCCGGCCTCTTTCTGATGCCGGAACGCTAAGACATACACCGCATTAGCTGTCAGCTCATGCCGATACAGCGCGACATAGCCGGAGTCCCCGAAGGCAATCACTAATTCGCGTAGTTCAGGCATCTCAGGGAACGGTCTGCCAATGTCGGGGGCTGTTTCCAGCAGCCGCAATTGCCGTTCGATCGCCTGACCCGCCCGTCGAGCGGCTTCTGGTGCTTTGGTGGCCAGGAACTCGCGGCATCGCTCCAAGCCTTCCGCTGCGCCTGCAGTGACGATTACGTGTGGCACGCGGGGACCGTCGTCTCGTCTTCGGTGCCCCAGGTGTTCAACCAGGTGCGAACCTCCTGCCCTGTCAGATGCTGGCCTGTTTCTTGATAGGCCACCCACGATGCCAAGGCTTCCTGCTTGAAGCGTTCACGGGCTTCCTCACGCTCGACGTACTGCTGGATCGCTTCGAGCATGATCCAGTGTGCCGAGCGGCGGCGCTGACCGGCGAGTTGCTGGACGCGACCTTTCAACGCGTCGTCAATCTTGAGCGAGGTTGCCATGGTTGTTCTTTAATTACTAAGTGATACCTAAGGATACCCTTATTTAACCTGTCCATCCCTGTCCGTCAAACGATCATTAGCCGGACAGGTGCCATTTTGTCCGGGAATATAATTGATTATCGGGTTCTCGGACATTAAGATATACGGACGAGATTACGGACAAAAGTGGGCGCCATGGCACTAATCGGCTACGCGCGGGTATCGACCGCCGACCAGGACACTGCTCTGCAGACGGACGCGCTGCGTACGGCGGGATGCGAGCGGATTTTTGAGGACACGGTTTCCGGCGCGAAGGCGGACCGCCCTGGTTTGGCCGAGGCGCTGGCCTACCTGCGTGAAGGCGACGTGCTCGCCGTCTGGCGACTGGATCGGCTCGGTCGCTCTTTGCCGCACCTGATCGAAACCATCGCTGCGCTGGACGCGCGCGGTGTTGGCTTTCGTTCGCTGACCGAAGCCATCGACACCACCACCTCGGGTGGGCGACTCATCTTCCATGTGTTCGGAGCGTTGGGCCAGTTTGAACGTGACTTGATCCGGGAGCGTACCAAAGCTGGGTTGGTTGCTGCCGCTGCTCGAGGTCGCAAAGGCGGGCGAAAGCCGGTCGTAACCAACGACAAGTTACAGCGCGCCCGCGAGTTCATTGCCAATGGGTTAAATGTCCGTGAAGCCGCAGGACGGATCAAGGTCAGCAAGACTGCACTCTATGCAGCTCTGCAGTCCTCGGGCAGTGCCTCTGGC
>Ga0075012_10005329_pt1 | contig 11824 bp, 8 predicted proteins | sample All_14_2_FD_71474 | JGI IMG/M metagenome (GOLD analysis project Ga0075012, IMG submission 71474) | Freshwater microbial communities in response to fracking from Pennsylvania, USA - Allegheny Zone_MetaG_DW_15 | ecosystem: Environmental > Aquatic > Deep subsurface > Groundwater > Drilled...
GGGCCGAATGAATGCTTTATATCGTCGGCAAGCGAATAATCTTCCAGACTGTCAATTGTTGGGTAATAGCCGTCATTGGGCATCATCTGCCCGCCGTCGTTGGCTGAGCGGTACTGACCATCTCCCAAATCCTCGGCAGGGTCAAAGATCAGAAGTCCGTTATGCGATAACGTCTGGTGATAATAATTCTTAAAGTGCTCAGTGCCTGCCCCGGTATCTGCGCTCTGATAAATGCCGCTGTTGGTCGCCAACGGCCCTTTGTGGTATATCTGGAACGTACCCATATCGCGGTGCTGGTGGCCGTGGAAATATATGCCTCCGATCCGCATAAAGAATACGGAATCGGGACTGTCGGTTGTAAAATCCCAGCCCGTCCTTGCCGTCATCTCGCCCATCGGATACGCGAAATATTTAGTCAGAGGCAATGTTTCAACGCCTGACTGGGCTATTGCCGGTTCTCTGAAGATCAAATGCAGCGTTTCAGGGAAACCGTCAAAATAGGAGCTCCAGTCATCAGTAAGTTTGATCAGATACGGGTCGTTATAGTAAGTGCCCGTAAGCATAAACAGCAGCCTCTTATCGCCATAGCTGCCTGTAAGGTCGAATGTGTCGCTGCGTCTTATCTGCAATCCGTCCGGACGACGGTTATAGATTATCGTATAGGGTACATACTGCGCATCGCCGCTGTACACATCAATATCCGACATACGCTTGAACATCCATGCACCGAACATATCATATACAACTCTGCAAATATAGGAATCGCCCTGGTGATAAGTATGCGATTGAAACACTATATCCCTTACCGGCACAAATTTATCAAAGAACAACTGTGCCGCGGCGTTGTACATCTGCGGATCTTCATCGTAGATCGCAATGCCTGCCGGAAGATGTCCGGTAAGCACTTCACCCTCTGTCGTACCCGCAGATACCGAATTTGTTGTAATTAACGCGGGATATCCGCTGCGCGACAAGGCAAGTATCCTTTGGAAATTGGTTATGAATATCTGCTTTTCCTGCTCGGTCAAAAGCGGGTAACACCAGTCATACACGATCGCCGAGTAATGTATCGGGTCGTACCATCTTGAGTAGGCATTCGAGGTTTGTATCGCCGTCAAACACTGATTGATCGCCCATCTGCCTTTGGTAGTGTTGCCGTCAACAAGATAGACTAAAGCCGCCGCCGCGGGGTGTTTGGTTGAAAAATAATTTTTGATATTAGCCCATTTGGCGGAAAATTCCGGTGTTGCCACTTTTGCCTGTATCTCGACGACATCGGCCTGCGTTAGATATAACCTCGGATGCCCCTGCGGCACCTGGGGCACTTGTCCAAATATGACCGACTGCCAAAGCACGGCAGACAAAATAACTATTAAACATTTATTGATTTTCATAATATTCACTTTCCAGACTGCTGAAGTCTGACAATTGCAAATGGTGAGAATTTAGGACTTACAAGCCACTTGATAACAATACCAACCGCTAAAAACATTACGCCCATAAGCAGATTTATGCCATCTGCGTCATCTGTGATATGAGTTATGTGTATCAGGAACAAAACGACGGCATAGAATAGAACCGTCCACGCCACATAATTATACATTTTGAGATTAGGAATAAACACCGCACCGGCGTTATCCTTGCTGACAGGCCTTTCAAGTTTCGCAAAAAACTCATCCACGCTGTCATTGTGCCGTCCTTTGGCACGAAACAGCAGCCAACTTACCATGTATATTATCACACTAACCAGAACCGCGGCAAACACCTTGAGAGAAAACAGAAAATGAGGTGAGATAGTTAACCAGTTAATGAGTAACTTTGGCAGGCAGAAGCCTACAAGGAAAGTGGTTACAAAACAGGCCGCACTTGAGATGATCGCCGTACAGCGGTAAACCGATCTTATAAAGATACCTACAACCAATGGGAACGCGACCGCGATCTGCACGTAACTGGCTATCGAGAACGTCGTTTCAAACGCGCCGCTGCCTTTGCTCAGAATGATCGCTATAATTATAGAAAACACGCCCAGCAGCAATGTAATAACCTTGCCTGCCTGCATCGCGTGCTTAGGGGTTGAATTTGGCGACAGCAGCGGTTTGTAAACATTCTCTGTTATTATTGCCGAGAGGAAATTATACACACCGCTCATTGACGACATCGAAGCGGCCAATATCGCCGACAGCGTAAGCCCTATCACACCGTTTGGCAGCAATGATAAAGATATAGTTACATAAGATGCCTCGGCTGGGTTATTGAGCTGTGGCCATAACTGTGCCATATCCGGCATCTGTTTCCTTAAAACAATGACCGGAGCTATCCATATCAGCGGCACGATGAAAAAAGTAACGGCGGCTAACAGAATGAGTTTGCGTGCATCTTTTTCGTCGGGCACAGAAAAACACCTCTGTATCGTGCCGTATTCGGTCGGATACACAATCAGTGTAAGCACAAACCACGCTATCGTAAAATAGATCGGCTGTGCCGGCTTGATAAGCTTAAAATAATCCGGCGACGGCGGATTGGCGATATAATCATTGACAGATTGTATCATGCCGTTATCTGCCGCGAACATCTTTATACTCAGTACCAGTATCAATATCGATACAAGCATTACTATAATAAACTGAACTGCATCGGTTATCAATACGGCCCATAAGCCGCCGGAAGAGGTATAAAGCGTTATGACTATACCTGTGATTATTATGCAAAGCTCAATACTTCCAAGTTCAAGCCCCAGCAGACTGTAACTTTCTTTCAGCCCCACCGCTGATGAGAGAAATATGCACAATATATACAGGCAGTTGCCCATAAACAATATGAATATCGGTATCTGAACGAGCGTGTAGAATTTCTGAGTCGCCGCGCCGTATCTTTGGCCTATATATTCTATAGGGCTGTTGATCCTTGTCCTTCGCCACTTATGAGCGAAAAAGACAGCGGCTAATAATAACACCGGGCCGCCTGCCCCATACAAAAAGATGCACGATATGCCGTTGGTATAAGCCTGACCGCTTGCCGCGACGAACATATAAGCGCTCACCTGCCCGATGAATAACGATACCCCGGCCATAACCCATGGGATCTTGTTGCCGCACTTGAAATAGTCAGCATCGTTCTTATTGCTGCGGCTTAAGAAAAAACCAATAGCCATCATCGAAAGCATATATATCGTTACGACTATATAATCAACAATATTAACCGATTTTATCAACATTTATCTGCCGCTTCCATAGTTATATCGCCACACATCTGCCCCGGAGGCAAAATAAATACCCTTATCCACAACAGCAAAGCCGTAATCGATCTTAACAGGCGATTTGGCAATTATGCTGAATTCGAACGTTGCCGTATCGATCCTGAAAATACCTGCATCGGTAAGTCCGCAGATACTGCCGTCGGGACTTAGCCCCAGTGAAGTGTCTACAGGCCTGCCGAAATCGAAACTCTTCGCGAAAACGACCTTTTTTGTCGGAATATCGAATACCGCCAAATATGTCTGCTCCGGTTTACCGCCAAAGGTGCTGTGTTCTTTTGCGGTTATCATAAATACCTTATCGCCCTTGCAGCAAACAGATACAATATGCTTGTGCCCGCTTACAGGCACAATATCAACCGTCTTTTCATTTGTCTGTGTATCCCAAACGAAAAAGTGAGCTTCAGATTCAGTCGGATCAATTCCGTTACCGCCGGTTACGCTGCTGCCGCCGAAGATCAGCTTGTATTTATCGCTGCCGGCCAATGATATTACCGATTGATTATGGATTATGTTCTGAGAATGCCGAATGATTTTGTTTTCCTGAGGGCTGTAAACCGACAGAGCTGCGCCCAGTTTGCCGTAGTTTGGATAGCCGCTGATGTATATATTGCCGTCGGCGCCCGTTACCATCGCCCTTGGCCTGCTGTGCTCTGCTCCGATCGCTCCGTAATCGAATGGATTATCCTGCGGTGTTGTGCCATATCTGGCGGGCTGGGCAGGCTTGTAACGCGAGAGCTTGGCCTCCGGATAGGAGCAGATGAACAGTTCATCTTTATACGCCGCGAAAGAATATACCTCACCGCCCGATTCTGTTACTTTGCCTAAATCCTTAAATGCCTTTGTGTTTGGGTCTAATGAAAACGCCACAAGCGGCGTGATCGTACTGCCGTAAATCAAACCATCCGGGCCGTTGGCAAGCAAAAATACATCAGGACAGTTTGGAGAATAGTCAAATGTATATTTGGTCTCTATCTGGGTTTTAGGGTCTTTCAAGCCATAGCTGCCATCAGATTTGGCTCTTGTCAGTTCTCTGCCGTCGGCCAGAGCGGAATCAGGCTTAGCGGATGCCTTATCGGCAGATATCTCAATACCTTCACCATTGAGGAACTTGTACGTCTTATCCCCTATCTCACCATAAGCAAAACCGTCGCGGCCTTTCCATGTAAGATACCAGCCGCCTACCCTGCCCCATTCATTGGGTCTTTTGTCGTCAGAAAGGATGGGCTTCATTTCTTTGGTCTTTGGATTGTACGCCGTTACATTGCCTCGCTTTGGCCCAACACCAACGTATATCCAGCCGTCGCAGCCTATAGTGATAGGCCTTGCGTATTCCTCATTCGGGTCTAATCTGCCTAAATCAGTCATTAAGCCGGTTTGCGGGTCGTAGCTCACCAACTTGCAATTAGGATATGTGCTGCCGTAAATTGTCCCGTCATCAGCCCTCGCAAGCCGCCATATCATCGTTTCGCTTTCCACAGGCTTGCCTAAATCAACCAATTGCTTTTCAGGCTCCTTTGGGTCAAATACGAGTATATGCCCCGAACAGCCTAAGTATATCTTATTATCTTTTCCAATCGTAAATCCCCAAGGCCCTGCTATGCCTTCCGGCCCGGTAAACTGCCTAACCTGCCTTTTACCCGGGGTAACCTCAACTAACAACGCCTTGAGTGGCTGATGAAACGCAAAATACAACTTTGTATAGTTTCCATCGGCATCAGGGCCTGCCGAATAATTCAACAAAAATCCTTGTTTGACAGGCTTGCCTAAATTCTCAAAATCGGCGTAAGTATGGTTTGAAAAAATGATGATCGCCGCGATAGACAGTATTGTAAAATGCTTATTCATTTTTCAAAAACACCTCGATTACCGGGACTTCCTGATTCGGCTTAATGATAGGCAGCTCCAACGACACAAGCTCGCTTTCTATGCCCTCATGTCTTGTCTGCCATTCGGGCAGCTCGTTTAATATCTTCACTTCCGAAGCGTCACTCAAAAGCTGTGCGTATTTGATCTTATTCTTGAATCCATACAGATGAAGCTGCTGGAAAGGCCAACTGAAAAGATGTATGTATATGACGTTCTTTTCCGGGTTATAAGTCAGGCGGCAGTCTTTCGGCTCAATGAATTCCGCAGGCGCCTGCGTACAGTTATATATGCTTCTGCTGTTGTACCGCATCCACTTGCCAATCCCCTCAAGTCTGCTAAGCGTTCTCTCATCAAACTCGCCCCTGCCGGTCGGGCCGACATTAAGCATAAAATTTCCGCCCTTACTGACTGTATCAATAAGCATCTGTAAAAGCATTTCGACGCTCTTCCATTCGTGCTGGTCTCTGTGGTACCCCCATGCGCCGCTGAATGTCTGACAGGCTTCCCACACAACCTTTTGTCCATTCACCGTAACCCATTTTCGCGGCTGGAATTGTTCGGGAGTCTTTATATCCCAGCAGTCTTTCAGGTCGAGCCTGTCGTTTATTATGATTCGGGGCTGTAATTTGCGAACAAGTTTATATAAATTCTCACTATCCCATTCATTTCGGCCCTTGCCAACCCATTCGCTGCCTTTGTTGTGCCAGCCTGCCGGATAACTGAAATCAAGCCAGAGCATATCAACCTGCCCGAATTGCGTAAGAAGTTCCTCTATTTGAGAATGCAGGAATTTGATATATCTTTTCTGGTCTCTGCCTTCGTTAAGTTTATTTCTGTCCTGGTGGTCGCGAAGAGGGTGAAGGTCGTCTATAATAAAATCTTCATGGTGCCAGTCGATAAGGGAGTGATAAAGGCCAAGCCGCATTCCTTTGTCTCTGAACGCCTTTATCATCGGCTGCATAACATCCCTGCGGTATGGGGTATTCGTAACCTTAAAATCGGTATAAGCCGAATCCCACAGGCAGAATCCCTCATGATGCTTTGTTGTTACAGCAAAATACTTCATTCCGGCTTTTGCCGCGGCATCTGCCCAAAGCTGCGGGTCGTAAAGATCTGGGTTGAAATGCTCAAAATACTTGTGGTAACCTTCGGCGTCTATCTTCTCATAATTCTGGAACCATTCACACCTTGCAGCCAACGAATACAATCCCCAGTGAATGAACATTCCAAACCTGTCTTTAACAAACCAATCTGTATCTGCGGCACTGCTGCGAATAGTATCCATAGTTAAAACCTTTAAATTCGATCATCTATGATTAGTAACTTCAAGTTTTACATTTCGTGATTTTTTTGTTTCCATATAATCGTCGGATAAATCAGTCTTTTCAGCTTTATCGCACGAGCGGCCAATCTCGCCGCACCGCTCTAAAGTGCGCATCAGTTCATAAGTTTGTTCAACCGGAACGAACGGGGGCATATCCATGGCAAAATACTCATAACATTTGTCATAATAATCAATTGCCTGATATGCCGAGAAAGGCACCATCTCGGTATTCCATTTAATATCCGCGTCTTTGCGGTACAGGCGGCCTTCAGCGGCAAGATCGCTTTTAACTTCGATGCTGCTCATCTCCTGCGGTTTGCAGTATTTTACTTCCCAGGACTGGGCTGCGTCATTCATAATTATGCTGCCGTATCGCCCAAGTATCTGCCATATCGGCAAAGGCTGCGGACAGGCAAGATTTATCTCAATATCAAGAAGTGTTTTCTGCTGCGTCTCTATGAGAATTTTTACGAAGTCTTCGGCATCTCCCGGAGAGATAAGGTTTCTTGTAACACAGCTTATCTTCTCGGCCTTGTAATCCGAAAGATACAATAGCTGGTCCACAAAATGCGCGCCGTAATTATTGAGCATACCGCCGCCGAATTTCTTCAGCGACTGCCAGTCGTTGCGGCGGGTATATTCAAACCAGTTGCGACGCATCATATAAACCGGCCCGATAATATTGCGGCTCAGTATATCCTTAAGAGCGATCGTTTCTTTATATGCCCTGTAAGGCTGATAAGTCATAAATTTTCTGCCGTGCTTTTTCGCGGCATAAAGTATATCTTTGAATTGATCGAGATTCATCGAAACAGGTTTTTCACATAAAACGTCGCAGCCGGCCTCAAAAGAGGCGATCGAGTGTTCTTTGTGAAACGGGGTCGGAGAAGCGACTACAACAAGGTCGGGCTGCTGTTCTTTGAGCATCTTTGAATACTCACAGTAACCTTTGACCTGATACTGTTTTGCCGCGTCGATCAGCCGCTCGCTTAAAGTATCAACGACCGCCACAAGCTCAAATTCATCTTTTTGGGTAATTTGCGGAAGATGAAACTGCCAGCCTATCCTGCCCAATCCGATCACAGCCGTGCGGAGTTTTTTTTGCGTTTCAATCATTATATATTTCTGTTTTCTTCTAATGCTTCAAGCATACAGATTATGTTTTCTTTGGGTGTTTCAGGCTGAACGGCGTTTGAAACACCGACGATCACCCCATTATATTTTTTTCCGGCCTGACAACATGACACGACTTCATCACGCACGTCCTGCCCGCTGCCAAGAGCCAGCGTCCACGAGCTTAGATTACCGATGCAGGTAAGATGCGGGAATTCCTGCCGCAGCCTGGCTAAATCCATTCCTGCCTTGCGGTCGATCTCAAAAAAACCGTCAACACCGGATTGTCCAAACACATAATCGGCCACAGGCCAAAGATTGCCGTCGCTTGCGAAAAGATAGTGCGCGTTATTTTTACGGCAATGGCCGCACATCTTCTTTAGTCCCGGCAATACAAATTCCGCGAACATCGCCGGTGAATACATCGGCCCCTGCTCCGAACAGAAATCCGTACCGCCCGTTATATACTTAAGCCCGCGTTCTGTTACGAACGAAATATTTTTGAGACCGATCTGCGCCTGAGCATCAAGCATAGCCTTCACAAGCGGCGGGTCTGTTATCATAGCCTCAAGCCACGCAGGCATATAATCCTGGCCGATACCGATAGAAGCCCCGCCGACTTCCACGGCATAGGTATCGCCGTATTCTCTTAAAAATCTCAGCGGTTCATAGAACGACTGTTCCACGGGCTTATAATCGGCGGCGAATTTTTCCAATTGTGCCGTTTTCACTCTGACATACTCGATACCGACATTGAATTCCCTGTACGGCATAACGCTCACTTCTTCAATATCAGGGAAGTACTTCATCACCCGCCAGTCAACTTCTTCTCCGTAAGCGAATAGAAAACTGTTTTCGTCAAGCCGCTCTGTCGGCTTGGTTCCTTCACCCCAATATTTTGCCCGAACCAGGTCTTGTCCTGTAGCGAAAGCTATTTCCACGGCATCACTATAAGCCTGCTCTATAAATTCCTCATGACGGCCTTCCCATAATGCCACAGCTTCATTCCATCGCTGTATCGCCCCGCCGGTATAGGCTCTTCGCCCAAGTATTACCTCAGAGGAAGGACCACTGAAACCGCGGTGATTTACCGGAATCCTGTCGACAGGTGCACCGCGAAACGCGGCCTCAACACGTTGTTTTGAAGTCATTGCTGAACTCGTTTCATTTACAAAACATGACAATACGGCTCGTGCCTATCCATCATGCCTTCTTGATCAATAATAAACATCCAGTTCGTTTCCGCTCTCATCCTTGTACGATGAGATCTTACGCATACTGGATTTTTTGATCATTTTAACGTGCCCATCAGAATAACACACCGGATTATCCGACGATTTAGTGTCTTCCAATGACCGCGCGAATACAGCGGGATTGCCTCCGTGTGAGTAGTCATAGAACCCTGCCTGCGATCTGACTATATTATGAGAGATAAAACCCTTTGAAGATGTGCATTGAGATGTATTTTCAGGCCAGGCATCGGATGGACGTTCAAATTCAGACTTTACACCCCTGGGCTTAAAATTAGCATACCAGTTGTACGCAATTTCCCTTACTTTTCTGCTTGGGTCGCCGCCTGTGTCAAACTCTGCATTCCAGCCGCCATACCACCAGCCGGACAGCTGCACCGGCTGCCGCCATGATGCACTTTCGTAGTAACCAAGCCACTTGGGATCTATGCGGGAAAACTGCTTCGTTGCCGGACATACAAAAACCTGTCCATCCCCGAAGAAGCCGTCGTTAAGCGAATCGTACATCTGGCTGTCGTAAGGATGGCCCATTCTTCTGTCCGGGCTGAGAAGATAACCGGGCATTATATCGCCATGCTTGGGGAAATTACCGTTATTACCTGAAGCAAATGCAAACAGAGCATTCGACTGCTGCTTCATATTGCTTATACAGACGGTCTTTTGAGCCTGTAATCTTGCTCTGTGCAATGCAGGCATCATTATACCCATCAAAACGGCAATAATTGATATTACAACTAATAGTTCAATAAGGGTAAACGCTTTTTTCGATTTAATACTTAACATATTAATTCCAGTTCGAATTTTGTTTTCGTAGTTCCTAATCCTTGGAAATAGAGGCGGATCGATCATGATCCGCCCCCGCTAAACTCTTTTAAATTATTCGCAGTCCTCAGCATTGAGATAACCGCAGTTGTTCCATTCTTCGCCAAGTACGGCAAAGTCAGCAAGATAAACTTCGCTAACCCACTTTCCAGCGAATGTCAGCAAATCAGCGAAATTAACGGCACAGTTGCCCGAAAAATCCATAGCCAGATTATTCAGACAGAACGGCTCACTGGTGAACTCAAACAACTGCTGTATCTGAGCATCACTGAGAATTTCATCGTAAGTCCTCAGGTCGTCCATATATCCATCATAAACACCTGTTACAGCAGTAGTGCTGCTGGCTATACCGGCGATTGCTGTCCTGAGAGAAGATATGATCCCAACCGCAGGAGAAACCTGTGTAGAAGCATCCAACAAACCGTCAACATATACAGCGGTTTGGCCTGTTGTACCGTTATATGTAGCCGCGACATGATGCCAAAGGCCATCCGTTACAATCTTTGTGCCCGATAATATTACTGTTCCATTAGCATTGCTTACACCAAATGCCGGTTTCCCGTCCTGAAGATACATACGCCATTCATATCTTCTTCCAAAAAGCTGGGAATAATTGCTGTTGGCCGTCTTTATCCACATTGCCATAGTTATCTGCTGTGTTGTCTGCGTATTATACAATAGTCCCGGATAGCCGACGTGTACCCACTTGCTCCCGGTCAGATCGGCCCTGCAGATTGTAGGATCAGTCTGGGAATATGGCGTATCATTGGGGTCGATACATATCGTCGTAGCCCCAACCTTTGCCGTACCGTCACCGCCGCCTACAACGCTGTTCAGGAAACCGCCCTGAAACTCATAGTGGGAGATCAAACCGGCATAAGCATTGACGCCGGCCAAAACAACTGCAATGATCGCTAAAACACTCATCTTTTTCATAATTAAGTTCTCCATAAAAAATATAATTAGAATAGCATATTTCTATCTCTCTGCATACGCTTTAAGATACCAAAGCACTGCCCATGAAAGGTACTCACTCAGCCTTTACTAAGTATATGTCATTATAGTATATTAAACAAGCCTTTGAAATGGTATATTCAAACATTTATATATAAAATTTGAACATCTGACAATTAAATAACCGACTAATAAGAGCATTAGCGCCACTTAACCTGTATTATTTGAACTATACACATCTTAGTTTAAAATCGCAAAAAGCCCGTTTGATAAGTTTGCGGTAAAATCTGTATCCCAATCTGCCGGCAGCTCAAAAAAAAAGCCGCTCAGACATTGAATATCTGAACGGCCGGTTTATCTTGTTTTAAGGATCATTATTTCTTTCTGCGAATAAGCCCCATCGCTCCCAGGCCTAACAGGCAAAGTGTTGCGGGTTCCGGAACCAACTGCGATATCTCAGTCGAGCTTAGCGAGGTATTGTATACGCGCACATCATCAACATAACCGGTGTAAATAAAATCTGCCACACTATATGTGGACGACCTTCCGCCTATCGCGGCTCTGAGACTTGACACCAAAGTTGTATTGATAGTAGATGCACCATCCTGCACGCCGTTGACATAAACCACAGCCTGGCCGGTTCCGCCGTTGTAAGTTGCGGCAATATGAGTCCACTCACCATCGTTTATAGCGGTAGAACCTAACAATGTACCGCCGGCGGTAAACAATTGAACCTTACCCTCAACCATACGGATACCCCACTCGGTCCTTCTGCCGAAAATCTGCTGCCAGTTAGCTCCGGCAGTGCTTTTCACCCACGTGGCAATAGTAAACTGCTGATTGGTTGCTATGCTGTTAAGGGCGGTATCGTATCCAACGTATACCCATGAATTAGTGCCTGTCAGATCCGCCACCAAACCTCTTTCAGAGTCGGTAATGATCGTCGAGGTATTGCCTGTTCCGGTAAGAACACCCGCAAACGAACCGGCTACACTATTATTCCAGTTGCCCTCAAACTCATAATGCGATACCAGAGTCGCATTTACGCACGACACCATTGCCGCCGCTATTAATAAAATACACACTTTCTTTTCCACTTTTTGTCTCCATAAACTTCGTTGTTATTCCCGGCGGGCATATAACACATCCCACCGAGTGTATATACATTGTAACCTGTTAAATCGGAATTGAAATGTCATAATTAAACATTCATATATAATTTCTGAACCTCTTATCACC
>Ga0075012_10005332_pt1 | contig 11822 bp, 9 predicted proteins | sample All_14_2_FD_71474 | JGI IMG/M metagenome (GOLD analysis project Ga0075012, IMG submission 71474) | Freshwater microbial communities in response to fracking from Pennsylvania, USA - Allegheny Zone_MetaG_DW_15 | ecosystem: Environmental > Aquatic > Deep subsurface > Groundwater > Drilled...
TGCCGCCAGATGTACCTTGCAGGGATGGTCTCGAGGGTTGCCGAGCCAATGCATCATCACTTCCGGTTCATCCCGTTTTCCGCTCCTCTCAGCCAGCCCCGATTGCTTCACCCCATGACAGACGCCACTTCAGCGGATGCGACTTCACCCACCGGGACGGCACAGCCCCCCGGTTCGCTGCGGATCGTACAGGTTGAGAGCCGTTCCGATCTCAATACTTTCCTCAAGCTTCCCTGGTCGTTGTATCGGGACGATCCCAATTGGATACCGCCGCTCCTCCATGAGCAGCGACGGCTCTTTTCGCCAAAGAATCCGTACTTCAAACACGCGACCTGCCGCTGCTGGATCGCGCTGCGGGCCGGCCGTCCGGTCGGCCGGATCAGCGCCCAGATCGATCGGCTGCATCTCGACCGCTACCACGACGCCACCGGTTTTTTCGGGATGCTGGAAGCCGAAGACGATGGCGAGACCTTCCAGGCGCTGCTGCGCACCGCGGAAGACTGGAACCGCACCGCCGGGATGCACCGGATCCGGGGGCCGTTCAACCTGTCGATCAACCAGGAGTGCGGCCTGCTGGTCGACGGCTTCGAGACCAAACCGGCGATGATGATGGGCCATGCCCGGCCGTACTACACGGTGCGTCTGGAGCAGTGCGGTTACGTCAAGGAGAAGGATCTCCTGGCCTACGCCATCGATACCGGCGTCGAACCCTCGAACGCCATGAACCTGATCCTCAAACGGACGAAAAAACGGATCGAGACCAGGACCGTTAGCAAAAAGAACTTTCAGCAGGATCTGGATATCGTCTTCGACATATTCAACGATGCCTGGTCGGACAACTGGGGGTTCATTCCTTTTACCAGGGATGAGATCATCCACATGGCCAACGATCTGAAATTGGTGATCAACGAGCAATTCGCCAGGATCGCCTTTGTCGATGGCCGCCCCTCCGCCTTCGTGGTGATGCTGCCGAACCTCAATGAGGCGATCGAGGATCTCGACGGCCGACTGTTGCCGCTGGGCTGGCTCAAACTGTTGTGGCGGCTCAAGGTCCGACGCCTGCGGACCGGGCGGGTCCTGCTGATGGGGGTGCGCAAGGCGTATCAGGGAACGACTCTGGGGGCGGCCCTGGCCTACCGGGTGATCGGGGATACCCGGCCGGCGGTTCTCGACCATGGCATAAAGGAACTGGAACTGTCCTGGATCCTGGAAGACAATATCGGGATCCAGAGCATCATCGAGGATTGCGGCGGACGGCGATACAAGCGGTATCGCATCTTCAGCAGGCAACTGAGAGCGGAGACGCCATGACTTTCGGACAACAGCCATTTTCGGCGATCATCCTCGCCGCCGACCGCGAAGCCCACAACCCCGTCGCCGCGGCGGCGGGCGTCAGCTGCAAATCGATGGCGCCGGTGAACGGCACCCCGATGCTCTTCAGGGTGATCGAGGCGCTGGCATCATCCGGTCATGTTCACGACCAGACCCTGTGCGGCCCGCCCCGCTCCATCCTCGAGCGGGAGCCGGCGTTGCGGGAGTATGTCTCTTCCGGCAGAGTGGGGTGGCAGGAGAATCAGGCGACGCCCAGCCTCAGCGCCTTTCATGCCATGGCCGCGCTGCCGGCCGAGATCCCCCTGCTGCTGACCACCAGCGACCATGCCCTGCTCAGCCCGCGGATCGTCGATCATTTCTGTGGTGAGGCCGCCAGTTCCGGGGTCGACGTCGCGGCCGGCGTAGTCCGCCGCGAGACCGTCACCGCGGCCTATCCGGACACCCGCAGGACCGCCTACCGCTTCAAGGATGGGGAGTACTGCTCGTGCAATCTTTTTGCCTTCATGACCCCGCGGTCGCGGCAGGTGCCGCAATTCTGGCGCCGGATCGAGCAGCAGCGCAAGAACCCGTTGAAAGTGATCAACATCCTGGGATGGATGACGGTGCTCCGTTATCTGCTGGGCACCCTCACCCTGGTCGAGGTCCTGGGCCGGCTGTCGCGGCGATTGGGCTGCACCGCCGGCGTGGTCGTCCTCCCCTTTCCGGAGGCGGCCATCGATGTCGACTCGGCCGACGACTGGCGCTATGTGCAACAGCTCGCCGCCCGGACCTCGTCATGAGACCGGCCGGAGGCTGTCCTATCAGTTGACGGTCGCCTGTTGCACCTCGAAATCGAGGGCGCCGATGGGGCTGGCGGTGCCGCTGATCCGGACCGGGATTCCTCTGGCCGGATCCAGATAAATCCGGATGTCCTTCTCCAGACCGAAGAGTGAAAAGGCCTCCGGGTCCTGGTCGGCGGCAGCGATGTTTTCCGAGGTCACGGTATACACGAGGGGAAGAATCCGATCCTTCACCACGGTCTCCTTCCGGGCGGTGGATTGGACCGTGTACGCGACCTGTAACTCCGAGGCCTCCTCTTGCCTGATGATGAGACGATGCAGCTGTTTTTTGCCGAAGACGCAGAGTTCGACCGGATCCTGGCCGATGCCGGGGGCAAGACGCGATATCTTGTAGACGATGAGGGCCGGATCGGATATCGCGCTGCAGCCGGCGCCGCTGTCGGGATACCGGTACAGGGATTCGGTGCGCTGTGACCACATGGTCCGGGTCCGCCGGTCCTCGACCTCCGTGGCTTCCGATGCGAACTTGACCCGCCGCACGCCGTTATCCTCCCAGCAGTAGCTTTTCATCCACGGGGCATCGCCCTGGCTCAGCCGATCGCGCTCGTAGGGCAGTCCATCCTGCGTTGTGAACCAGACCCGTTCCTCGTATCTGTCCTCCGTCCCCAGGAGCTGCGACGTCGCCTTTATGGTCAGCCGCATGCGGTCACTGCCGGTTGTGACCGGACATACCCCCCATTTCTCCTCTCCTGGCGAGGCGGCGTTTGCCGGGGAGTCATCCATTGCCTCGAGCTGCATCCGGACGGTCAAGGCAACGGGAAACTTGGAACCGGTAAAGGTCAAACCAGACCAGGCAACTTTATTGTCCGGCCTGGCGGTTCCACCAGAGGAGAGTTCGCCGGCAGGACAGTATCGAGGCAGGACAACCAGTGCCATCAACAGCAAGAATATTCCTCTGTGATGCAAAATCGACCGTCTCATCTTTATTCCGCCGTGCATCCCCAATAATAATGTTTTGAAAAAATATCGCAAAATTGGCATATTTGACATTTCAAGCAGAACCGATGTGCCGTTGTTTTCTGAAATCCAATTCCCGCCTCCCGTTCACGCTGTCGGGCTTACGATACATATAGTAAGGAAATTATTCCGTCAGGCAAAGATTTCTTTATTCCTCGGCAAAATTGATTTACAAGTGCGCTTGTCGCTTTCTGTTCATACCCCTCAGCCTGACGAACCGGATGAATCGCAGCCGCCACGCCGTGCGCTGTTCCAAGGCCGCCTTCACCTCGCCCGACGACCCGCAAGCAGAAGAGCACGACCAACCGTCTTCCCGTGGCAACGGTCCGGAACCTGGACAACCCTTCGTCATTCAGGCCGGCAGGCGATTCGTTGGACTGGCCGGCCGATGCGACAGCGTCATGTACGACTGCGAGTCGGCATCTCAGGCTGTTGTTGTCTCAAAAACAGTGCGCCCCCCGCAACCGCCGTATCCGGCCGAGTCGGGTTCGGCGCCGTGTGCGTATTATTTTTTCCAGCAGGATTTTCCACCCCTGCTTATACACCAGAAAGGAGCTCTTTGCATGAAAGTCATCATCTTAAGCGCCGGTCAGGGCAAACGGTTATTGCCCATGACGGCCGCCTTGCCCAAATGCCTGTTGCCGGTGCAGGGCAAAACGATTATCGAATGGCAGGTCGACGAACTGCATAAATGCGGCATAGACGATATCACCGTGGTGGTAGGCTATAATGCCGATAAAGTGGAAAACCTGCTGCAGCGGCGTTACGGTTCGAACACGATCAGGACCTGTCGCAATCCGGATTTTGCCACGACCGACAACCTCATCAGCTGCTGGATGGTCCGGGAGGAGATGACGGAAGATTTTATCCTGCTCAACGGCGATACTCTCTTCGTGGCGCCGATCGTCAAGAGTCTGCTCAACTCACCGGCCGCCCCGATTACGGTCACCATCAACCTCAAGGATACCTATGACACCGACGACATGAAGGTCAGCCTGGAGGGCAACCGTCTCCTCCATGTCGGCAAGGACATCCCGCAGGGTAAAATCGACGGCGAATCCATCGGCATGATCCTGTTCCGCGGTTCCGGCCCGAGGCTGTTCAGAAACGGCCTGGAGCAGGCCCGGGCCGACCAGTCCTGCTCCCGCAGATGGTTCCTGTCGGTCATCGACGAGATAGCCGGCCAGGCAGCCGTCTCGACCTGCTCCATCAAGGGAATGGCCTGGTGCGAAATCGATTTTCCGACAGATCTGCAGCAGGCGGAGCGGATTGTCGCGGCTCATTTTCTCCGGCAGGAGGAATCGGAAGCGCTGCCGGTTTCATGACCACAAACGGGTTGCCGCTCCGGCCGACGGCAGGCGCAGGCCGACCGTAACGTGCTTCAGCGACGGACACAGCGTGATTATCGATCGTTATATAATGCGGGAAATAATCAAACCGACAATGATCATCTGCATTGTCCTGGTGTTTATTTTCGGCTGTTATATCGCCACCCGTTTCTGGGAAGACGCGGTTCATGGACTGCTCACCGGCGTCACCGTTTTCCAGCTGATCCTGCTCAGGATCATCATCGCCTGCGAGGTGCTGCTGCCGACCACATTCTACCTGTCCGTGGTGATTGCACTCGGCCGCCTGTACCACAACGGCGAGATCACCGCCATGTTTGCCGGCGGTATCACCATGGCCCGGATCACCCGTGCCGTTTTTTCCTTGTCCCTGCTGGTTGCCGCGATCGTTGCCGTCCTGTCGCTGTCCATCCGTCCCTGGGCCTGGACCCAGTTCTTCCTGCTCAAGACCCAGGCGGAGGCTCAATTCGATCTGACACGGATGCAGAGCGGCAATTTTTACGAAGTCAGCGACGGCGACCGGGTCATCTTCGCCGACCAGGTCGACCCTCGGGAAGGGCGGGCCGAGGGAGTCTTCATTCTGAACAAAAAAAAGACGTCGCTGCAGATCATCTATGCCGACCGGGCCGCCCAACACACAATCAAGACAAACCCCAATCCTTTAATTTCATTTAGTAACGGCAATCTGTACGAGTTTTCCGACTCGGGCCGGAAAGGGGTTATCATCCAGTTCGAGAACGCGTCGATGCCGCTGCGGCCCGACAACCCGATCCTCCCCGAGCACAAAGTGAAGGCCGCGGCGACCAGCGCCCTTGTGCCGGCGAAGAATCTGGAGGAGACAGCCGAACTGGAGTGGCGGATCATCACCCCCATATCCACCATCCTGCTGGCGTTGCTCGCCATCCCGTTGAGCCGCTCCTCGCCGCGTCAAGGGCGGCGCACCGGCGCCCTGCTGGCCATCGCCATCTTCGCCGTGTATTACAATTTCAGCGCCATCACCAAGAAACTGGTGTCCCAGGGGGTGATCGCCGTCCTGCCCGGAATCTTCTGGGGCCAACTGCTGCTGCTCGCCTGCCTCGTTCTCCTCGCCTGGCGGCCTGCTTTCGTACGGCATTGGCGCCGGCAATGAGAAAACTCGACGTCTATATCGGCAGGACGTTTCTGACTTACTGCCTGCTCATCATGCTGGTCCTGGCAGTGCTGCTCAGCCTGTTCGAGCTGATCGCCCAACTCGACGATGTCGGCAAAGGCAGCTATCGACTGCCCGACGCCCTCCTCTTCGTCCTCCTGACCCTCCCCAAGCGGATCCTTGACCTGCTGCCGATCACGACCCTTCTCGGCGGCATCGTCGCCATGGGGACCATGGCCGACCATGGGGAGATAGTCGGCATGGAGGCGGCGGGCATTTCCGTCCCGCGAATCTGTACGACGGTGTTCGTCACCAGCATGCTCCTGATGCTGACCGCCGGCATCCTGGCGGAACTGGTCGTGCCGGCGATGGAACGGCAGGCCCGCAAATCTCACGCCCAGGCCATATCCAGCGATGAGGGCATCGACCTGAGCCGGGAAGGCTTCTGGGTGCGCCGCGGCAATTCGTATATCCATGTCGAAAAGATGCTCAAGGAAGGGGTGGCCGCAGGCCTTGATATTTTCAGATTCGATGACCGGAAACAGCTGCGGACCTATACCCACGCGAAAAATGCCGTCCTCCGGGACAACCGGCAGTGGCTGCTGCACGATGTCACCGAGAGAACGATCGACGACGGTGAAATAACCACCCGGCAATTGCCCACCCTGGCCATGGACACCTTTCTGAGCGCCGACCAGGTAGGCGTCCTCGGCCTGCCGCCCTACAGTCTGTCGACCCCCGACCTGATCCGTTATATCGAAACCCTCAAGGAGAGCGGCCAGGATACCGATCCGTATGCCATCGCCCTGTGGCGCAAAATCAGCGTCCCGCTGGCCACCGGTGCCATGGCGCTGCTTGCCCTCAGTTTTGTCTTCGGTTCGACGCGCAGCGTCAGTGCCGGCTATCGCATGACCATCGGCTCGCTGGTCGGGATCGGGCTGTATTTTGTCGACCAGATGTCGGTCCAGTGGGGGCTGCTGCTCAACCTGAGCCCTGTTGTCACCGCCATGCTCCCCGTCCTGCTGATTTCGGCCATCACGGTGGTGCGGCTGCGCCAGGTCTTCTGAGCCGGCGCAACCTGTTACCGGGGAATAGGCAACTCCCGCCGCTGTCCGGCGACGAACCGTTTGCCGTCGGCCCCGAGGATCCGCTCCTCCATGCGCACCATCCATCGACCGGCGGAGGGCACGATTGCATACAGGGCATAGCGGCCGCGCCGATCGGCGGAGCGCTCGCGGGATGATACCGACGGCATCCCGAGAACGGGGATCAGCCCCGCCGGCCCGTGAAGGAAATCTTCAGCCTTTTTGTGGGCATGACCGAAGAGGACCAGCTCAACCCCGTACCGGGCAATCAACGCCCGCAGCGACGGGGCATCGGTCAGACTGCGCCGCCGGCTGACGATCCCCGGTACCGGCGGATGATGGATCAAGAGGATACGGAACAGCGGTTGTCCGCGCAACTGCCGCAGGATCGTCTCCAGTTTGGCCAGCTGTCGGTCGCCGATCGTCCCCGTGGCCAGATGCAGCGCGCTCGGCCGGGCCGTACTTATGCCGATAAGGGCGATATGGCGGCGGATGCGCACTGCAGGATAGATGTCCTCCAGGCAGGGGGCGGCTGCGACGGCCGGCAGGAGCGGCGAATCACCCTGCATGTACGGCAGCCAATGGGCGAACGATTGCTGCCATGCCGTCCTGACATACTGGTCATGATTGCCTGGCACGACGGTGACCCGCTCCGGGGGGCCCATGCTCTGCAGCCAGTCGCGGGCGGCGGCGAACTCAACCGCCAGGCTGAGATGGGTCAGATCGCCGGTGACGACAATGTGGTCCGGTCGTGTCCGTTGCAGATCTTCAGAAAGAGTGGTAAGAAGCCCATCGTGCTGGTCGTGCCGCCGTTTCAACTGCCACCGCAGGCAACCGAGCAGCCGTTTGTTGAGAAAACCACCTATGCCGCTTTGCCCGATGCCGGTGATGTGCGGGTCGGAACAATGGGCAACCACACACCCTGCGGTTGGGGACGCATCGTCCGCCGACCGGATAAACGTGCCGCCGGAGTTGGGCATATCTGGAGACGTCGCTGGCATGATGGCCAAAGCTATACCGGAAGAAGATTTTTTTTGCAAAGATTGACTTTTTGCCTTTCTTCTCCCGGCTGAGCACGCCGGGCATTGCCGGCGCCCCGGTAATCTGGTTCGTTGAACGATAAAGAGCATCGTCATGAGTACATACATCCATTTTTGCCATCCCAGTCCGATTCGGATCTGGGGCATGACCTCACAACAGCGGATTGAGCGCATCCTCGGGGAATCCCTGCGGAACTGTACCGCGGAAGAACTCCAAGGACTGTCAGCTGATGATACCGTCCTGATCCTCCGCGGTGACTACCTGTTCGATGACCGGCTGATCGAGAATCTTGCCGCAACCCCCAACATCCTCCTGCAACTGCCGGAACTCCAGCCGCCGACGACCGTTGCCGCCCATGTCCCGGCCGCTCTGGCGCCACAGGCACTGGAACTCATCACCGGCAGGACCACGGACGATGCGTTGCCCGGCGTTGACCACCTGACTCCGGCCACCGTCCCCCTCTCCTTTCACGAAAAGTTACGCAAAAAAGAACCGCCCTTTATCCTCCAGATCACCGACAAGCGGAAAAAGGAGTTGGAGCGGCGTCTTTTCGACTGGTCCTACAAAGGCGTCACCGATCTAGTCACCAAATGGGCCTGGCCCTGCCTGGCCCGCCAGGTGGTAAGGGTCTGCGTCCGGCTGCATATCCGGCCCAACCATGTCACCCTGGCCGGCCTGGTGCTGGTGATCATCGCCGGTATCACCTTTGCCGCCGGCCACTACGGCCTCGGGCTGATGGCGGGCTGGCTGATGACCTTTCTCGACACCGTCGACGGCAAACTGGCCCGGGTGACCCTGACCTCCAGCAAATTCGGCCACTACTTCGACCATGTGATCGATCTCGTCCATCCGCCGCTGTGGTATATCCTGTGGGCCCTTGGTTTGCCGGCCGCCCGGGTCGACAGTCTGGGATGGCCGTTGACCACCTTTTTCTGGCTGATCCTGGCCGGGTATATCGGCGGCCGTCTGGTCGAAGGTTCGTTCCAGCAGCTGCTGGGAAGGTTCGGCATTTTCTGCTGGCAGCCGGTAGACTCCTATTTCCGGCTGATTACAGCCAGGCGCAATCCCAACCTGATCCTGCTGACGCTCAGCTATCTCGCGGGGAGGCCGGATCTGGGACTGGTGGCGGTGACGTTGTGGACGGTGGCCAGCACCGTCTTCCTGCTGGTCCGGCTGGCGACCGCCGGCTACGATCGCGTCAGATCGGGCCGACCACTCACCTCATGGTTGGCCGAGGCCGATTCGCCCAGGTATGCGCACTCCCTGGCGGCCCGGCTTTTCGCCGGCCGCAAGGGCCGTTCATGAGGGATATGATTGCATCCTGATTCCGGCGCCACGACAATGGCAATATCGGCAAGCGAGGAGACCGTGCGGATCGGCATCCTGTACAATCCGCTGAGCGGCAAAAACCGGCAGGACCCCGGGGCCCTGCCGCACACCATCAGTGGCTATTCCCGTGTCCTGATGAGAGAGGTTCGGACTCCCCGGGAGGTCGAAGACGCCCTGGCCGACTTCGCCCGCCGGGACATCAACCTGATCGTGATCAGCGGCGGCGACGGGACTGTCCAGGCCGCCCTGACGGTACTGTTCACCCGGTCGCCCTTTGCCGCCTGTCCGCAGCTGGCGGTGCTCGCGGCGGGGACGACCAATATGATTGCCGGTGACGTCGGTCTGGGCGGCGATCAGCACCGCGCCCTGCACCGTCTGTGCGACTGGGCCCGGACCGGCAGGGGCCGGGTTGTCCGGCGGCAACGGCCGGTTCTTCGCCTGCAGGTCCCCGGTCACGAGGCGAAATGCGGCATGTTCTGCGGCGCCGCCATCATCAGCCAGGGCATCGACTACTACCAGCACAACCTCCATAACCGGGGATTGCACGGTATTGTGGGGATAGGGCTGACGCTGTGCCGTTCGCTGTGGGCCGCGGTCCGGTACAGCGACCGCCGGCTGACCGCCACCGCCATGACGGTCAGCCTGGACGGTCAACCACCACAGCAGGACAAATTTCTCCTGTTCCTGGTCACGACACTGGAGCGGCTGTTTTTCGGCCTGCGGCCATTCTGGGGCGACGGGCAGGGACCGTTGCGGTACACGGCAGTCAGAACTCAGGCGCCGTATCTGCTGCGGGTCCTGCCGATGCTGGCACGAGGTCGACAGTGCCGCCGGGGAACGCCGGAGAACGGCTATTTCTCCGGCAATGTCAATGAAATACGGATCTTTGTTGACAGCTCCGTTGCCCTCGACGGGGAACTGTACACACCGGATACCATGCAGAAACCAACCGTGTTGCAATGCGGCGGCAGTGCCACCTTTTTACGGATAGAATGATGACCGCTCCGACCGAACTGGTTCGCGCCATCCAGCAACATGCCCCCAGGGAAGTCCCACCGGCAGTCAATGTCCTGATGGACGATATTTTTTCCCGTTACGGGACGGCCGTGCAGGGGATTCTGTTTTATGGGTCCTGCCTGCACTCGGGTCAGGAACCGGACGGACTTTGCGATCTCTACGTCCTGGTGGACGGATATCTTTCCGCCAACCGCAACCTCCTGCAGGCCCTGCTCAACAGGGCGCTGCCACCAAATGTGTATTACCTGGAGGCCCCTTTCGAGGGCAAACGGGTCCGCGCCAAATACGCCCTCCTGTCCATGGCCGATTTAGACAACGGCACATCGAAACGCTGGTTCCACTCCTATCTCTGGGCCCGTTTCTGCCAACCTACCGCGGTCGTCTACAGCCGCGACGACAAGGTCGCAACCCAGATCCACACCGCCTTTGCCCAGGCAGTCATCACCTTTGTCGCCAGGGTCCTGCCGCTGCTGCCGCAGCAATGGACCATCCGCGATCTGTGGCAGAAGGGGCTCGAAATGACGTACCGGGCCGAGTTCCGGCCGGAGCGGCCGGACCGGCAGGCACGCCTGTTCGAGGCTTCGGCGGAGTACTTTGAGGTGGTCGCCCGAACCGCCTTCGAGAGTGTTCCATTCCCGCTGACAGCCACGAACCGCCAAGGCACCACGCTGTATTCGACCGATGTTGACAACTGGAAACGCTTCCTTGCGCGTATCACCTGGACCGTTCGCATTCTCCAAGGCAAAATCCTGTCGGTGCTGAGACTGGTCAAAGGGTCGCTGACCTTTGAGGGTGGCGTCGAGTACATCGCCTGGAAGATCGAACGCCACTCCGGCGTCAAGATCGAAGTAAGCCCTTTTCTGCAGAGGCACCCTATTCTGGCCCTGTGCGTGTTGTCATTACGGTTATACCGACGGGGCGGAGTTCGATAAACCTCAACCCATCGTCGCATCCCGTGAGGCCGCCCACACGGCTCAAAACTTTTTCGCCATTGCCGGCGACCCGGGGTGCACGACATCGTCGAGATTCCCGCAGCACCGTTTCCGATAGCGTTCATCAGTTATATGTATACGATATGTTGTTTTTTTCTGTGATCTTTACGTTGTCGAGAATATCGCGATCATCGCTTCAACCGGGCGACACCGCAGTTTTTTGCGCCATCACGAATTGAATGATTTTTTGATTGAAAATTAAAAAAGTGGTAAAAAATGCCCTGTTGAGGTAAAAAAGCTAGCATCGAAACCGAACTGCATATTCTTCAGCGGAATTGTCCGGTTAGAGATTCGCACTGAATTTTCGTCATGAACTGGGGTGCAGCCCGGCGGTTCCCAGGCATGACTTCCGCCAGGACCGGCGGCGACAAGCAGGATCTGGAGCATGACAGGTTTGGTAGTGCAACTGCCGAAATCGATCGACGCATAACGGCTCGATACTTTCCGGATCGCGGCAAGGGCATGGGCAGCGGAAGGGGATTGCGCGCCGGTCGGATTACATCATCCGATCGTTCCTGATTATGGCCTGAGACAGGGATTTTTTGGGGGTATGCCCGAAAAGGCAAGGTACATCGGATACCCCAACGGCAAATATCCATTCGCGTCACGCGTCCACGATCGGTTCGAAGGTCGGCGGCGCTGACACCAGCGATCAATGGTCGTCTGGCCTGGCCGGACTCGACCAATCGGGCGATAGACGACCGTTTTGCTTCCTCGCCCGCGGTCAAAAATCCGGTGAGATGCCGTCGAACAGA
>Ga0075012_10005334_pt1 | contig 11821 bp, 11 predicted proteins | sample All_14_2_FD_71474 | JGI IMG/M metagenome (GOLD analysis project Ga0075012, IMG submission 71474) | Freshwater microbial communities in response to fracking from Pennsylvania, USA - Allegheny Zone_MetaG_DW_15 | ecosystem: Environmental > Aquatic > Deep subsurface > Groundwater > Drilled...
AAAAAAAACGGTCCTACTTGCCCCGACTGGCATTGCTGCGTTGAACGTTCAGGGCCAAACCATCCACTCGTTTTTTGGGTTTCCGCCGAGGCTTATCCAAGCCAAGGACATCACCAAGCAGCTTACCAAAAAATGGTTCAAGCGCATCGAGGTTATTGTGATTGATGAAATCAGCATGGTCAGGGCCGACCTTTTGGACGCCATTGACAGGTCGCTTCGGCTGAACCGGGAGAATCCAATGCCGTTCGGGGGTGTGCAAATGGTTTTTATCGGGGACTTGTTCCAGCTTCCACCCGTGATCGCCAGCGAGGAAGAAAAACGCTTGTTCGAAGTGGCCTTTGAAACGCCTTATTTTTTCTCGGCAAATGTGTTGCGTGATTTCGAGTATGAAAAAATGGAGCTGCGCAAAGTTTACAGGCAGGAACAACGGCATTTCCTGCGCTTACTGGAGGCTGTCCGCCACAATTCCGTGGACTGGGAAGACCTTGAAGACCTCAATCAACGCTACCTCCCAGCATTTGAAGCAGAGCAAACCTGCATCACCTTGTCTCCCCGAAATGCAAAAGTTGACCGGATCAACTTGCGGGAGTTAGCAAATTTGGACACGCCGATTCAGTCTTTCCTCGCCAAAATCCAAGGAGAGTTTGACCCACGGCAATACCCAACTGAACTGGAGCTAAAGTTGAAGGTGGGTGCCCAGGTAATGTTCATCAAAAATGATGCTGAGGGCAATTATGTAAATGGAACCATTGGGCATGTGACCAGCTTCGAAATCGAGGGCATCAAAGTTTTCACCAACGAAAACGGCAAGGAGCGGGAGATCACGGTGACTCCAGTCAAATGGGAAATCATTCGATATCGCCCAGGAAAGGAAGACCCTACTGAAATCGAAGCGGAGGTGATTGGTATTTTTGAGCAGTTCCCGCTGCGACTAGCATGGGCCGTCACGATTCACAAATCGCAGGGAAAAACTTTTGACAATGTGATAATTGACATGGACACGGGAGCGTTTGAGTTTGGTCAAACTTACGTGGCGTTGAGCCGTTGCAGGACTTTGGAAGGCATCGTTTTGAAACAAAAATTGAAGCCAACCGATATTTTGACGGATGAACGTGTTGTTGATTTTTATGAAGCGAACCTCTAATTTTTCACAATTTTAGGCCCTACTCTACTCTCTGCCGTTTTTTATAATCTTCACAAAATCAATAGTTTATGAGACCGATTTTGAGTTTGTTTTTCATTTTATCTATCCTCTTTTTGTTCCCAAATGCTAGCCAGGCTGCCCTGAAAAAAGCACCAAATGCCATTCTAAAGCAACAACGCCAATCAGAAGGTTATAAAAATGGACATCAAAGTATTAGGGAAAAATGGCGGAAAGGCAAAGACAGAATAAAGCGCAGGTTTCAACAATTCAAACGTGCTGCCCAACTAGCTTTTCCGAGTGGAAAACTATTGACGACATTGATTTTTCTCGTGTTGTCTATCGTACTATTTGCAGTGGGCGGCCTGACGACATTGGCGGCGATCTTCAACATTCTTGGGTCGGTATCGGTAATATTAGCCCTGGTCTTTTTTATATTTTGGGTCATGGAGAAATCCAACCAAGCAAAAGTGCCAGTCAATTAGCCTTCTGCTTGTTCTGAATCTTTTTTCCGGTTGCGGTACCAGACAATTCCAATCGTACCCACCAACAAGTAAGGCATAGCCAACATGTAAAGTATCCCTGTGTTCAGGCCATTGGCAGCCGTGCCACCATTCTTTAGGTTACTTTCCGCACCAATTTTGCACATAGGACATTGAGCCTCTGAGTTGTTGGGAACAGCCAAAGTGAGCAGGATACCCACCAACGCCATTTTTGCAATTTTTTTTATGGTCAAGCAATTCATTTGTAGTATGGTTTTATCATCAAATAAAGGATTGGGCCAGTTACTGCGACATAGAGCCAAAGCCAATAGACCCATCTTGCCATTTTCCGGTGCTTCGCAAATTGGCCCGTGAAAGCTCGAATGTAGCTGAACAAAATAAAAGGAAAAATCACCGCCGCCAAAACGATATGGGTAATTAATAGAAAAAAGTAAACTGGCCTGATCCATCCTTGTCCAAGGAAGGGGGTGTCGGCGTTCGTAATATGGTAAAGCACGTACCCAAGAAGAAAGAGCAAGGAGGAAGCCATTGCTGCTGTCATGGCTTTTTCGTGTTTTTCTGGTTGTTTGTTTTTGATGAAATACAGGCCGAGCAATAAAATTACGGCTGTAATTGCATTAAGAACGGAATAGACAGCGGGAAGGAACTTCAAGTTCACCCCAAAATCAAAATGAATTTTGTGCATCACTGACACCAAAAGCAAAACAACTGCTGAAATGGCCCAAGCCACTTTGTTCAGCTTTTTTTCTAGTTGTAAGTTAGGTTGGTTTTGTATCATCACAGAAAAAATTTCTCAACGAACAGCTTATCGTCGTTTTTGTTTTGGGATTACCTTGGAAATATGCTCCACCATCCGCCCCATTTGCACATTGTTGTTAATATCGTATAACTTCCTGATATTCAGGCTTGTATCCGCCATAGCCACTTGCTGGTCGGGGATAGTCAAGTGATAGATGTCTTTAGAAATATGATACCATTCTTCAGAGGTAACGCCTAATAAATACCACTGCTTATGGTCTTGAATTCCCAAATTGGAAGCAGTTTGTAGGAGCGTTTGAGCAGAATCATTCACAATGAAAGAAAGGAAAAGGATGTCCTCCGTGTCGTCAAAATTTTGATGAATCTTGGCGATACGCTCGGCCAAGGGTTTTGCTTTCTGAATTTCGGTTGGTAGAAAATTCACAACTGTCACTTTGCCATGCAAGTCTTCCGGCGCTATGTCTAAGTTTTCCTGATTTTTTGATTTAAAACCAGAGATGCTCCCCAACTGCTCTAACTCCGCCACAGCTTGTCGTGAATGCTGCCTACCAGTGTACAGGTAGTAAACCGATACAAATGGCATCACAAAGAGTACAGCAAAAACAACTGCTCGCCAAAATTTATTGGCTGGTTTTACTTCGTTGATATTTTCCATCGATTGGTGATAAACGAAAAAGGCGAGCCTATTCGGTCTCGCCTTTTTGTATGCCTTAAATTAAGGATTGATAGGTTGCTTTGTCAAAATCGAGACTACCAGTTGCAGGTTTTTCCTTGACCTGTTCACTGTCTTTTTTGTGAATCAAGTTTCGCCGTGCTCCCCAAGAATGCCCCTCTTGGAAGAAAGCAATCACGGCCCACACCAACAGTAGTGTAGGAAGTAGGACACTCCACCTTAAACCTTGCACTTCGCTGCCCATGTGCATGAAATTATACACGATGAAGTAGGCCTTATACAGACTGAACCCAACCATAAGTGCCATGTACAGGTAGTGTAGAACTCCCGTAAAATGCACGCCATGGATCAAGTGGCCTTTGGCCAAGAGCGCAATCAAAACTTCAATGATTGTGATTGCACCCAACAATTTCAATCCATAAACCACCAGCTTTTTCTGTTCGTCGTAAGTCATGTGACCCGCCATATTTCCAAGAATTTAATTTTTTTTGAATAATTGAATCGTGCGCTATAAATCAAAGCAAGTAGAACACCAAAAACACAAAGACCCAAACCAAATCCACAAAGTGCCAGTAGAGGCCAATTTTTTCAACCATTTCATAATGGTTGTTTCGTTTAGCATAGACTCCACTTCCAGCATTCACCAACACAATCGTCAGGAAAGCCACACCTGAAAACACGTGGAACCCGTGGAATCCAGTGATGAAAAAGAACAATGCACCAAAGGCAACTGGGCCAAATGCTTCTCGCATGATTTCTTTGTTGGAATTCATGTAAGCTCCATGTTCGTATTGGTGCGTGGAATGGTTGATTGTGATCAGGTAAGGCTGTTCTGCCTCAAAAGATTTCCCAGCAAAAGGCACACCCTCATGACTGACTTTTTCAAAATAGCGGTTTTCCTCCACGTCAGGTTTACCGACTGGCAAATAGTACACAGATTTTGCACCATGCTCATCATGCTCTACCTTGGAAAAACCAGCAGCCTCCAGTTCTTTACCCGACATGTAGGTTCCAGACTCAGTATGCATGGAGAATGGATTGGTATGAATAGTAACTCCCTCTTCTTTGATGAGTGTTGTCCATTCCCAGGCTTGGCAGCTTAGGAACACCAAGCCACCAATCACGGTCAATAACATCCAGAAAACCACGCCTCGTTGGTTATTCCTGTGCCCCTCTTGTACGGCACGAACCATCGTCACCGAACTGGCTATCAACACGAAGGTCATAAACGTAACGAAGACCAAGGGGGCCTTTCCACCAAACAGGTTGTGAATGCCAAAAGGTGCTTTTTCGAAAACAAAATCGGGGATTGGCCAGACATTACTACTGAAGCGAAGTGCCCCGTAGGCAATCAGGAACCCTGAAAATGTAAACGCATCTGAAAGCAGGAAGTACCACATCATCAGCTTACCGTAGCTTGCCTTGAATGGTTCTTGCCCACCTGACCAAAGTTGATCTTCAACATCGTGGCCGTGCTCTAAAACTGCTGCTTCTGAAGCCATAACTATGTAAAATTAGACTTGGCCATCCTTGGGTTTTTCTACCCAAGTAAAACCAAAGTCAATCATTTAGCGGTAAAAAGTTAGAAAAAAGAACAAATAGACCCAAAGCAAATCCACAAAATGCCAATAGGTCAATGTCAATTCAAATCGAATTTTGCGTTTTGGGGTGACTTTGAAGTTCAACCCAAAGGCATGAATCAAAGCTACGGTCAAGGCTGCTAGCCCACCAATAACGTGCGCTGCATGGAACCAAGATATCACGTAAACAAAATCGCCAGATGGGTTTATCGTGAAAGGCACTCCGCTTTCCGACAGCGCCACCCAGCCTTGATACTGGAAAACAAAAAACAAAATTGCTAGCAAATAGGTAACTACCAGCAACGCTTTATAGGCATTTTCCTTTTCCCGTTTGAAGGCTAAGAACGAACCATGCAGTGTCAAACTACTCAAGAGTATGGCAAGTGTGCTGATTTTGAAGATGCCAGGCAATTGGAATTCCAACCAATTGCCAGCAGCTTGGCGCACGACATAGGCACTTGTCAGGGAACCAAACATCATCAAAATAGAACCACAAGCCACCCAAATTGCAAATTTCTGTGGATGAATTCTATTCCTGCCTGTATTTTCTTGCAATGTCAAATCCATTTTCAAATTTTATCAAGCCAAAGTGCTGTTAAAGCCAACGGCAAATAGAAAAACGAAAAAAACATCAATTGAACTGCGGCCTTTCTATCGTTTTGCCTATAAAGTTTCCAACCAAACCATGCATAGGCAAGTCCAAGGAGTACCATAATGACTGCGGAAACAAAACCTGTAACATTTGTAAGGAACGGAACCAAACCAACAGGCAAAAGGCAAAGTGCATAAAATACACCTTGAAGCCCAATGGTTTTGTCCTGTTTGCCATCTTTAGCGACTACAAACTTGAAGCCTGCCTTTTGGTAATCCTCAAAACCAAGCCAGCTTATTGCGCCAAAATGCGGAAATTGCCAAAAGAACTGTAGCAAAAAAAGTGCTAGCGCCAATGTTGTCAATTCTCCTTGAAAGGCAACGCAGCCTATCAGCATCGGCAAAGCTCCTGGCAATGCCCCAACAGCGATGGCCGAAGGGGAAATCCGTTTCATCGGTGTATATAAAAAGGCATAGCTCAACAAGGCGATAACTCCGAATAGAGAAGCCCAAGGATTAAACATTGCCAACAACATCATACCGATGATGCTCAATATACCCGCTGCCAAAACTGCCTCGGAAACAGTCATCCGACCTGTAGCCAAGGGCCTATTTGCCGTGCGTTTCATCAACTTGTCAAAATCCCTTTCGAGAACTTGGTTCAGCGCATTTGCTGCACCAGCTACACAAAAACCACCAACAGCGAGTATCATCACTGCTACGAAATCCACTTTCGCAGTATTTGCAATCAAATACGCCATGACTGCAGAATACACCACGGTCAATGACAATTTGAATTTCACCAACTCACCAAAGTCCCGCACTTTTTGCGAAACTAATTTTAAGGGTGATGTGGTCGCAGTCCTAGTTTGATAATTCACTTAATGTACTGTTATTCAGTTATTTGGAAAAATCAATGGTCTTCCGTTTCTCCCTCTCGCAATGGTTCTATTTGAGGGGTGAATTCTTCGTTATTCTTACCGTAATCATATGCCCAGCGGCTAACAGTTGGGAGTTTGCCTGGCCAGTTGCCGTGGCCAACATTAATAGGTGTAGTCCATTCAAGGGTTGTAGCCCCCCAAGGGTTTTTACTGGTAACTTTCTTGCCTTTCCAAATACTGTAAAAGAAGTTGACAAACATCAATATTTGGAACCCAAATGTCACAATTGCAGCAATGGTGATGAATTTGTTCATTTCTGCAAAATGTGAGAAAGTATCAAAATTGTCGAAACGGTAGTACCTACGAGGCACACCCGCCATACCCAAATAGTGCATCGGCCAGAAAATACTGTAGGCACCAACAAGTGTCCCCCAAAAGTGAAGTTTGCCCATTGTCTCATTCATGTACCGACCAAACATTTTGGGATACCAATGGTAAACACCAGCAAACATGCCGAAGAATGCTGCCACGCCCATCACAATGTGGAAGTGAGCTACCACGAAGTAGGTATCGTGCATTTGGATGTCAATTGCTGAGTTGCCCAAAAAGATACCTGTAAGACCACCTGAAATGAACATGGAAACAAAACCAACCGCAAACATTGAAGCGGCGTTGTACCTGATATTGGATTTATAAATGGTCGTAATCCAGTTGAACACTTTCACGGCAGATGGGACTGCAATGATGAGGGTGAAAATCACAAAGAAGTTGGCAATAAATGGATTTACTCCTGACATGAACATGTGGTGTGCCCATACGATAAAGGAAAGAAATCCGATTGCTAAAATGGAATAAACCATTGCTTTGTAACCAAAAATTGGCTTGCGACAATGCACACTAAGTACTTCTGAGGTAAGGCCCATCGCTGGTAGGATGATGATGTAAACCTCTGGGTGACCCAAGAACCAGAACAAGTGTTGATAAAGTATAGGGCTACCTCCAACGTGGTCGAGTGCCTGTCCTCCAATGAAAATCTCACTGAGGTAAAAGCTTGTTCCCATGCTGCGGTCAAACATCAGCAACAAGAAACCCGAAACCAAAACAGGGAATGAAAGTAGTGCCAGAATTGCAGTTACAAAAAATGCCCAAATCGTGAGCGGCATCCGCCACATGCTCATTCCTTTTGTGCGAAGATTCAAGACGGTTGTGATGTAATTAATACCACCAAGGCCAACTGAAATCACAAAGAATACCAAGCTGAGTATCCACAAGGTCATGCCAGTACCCGAACCATCCGAAGCTTGAGGCAAGGCACTCAAAGGTGGGTAAGCTACCCAACCTCCTGAAAATGGACCAGTGCTCAAAAACAATGAGTAGAACATGACAATACTGGCCAAGAAGAAAAACCAGTAAGATAGCATATTCAAAAGCGGCGAAGCCATATCCCTTGCACCTAATTGCAACGGTATCAATAAGTTACTGAAAGTACCACTCAGACCTGCTGTAAGCACGAAGAACACAATAATTGTTCCGTGCATGGTCACGAGTGCATAGTAAAATTCAGAAGACAGGGTACCTACCCCTGCTTCGTTCACTTCAATCCATTTGCCAAGCAAAGGTCTTAGCCAAGCAAGGCTTTCTTCTGGGAAACCAAGTTGCAAGCGGAAAATCAAGGACATGCCTGCACCAATCACCGCCCAAATCATACCAGTAATCAGAAACTGGCGGGCAATGATTTTGTGATCCATACTGAAGATGTACTTCATGATGAAGTTGGCTTTGTACTTATCCCCATGTTCATGTTCATGGAAATGGTCGTCAAAACCAAACTCCTCTATCAACTGATCTTCACGGTCTAGCGTTGCAATTGTTGCGTTAGCCATATTTTGATAATTTTCTTCTTAAAATTTGAGGTTCTTATTGGGTTAAAATCTGGAATTCAGTTCTGCGGTTTTTCGCTTTGCCTTCATCCGTATCATTTGTTTCGACTGGTTTTGTCTCACCATAGCCACGTGAACGAAGCCTAGAAGCTGCTACTTGGTTTGTCACCAAATAATCATGTACCGCTTTAGCTCTAGCTTGTGAAAGTTCCAAATTGACGGCATCCTCCCCTTCACTGTCGGTATGGCCAGCTACTTCAATTGTCATGTTTGGATATTTGTTCAAAACAGAAATCAGGTTATCCAACTCATATTTAGAACGGGCATCCAACTCGGCGGAACCAGTTTTGTAGTAAACATAGTTGAGCCTAATTATTTTTTCCTCTGGCTTCTCCGCTGAAAGCGCTTTATCAACCGCAGAATTGAATTCTTGTTTACGCTGGGTCACTTCAATTCCCAGTACTTCATCTTTCCGTGGGTCAAAATCCTTGCCCCTGACGTTGGACAAATAGTAGGATTGCTGCTCCTTAAGCCAGCTTTCATATTCACTTTCTGAAACAATTCTTACGATTTTCTGCATAGAAAAGTGGCCATTGCCGCAAAGTTCTGCACAAGCTAGCTCGTAATTGAAAGTTTTCCAAAGTGGTGGGCTAGTCGGGTCTTTTGGGTCTGACGGCTGCTGATATTCTGGATACTTGCTCAACATTTGACGATACTCCTCCGTCGTTTTTGTTGGAGTAAACACAAAATAGGTAGGCATACCAGGTACAGCATCCATTTTTACCCTAAAGTGAGGTAGGAAGAAACTGTGCAAAACGTCAATGGCCGTAATACGAACCCGAACTTTTTTACCAACAGGAAGCACAATCTCAGATGGCATAATATCATCCAAGTTCTTATCATCCATCCAGTCTTGACCAAGCGGGTTTTCACCAGATTTTATCAACTTGAAGTTCCTCGCTCCTAGCCTATTATCCGCACCTGGGTAGCGCAGATACCATAGAAATTGTTGGCCTGTGGCTTCTATTTCCATGTATTCCTCATCTTCCTGCACATCAGCCATTACTTCATTCCATGCAACAAGGCCACGGATAACCAAAAAACACATGACTACAGCTGGTACTGCTGTCCAAATAACTTCCAACTTATTGTCGTGGGGCATGAACTCTGCCTTGACGCCTTTCTTACCTGCATATTTGTAGGCAAACCAAAACAAGGCAATGTGCGTCAATACAAATACTATCCCAGTGAAAATCAAGGTAATGTTGAAAGCCCCATCCAATGCCGGGCCGTGTGCGGAAGCTGCCTCATGGGGGCCGTAGCCCAACATCCAGTTTTTATAATGCCATGCTGACCAGAAGACCAGCACAAGGAACACAACCAAGAAAAGAAGCATGAGATTGGCTGTCCGCTTATTGGATTCAAACTGAACCGCTTCTTCGCCACGTATTTTGGCAGCCAAATCAGTGACCCTGCCAATTTGTATGATTACAATGACGATGAGAATCAAACAACCTATGATGATTAATCCAGTGCTCATTTATGACTAATTAATAATTTTCAAAAAATTTAAAGTCTTTGCACAAAGCCTACTATTCGTATTGCTGAACTTCGTGGTGAAGACTTTCTTCCATGTACGGGTCATTTTTCGGAACCAGTGCGGCCTTCGTCAATTGGTTGAAGACAAAATAGATGAAAAATGCCGTAAAGCCTAAAAAGATACCCACCTCCAAAAGTCCTGGGATGGTAAAACCTGCAACGAACGAAGATGCATGTTCAGCAGCTCCATGACCTCCTTCCTTGCCATGCTCTGCAATTTCTCTAGCAGTATTGAGAACGCCCGGTTTTATCATGTAGAAATAATCGAACCAGTGCCCAATAAACACCAACAACGCTGTAAAAAACAAAGTACCGTTGCGCCGCTTTGTTGTATTGCGCATCAAAATCAAGAAAGGCAGTACAAAGTTGATGACCAAGTTCCCAAAGAAAAGTACAGGGAATTCATTCTTACGTTGCGTGAAGTAAATTGTCTCTTCACCGTTATTTGTGTACCAAATAAGCATGTATTGTGAAAACCAGCAATAGGTCCAGAAGATGCTGAAGGCAAACATGAACTTACCCAAGTCATGCAAATGCTCTTTGGTCAACTGCTCAAGATACCCTTTAGATTTCAAGTAAATGATCAGCATTATTGTCAAAGCGCAAGCTGCAAGCCACCAACTGGCCATGGAATACCAAGCGAAGAGTGTACTGTACCAGTGGGCATCTACCGACATAACCCACTGCCAAACAAGCGCAGGGCCTGTAAACGCTGCAATGGGAAGAAAAATGGCAGAGTATTTCCTGAGCTGGCGGTGAATACCAAAATTTGAAACTTCATTTCCACGAGCATCCTCTTCCAAAGAAAGTTGCCTAAATTTCCTTGCAAAGAAAAACCAAGAACCTCCAATAATGATAGTACCAAGTAAATACCAATTCTTATTGAGGAATGACGACTTGCCAGTCAGAACCCTGTCTGTAGCTACTGCTTCTGAATCGGCCCAGTGATACAAGTGGCTAAGGTGTGCATATACCGCCACACCAATGATGACCATCATAATCAAACCAGGTGCTAGGAACATTGAAAACCCCTCCCAAATCCGCTTGAACATCACGTACCAACCTGCATAAGCAGTTGTAAATGCTGCAATTACAAAAGTTATCATGAATGCGATGCCAGTAAAGAACACAGCATTCAATAAGAAATTTGACCAAAAACGAGCATGAACTCCTGCCCCAGCAATTTGAGACGGCTCCATCACGTAGCTAAGGATTAGGCAAACTAAGCCTAACACCATTAAGCCAATCAGCGTGTTTTTTTGCTTTGCTTCAAACGTAAACTGCTTCATTATGCAGGTATTGTTTAATACTGACCCTAAGGTCAATTTTATTGTTTGCTAAAAAATTAGTGCTGCTCAGTTCCACCAGAGTGATCCCCTTCCATATGACCACTTCTTGTTGGAGGTTCTTCAGTACTAGGAATAATCTCAGGTGGAGCAACCTTTGGTATATTGGCAACTGGAAATCCATATTCTGGATTCAAAGTATTGACCGAATCAGAATATTTTGCTTTACGGGCAGTAGCTTGCAAAGCACGGATATAGTGAATCACCTCCCAACGTTCTTCGAAGGAAAGCTTATCAGCATACCCACCCATTGCATTTTTACCGTACATGATTGCATGGAAAAAACGGCCGTTGGTAGAGAACACGAATTGACTGTCAATCAAATTGGCTGGCTGGGCCGGGTACTTGCCGCCATCATCCCGAACCAGATAACCGTTTCCGTCGCCTTTCTCACCATGACAAATCCCACAGTAGATATTGTAGAGTTCTTTGCCACGAGCCAAGCCATCAGTAGTTATTGGATACGGATTGTACCTGATTTGTTGGATTGCCAAATTGCGACCATCTTCGGTGTCTGGATAGATATAGGGTACGTGACCATCTCGGGTGTAGGCTATGCCATTCCCGTACCTATTTGAACGGTTCATAGTACTGACCACGGCATCTTCCGCAGAAGCATACATACCATTGTAGGAAGCCTCGCCGGCATATCCTCGTGGAACAGTGCCATGAACTGGTTGCCGTGGCATTGAGAGTTCTCGGCGAGATTTTACACTCTCATCGTCCCAAGAGTTCAAATTGTATTTGGTCAATACGTTTGCCTCGTAGGCAGTGGCATGTACCATGTCTGGGATGAACTCACTGCCCGTTGAGTTTTTACCTGCTTGCTGACAAGAATAAGTGCCAACGATGACAATACCCAATGCCC
>Ga0075012_10005335_pt1 | contig 11820 bp, 10 predicted proteins | sample All_14_2_FD_71474 | JGI IMG/M metagenome (GOLD analysis project Ga0075012, IMG submission 71474) | Freshwater microbial communities in response to fracking from Pennsylvania, USA - Allegheny Zone_MetaG_DW_15 | ecosystem: Environmental > Aquatic > Deep subsurface > Groundwater > Drilled...
TTCCGACAAACAACCGTCAACCATCGTCAACAACGGTAAACCACCGTCAACTCCCTCTCCGTCTCCGCCCCTCTGCGGCAAAAACGAACGTCCCATCGCCCCAGCTCGATGGCCATTGACAAACCAACCCCATCTCCGATTTTCCCCCATGCCTGCCACCATTCCCGCACCCGAGACATGGATCCGCTCCATCGGTGATTTGCGCCTGCCGCCCGAGACGGACCGGCATCTGCAGGAACTCATGGACCGCAACAACGACGGCCTCCTGCAGCCCGCCCAAAAGCAGGAACTCGCCGCCCTCGCAGCCTGGAGCGAGGAAATCTCCCTCCTCCGCGCCCAGGCCCTTCAACTCCTCGGTCGTCGGCCCGCATGAGCCTCCCGCTTCCTTTGCGGTAAAAACGCACGTCCCATCGCCATCAGGATACCGGATCAGTGTCAGTCAGTGGTTTCAGATCTCCGGCTCTGATCCGTGTCAATCCGTGTGATCCGTGGTTTACAGTTCTGAATCATTGGAACCACGGATGGCACGAGCAGCACGGATCAATCAACGGATGGTTCTTTTGAATCAGGGTCCGTCACCCCCCAACCGCAACCAACCTGCACTATTGCCAGATCCGACACACCCAATCACCCCCTGTCGCACCTCCGGCACCATGACGATCCTTGACCTCCGCCATCATCCATCCGCTCACTTTTTAGCCACCTCATCCGCCACCGCTTTCTCCCACGCCCCCACCTCCTCCGGCACCACCGCCATCGGATTCGCCGCTTTCACCGCCTTCCAGGTTTTCAGGGCGAAGTCGGCGATGTATTCCAGGTAGTCAGGCTCCAGTTTGGAGGAGGGCTCGGCCAGCGTCTGCCGCCACGCATCCCGGGCGTGGTCCAGCGCCTCGGGGAGGCGGCCCTGGCGCTGCCGGATGTGGGCCATGGCGCGCAGGTCATCCAGGCGGTTCTTGTAGCTCGCGTTGTGCGCCGCGTGGTTTTCGTAGATCTGGTGGTGGAGCCCCCAGGCCTCCTCCAGATGCCCCGCCGCCTCCTGGGCGCCCGCGAGCGCGGCCAGGGCACGCGTGATCATCGTCTCCGTCCCGCCCTGCTGCGCCACCCGCAGCCCCTCCTGCGCGGCGGCGATGGCTGCATCAGGTTGCTTCAGGGCGCGATAAGCCGCGCTCTGCGCCTCAAAGGCCACCTGCATGTCCTCCCGCAGCGTGTTGGCCCGCGCATCCTCCTTGGAGATGGCAGCCGTCCGCTGCCGGATCACTTCGATGGCCTCATTCGTGTGCCGGATCGCCTGATCATGCAAACGGGCGCGATTTTCGATCTCCGCCAGCCAGATGAGCTGATGCGGCAGATTGGGGCTGTCTGGTTGCTCTTCTTTGAGACGTTGCACCACTTTGCCATGCATTTCAGCGGCACGCGCATGATTGCCACGATGGATCATGAGCTCCACCAGCCGGATATCGAATTCCCACTGGTGCTTGGCCAGCTCCCCCCGCTGCGTGGCCAGCGCGATGCACTCCTGAATCTGCTTTTCAGCGGCATCGTACTCACGGGCGGACTCCAGGGCCTCGGCATGGGCCATGAGAATGCCGTGCAAAGCATTGCCGCTGAGCCGCTTCCGGCGGGCCTCGGCCACCGCCTCCGCGCTGGCCTGCGCGGCGTCCTGCCCTCGGCGCAGCTTGATCCACGCCCGCACCAGCATGCCCTGCGCCCGGAACCAGTTCGGGCTGCCCCGCCCCTCATGCTGCTCGATGTCCGCGCGCAGCGCCTTGAGCATCTCCACCGCCTCGATCCGGGACCCGTGATCCACCGCCATGATGAGGTGCTGGAATGCGGCCTCACGCGCTGCGGGATTCTCCGGCCCCAGCCTTGCAGCAGTCAGCTCCGCTGTGCGTCCCAATGCCACCAGAGACAGCTTTCGGTCGCTCATAAGATCAAACAGCCGCGCCACCTGGTTCATGAGCTCGATCTGCAGATCCGGATCTTCGCGCATCTCCTCGATGCGCTGCTGGCTGGTGATGAGCGCCAGCCGCAGCGCCTCCGGGTTCCTCCCATTGCGCACTTCGTCCGCCACCTCCCCCAGCAGGCCCGTGAGGAAGGCGGCGGACTCACGGCTCCGCAGCGCCTCCGACTCCGCCCGCCCCTGCGCCTCCCGCGCGAGCTTCGCCTGCCAGATCGCCACGCCCGCCCCTGTGACCAATGCCAGCACGCTGATGCAACCCGCTGCAAAAGCCACGCGATGCCGCCTGATCCAGCGCGAGGCGATGTAGGACTTGCTGGGCGGATGCGCGGAGACCGGCGCACCCTCCAGAAAGCATTGAAGATCAGCGGCGAACTCCGCCGCGCTCTGGTAGCGGCGCTGCGGCTCCTTTTCCAGCGCCCGCAGGGCGATCCAGTCGAGATCCGCTGGCAGCTTGGACACATCCATGCGCCTTTCCGGCCCCGCCTCGGACGCGGCGACGGTCCGGGTGGTGTAGCTGGTGGAGGGGCGCGGCGGCTGCTTGTGCTGCACGATGCGCCAGAATTCCTGTCGGCTGTGCGCCTGCTTCGTCACTTCGGCAAACGGCGGGCTGCCCGTGAGCATTTCGTACAGCACCGTGCCCAGCGCGTAGATGTCGCTCCGGGTGTCCACGCTGCCCACGTCTTCGATCTGCTCCGGGGACATGTACTGCGGGGTGCCCATCACGAAATTCGCCTGCGTGGCAAAGGTCATGGCCTCGATGCCGCCGGAGGCGAGCGCCTTGGCGATGCCAAAGTCGATGATCTTGGGCATCGGCCGCCCATCCACCTCGGTGACGAGAATGTTGGAAGGCTTCAGGTCCCGATGAATAACCCCCTTCTGATGCGCATGCTGCACGGCACTGCACACCTCCCGAAACAACCGGATGCGCTCAAACAGCGCCAGATGGTGCTCTTCGCAGTAGGCGGTGATGGGCCTGCCGCGCAGCAGTTCCATCACAAAAAACGGCCGCCCATCCGGCGACATGCCCGCATCCAGCATCGTGGCGATGCAGGGATGCTCCATGGCCGCCAGCATGCGGCGCTCCTGATCAAAGCGGGCGAGGATCTGGCGCGAGTCCATGCCGCGCTTCAGGAGCTTCAATGCCACCTCACGCCGCACGGGGTGCGTCTGTTCCGCACGCCACACCAGGCCAAAGCCGCCTTCACCGAGCTTTTCCACCAGTCGAAAAGCGCCCAGGACATCGCCGGGTTTTTCATCGCCCTCCTCCAGCGGCGCGATGCCATCCTCCAGCAGGGCTGCTGCGGCTGAATCAGAGAATGACGAGGAACCGGAGGGCATGAGCGGGAACTGAGTATCCTTAAGAACGGGGAATGATCCAACGATTCATGCAGCGAGTACTTGGGGAGGAAGGCGAAATGGCCGGGAGGGGTGGGGAACTTCCGTCTTCGCGCAGCCTGCGGCTGTCCATCTCCGCCGCCCTCCGGTTCCACGCCGCTCTCTACGCTGACAGAGAGACACATTCCTCCGCGTTCCCTACCCCCATGAACCGCCGCCACTTCCTCAAGCAGTCTCTCGCCGCCTCCGCCGCTTATGCTTCCGCGCCCGCCATTCTCAGCGCCCGGTCGCCCAACTCCATGTTCCAGGTGGCGTCCATCGGGGTCGGCGGAATGGGTGGGAACACCATGATGAGCGTGCTGCAGCATCCGAAAGTGCGTCTCGTCGGCATGTGTGATGTGGACGCAAAAACCCTGGAGCTGGCACGTGGCGGCAATGCGACGCGCCGCAAGGAATTGCAGGCCCCCGAGGCATCGCAGCGACTCCAAGGCGCCGCTCTGTTTCGCGACTACCGCGAGATGATCGCCAAACTCGGCGACACCGTCGACGCCGTGACGATCGGCACCCCCGACCACATGCACGCCGCCATGGCCGTGACGGCGCTGCGTGCCAAAAAACACGTCTATTTGCAAAAGCCCCTCACGCATCACATCCACGAAGCACGGATTCTCGGCGCGGAAGCCGCCAAAGCCGGAGTGACCACCCAGATGGGCACCCAGGGCCACTCCTCCGTCGAGACCCTGCTGGCGGTCGATCTCATCAAGAGCGGCGCCATCGGCAAGGTGAAGGAGGTCATCTGCTGGGAAAACAAAAAAGCCAACTGGTGGCCCAAGGCGACCGAGCGCAAGGCCCAGGCCGATCCCGTGCCGGCCAATCTCGACTGGAATCTCTGGCTCGGTGTCGCCAATGAAGTGCCGTTTCTGGACGGCGCCTACCACCCCTCCATGTGGCGCGCCTGGGTCGATTTCGGCGTCGGCATGATGGGCGACATGGGCTGCCATTATTTCGACGTCGTTTCCTCCTGCCTCGGCCTCGCCGCCCCCACCCGCGTCCGCTGCCTCGATGCAGGCAGCCAGGGCGATCTCTATGCGCAGAAGCGCCATCTCGAATTTGAGTTCCCCGGCACCGCCCTGACATCAGGCGACAAGATCAAGATGACCTGGACCGACGGCGGCTATGCTTATGACCCCCGCGTCATCAAGCCCAGCGTGCTCACCAAAGACACCCCCAGCGGCATCTTCTTCATTGGGGATAATGGCAGCATTTTCAAACCCCACAGCCAGCGCCCCTGGCTGGTGCCGGAGGAAAAATTCACCGCCTTCACTTACCCAAAAACCCGCATCGCCAACCACTACACCGACTGGGTGGACGCCTGCATGAAGGGGGAGAAAGCCGCCGCCGACCTGCCCACCTACGGCTGCCCGCTGACGGAGGCCGTGCTCCTCGGCGTGCTGGCGGAGCGCAATCCGGGCGGCTGGATCGACTGGGACGCCACCGCAGGGCAGGTCACCAACCGGCCGGAGCTCAACGCCCAGCTGGTGCGCAAATACCGGGAGGGCTGGAGCGTGCCAGGACTGGGCTGAAAAAGCGCCAGGTGCCTGCGACGCAAGCACAAAAAAGAATGTAAGTTGTTCATCAGCGGCGTTGCACTCGTCCAATGTCGTCGTAGCATCGTATCCAAGATTTAATGAGCGCGCACGATCACAAACCGGACTCCCGCCTGAAGCAGGCTGAGAAGATCGCCACCCATCCGGAGCAGTACAAGGTCTGTGAAGGGTGCGGCTCCATCGTGGTCACGCGCGCCATCACCTGCCCGAGCTGCCATGCCTACCTTTTTGACGCCACCTCCGTGCGCGTGGTCGCGCAGGCCAAGGAGCTGGCTTTGAGGGCTGCGAATTCGGTGCTCGCTTCGGACTTGTCGTAAATGCGGCTCAACGCCTGGGCATGCCCTCCGGTGCCTCACCATGCAGCAGTTTGCCAAGCATGCCCGTGAGCCAGAGATAGTGATCGTTCGGCAGATCCGGCTCCGCGAGGAAGCGGCTTTCACCCACGGGCGGATGATTGTCGGTTTTGAAGATGGCGGTGCCTTCATCCAGCTCGTCAAACATGGCAATGTAGAGCATCTGCGCCCCGGCCTGCTTTGCGGCGAGCGCCTGCGACCATAAAAACTCGCCGCCAAGGCGTGGAATGGCATCAAACTTCGCCTCCTGGTTGCGCGATTTGGAGAGGTTCGTCCAGCTGAAGCCCGGGAAGAGTACCGGCAGGTAATCCACCTTGTGTTCGGCGCACCATGCGATGTCCGGCTTCAAGAATTTCTCCCCATTGCTGGCGGCTTGTTTGGGGGTGCCAAAGCGGCCCACGGCCCAAGGGCTCACGATGTCGGCGCGGGCGATGATTTCCAGCAGCTTCGGGTCGGAGATGCAGTCATGGTCCAGTGTGCGCCAGTAGTAGGGCACGCCGAGCATGATGGAACAGCCGCCGAATTCAGGATCATCGCGCAGGAAGCTGATGAGGCGCGACCATTCCTCCAGCATGGGTGAGCGGTCGTTGAATCCCAGACCCCACAGCGCCACGAGGGGTTTGCCATGATGTTTGAAATAGCTGGAGCCCTTGGGGTCCAGACGTTTCTCGGTGATGAGGCGTTTCCAGTCGTCGATCACCAGTTGAATGCCGTCCTCCTTGATGCCGCTGAGGTCATACATCAGCGTCAGTCCGCGCCCATTGGCGGTGGCGGCGGACTGGCAGTGGGCAAGCACCTGATCCATCGGCTCACGGAAGCGTTTGTCCCGCGTGGTGGTGGCAAAGCGCTGCACAAAGGCGCCGTCGATGCCATAGTCGCGCATCCATTTGAAATGAAGCTGGATGGCGGCGGGGTGGACCGAGCTGAAGACCTCGGCGGTGCGGCCATCGGCATGTTTGAATGGCGTGGCCACACGAGCGTCCCTCGGCAGTTCACTCACATCTGGCCACATCTCGATGTGCGAGTGTCCCGGCTCGAAAGTTTTCCCTGCGGCGTAGTGGTGCCAGCCGTTGTTGGCACCATCTCCTTCGCAGCGGAACCAGCCTTGGTAGCCGCAGACGACTTTGCCCGTGAGCGTGCTGGTGTCCACATTCTGGGCATGGGCGCTGAGCAGGAGGAGGGGGAGGATGAGAAGCCGGAGCATGGAGGATGTTTTCATTGACGATGGAGGAGCGTCAAGGTGTGATGTCGTCCGCATGAAACGACGCGCCTTTGTGAGTTCGCTGGCCGCATGGCCCATGGCTGCTGCTGCGGCACCCCCATCCCAGGAGGGAAAGATCCGCGCCATCGCCGAAGCATTTCTGCGCGAGCACGGCATTCATGGCATGAGCATCGCCTATGGCAGAGAAGGAAAGATCGACTTCGAGGCAGGCTATGGTTTTGCCGATGCGGATGGCACCGAGGCTGTCACGCCGCAGCATCGCTTCCGCATCGCCAGTGTTTCCAAGCCGTTCACGGCCACGGCCGTCATGATGTGCGTTGAAAAAGGATTGCTGCAGCCAGACAGCAAAGTGTTTGGCCCGCAGGGCATCTTGGGCGGCGAGTACGGCGGAGACGTGGCGGCCGTTACCGTGGATCACCTGCTCACCCACACCAGCGGCGGCTGGGCGAATGACAAGGATGACCCCATGTTTAAAAACCCGCGAATGAATCACGCGGATCTTATCGCCTGGACGCTGGCCAATCAGAAACAAACCCACAAGCCGGGAGAACAGTTCGCCTATTCAAACTTCGGCTACTGCGTCCTGGGCCGCGTGCTGGAAAAGGTGCTGAAGCTGCCGTATGACAAGCTGATCACGCAGCAGGTGCTGTCGAAATGCGGCATCACCCGCATGGAGATCGGTGGCAATACCTTGGCGGAGCGGCGGCCGCAGGAGGTGATGTATCTCACGCCCAAACCGGCTGCAGCCTATGGCATGAACGTCGCCCGCATGGACTCGCACGGCGGCTGGATTTCAACAGCGGGCGATCTGGTGCGCTTCGCCTCGCGGTTGCCGGTTTTGCTCCACCCAGATTCGATCCGTGCCATGACCACGCATGGCATCAGCGAAGGCTACGCACGCGGCTGGAACGTGAACAAAGTGCCAAACTGGTGGCACGGCGGATCGCTGCCGGGCACCACCACGATCATGGTCCACACTGCCAAGGGCTTTTGCTGGGCCGGTTTGCTGAATGGTCGCAGTGAGGGGCTGGGCCTCGCGCTGGACAAGCTGATGTGGCGGATGGGAGGATTGGTGAAGGAATGACGGCTGTGATTGCAACTGTTTGCCAGTTTTCGTTTTCCAATTCGTATTCTGCATCCACTTCTCACCTCCATCATGACACCCCAGCAAAAAGCAGAATCCCTCGGTCTCGTTTTCACCAAGCAGCCACCCGCCTACCTGAACCTCTGCATCCGCAGCGGCAATCAGCTTCTCACCTCCGGCCATGTGAGCGATCTCAAGGGCAAGCTCGGCGCTGGTGTCTCAACGGAAGACGGCTACAAGGCCGCCAAAAACTGCGCTGAAAAGGTGCTGCGTTCCGTGTGGGACACCCACGGCACGCTGGACGGCCTGAAAGTCCTCAAGGTGCTCGGCTGCGTGAACTCCACCCTGGAATACACGGATCAGCATCTGGTCATCAACGGCTGCTCCGACCTGCTGCATGAAATTTTCGGCAAGGAAGGCGACGGGTACCACGCCCGCAGCGCCCTGGGCTTCGCCCAGCTCCCCACCGGCGCAGCCGTGGAAGTCGAGGCGATCTTTGAGATCAAGGGCTGATCCGGCAGGGCCAAAGCGCCTTGAGGTTGTCTTTTGGCCGGGGCTGGGTATTCTCCCCGCCCCCCCAATGCCACGCGTCCACATCAAAACCTACGGCTGCCAGATGAACGAGCGCGACACCGAGCAGGTGTCGCAGATGTTTGTCGAGCGCGGCTATACCATGACAGCGCGGGATGAGGATGCGGATGTGGTGCTGATCAACACCTGCTCCGTGCGCGATCAGGCGGAGCAGAAAGCTCTCGGAAAGATGGGCATGGTTCGCCGTCGGCGCATCCCACTGGTCACCGGCTTCATGGGGTGCATGGCGCAAAGCCGTGGCAGCGAGCTGGTGGACAAGGCGAACGTGGATCTCGTCGTCGGCACGCAGAAGTACCACCGCGTGGTCGATTACGTGGACGAAATCATCCGCGCCAAAGAAGCGAAGCAGATGGATGACGAGCGCTTCTCCATCGTCGATGTGGATGAGGAGGCCGCCTCGCAGAACACCATTCGTGATCACACGCTGAAGGAAAAACAGGCCAGCGCCTTTGTCAGCATCATGCAGGGCTGCAACATGAAGTGCACCTTCTGCATCGTGCCTTACACCCGTGGCGGCGAGCGTGGCCGGCCCATCGCAGACATTGTCGAAGAGGTGAAGCGCCTCGCAGATCGTGGCGTGAAAGAAGTCACGCTTCTCGGCCAGATCGTGAATCTCTACGGCAGGCATGAGTTCCCGGCCGTGGAGGGCAAGAGCCCCTTCGTGCAGCTGCTTGAGGCCGTGCATGAGGTGCCGGGCATCAAACGCATCCGCTTCACCAGCCCGCATCCCATTGGCTACAAGAAGGACCTCATCGAAGCCTTCTCCTACCTGCCGAAGCTCGCCGAGCACGTGCATCTGCCCGTGCAAAGCGGCAGCGATGCCATCCTGAAGCGCATGCACCGGCCTTACACGGCGGCCAAGTTCACCGAACTCGTCCAGCGCATTCGCGAGGCACGCTCGGACATCGCCGTGACGACGGATGTGATCGTGGGTTTCCCAGGTGAAACCGAAGAGAACTATTTGGAAACGCGGCAGATGTTTGAAACCATCGGCTTCGACAACGCCTTTGTGTTTCGGTATTCCAAACGCCGTGGCACGCCCGCGGCGGAGATGGAAGAGGCCATTCAGGTGCCGGAACGCGTCAAAGAAGAGCGCAATCAGGACCTGCTCGCGCTGGTGAACCGCATCGCCCTGCCGATGTATGACAAGCTCGTGGGCAAAGAAGTCGAAATTCTCTGCGAAGGACCGAGCAAGACGAATGATCAGCGCCTCACCGGCCGCACAGGCTCCAACCGCATCGTGGTTTTCGATGGCAATCCCGAGCGCCACACGGGTGAGATTTTCAAAGTGCGCGTCGCAGAGGCGGGTCACTTCACGTTGTTTGGCGATCCCGTGCTGCATGCATGAGCGCAGCGCTGCAAGTCGAACTGCGTCCGCTCACGCGTGAGCATGGGCCGGCGTTTTGCGGTCTGGTGATCGCCCTCGCCGAATTTGAAAAGCTCACCCCACCCGATGCAGCCGCTCAGGCGCGTCTGGTGGAAGATGCGCTGGGCACAAAGCCGCGCATCGAAGTCTGGCTTGCGTTTGCAAACGAGGACGCAGAGCCCTGCGGCTACATGATCCTTGTGGAGACGTATTCGAGTTTTCTCGCGCTGCCGACCCTTTATCTCGAAGACCTCTTTGTCCTTCCCGAGCGCCGCAAAGCCGGGGTGGGCGGCGCCTTGCTCAAGAAGGTAGTCAGCCTCGCGCATGAGCGTGGCTGCGGACGCGTGGAATGGACGGCGCTCGATTGGAATGTGAACGCCCAACAAGTCTATGAGCAGCGCATCGGGGCCAAACGCATGAGCGAGTGGCTGCTCTACCGAATGACGCGTGATGATATGCAGCGTCTTCTGGACGGCGAAACAAAGTAGCCCTCTCGCTCCGCGAGAGGAGCTGAACGCGCTCGACGAAATAAATCGCTCCCGAGTCGTTGAAGGCGTTGGCTGGTGTGGTGAGCCACAGGCTCATCTCGCGGAGCGAGATGGCTACTGTACAGCGTCCTAGAAGGACATCGTCGGCACGTCGATCAGGGAATAGACCTCGACAGGATCAGGCTGGCCCTTCACCGGATGAATGCCGGCATTTTGATAGAGCTGCAGACCTTCCGGCCAGCCATTGAGAAACGGCGCTCCGGCCAGGACTGGCACCTGAAGCTTGCGGGTCAGGCTCTCGATTCGGAAAGTCACGTTCACGGCTTCACCCACGGCGGTGTTCACCCCGCGGCCCATGGCCCCCAGAGCGACGTCACCAATGTTCAGGCCGATGTGGCAGTGAACTTCCAGGTTCATGTTTTCCTTCAGCCATTTGCGCTTGGGAGATTCACTGGAATCCGGGCTGCTGAGAATCTTGGCGGCCTCGGTGGCCTTGATGCGGGAGCTGATGTCATCTCCCGGCCAGTAGGCAAACACACCGTCGCCGATGAACTTGTCGATGATGGCATCGCGGGTCTTCAGCACTTTTTCGCACTGTGCATACCATTCACGCAGCATGGCGGCCACCTCCTCAGCGCTGAGCTGGGAGGAAATGGTGGTGAAGTTGCGCAGATCGCCAACGAGCAGGGTGGCCCGAACGGTTTTGACGGGCAGCGCGATGGTATGGAGAGACTGGGTGAGGACGTTGCCACCCTCGCTCGGGGGGCGTTCTTCATCCTGGCTGTCAAAAATGAAGGTGCTGGTGCCAAACTGCACCCGATCACCGTGCCGCAGCGCACGCGCCGTGGTCACGGCCACATCGTTCACGAAACTGCCATTGGCGCTGCCAAGGTCGGAAACCCAGAACAACTGCCCGTCCCGCCGGATCGTGGCATGCTGGCGCGATACCCCCCCGTCCACCAGCCGGATGCTGGCGTCAGGGCTGCGTCCGACCAGATTGAAGTCCTCGAGAGTGATCTCGAGTTCTTTCTCCAGTGATTTGAGTGAGGCGCCCATGTGAGTGGTTAAGGAAATGCTCTTTTGAAGCAATTTACACGCCGCAAGTCAAGCGCGGTCGTCTACCTGCTACAAGGTTTTTCGCAGGTTCTTTCGAAAGCGTGGAGGCATCTTTAAAATCAGCTTCTTCATTTCTCAGGGGGAACGGCCCGGAGTGACGATATATTTGCCATTGTATCACGCATCTCCACCATGCTTGATGCATCGGATTTTTAGCAGGCGAATCATCGGCGCCGTCTTCCTGACTTTTCTGGCGGCCGCCAGCACCGTGAGTGCCCATGTGGTGCCCAATATGACTGTCGAGGCGGAATTCGACTCCACGGGCGGCTATACGCTGCGGATCAATGTGGATCCGCGCACCTTTCTCGCCGCCGAGCCCACGTCGCTGCCGCCCGTGCCGGCCTCTTGGTACCTGGAGCAGACGCCGGAACAGGTGGCCGCAACCCATGAAAAAGCGCAGCAATACCTGGCAAGTTCGCTTGGATTGCTGTTCGACGGAAACAAAACCATCCTGCCAGCCTGCAAAATTCAGGCCATGGACGGCGCTGACAACACCCCCCTCAAGGCAGACACCCAGGAAGTGCACCTGCTCGCAACGGCCAGCGGCCATTTGCCGGCGCAATCCACCACCTTCCAGGTCGATTTTGCCAAAGACGCCAACACCAGTCTGATTCTGCTGCACTCCATGGCGGGAAAAACAGAACTACGCCCCCGTGTGGTGTTTCCAGGAGAGACCAGCCCCCCTTTTCAGCTCAAGG